>Ga0335076_10001182_pt1 | contig 25180 bp, 23 predicted proteins | sample Lox_Sample_25_FD_206717 | JGI IMG/M metagenome (GOLD analysis project Ga0335076, IMG submission 206717) | Soil microbial communities from Loxahatchee National Wildlife Refuge, Florida, United States - Lox_Sample_2.5 | ecosystem: Environmental > Terrestrial > Soil > Wetlands | place: USA... | reverse complement strand
GGCTTGCGGGTTTGATCTTTCCCCCAGGAAGTTCGCGCACATATGGAGACCTACAGAAGCGGTGAGCGAGGTTCGACGCGCGCGCGCCTCGCCCGGCGACACTGCGCGGCGTCACGCGCCGCACGCGCGTTTGGATTCGACCCAGGGGCGGCCTTTGTGCTACTAGACCGCCGCCTGTTTCACCGAGAGAGGGAGCTCGCCATGTCTCGACTGGTCCCCCGTGCGCTCTGGATCGCGGCAGCCGCGTGCGCCGCCGTGCTGCTCGGCGCCGATTCGGCGTTCGCGAGCGAGGCGTCGCTCAAGCTGCCGAGCTTCGGCGAGCCGCTCTTCTTCGGCGCCTCGACCAGCGGCGCCAGCATCCTGGTCTGGGGGATCGTGGTCTCCGCGCTCGGCATGGGCTTCGGGCTGTTGCAGTACATGCAGCTGCGCAACCTGCCCGTGCACAAATCGATGCTCGAGATCTCCGAGCTGATCTACGCGACCTGCCAGCAGTACCTGATCACGCAGGGCCGCTTCATCGCGATCCTGTGGGTGTTCATCGGCTCGGTCATCGTGCTGTACTTCGGCTTCCTCGTGGACGACCCCGACATGAATGCATTCCGCGTCGGCGTCATCCTGTTGTTCAGCCTGGTCGGCATCGCGGGCAGCTACGGCGTCGCGTGGTTCGGCATCCGCGTCAACACGTTCGCGAACTCGCGCACGGCGTTCGCGAGCCTGCGCGGCAAGCCGTTCCCCACCTACGCGATCCCACTGCAGGCGGGCATGTCGATCGGCATGGTGCTGATCTCGGTCGAGCTCGTGATCATGCTCGGCATCCTCTTGTTCGTGCCGGGCAGCTTCGCCGGACCATGCTTCATCGGCTTCGCGATCGGCGAGTCGCTCGGCGCGGCAGCGCTCCGCATCGCCGGCGGCATCTTCACCAAGATCGCGGACATCGGCTCCGATCTGATGAAGATCGTCTTCAAGATCAAGGAGGACGACGCGCGAAACCCGGGCGTCATCGCCGACTGCACGGGCGACAACGCCGGCGACTCGGTCGGCCCGTCCGCGGACGGCTTCGAGACCTACGGCGTGACGGGCGTCGCGCTCATCACGTTCATCCTCCTGGCGTCGCACGACCCGACCACGCAGGTGCAGCTCCTCGTGTGGATCTTTGCGATGCGCATCATGATGGTCATCGCGAGCCTCGGCGCCTATCTCATCAACGACGTCATCCAGCGCGGCCGCTACGCCAACGCGGACGAGATGAACTACGAGCACCCGCTCACGTTCCTGGTGTGGCTGACCTCGATCATCTCGGTGGGGCTCACGTTCGTGGTGTCCGACATCCTGATCGGCGGGCTGGGCGACGGCACGCTGTGGTGGAAGCTGGCTGCGATCATCACCTGCGGCACGCTCGCGGGCGCGATCATTCCCGAGGTCGTGAAGGTGTTCACGTCGGTGAACTCGCGGCACGTGCGCGAAGTCGTGACGAGCTCGCGCGAAGGCGGCCCGTCGTTGAACATCATCTCGGGCCTCGTGGCGGGCAACTTCAGCGCCTACTGGATGGGGGTCGTCATCGTCACGCTCATGGGCATCGCGTACTTCGTGTCGACGCAGGGCCTCGGCGTGCTGTTCCCGATCCCCGGCTCGTCGATCGACGCGTCGCCCGTCTTCGCGTTCGGCCTGGTGGCGTTCGGCTTCCTGGGCATGGGCCCGGTGACGATCGCCGTCGACAGCTACGGCCCGGTCACGGACAACGCGCAGTCGGTGTACGAGCTCTCGCTCATCGAGAACGTGCCCGACGTGAAGGGCGAGCTGAAGCGCGACTTCGGCTTCGAGCCGGCGTTCGAGAAGGCGAAGGCGTTCCTCGAAGAGAACGACGGCGCGGGCAACACGTTCAAGGCCACGGCGAAGCCGGTGCTCATCGGCACCGCGGTCGTCGGCGCCACGACGATGGTGTTCTCGATCATCTTCCTCCTCACGAACGGCATGACCCAGGACCTCGACAAGCTGTCGCTCATGCACGCGCCCTTCCTGCTGGGCCTCGTGACCGGCGGCGCGATGATCTACTGGTTCTCGGGCGCCTCGATGCAGGCCGTGTCGACGGGTGCGTACCGCGCGGTCGAGTTCATCAAGGCGAACATCAAGCTCGAGGGCGTGGAGAAGGCGTCGGTCACCGACTCGAAACGCGTCGTCGAGATCTGCACGATCTACGCGCAGCGCGGCATGTTCAACATCTTCCTGGCGATCTTCTTCGCCACGCTCTCGTTCGCCTGCGCCGAGCCGTTCTTCTTCATCGGCTACCTGTTCTCGATCGCGATCTTCGGCCTCTACCAGGCGATCTTCATGGCGAACGCCGGCGGCGCCTGGGACAACGCGAAGAAGGTCGTCGAGACCGAGCTGCGCGCGAAGGGCACGCCGCTGCACGACGCATCGGTCGTCGGCGACACCGTCGGCGACCCGTTCAAGGACACGTCGTCGGTCGCCATGAACCCGGTGATCAAGTTCACGACCTTGTTCGGGCTGCTCGCCGTCGAGCTGGCCGTCGAGCTCAGCAGATCGCAGCCCGGCTTGACCCACTTGCTGGCGTTCGCCTTCTTCGCCTGCTCGGCGATCTTCGTCTACCGCTCGTTCTATTCGATGCGGATCGAGGCGGCGGCAGGAGCCAAGTAGGTCGAGGCGCGAACCGAGCGAGGACTGCCCGTCGCTAAGGCTTGTACTTGACCGAGCACCCATAAGATTGGGTCTCGGCCGGGTCGGGGCTGGCGTTGGCGAGCAAAGCGTGGACCGCGCCGTCGACGTAGTTCTTCGGCTTCTCCGCCCGGCCGTATTCGTCGTCGTCGATCGCGCCGCGGTAGCGCAGCACGCCGCCGGCGTCGATCACGAACATGTGCGGCGTCGTGCGCGCGCCGAACATGTGGCCGAGCTTGCCTTCCGGGTCCTGCAGGGTCGGATAGGCGAAGCCCTCTTCCTTCATCCACGTCTTGGTGTCGTCGGGCGTGTTCGTGTAGGTCGAGTTCACGGCGAGCCACACGACTTCCTTCGCGCCGAGCGCGGCGGCGAGCTTCTGCATGTCGCCCGCCTGGTAGTGCCGCTCGACGAACGGACACTCGGAATTGGTCCACTCGAGCACGACCGCCTTGCCCTTGTACTGCGACAGGCTGTGGTCGGCGCCGTTCTGGTCGCGCGCGTGGAAGTCGGGCACGGATTGGCCGACCTCGAGCGGCTTCACGGCGCCGAGGAGCGCAGCGGCGGCGAGAGCGAGCGAAAGGGCCGTTCGTTTCATGTCTTCTCCTCCGTGGCAGGCGCCGCATCGGCGAGCGCCTTCAAGAATAGATCGACGGTGAGCAGCTCGGGAAGGACGATCGGGCGCGCGGAAGGATTCGGCGCGTACACCAGATAGAGCGGCACGCCGGCCTTGCCGAAGCGCGCGAGCTCGTCGCGGATGGCGGCGTCGCCGCGCGTCCAGTCGCCCTTGAACACGGCGAAACGCCGCTCGGTGAGCGCGGAACGCACGCGCGCGTCGTCGAGCACCACGCGCTCGTTGACCTTGCACGTGAGGCACCACTCGGCGGTGAAGTACACGAACACGGGCTCGCCGCGCGCGCGCGCCGCGTCGACGCCGCGGGCGCTGAAGCGCTGGCCCTCGAGCAGATCGCGCGGCGCTTCGGCGGCCGACGCGGCCGCCGGCGGCTCGCCGTGGACGGGCAACGCGCGCAGGCCCAGCGCCGCGAGCGCGAGCACCGCGAGCGCCGCGATCCGCGCCGGCGCGTTCGACTCGCGCTGCTGCAGCGCCCCGGTGATCCACACCCCGGCCGCGAGCGCACAGAGGTAGGCGAGCAGCGCCGCCTGCGCGTCGGCCCCGTCGCTGCGGCCCAGGATCCACAGCAGCCACACGACGGTGGCGAGGAGCGAGAAGCCGAGCGCCGCGCGCAGCTGCAGCATCCACGGCCCGCTCCTCGGCACCAGCCGTGCCCACGACGGCACGGCGCAGATCGCGAGGAACGGCGCCGCCAGTCCGACGCCGATGGCGAGGAAGATCGCGACCACCGTCGCCGCCGAGCCCGCGAACGCGAAGCCCACGGCCGTGCCGAGGAAGGGCGCGGTGCATGGCGTAGCCAGCACGACTGCGAGCAGGCCTTCGAAGAAGCTGCGCCGCGCGCCTTCGGCGCTCTCGCCCGCGCGCGCGAGCTCGCTCACGTCGAGGCGGAACTCGAACACGCCGAACAGCGACAGGGCGAACACGACGAGCACCGCCGCGATCGCCGCCACGAAGAGCGGCTCCTGGAACTGGAAGCCCCAGCCCACCGACGCGCCCGCCGCGCGCAGCGCGATCACCACGCCGGCCAGCGCCGCCATGCTGGCGAGTACACCGGCGGTGTACGCAATTCCGTGTTGCAGGATGCGCGCCCGCCCGTGATGCGCGAGCTCGGCCAGGCCGAACACCTTCACGGCGAGCACGGGCAGCACGCACGGCATGGCGTTCAGCACCAGCCCGCCCAGCAGCGCGAGCGCGAACGCCTGCCAGAGCGGGAGCGCCGGCGCGAACGACCCGCGCTCGAGCGGCGGCTGGTCGAGCCACGGCGTGGGCTGCTTCGTCACCACCGCGCCGGCGGCGGCGCGCGGCAGCGGCAGGTCGACCTCCACGTAGTCCGGCCGCCCGCCGCTGCGCAGGCCCAGTACGCCGCGCAGGCGCGATTCGCCCAGGCCTGGATTCGCGTCGGCGCGCCCCCGCAGCGCCAGCAACAGGCTGCCGGGCGAGGGCGCGCGGCGCGCGCCAGTCACCGACAGCTCGAGGCCGCCCGCGGCGTCGGGCACGAACGCGTCCTCGGGGCTCGCGCTCGCGGGCTCGAGCGGCGCGCACTCGCCGGGCCGCGCCGCGCCGCAGTCGTGCACGGCGAGCGCCGCGTCGAAGTCGTCGCCGGGCCGGATCGCCGACTGCGAGTACAGCGCCTCGAGCTGGATGTCGCGTGCGCCGACGGGTCGCGGTACGCGTGCGCTCCACGTCTCGAAGAGCTCGTGCTCGGCCGACGCGAGTGACTCGCTGGCAACGCGCACGGGCCGTGCGAGGTGCAGCTCGCCCGGGATGCACTGGATCTCGCAGACGAGCACGTCGGCGTCGAGCCGGACCTGCACGTCGCCCGACGCGGTCGCCGAGAACGTGACCGGACTCGCGAGCAACACCTCTTCGGTGTAGCCGTACGTGGTGATGAACGCGTCCGCTTCGCGGAATACCTGCGGGAACGGCCACTCGGTGGCCCCGACCGTCGCGCCGTCCACGTGCCAGCGCAGGCGCGGCGGCGCGCCCGACTGACCCGAGTTCCGCCAGTACACGTGCCAGTGCCGGTCCATCGTGAGCAGCAGGCCCGCGCGCAGCGTCTCGCCGGGCCGGATCGAATCGTGGTCGAGCAGCAGCCGTCCCTCGAGGCGAGGGTTGCCGTGGTCCGAGGCGGTGCTGCCGAAGGCCGAAGCCGGCACGGACGGCGCCCCGGCGGCTCGTCCTGCGAATGCGAACGCCAGAGCGGCGGCGAGACATGCGGGGCGCAACATCGCGAGGAATCTACCGAATGCGCGTGCGCGGCGGGCGCCTGCCCTTGACACCCTCCCCCGGGCGAAGATGGTGTGCGCCATGAAACGGATCTTCCTGTTCGTCGTCACGAACCTCGCCGTCCTGTTGGTTCTGGGGATCGTCGCCCGGATCCTGGGGATCGGCGCCGCCGAGCCGGGCCAGCTCGGCGGCCTGCTCGTCTTCGCGGCGTTCTGGGGCATGGGCGGCGCGTTCATCTCGCTCGCGCTCTCGAAGTGGAGCGCGAAGCGCATGGTCGGCGCGCGCGTGATCGAGCAGCCGCAGAACGACACGGAATCGTGGCTCGTGAACACGGTTTCCCACCTGGCCCAGTCCGCGGGCGTGGGCATGCCCGAGGTCGCAATATTCGACTCTCCGCAGCCGAACGCATTCGCGACCGGCGCGCGCCGTGACCACTCGCTCGTCGCGGTTTCGACGGGCCTGTTGCGCACGATGGGCAAGGACGAGATCGAAGGTGTGCTGGGTCACGAGCTGACGCACGTCGCCAACGGCGACATGGTCACGCTGACCCTGATCCAGGGCGTGGTGAACGCGTTCGTGATCTTCCTGTCGCGCGTGCTCGGCTCGATCATCGACCGTGCCGTGTTCGGCCGCGACGAGCGCGATCGCGGCGTGGGCATGGGCTACTTCGTGACCGTGATGGTGCTGCAGACCGTGCTCGGCTTCGCCGCGAGCTTGATCGTGTTCGGCTTCTCGCGCGGGCGCGAGTTCCGCGCCGACGCGGGCGGCGCGCACCTCGCCGGCCGCGAGAAGATGATCTCCGCGCTCGAACGCCTGAAGTCGGGCGAGCAGGCGGACCTGCCGCAGCAGCTGCAGGCGTTCGGCATTGCCGACGACAGCCGGAGGAACTGGAGCCGGCTGTTCATGACCCACCCGCCGCTGGAAGAGCGCATCGCGCGCCTGCGCGCGATGACTGCCGCCTAGCGCGGTCGGCGGCCGCGCGTGCGCGATGCGCGGCGGTAGCCGGCGCGCGCGGGCGCCGCGCCAGCCTGGGCTTCCGCTCGGCGTGCTTCGATGGCCTCGCGCGGGGGGCGCGCCGGGACGAGACACAGCGGGCCGTCTCCGATCAGGTCCTCGCGCCCTGCGTCCACGAGCGCGCGGTGCACCGTGAACCAGTTCTCGGGCGCGAAGAACTGCAGCAGCGCGCGCTGCACCTTGCGGTCGCGCAGCCTGCGCGCGGTGTCGACGGGCTTCATCGAGTGGGGGTTCAGGCCCGTCCAGTACATGCACGTGGCCACGTCCATCGGTGCAGGGATGAAGTCCTGCACCTGGCGCGGGCGATAGCCGCGCTGCTTCAGGAACACCGCGAGCTCGATCATGTCCTCCACCGTCGAGCCGGGGTGACTCGCGATGAAGTACGGCACGAGATACTGCTCCTTGCCCGCGCGGCGCGACGCAGCTTCGAAACGCTCGGCGAACTCCTCGAACGTGTGCTGCGCGGGCTTCTTCATCAGCGCGAGCACGCGGTCGGAGACGTGCTCGGGCGCGACCTTCAAGTGGCCGCCGACGTGGTGGCGGGCGAGCTCCTCGAGATACTCGGGCGCTTCGCGCGCGAGGTCCATGCGGATGCCGGACGCCACGTGCACCTGCTTCACGCCGGGCACCGCACGCGCCGCGCGCATGAGCTCGAGCGTGGGCCCGTGGTCCGTGCCGAGCAGCTTGCACACCGTCGGGTGTATGCACGAGAGGCGCCGGCACACCGACTCGACGTCGGGCTGCGTGCAGCGCATGCGGTACATGTTGGCCGTCGGCCCGCCCAGGTCGGACACGTGCCCCGAGAAGCCCGGGGCCGCGGCGAGCGCGCGCACCTCGCCGAGGATCGACTCGGGCGAGCGCGACTGGATCGCGCGGCCCTGGTGCATGGTGATCGAGCAGAACGTGCAGCCGCCGAAGCAGCCGCGCATGATCTGCACCGAGTCCTTGATGGTCTGCCAGGCCGGGATCTCGCCGGTGTAGCGCGGGTGCGGCCGACGCGTGTACGGCAGGTCGTACAGCGCGTCCATCTGCGCCTCCGACAGCGCGAGCGTGGGCGGATTGACCACGAGCATGCGCTCGCCGTGGCGCTGCAACAGACGCCGCGCGTTGAGCGGATTCGTCTCGCGGTGCAGGTCGCGCGTCATGCGTGCGAACGCGGGCTTGTCCTCGCGCACCGTCTCGAAGCTCGGCAGCTCGACGTCCTCGTTGGGGCAGCTCGCGTCGTCCCAGCGGTGCGCGGGCACGGGCTCGCTCTTGCCGAGCAGGTAGGCCGTGCCGCGCAGCTCGCGCAGGCTCTCGACGCCGCGCCCGGCGTCGAGACGGCGCGCGATCTCGAGGATGGGGACCTCGCCCATGCCGTGCACGAGCAGGTGCGCCTTCGAGGTGACCAGGCAGCTCGGCCAGACCTTGTCGGACCAGTAGTCGTAGTGCGCGATGCGGCGCAGCGACGCCTCGACCCCGCCCGCGATCACCGGCACGCCCGGGAACGCCTCGCGACACCGTTGTGAGTAGACCGCCGTCGCGCGGTCGGGGCGCAAGCCGATGGCGCCACCGGGCGAGTACGCGTCGGCGTTGCGGCGCTTCTTGTTCGCCGTGTAGTGGTTGATGAGCGAGTCCATGTTCCCCGCCGACACGCCGTAGAAGAGCCGCGGCCGGCCCAGCGCGCGCCACGGCTCCGCGCTCTTCCAGTCGGGCTGCGCGAGAATCGCCACGCGGAAGCCGTGCTTCTCGAGCCAGCGCCCCAGGATCGCCGCGGCGAACGACGGGTGGTCGACGTACGCGTCGCCCGATACGAGCACCACGTCGACCCCGTCCCAGCTGCGCGCGCGCACCTCGTCGGGAGTGGTCGGCAAGAAGGAGTCCGTCGATTGCGGGGGCGAGCGGCGCATCGCGAGGGAGGAGTATAGCCTCGCCGCCGATGCGCCCCGAGCTCGCGCCCTGCCCGCATCGGCCGACGTGCCCCGGCTGCCCGCGCTGGGGCGAGCCGGGGCTCGACCCGCGCACGAAGCAGCGGCTCGACGCGCTGGCCGCGCGCGCAGGGCTGACACCGCCGAGTGTCAGGACCGGCGCGCCGCTCGGCTTCCGCACGCGCGCGCGTCTGGCCGTGCGCGGCCGCGCGCGCTCGCCGAAGGTCGGCATCTTCCAGGCGGGCTCGCACCGCATCGCCGACATTCCGCGCTGCGGCATCCACCACCCGCGCATCAACGAGGTCGCCGCCGCGCTGCGCCGCGCGGTGCGCGAGACCGGCGTGGCGCCCTACGGCGAGGCGTCCCACGGCGGCCTGCTGCGCTACCTGCAAGTGGCGATCGAGCGCGCGACCGGCCGGGCGCAAGTGGTGCTCGTCGGGAACAGCCGCGACCCGGAGCCGCTCGCGCTCGTGTTCGCGGCGCTCGAGCGCGAGCTCGGCCCGCTGCTCCAGGGCCTGTTCTGGAACGGCAACACGGAGCGCGGGAACGCCGTGCTCGGGCCGCGCTGGGAGCGGATCGCGGGCGAAGAGGCGCTGCGCGAGACGGTCGGTGGCGTCGACGTGTTCCACCCGCCCGGCGCGTTCGGGCAGAGTCACCCGGCGCTGTACGAGTCACTCGCGGTGCGCGCGCGCGAGGCCGTGCCCGACGGCGCGCGCGCGGTGGAGCTCTACGCGGGCGCGGGCCCGATCGGACTCGGCCTGCTCGCGCGCGCGTCCGAGGTCGCGCTGAACGAGCTCTCGCCGCACGGCCTGCGCGGGCTGGAGCTCGGCCTGGCCGCGCGCCCGGAGGCCGAACGCGCCCGCGCCGTCCTCCTGCCCGGCGACGCCGCCGCGCACGTCGCGCGGCTCGCGCGCGCAGACGCGGTGCTCGTCGACCCGCCGCGCCGCGGTCTCGACGCCGCGGTGATGGAGGCGCTCGCCGATTCGCCGCCGCCCGTGCTCGTCTACGCGAGCTGCGGCCTGGACTCCCTGGTGCGCGACACCGAGCGCCTGCTCGCGAGCGGCCGGCTCGTGCTCTTCGCGCTCGACGCGTTCGCGCTCTTTCCGTACACCGAGCACGTCGAAACGCTGGCGCTGTTCAGGGCGGCGGCAGGATGACCGCGGCGCCCTTCACGCCCGCAACCTTGAATTTCACGGTCCCGCCCTGCACGCCCGTCTCGTCGACGACGAGCCGGCTCAACGAGAGCTTGTCGCGGCTCGTCGGATCCGTCGGCGCGATCACGAGCTTCGACTGGTCGTTCTTGGCGGTGTATCTGCCGATCACGAGATAGTCGGCCGTCTGCGTGTTTGCGAGCGTCGCGGTCGCCGAGCCTTCCACGGTGCCGAGCCCGTCGTTCACGAGCTCCAGACCGAGCGTCCACGGTCCGCCGGTCGCCTTCACCAGGGCGAAGATCGGCAGCTTCGAGCACTTCGTCTCGCCGAGCGCCGTGAAGCACAGCCGGAGCTTCCCCTTGCACGAGAACTCCGGCCCGTGCGGCAGCGGGTTCCTGCACGCGAGCACGCCCGAGCCGGTGAGGCTCGCCGGCAGGTCCGGCAGCTGCGGATCGTGGAAGACCGCGGAGCCCATGCCTGCGACGGTGAGCTTCGGCACGGGGCTCTTCGACGAGCCGCCCAGCCGGCCCGCGAAGGTGAACGGCAGGTTCGCGTCGATGAGCTCGGGGAACGCGAGCGTGAGCAGACCGCTGCCTCCGACGGCGCCGGTGCCGTCGGTGGCTGCGCTCGTCGACACGCAGATGTTGTCGCCGTCCTGTTGGGCGCAGAACTGGTCGTCGCCGTCGGGCACCCAGATCTCGCTCGCACCCCCGACCACGATCTCGTAGGTACCGCCGGGTGGAGCGGCCTGCGCGGCACGCCCCAGGAGCAGACCCGCGGCGCAGGCGGCGACGAGACACACAACCACCGGGGTCGACGTCGCGCTCTTCATGAGCGAATTCTCAGTGCGTGGTGCGCGACCGGTCAACCGCAAGGGCCCCTGCGGGGCCCGTCCCGCGGCTGCTAGACTCGCGCGCCCGTCCGGGAGCGTGCGCAAGTCGGTGACCAAGCCCGCGAAACACGACGTCGAGCGCCAGCTCGAAGCCCTCATGTTCGGCAGCGAGTTCGGCGACGCCAAGCTCGCCGCCGCCATGCGGGCCGAGCTGCGCGAACGGCTCGCCGAGGGCCGGCCGCTCCGCGTATACGCGGGCTACGACCCGAGCCGTCCCGACCTGCACATCGGGCACGCCATCACGCTGCGCAAGCTGCGCATGTTCCAGGACTTCGGCCACGAGGTGTACTTCCTCGTGGGCACGTTCACCGCGATGGTGGGCGACGCGAGCGACCGCGCGCAGGGCCGCCCGCGCAAGAGCGCGGAGGAAGTCGCCGACGCGGCGTCCAGCTACGCAGAACAGTGTTACCGCGTACTCGACCGCGACAAGACGCGTGTGGTCTACAACGCCGACTGGCTCGGCCGCATGCCGCTCGCCGAGTTCGTGGCGATCGCTTCGAACTTCACCGTGCAGCAGTTCACCGCGCGCGACAACTTCAAGCTCCGTCTCGCGAACAACGACCCGGTCGGTTTGCACGAGCTGTTCTACGCGCTCCTGCAAGGCTGGGACGCCGTGCACCTGCGCGCCGACGTGCAGCTCGGCGCGACGGAGCAGCTCTTCAACATCCAGGCGGGCCGCAAGCTGCAGGAGGTCCACGGCCAGCGGCCGTGCGTGATCCTCACCTTCCCCATCCTGGTGGGCACCGACGGCAAGGCGCGCATGTCGAAGAGCGCGGGCAACTACGTGGCGCTCGCCGATCCGCCCGACGAGCAGTACGGCAAGACCATGAGCATCTCCGACGACACCATGGTCGAGTGGCTGCGGCTCACCACGCGCTGGACGCCCGACGCCGTGAAGCGCGAGCTCGACGACCTGCGCGCAGGCCGCATCGGCCCCATGGACTTGAAGAAGAAGCTCGCGGCCGAGATCGTCGCCACGTACCACGGCGACGCCGCAGCGCAGGCGGCCGCCGAGCATTTCGCGTCGGTGCACCAGCGCCGCGAGATCCCCGACGACATGCCGGAGGTGCGCTTCGCCGCGCCGGCGAAGGTGGTCGACGTGCTCGTGCAGACGGGGGCAGCGGCATCGAAGAGCGCCGCGCGCCGGCTCGTGCAGGGCAGCGGCGTGCGCTTCGAGGGCGAGACGATCGAGGCCATCGACGAGCAGATCGCCCGGAGCGGCGTGCTCCAAGTCGGCAAGCGGCACTTCTACCGGCTCGTCGTCGGCTGAGCCGGCCCCGCGCGGGGTAGACTCTCCCCGTGAGCGCGCTCGACCTCGACTCGCTGGAGTCCGTGCAGCGGCCCGCGGCCTACTTCGCCGCGGCGCGCGCGCGCGGCGGCGACGTGCAGTGGAGCGACGCTCAGCGCGGCTGGGTGTTGTTGTCGCACGCCGAGAACGCCGCCGCTTTCCGCGACGTGGAGCGGCTCTCGGCGGACCGCAGCGACGTGTTCCGCCGCGCAGCCGCGGCGCGCTCGCCCGAGTTCGCCGAGGTGGCGGCGCTCCTCGCGGGCTGGATGAACTTCCGCGACGACCCCGCGCACGGCCGGCTGCGCGAGCCGGTGCGCGCCGCCTTCACGCCGCGGCGCGTGGGCGCGCTCGAGAAGGACGTGCGCGAGATCGTGGCGCGCGCGATCGACGACTTCGCGGGCGACGAGGTCGAGCTGTTCGAGGCGTTCGCGCGGCCGATCCCCGCGCGCGTGATCGCGGCGCTGCTCGGTGCCGAGCAGAGCGACAGCGCGCGCTTCCAGCTCTGGTCCGACGATCTCGCGCGCATCGTGTTCTCGCTGTCGCCGCGCACGGTCGACGAGGCGCCGCTCGTCGCGGCCACGCGCGAGTTCGCGGCGTTCTTCGGCGCTCTCGTCGAGCGCGAGCGCGCACGGCCGTCGGGCAACCTGCTCGACGCGCTCGTGCACAGCGAGGTCGGCTCGCTCGACGCGCTCGAGCTCGTCGGCGCCTGCACGCTGCTCCTCTTCGGCGGTCACGAGACGACGACGAGCCTGATCGACCAATCGCTCGCGCTCTGCCTCGAACGGCCCGAGCTCGCCGACGAGCTGCGCGCGCATCCCGAGCGCTGGGACTCCGCGATCGAGGAGCTGATGCGCGTGCTCGGCCCCGCGCGCGCGATGGCGCGCAAGGTCGCCGTGCCGCACGTGCGCGGCGGCGAGTCGCTCGACGCCGGCGACACCGTGTTCCTGGCGATCGCCGCTGCGAACCACGATCCGGCCGTCTTCCCTACACCGGAGCGTGTGGACCTGTCGCGCGCGCCGAACCCGCACCTGGGCTTCGGCTGGGGCCCGCACTTCTGCCTGGGCGCGCACCTCGCGCGACTCGAAGCGCGGATCGCGCTGCAAACGCTGCTCGAGCGCTTCCCGGGGCTGCGCCCCGCCGAGCCCGTGCCGCCGGTGACGGGCGCCACGATGGGCTTCGGGCGACGGCTACTTCGCGTTCGCCTTCACTAGCGCGTCGAGCGCGTCGAGGAGCGGCACCTGCGCTTCCTTGACGCGCTTGCGCGCCTCGTCGAGCGAAAACCAGCCCACGCGGTCCACTTCCGGGAACTCGCGCTTCTTGCCCGAGCCGGGCGGCCACTCGAGCATGAACGTGTTGCTGCGCAGGGTGCGCGGGTCGGCGTCGCCGCGCACGGCCCACGCGTGCACGACCTTCCCGCCCTTCTGCGTGATCTGGCCCAAGGGCAGCTCGAGGCCCTTCGCCTCGAAGCCCGTCTCCTCGCGGAACTCGCGGTGCGCCGCGGCGAGCAGCGACTCGCCCTCGGCGGGCTCGCCCTTGGGGATCGACCAGGCGCCCCGGTCCTTCTTCGCGAAGAACGGGCCACCGGGATGCGCCAGCAGCACCTCGAGGCCGCGCGCGCTCCTGCGGAACAACAAGAGCCCCGCGCTCAATCGCTTCGGCATACCCTTCCTTCGTGCAGGCGAGATTCTTCCCCTATCTGCACGTCTTCGCCGCTGGCTGCGTGGTAGCGCTGTTCGCGCCGGGGTTCCTGCTGCGGGACGCCTCGCTGTACTTCTTCGCGCTGGGCGGGCCGGCCCTCGCGCTGTCGCTCGCGCTGGCGGCCCCCCGCATGCGGAGCGCGCCGCTCCGCTGCCTCGGCTTCGCGGTCTGCAGTGTCGCGCTGTACGACGTGTCGGTGTACGGCGTGCTGCGAATCGAGCGCGACGCGGGCTCGAGTCTGTGGGCGACTGCGGCGGTCTCGGGCGCAGCAGCGGCGCTCTTCCTCGCGCTCTACTGCGCGTGGCTCGGCGCGAAGGGGCACCTGCTGCGCGCGCTCGGGGGGCTGCCGCTCGGCGCCCTCGCCGCCCTGCTGCTCCACTCGGGCGGGAGCGACGCGCCGTCCGGCACGGTCGGGTTCGTGCTCGCCTGGTACGCAGGGGTCGCCGTTGCACTCGGAACGCTGGTTGAAACGCGCCGAGAAGGTCGTTCATGATTTCGGCGATGGGGGAAGAGGAGCTTCCGCTCGCGGGAGTGCGCGTGCTCGAGATCGGCGGCGGGCTGCCCGCGGCGTTTGCGACGCGCTGGCTGGTCGGCTTCGGCGCCGACGTCGTGCGGAGCGACGCGCCGCGCGAGACGCTGTCGCGCGACGAGCAGGCGTTCCTCCTGCCCGGCAAGCGGCGCGTCGGCGCGGGCGACCGCGAGCTTCGCGCGCTCGCGCTCGCCGCGGACATCGTGGTCGAGGACGGCGCGCCGGGCGCGCTGGCGGCGCGCGGCCTCGAGCCGCGGGCGCTCTTGCGCGAGAAGCCGGCGCTCGTCGTCGCGTCGCTCACGCCGTTCGGCCAGACCGGCCCCGCGGCTTCGTGGCACGCGACGAACCTCGTCGCGCACGCGATGGGCGGGATCCTGTCGCTGACCGGTGTCGTGCCGCGCCCGCCGCTCGCGAACGGCTTCAACCAGGCGTGGATGCTGCTCGGCCTGAACGGCTTCTCGGCCGCGCTCGCGGCCTACTACGGTGCGCAGGTGCACGGCGAAGGCGACTGGCTGGACATCTCGGCACAGGAATGCGCCGCGGGAATGCTCGAGCTGTACGGCCCGCGCGCGGCGTTCGACAACACCGAGGCGCCGCGGCTCGGCAACCGCGTGCACGCCATTTGGGGCATCTTCAAGTGCGACGACGGCTTCGCGGGCGTCTGCGCGCTGCAGCGCCAGGCGCCCGCGTTCTTCGCGATGACGGGCGACGCGGAGCTCGCGGAGCCGCGCTTTCTCGACCCCGCGTACCGCCTCACGGCCGACGCGGAGCTCGGCGGCCTGGTCGAGCGCTGGTTCGCGGACAAGAAGAAGCGCGACGTGCTGGAGCTGGGCGAGAAGCACAAGGTGCCGATGGGCGCCGTGCAGACGCCGCTCGACCTGGTGCACAGCGCGGGCCTCGAGGAGCGCGGCTTCTTCGACGTGGTGCGCACGCCGGCGGGCGACGCGCGCGTGCCGGGCCGGCCGTTCCTGGGCATGGGCTGGCGCGCGGGCGAGCTGCACGCGCCCGCGGCCGACACCGACGCGGTTCGGCGCGACTGGCTCGGAGCGCGCGCATGAAGAGGCTGCCGCTCGACGGCGTGCGCGTCGCCGACCTGTCCATGATGTGGGCAGGGCCGTTCGCGACGCGCCTCCTCGCCGAGATGGGCGCCGAGATCGTGAAGATCGAATCCCCGCGCGCGTGGGACAACGTGCGGACGCTCTTGCCGCAGCCGGGCGCGACGGAGCCGTGGAACACGAGCTTCTACTTCAACGACTACAACCGCGACAAGAAGTCACTGACTCTCGATCTGTCGCAGCCGCGGGGGAAGGAATTGTTCCTCGAGCTCGTCGCGAAGTGCGACTGCGTGATCGAGAATTACCGCGCCGACGTGCTCGACAAGCTCGGCATCGGCTGGGACGTGCTGCGCGCCGCGAACCCGGGAATCAGCCTCGTCAGCATGGCCGGCTTCGGCAAGACGGGACCCGAGAAGGGGCTCGTCGGCTTCGGGCCCATCATCGAGCAGATGGCCGGCATGGCGTCGACGACGGGCTACGGCGACGACGGCATCCCGTACAAGACGGGCATCTCGTACGGCGACCCGATCGGTGGCATCTCGGCCGCCGGCGCGGTGGTGCTCGCACTGATCCAGCGGCGGCGCACGGGTCGCGGCGCGTGGATCGACCTCGCGCAGCGCGAGACGATGGCGCAGATGCTCGGGCCCGCGTTCGCCGCCGCGTCGCTGCGCGGCGAGACGCCCGTGCACCGCGGCAACCGCGACCCGCGCTTCGCGCCGCAGGGCGTGTACCGCGCACTCGGCCGCGACCAGTGGGTCGCGATCTCGGCGCAGGACGACGCGGCGTGGCGCGCGCTCGCGCGGACGATCGGCGCCGGCGCGCTCGACTCGCTCTCGCTCGAGGAGCGCCGCGCACGGCACGACGAGCTCGACCGGCGCATCGAGGCGTGGACCTCGCGGCTCGGCCCGCGCGAGGCCGCCGAGGCGCTGCAGCGCGGCGGCGTGGCCGCGGCGCCCGTGCTCGACGCCAACGCGATCCACCAGGATCCGCACCTCGCGGCGCGCGGCGCCTGGGTCGAGCTGCCGCACCCGAAGATGAAATCGTGGAAGCAGCCGGCGTCGGCGTGGCGGCTCGTCGAGGCGAAGCCGCTCCTGCGCCGCCACGCGCCGCTCTTCGGCGAACACAACCGCGAGATCCTGTGCGGCCTGCTCGGCCACGCCGAGTCCGAGCTCGAGCCGCTGCGCGCGGCGGGCATCATCGGCGACGCGCCGATCGGCGCGCGCGAGGGATGACGAAGGCCCGCCTCGAAGCGTTCAGCGACGGGGTCATCGCCATCATCATCACGATCATGGTGCTGGAGCTGCACACGCCCGAAGGCGCCGACCTCGCGTCGCTGCGCCCGCTCGTGCCGGAGCTCGCCTCGTACGTGCTCTCGTTCACGTACGTGGGCATCTACTGGAACAACCACCATCACCTCATGCACGCCGTGCGCGAGGTCACGGGCTGGACCCTGTGGGCGAACCTGCACGTGCTGTTCTGGCTGTCGCTCTTCCCATTCGCGACGGCGTGGGTCGGCCGCCACCCGGGCGAGGCGTGGCCGACGACACTTTATGGTGTCATTCTGTTGATGGCGAGCATCGCCTGGCTGTTGCTCGAGCGCGCGCTGCTCGCGCGCCACGGGCCCGACTCGGCGCTGGCGCGCGCGGTGAAGGCGGGCCGGAAAGAGCGGCTCTCCTCTGCGGCGTACGCGTGCGCGATCCCGCTCGCGTTCGCGGAGCCGTGGCTCGCACAGCTCGTGTACGTGGCCGTCGCGGCGCTCTGGTTCGTGCCCGACCGCCGCATCGAGGCCGCCCTTGCTGGTACGATGACGGGCAAAGGAGACGAGCGATGAAGGTCGATGCAGGTCTGATGGGCGGCCTGGCCGAGGTGCCGGAACGGATCCGCGAGCTCGAGGCAGCCGGCTACGACGGCGCGATCACGGCCGAGACGGCGCACGACCCGTTCTTCCCGCTCCTGCTCGCCGCGGAGCACAGCCGGCAGATCGAGCTCGTCACCTCCATCGCCGTCGCGTTCGCGCGCACGCCCATGACGCTCGCGAACATCGGCCACGACCTGAACGCCTACTCGAAGGGCCGCTTCGTGCTGGGGCTCGGCTCGCAGATCCAGCCGCACATCACCAAGCGCTTCAGCATGCCCTGGTCGCACCCCGCCGCACGCATGCGCGAGCTCATCCTGGCGATGCGCGCGATCTGGGACTGCTGGTACGAGCAGAAGAAGCTGGAGTTCCGCGGCGAGTTCTACACGCACACGCTCATGACGCCCATGTTCACGCCGACGGACGTGCAGTACGGCCCGCCGAAGGTGTTCCTCGCGGCGGTCGGCCCGCTCATGACCGAGGTCGCGGGCGAAGTCGCCGACGGCGTCATCTGCCACGCGTTCACCACCGAGAAGTACATGCGCGAGGTGACGCTGCCCGCGCTCGAGCGCGGCCTCGCGAAGGCCGGGCGCTCGCGCAAGGACTTCCAGGTGTCGTTCCCCGGCTTCGTCGTCACCGGCGCGACCGAGAAGGCATGGAGCGACTCGCGCCGCGGCGTCTGCAAGCAGATCGCGTTCTACGGCTCGACGCCGGCGTACCGGCCCGTGCTCGAGATGCACGGCTGGGGCGGCCTGCAGACGGAGCTCAACGCGCTGTCGAAGCAGGGCCAGTGGGACAAGATGGGCGAGCTCGTCGACGACAAGATCCTCGAGCAGTTCGCGGTCGTGGGCACGCCCGACGAGGTCATCCCCAAGTTCAAGGCGCGCTTCGGCGACGTGGTCGACCGCACGACCCTGGGCTTCGCGGCGCCGAAGACGGCGGCCCGGGAGCTCATCCGCGAGCTGCACGCCTAGCCGGCGTCGTGGAAGATCAGGCCGAGCGTGAAGCGCAGGCCCTGACGCACTCGCGACACGCCGTGGCGCATCTGCACGCGATGGAAGCCGCGGGTGCCGCGGCGCGGGCGCTCGCGCACGGCGAAGACCACGGCGTCGCCCTGCGCGAGCGGCACGACCTCGCCGCGCGACTGCAGGCGCGGGCGCCGTTCCACCAGCAGGAACTCGCCGCCGGTGAAGTCGCGCGCGGGGTCGGACAGCAGCACCGTAGCCTGCAGCGGAAAGAGCTCGTCGCCGTACACGTCTTGGTGTAGGGCGTTCCAGTCGTCGGCTTCGTAGCGCAGCACGAGCGGCGTGGGCTTCGTCTGGCCCGCGGCGTGACACTTGTCGAGGTACGCGGAGAGCTCCGCGGGGAAGCCGGCCGGCAGGCGCAGCGCTTCGCGCCAGCGGTTCGCCACGGGCGCGAGCTCACGGTAGAGCGACTCGCGCAGCGCCTGCACGAGCGGCGGCAGCGGGTAGTCGAAGTAGCGGTACTCGCCCTGCCCGTAGCCGTGCTTCTGCATGACGACGCGCTTGCGGAAGAGCCCGGCCTCGTCCCAGCGCGCCGCGAGCGCGCGGCACTCGGCCGCCGGGACGAGCGCGGGCACGACGGCGTGGCCGCGCTCGTCGAGCGCGTCGGCGAGCGCGCTCACCTCGCAGCCCCGCGCCGCCGCGGCCCGGCGGCGAGCTCGCCCTCGCGTGCCAGCAGCGCGCGCTTGCGCTCGACCCCCCAGCGGTAGCCGGCCAGGCCGCCATCGCTGCACACCGCGCGGTGACACGGCACGGCCAGCGCGACCGGGTTCCGCGCGCAGGCCTGCGCGACCGCGCGCACGGCGCGCGGCCGGCCGAGCGCCGCGGCCAGCGCCGCGTAGCTGGTGGTGCTGCCCGGCGGCACCTGCTGCAGCGCGCGCCAGACCTGCGCCTGGAACGCCGTGCCCTGCACGTCGAGCGGCAGCTCCAGCGCGTGATCGGGCGAGGCGATGAAGGCACACACGCGCTCGAGCCATTCGCGCAGCGCGGCGCGGTCCTCGCGGATGCGCGCGCCCGAGAAGCGCGCCGTGAACGCGGCCACGAGCGCCTCGCGCGTGTCGCCGAGCTCCGCCGCGCATACACCCTTCTGTGTCGCCGCCACGAGCACCCAGCCGAGCTCCGTCTTCGCCACGGCGAAGCGAATCGTCTCGCCGCGGCCGCCGCGCTTGCGCGCGCCCGGCGTCATGCCCAGCCCGCGCGCCGCGTCCTCGTAGGCGCGCGAGCTCGAGCCGAACCCGGCGCCGTACGCGGCCTGCGCCACCCCTTCGCCGGCGTCGAGCGCCTCGCCGAAGCGCGCGCGCCGCTGGGCGCGCGCGTACTCGCGCGGCGTCGCGCCCACCACCTGCTTGAACAGGCGGTGGAAGTGGAAGGGCGACACGCCGACCTCGCCGGCCAGCTCGGCCAGCGGCGGGGGCGTCTCGCGCTCGGCGAGGATTGCGCACGCCTTCGCCACGGCGGCGAGCTGCGCCTCCACGGCGCTCCGCTCCGTGGGGCGGCAGCGCTTGCAGGCCCGGAAGCCCGCGGCCTCGGCCGCCGCGCACGTCTCGTGGAACGTCACGTTCTCGCGCCGCGGCTGGCGCGATGCACAGCTCGGTCGGCAGTACACACCGGTCGTGCGCACCGCGTAGAGGAAGGCACCGTCCGCACTCGCGTCGCGGCTCTGCACGGCTCGCCAGCACTTCTCGTCGTCGATCATCTCGGTCTCTCCTCGTCATTGATGCGGCGAGGATCGGCGCCCGCGCGCCGGAATTCTCTCCGAAGCTTGCGCTTCAATTCGGCTCACGCAATCGCCCGCGCATCGTGCCGATTTCGCAAGCGGCGCGTGACGCGGGAGCGCCATTCTCCGCGCGAACCGCAGGGCGAACACTGAACTCGGTCTCGACGCTCGTGGAAGCCGATCGACGGCAGCTGCTCGCCCTGCGGCTCGACTATGCTCGCCTCATGGCCGACCCCGAGCTCGTGCTGCGGCGCGCGGAGCGCGGCGACCTGCCGCGCCTTCTCGAGCTGATCCCGCGCTCGGTGCGCGGGCTGTCCCGCGCGCACTACACGGATGCGCAGATCGAGAGCGCCATCCGCCACGTGTTCGGGCCGGACACGCAGCTCATCGACGACGGCACGTACTTCGTGGTGGCGGCAGGCGCGGAGCTCGTCGCGTGCGGCGGCTGGAGCCGCCGGCGCACCTTGTTCGGCGGCGATCAGACCAAGCGCGGCGCCGACCCGCTGCTCGACCCGGCGCACGAGGCGGCGCGCATCCGCGCCTTCTTCGTGGCGCCGGACTGGGCGCGGCGCGGGCTCGGCTCGCGGCTCATGGACGCGTGCCTCGAGGCCGCGCGCGCCGCCGGCTTTCGGGCGCTGGAGCTCGCCGCCACGCTGCCCGGCGAGCCGCTCTACCGCGGCTACGGCTTCCTCCCCGTGGAGCGCACCTCCACGGCGCTGCCGGACGGACAGTCGCTGCCGCTCGTGTACATGAGGCGCGCGCTCGACGTTCGGTGACTCGCGACACAACGCCGTTCGCTGCGTCCGGCCGAATGTCTCTGCGGTGGCCCAGGAAGATCCGCTCGACACGGAGATCGCGGCCGGGCACATGCTCGTCGACGCGGGCATGGCGGAACAGGCGATCGCGCACTTCCGCGCACTCGTCGGCCGCGCGCCGCGCGAGGCGCGCGCGCACTTCGCGCTGGCGACGGCGCTGGACGCGCTCGACCGCGAGTCCGAGGCCATCCCCGTGTACGCCGAGGCGATCCGCCTGCGGCTCACGGGCGAGCTGCTGGCGCGCGCGTATCTCGGGCTGGGCAGCTCGCTCGCAAAGGGGGGGCGCCACGACGAAGCCGTGGACGTGCTGGCCGCCGGCAGCCGCCGCTTCCCCGAGCACGCGCCGCTACGCGCGTTCCACGCCCTGGTGTCGGCGCGCGCGGGCAAGCAGCCGAAGCCGACCGTCGTCGCACTCGTCGAGGACCTGCTCGAGCACCACGACATGGGGCCCTACACCGAGGCGCTGCGCAGAAACCTGCAGGCACTCCGAAAGACGCTCGCGAAGTAGGTATCCTCGGCGCATGCGAAGCGACCTCGAGCACCTGCACCGCGCCGAGCTCTTGCTCGTCAAGCTGCGGCTGTTCGGCATGGTGTCGTGGCTCGCGATCCTCGCGCACGCGGAGCGGACCACGCCCGTCGCGCGGATCTGGGCGGTCGTCGCGGGCGGCTTCGCGTACACGGCGCTCACGTACCTGCACGTGCGCAGCGGCCGCGGCGTGCGCGCAGGTGCGATCGCCACGACGCTCGGCGACGCGGTGCTCGTGGCGTCGATCTGCGTGTGGACCGGCGGCCTGGCGAGCGACTTCTACGCCTACTTCTACCTGACGAGCATCGCGACCTCGATCCGCTTCGGCGCGGGGCCCGCCTTCGCGATGTGCGCCGTGAACTCGGCGCTCTCGCTCGCGCTGTACCTCGGCGCGCCCGCGCCGGCCGCGGGCGCCGCCGTGCCCGGCGACCTGGCGTTGCGCGCATTCTATCTGTCGTTCGCAGCGACGCTCGGCAGCGCGCTGTCGCGCGACGCGCGGCAGAACCTGGCTGCCGCGCGCAGCGCGCGAGACCGCGCCCGCGAGCTGTCGCGCCGGCTCATCCACGCGGAAGAGGAAGAGCGCAAGCGCATCGCCGGCGAGCTGCACGACCGCATGGGCCCGCGCTTCTTCGAGCTGTACTACGGCATCGACCGCGCGCGCAGCGCGGTCGACGCGGGCAAGCCCGACGCCGCCGAGCGGCTCGCGCGGCTCGGCGCCGACGCCCGCGAGTGTGGCGACGAGATTCGCGGGCTGATGAACGAGCTGCGCCCCTCCGTGCTCGACGATTTCGGCGTGGCCGAGGCGCTGCGCGAGATCGGCGCGGCGCTCGAGGCGCAGGGCGAGCTGCGCGTTCGCCTCGCGATCGACCCGGACGCGAAGGCCCCGCGCGGCGAAGTGAACGTGGCGCTGTTCCGCATCGCGCAGGAAGCCGTGTTGAACGCGCGCAAGCACGCGGAGGCGCAGGAGCTCGAGCTCGGCCTGGCGCGCGATGCGCACGCGCTCGTGCTGACGGTGCGCGACGACGGTTGCGGCTTCGACTCGTCGCGCCCGGCGCGCGGCCACTTCGGCTTGCACACCATGCGCGAGCGCGCCGAGGCGTGCGGCGGGCGGCTCGAGCTGGAGAGCGCGCCCGGCCGCGGCACGACGCTGCGCGCGATCGTGCCGCTGGGACCCGGGACGCCGTGATCCGCATCGTGCTCGTCGACGACCACACCGTGCTGCGTCAGGCGGTGCGCCTGATGCTCGAAGCGGAGCCCGAGCTCCAGGTGGTCGGCGAAGCGGGCGACGCGGACGGCGGCGTCGCGCTCGCCGCGAAGCTGCACCCCGACGTCGCCATCGTCGACCTGAAGCTCGCCGGCAGCTCGGGGCTCGCCGCCATCCCGAAGCTCTTGGCGGCGTCGCCGAAGACCGCCGTCGTCGCGTTCACCATGTACGGCAATCCCGCGTACGTCTACGAGGCCACGCACGCGGGTGCGTCCGCGTACGTGCTGAAGAGCGCGAGCAAGGAGGAGCTCCTCGCCGCGGTGCGCGCGGTGCACGGCGGCGGCGGCTTCCTGCAGGCCGAGCTCACGAAGCCGCTCCTGGCGCGGCTCGCGCAGGAGGCGCGCGCCGGCGCGGGGAAGAGCGCGCCCAGCGCGCGCGAGCTGCAGGTGCTCGAGCTCGTCGGCGAGGGCAAGAGCAACAAGGAGATCGCGAGCGCGCTCGAGATCGCCGAGGAGACGGTGAAGACGCACCTGCGGCACCTGTTCGAGAAGCTCGGCGTCTCGGATCGCGCGCAGGCCGTGGCCATCGCGCTGCGGCAGCAGCTCATCGACTGACGTCCCCCGAACGGGGGATGACCGCCTCCCTGGAGCGGGCGATTGAGGACTCGCCCGCGGCGGACGTAACGTACGGGCGAATGGGAAGCGTGCGTCACGGCGTGGTCGTCGGCGGCAGCATCTCCGGGCTGGTCGCCGCCGGCGTGCTCGCGCGGCACTTCGACCGCGTGACGCTCATCGAGCGCGACTCGTACCCGGAGACGCCGGCCACCCGCAAGGGCACGCCGCAGGCCCGACACGTCCATGTGTTGTTGAAGCAGGGCGAGCGCGCCATCGCGCGCATCTTCCCGGGCCTGTTCGAGGAGCTGGTCGCGCGCGGCGGGCAGCGCGTGGACACGGCGCGCGACGCGAAGTGGTTCTACTTCGGCGGCTGGAAGCTGCGCTTCGAGAGCGGCGTCGAGATGGTCAGCCAGAGCCGGCCCCTGCTCGAGTGGTCGCTGAGGCGGCGCGTCGCGGCGCTGCCGAACGTGGAATTCGTGACCGCCGACGTGCACGGGCTCGACGCCCCTACACCCGCGCGCGTTGGCGGCGTGCAGCTGCGCCGCGGTGCGGGCACGGCGTCGGAGCGGCTCGCCGCGGATTTCGTCGTCGACGCCACCGGCCGCGGCTCGCGTCTGCCGCACTGGCTCGAGGCGCTGGGCTGCGGCGCCCCGCCCGAGTCCGAGGTCAAAGTCGACGTCGGCTACGCCACGCGCGCGTACCGGCGCACGCGCGCGCCGCGCGACTGGACGGCGCTCTTGTGCCACCCGCGCTTCCCCGACACGCGCTGCGGCGTGCTGCTGCCGATCGAGGACGAGCAATGGCTGCTCACGCTGGTCGGCTGGTTCGGCGACCACCCGCCCGGCCGCGACCCGGAGTTTCTCGGCTGGGCGCGCGGCCTGGCGATCCCCGACCTGGTCGATGCGGTCGCCGAGGCCGAGCCGCTGTCCGAGATCGCGCTGCACCGCTTCCCCTCGAACCGCCGCCGGCACTACGAGCGGCTGGCCAGGCTGCCCGACGGTCTCGCGGTGCTCGGCGACGCGGCGTGCAGCTTCAACCCGGTGTACGCCCAGGGCATGGCCACCGCTGCGCTCGGCGCCGCGGAGCTCGACGACTGTCTCGCCGAAGCGCGCAGCCTGGACGGCTTGTCGCGGCGCTTCCAGGCGCGGCTCGCGCACGTGACCGACGCGCCGTGGCTGCTCGCGACCGGCGAGGACTTCCGCAGCGAGAGGGCGCTGGGCGAGCGCCCCGCGTTCATGCCCCTCCTCGCCTGGTACACCGCGCGCGTGCACCAGCTCACCTGGCGCGATCCATTCACCGCGAAACGCTTCCTGGAAGTCATGCACCTGATGCGCCGGCCGACGGCGCTCTTCCACCCCCGCGTCGCGCTGCGCGCGCTGACTTCACTGTGACTCCGTAACTCACGAGGAGAGCCCATGGCATCCCGATCGCCCGAGCAGACCGTCCGCGAGTTTCTGGCCGCGTGGCCGCGCAAGAAGGTCGACGAGCTCGTCGGCTACTTCACGGACGACGCCGTGTACCACAACGTGCCCGTCGCGCCGATCGTCGGAAAGCCGGCGATCCGCGCCACGTTCGAGGGCTTCCTCGGCGCGTTCGACATCGAGCTCATCGTGGTGAACGCGGCCGCGAGCGGAAACGTGGTGTTCACCGAGCGCGTCGACCGCTTCTGGATGAACGGGAAGACCTTCGACCTGCCGGTGAACGGCGTGTTCGAGCTGCGTGACGGCAAGATCGCCTCGTTCCGCGACTACTTCGACCTCGCCTCGTTCGAGAAGCCGAGCGGCCTGAAGCTCTGATAAGGTGCGCGCGGGAGGAGCCCGCATGCGCATCGTCGGAGCCGGATTGGGCCGCACCGGAACGCTGTCACTGAAAGGCGCGCTCGAAAAGCTGCTCGGCCAGCCTTGCTACCACATGATGGAGGTGTTCACGCACCCGGAGCACGCGCCGCTCTGGCTCGGCGCGGCTCGCGGGCAGCTGCCGGACTGGAAGAAGCTCTTCTCGGGCTACGCCGCCGCGGTCGACTGGCCCGCTGCGGCGTTCTGGCCGGAGATCGCCGCGGCGTTTCCCGACGCGCTCGTGCTGCTCTCGACACGCGACACCTCGGAGACGTGGTGGAACAGCGCGAACGAGACGATCTTCGGCACGATCGACAAGGCGCCGCCCGGCACGTTCCGCGACATGGTCTCCGAGCTGTTCGCGGCGCGCTTCACGCCGAACGTGAAGGACCGCGCGGCGTCGATCGCGGCGTACGAGAAGCACAACGCCGAGGTGCGCGCGAAGGTGCCGAAGCGCCGGCTCGTCGAGTACCAGCCCGGCGACGGCTGGGAGCCGCTGTGCCGCGCGCTCGGCGTGCCCGTGCCGAA
>Ga0335076_10001181_pt1 | contig 25184 bp, 22 predicted proteins | sample Lox_Sample_25_FD_206717 | JGI IMG/M metagenome (GOLD analysis project Ga0335076, IMG submission 206717) | Soil microbial communities from Loxahatchee National Wildlife Refuge, Florida, United States - Lox_Sample_2.5 | ecosystem: Environmental > Terrestrial > Soil > Wetlands | place: USA... | reverse complement strand
CAGGATACGTCCGGTGACATTTTTCTGACCGGATACACGCTCTCAACCGACTTCCCCATCGTGGGCAGAGCAGTGCAGAGAACGTTCGGCGGGGGAAGCGTGACCGGCGACGCCTTCGTTGTGCAGGTGGAATCGGCAGGATTTTATCTCCAGTACTCGTCTTATTTGGGCGGTTCGGGCGATGATGTGGGCTATAGCATTCAGCTCGATGCGGCGGCCAACGCCTATGTTGTGGGCGCGACGAACTCCACGAATTTTCCTGTCAAGAATGGTTCGTATCAAACCAAATGCGGGCTGACGGCTGGCGGCGGCTGTTCCACCGCATTCTTGTCGGTGCTCAATCAACCTGGCCTGCCGCCCGGCACGGGCTACATCTACTCGACATATCTTGGCGGTTCTGGCGGGCTGGGTGAAGCGGCCTATGGCGTAGCCCTCGACAGCAATAACAATGCCTACGTAGCGGGCATCACCGGAAGCCCGAATTTTCCGACCACGACGGGTGCGTTTCGAACCAAGTGCGGCACCGACGGTCTCTGCAATGGCAGCTACGATGGCTTCGTCACCAAGGTGAATCCGGCAGGAACCGGGTTGGTGTATTCCACTTTCCTGGGAGGCAGCGGATACGACTATCTAAGCGGCATCGCGGTGGATAAGGGAGGCAACGCGTATGTGGCAGGAGGCACGACTTCGAACGATTTTCCCGTGAGCGCATCGGCTCCGCAGAAAACCTACGGCGGAGCGTCACCCGGGTGTGTGCCTTCGAGTGCGACCATTTGCGGTGACGTGACCATTTCCAAGCTGAATGCCACGGGTACGAAGCTCGGTTACTCAACCTATCTGGGCGGGAGCGGCGACGAGTCGCCGGGATTTTCGATGGCGATCGATAGCCGCGGCAATGCGTTTGTTACCGGCTTCACCGATTCCGCCGACTTCCCGCAAATTCGCCCGCTGCAGGCTTTCGGAGGCGGGCCCGGCGACGCTTTCCTCGTGGCCGTGAACCCGAGCGGAGACGCCTTTACCTACTCGACCTATCTTGGCGGCAATGGCTGGGATTTCGGGTACCACACCGCGACCGATCCTTCCGGCAACGTCTATGTGGGCGGCGGCACAACCTCAACGGACTTCAAGCTCACCGCGCACGCTACCCAAACCAAATGCGGGACCGATGGCACCTGCAACGGCGGATTGGCGGACGTGTTTATGGTCAAGGTGATCTTTTCCGCCGATATGGCGGTCTCCAATCACGCGCCGGCGTCGGTGGCGAGCGGGCGAACGATCCGCTACTCGATCACAGCCAAGAACAACGGGCCTGATCCGGCTTCAGCGGTTGCCGTCAGCGACGTAACCCCAGCGGGAACTACGTTCAACAGCGTGACCACGAATGGGGGAACATGCACCGCCCCTTCTGTAGGAGGAACCGGAACGGTCACATGCACCGTGACCAGCGTACCCAGTGGGAGTCACCTTTCGATCACTCTGGTGTTGAACGTGACGGCCGGTTCGGGCAGTGTGATCAGCGATACGGTCTCTGTCTCGTCGGCTACGTTTGACCCCGTCGCGGGCAACAATCAGGCAACGGCGACGACGAACGTGAACTAGATTTCACGCTGCATGGCTCGCAGCGGAAACCCTGAGCGACGCGCGAAGGCTCTGATTTGCCCAGGAAGTTGGTGCGAAAGGGGGGACTCGAACCCCCACGGGTTTCCCCGCCAGATCCTAAGTCTGGTGCGTCTGCCAATTCCGCCACTTTCGCAATACGCGATCTTCATTGTAAATGCAGGCGCTCTATGGAGTCGGCACGATTCTGCACAGTGGCCCATTTTGGCCACTATCGACCCAGAAGGCGAGCGCAATGACAACTTTAGACGGCGGCAGGTGTTACAGTCTGGAGGCCCATTCCGGCTTTCGTCCCTGTAGAAATCCGGATACCCGCAATTCAGCAAGGAGCGTCCAGCATGCTTTTGTGGAAAGGCGCGCGCATTCTCGTCCGGGTTGCAGCGCTCCTCGGCCTCTTGATTATCGCCGGATGCGGAGCAAGTAATCACACCATGTTTCGCAATCCTTCCGGCCCGTACGATACACCGCAAAATATTGCTGCATACCGGCAGGCTATCAACGGCTTCCAGCAGAATGGGGGCGAGGTGCAGGCGCTGATGTTTCACGTTCTGGTTCCGGGGGATGTGAACTACGACGATTTTCTCAACAACATTCTGCCCAACGTGTCTGGCGTGAGCATTGGGATGTCATGGAATGAGATCGAGTCAAGCAATGCCCAAGGTACGGGTTCTGGCGGCTACGATTTCTCCTCCTTTGATGCCGAATTGCAGCCTTACGCAGCGACAGGAAAGCAGGTGAACCTGATCGTCTGGCCGGCTACCGAGGGTGGAAACAACGATCCCGGCCATGGAGGCTCGACTCCCACTTACGTGTTCACGCAGGCCTGGTCGACGACGGTGGGCGCCCCCAATCCGTTAGATATGACGGTCTGCCAATCCTACAAGGGCGACTCGAGTAATCCGTACTATAACTCCGCGAAAGGGGGCAACGGCGGAGTGTGGAATGTCGACTCGAGTGTGAGCAATGCGAGTGACCTCAGTGGCCTGCCAGTGTCTTACGAGGCGCCGTTCATGGTGGCCTATCAGAACTTCATCGTGCAGGTGATCAAGCATTACAACCTGGCGACTTCCCCGAGAATTGGCTACATCCGCTTTGGCTTTTCTCAGGGCGGAGAGAACAGTCCCGAGTGCAATCAGTACTGGCCGGGGTATTCCCAGACGGCATATCTGAATTATGTCAAGACCATGACGGATTTCGTGAAAGCACAAAATCCTTCCATGACCATCCTGGAGGATCTGCACGCGGTGGGACCGGCGGGGCAGGTGGTTTACGGCTATGCGAATACCGAAGCGGCGGATGCGGTGGCCGATAATTTTGGCTTCGGCACCAACGGCCTGCAGCAGAGCGATATTGCGAACTTCGGAAGTGGCCAGCCTTGCGATTCCAACTGGTGCCAGTTATTCAGCCAGTATCCGGGAGGCGTCCGGTCGCTGCAAACCCTGCAGTGGAGCGATCCCACGGGAGAACTGGAAACGGGATCGCTCTCAACGCTCATTCCGTTTGCCCAGCAGCATGGGGCGAGCAATCTGGAGCTATACCTGGCAGACTTGGCTTTAGCCTATAGTTCAGATTACTGCAACTATGAGCATGCGGTGTGCTAATTCAGAATTGAGAAGCGTCGCGACTTAAGAAAGCGCAACCAGCGGGGCGGCGGGCAATCGAATCGGGGCGTAAAACTACCCTCGACGGTCTGCACTACCCACATGCGGCACCGGGCTACTGAACCGCGTTCAGTCCCTGGTAGATAAACATCCCCGCCAGCACCAGCAACAGAAGACCAGAACCGGCGCCAAAGACCCAGACGGGGATAGTAAGCCGGTTCACCTTGACCAGCAGTTCCGTCTGCTCCTGTTGCATGTGGGAATTCGCTTCGTCGAGAAACAACTGATCATCCTCGTGCATGGTCAGCGTGCTGCGATAGATCAGCAGGACGATCAGGCCGACGGTGAAAATTCCCCACACAACGAGCAGCCCGGTGATTAGCGGAGTCATGGCCATATGCCACCTCGACCGATTGCGAGCCATCTTCGGGCAGCCACCCTGATCCCTAAGGCTTACTCCCACTTCGATGCGACGGGACGGACGGGGGACTGTCCTAACCGCCAATCATTATAGACCCGCTGGCAAGGTCCTCATCTGTGATTTTGATAGTGGCGGGGCCGGTACCCTGGCTTAGCGGGTCTGCGGTCACTGCAGCTAAGCGCGAATTTGCGACTTCGCCAGGCGCCGAGCATCGAAAGTTACGAGGTGGTTAGGTTTCTTCGTGCCCAATTCGAGAGCTTTGCTATAATTCAGGCAGGGCCTTTAGGGCCAAGGAGATATAGATGGCAACTACGTCCGTCCCTGAAGTGAAGAGTGTCCCGGAGGTGAAAAAGCCAGCTCCTGTCACACTCACGCCAAATGCAATCGCCAAGGTAAAAGAGATCATGGCGCAACAGAATCCCGTGCCGGCAGGCCTGCGGATTGGCGTGGTGGGCGGCGGTTGCTCGGGATTCTCCTATTCCATGCAATTTGAGAATTCCGCCGGAATGATGGACAAGACCTTCGACATGGACGGCTTAAAAGTGTTCGTCGACGCCACTTCGGTGATGTACCTGAATGGCTGCCGCGTAGATTACGTAGAGACGCTGGAAGGCGCAGGCTTCAAGTTCGACAACCCGAACGTGAAGAGCACCTGCGGCTGCGGATCATCGTTCAGCGTGTAAGGCAGCGGCGAAGAGGAAGGATACGAGTGCAACGGCTTCGGTACCTACTGAGGCCGTTTCTGTCTTTGCGGAGGAATCATTGCGGTTGCTGAGACGTCCCGGGCGGCGGGGCAGCGCCCGGCGCCACGGGACCAGCGTTCCCACTGTTCGGGTTTGCTCCAAAGGGACTTGGGCCGAAGGGGCTGGAGCCAGTCGTTCCCGGTTGGCCGTTTTGACCGGACTGGTTCAGGTTTGCCAACGCTGCCAAAGGCTGATACGGGGTAGTGATAAGGCCACCGCGATCTGCGGAGGGATCGTAAATAAACTGCCACTCGTTGTATTTCATCTTGTCGTTGTATCTGCGAATCGTGGCGTCTTTGCTGTTGCTGGCCACGCCGATGATCGGGCCCCCACCAAAAACCTGATTGCCGGTGTTGCTGTCCCCCGGCTGCGCGGAACCGGATGTATCCTCTCCCGCAGACGAAGCCGAGGCATCCTGGCCGGAGGTCGATAACGTGGAACCACCCGAAGTGGCGTTTTCACCCGCGGCGAGGGCGTTGGTTACGGCGCCGGGCGCGGTATTCGGTCCACCGGCAGATCCCGCAGTAGTCGCGCCCGGAGTCACGCCCCCAGCGATTCCTCCGGTTAACGCCAGCTTCACTTCTCCGAAGTGCAGCAGCCGGAAATCCTGATTCTTATTTTCCGGGTCCTTGTAAGGCCGCCGCAAAAAGCGGAGGTTGTTGGTGTTTTCCAGATCTTCCAGCCGAGTGGGATAGCGGCCAAACTTCTTGTAATAGGCCTGGATGGCGCGCGTGTACTGTACCCCGCGATGTACCATCTCCTCCTCGCGGTCACGTTTCAACTCAAAGACAGTATCGGGGAGAATTATTGCAATCGCGATAGCGAGCAAGGCAGCAATCAGGAGCAGAGTAAGAAGCACATAGCCTTCTTCGTGCTTCCTTCGAGAAGAAGCGATTGAGCAGCGGCTTGGCCGGCAACCATTCACGGACACTTCCTATCCCTGGATCAGCGGAAGGTTCTGGGGAGGTCCGCTGCCGATGACATCCTGCATCTCGACCGATGTAGGTGAGATGCGCAGCACCTTGTACCGGCGATCGACAATCTCACCCTCGCCCGCGATAAAAACATCGTCCCCTTTGGAGAGAAAAATCTTCTTCGGTTCGCCCGGTCCGCTGGCGAAGCCAAAAAACTTCAAAGGAATTGGCGGGGGAGGAGCGACGGGAGGAGGCGTATAGACGGGCGTTTGCGTTTCCTTCGGGTGGTCCGTAGCCCCGCTCTTTACCGGCTGGGGAATCACGGGATCGGCTTGCGACACGAAAATGTTGCGGCCGGAACCCTCGTATTGGATTTGTTCTGCGGCGGCGAGTTCGGCCAGGTGCAGCGTGGGGTCAAGGCTGGGCGGACGGACCGTCTTGACGGTTGATCCGTGCCGGCGCGCTCCCGAACGGGCTGGCTGCGCAGCGGCCGTTTGCAGTTGGTTTGAATTCGACACCGGAACCGAAGCCGAAGTGGACGACGAGGGGATCAGCTGGTAGGCCAGGATGAGCACCGCGATGCACCCCAGCACCGAGGCCACGATGACTTTCTTTTTGCTTTCCGTACCCAGTTGCACTAGGCGCCCGCCCTGAGATAAGTATCGAGTTTCATCTGCAGTTTGATCGGACCATTCTGTTCACCACCCAGGGTCAAATCGTTGATGATGAAAACCATGTCGTCGCGTTCGAGCGCGTTAATAAACTTGGCCAGAGAAACATAGTTCCCAGAGAGGTTAGCTTCCATCTCTACCGGCAACAGATGCTGCTCGGCGTCATCGCTGACCTTGTAGCGCGCTTCGTCGATGGTCACGCCGTTTTGGGCGGCCAGCTTGCCAAACTCGGCGGCGATATCGGAATCCTGTGCCGGAAAGCGTTTCTGGTAGAACTCGGCGATCTGCTGATTTGCCATTTTCACTTTCTGGTCGAGGTTGGTGAGGGGCTTGACCTCGCGGGTTTTCGCCTGCAATTCAGCCCACAATTGGTTGAGCTCCTGGCGCCGCGAAGCAGTGGATCCCACCAGAGGCGAGAACAACACAGCTACGGCCACAATATCGACGCCCAGCATCGCCGCCAGCGCGATCTTGATCTTCTTGCGGGTTTGGCGCAGGTCCGGCATCAGGGCTTGCCTCGCTCGGAAATCTCCGTGGTCGCCGGGGCCGCGGCGGGAAGAGTCGCGGAGCCGGATAAGGGTGCGCCACTCTGCGGAACGTAAGTGGCCTCCATGCCCACCTCTACGGAATCGCCGGGCCGGGAGGTCTGGCTGTGCTCAGCCGAGATGTAGGTCTGCGAGAAGCGATGGGACTCCTCCATGCGCCGCGCCAGTTCGATGGCCCGGTCGCGGGAATCGCCTGCGACGGTCATCTTCAGCTTGAGCTGGTTGTCCTCGTCCAACTCCGGGTGAATCGAAACCACATGCAGGTGAGGGGGCATGACCTTCTCGAGATCCTCCAGCACGTGCGTCCAGGAAAATGACTTACGGTCGATCAGATCGTTGAGGAACTGGGATTCGTCGCGGATTTCGCGGTTTTCCGGCCGGCTGAGGAACTCCTCGGCGTGCGCTCTGCGTTGATCGCGCTCAGCGATTTGCGCCCGCAGATCGGCGATGCGGGTGTGATCGCGGCGCGCGTCGAACCATCCGGTGAATGTCAGTGCTATCAGGGCCAGAGTCAAAATCCCCGCGACCGCCAGACCCGTGCCCCAGCGCAGCCAGAACTGCCGCGCGTCCTCGTAAGGCCGGGTCGCAAGATTGATATCGAGACGCATGTTAGGAAACCAAAGCTCCGACCACGCCTGCCATTCTCCAGCGCGGCACCGCGCCTCCGCTGCTCGTGCCGAGCTGCGAAGCCGCAACCAATTCCTGTACCTCGGCGCCGGTTTGCGCCCGCAAGGCGGGAGCAGCCGTGCCGCCTTCGGACAACCCCGCCACATAAATCTTTTCGATGTTCAGGTGATAGGTGTCCTGAAAGAACACAACCGAGGGATAAACTTCCTCCGCCAGTTGTTCTCCTGTAATTGTTACGCCCCGCGAATTTTCCAGCGTGCGGAACAACTGCACCTGACCGGCATTCAGAATGGCGATGCTGGTGGTGCGGGCGTCGACTTTCACCACCAGGGTGGGACGCTCGCCATCGGCAGAGCCGAGCGCGGCCAGCATGGAAGGCACCACGATCCCAGGGCTGAATTCGGCATCGCGAAAGGCTGCTTCGTACTCCTCGACGACACTGGCCAAGGCCACCGCCGCGACGATCTGAATACCCTCGGGAAATTTCTGCGCATGATAGGAAACTCGCGCCTTTTCCACGTCGAAGGGCAGAGACTTCTTCAGACGGAAGCGCACCACGCCCAGTGCTTCCTCCGGGTCGGAAGGCAACGTGTCGAATTCCACAAGGGCCACGCGGACAGCGGCATCGGGGATGATGGCGATGACATCGTGCGCGTGGCCGGCGATGCTGCCCAGCGCGGACGCGATGGCCTCGCGCACCGCTTCGCGCTGGCGAAGATTTGCCTCGACCAGATCGGCTACCACGCTGCCGGGCGCCAATTCCCGGGCAGAGCAAGCCTCCAGATTATGTCCACCATCGCCCAGCCGCCCGGCCAGCACCCGGTCGGCGGCGATTTCGCACGCCAGCTTTGGTTTTGCGCTTTTCAGGCCAGAACCCATCTTAACCGGCTTCTCAGTGCGCTATTTACTCTTTCTATAATTCAAACGCCGCACTCCGCCAAATGCAATATCTGAAAGGGCACTCGGGGCATTGGCCGATTGCCTCGGCGCGAATCGCTCCAGGCTGAATAGCGCGGTTCGTATCGCAGTTACCGCATGGCCTCGATGAAGGTGACCTTGTTGATTTCCTTCAGGGTAGTCAAGCCGAGGCGCACTTTGTCCAGAGCCGACTCGCGCAGAAAGCGCATGCCTTCCTCGCGCGCAGCGCGGCGAATTTCCGAGGTCGGCTTTTTCGCCAGGATCATTTCCCGGATGCGGTCACTCAGTTCCAGCAATTCGTGAATCGCAGTTCGCCCGCGGAAACCGGTGCCTGTGCACTCGATGCAACCCGGGCCCTCGTAGAGCGGCACGTCAGCCCATTGTTTGGGGTCGAGGCCGCTGGCTTCCAGAACTTCGGGCGCGTAGTGGACCGGGGTGCGACAAGATTCGCAGATCAGGCGAACCAGCCGCTGCGCCAGAATACAGTTCAACGCCGAAACGAAGTTGTAAGGCTCCACGCCCATGTTGAGGAAGCGGCCGATCACATCCACCACGTTGTTGGCGTGCACGGTGGTGAACACCAGGTGACCGGTGAGTGCGGACTGAATGGCGATCTGCGCAGTTTCGGAGTCGCGAATTTCGCCAACCATGATTTTGTCGGGGTCATGGCGCAAGATCGACCGCAAGCCGCGGGCGAAGGTCAAGCCCTTTTTTTCATTGACTGGAATCTGGGTGATGCCGCGTATCTGGTATTCCACCGGGTCTTCGATGGTGATGATCTTGTCTTCATCGGTCTTGATCTCGTTGACTGCAGCGTAGAGCGTCGTGGTCTTGCCGCTGCCGGTCGGACCGGTGACCAGTACCATGCCATAGGGTTCTTTGATGTAGCGGCGGAAGCGGCGCAGATCGTCTTCGTCAAAACCTACAACTTCGAGCGTCAAGGTGCGGAACTTCTCGCTCATCGACTCTTTGTCGAGGACGCGGAGCACGGCATCCTCTCCGTGAATCGAAGGCATGATCGAGACGCGGAAGTCGATGGCACGACCGTTATACTTCACGCGGAAGCGCCCGTCCTGGGGCACGCGGCGCTCGGAAATATCCAGCTCGCTCATCACCTTGATGCGAGATATCACGGTCGAGTGATGTTCCTTACCGATGGGCGACATGGCCGGGGTGAGAACGCCGTCGATGCGGAATTTGATGGCGACCGAATCGTCGCGGGTTTCGATGTGAATATCGGAAGCGCGCCGCTGCAAAGCGGTGAAAATCGTGGTGTTGACCAGCCGAATCATAGGGCTGGTATCGCCGTCCGCGGTCAGCTTGTCGATGCTCAGCGACTCTTCGGCGCCGGTGGCATCGTCTTCGCGAATGATGGTGAAGCCTTCGCTGGCTTCTTCCAGCACGCGCTGCGACTGCTCGGTTTTTTTGAGGATATCGTCAATCTGCTTCAGAGTGGCAACGCGGGTGATGATGCGCTTCTGCAGAAGCAAGCTGATTTCGTCAATCATCATCAGCTGGCTGGGATCGGCGATGGCGATGGCCAGGCGGCCGTCGGCCGTTTCCTCCAGAGGCACAAACTTGTAGCGAAACATCAAGCCCGGATCGAACTTTTTGAATAGTTCGTGGTGTAGCTGGAAGTTGGTGAGATCGACGAATTCGCAGCGATAGCGGCGCGCGATGTCCTGCGCTTGCTCCAGATCCGTGGCAGGGCCGCGGGCGGCGTGCTTTCCGCCGTTTCCGCTGTTCACCAGAATCGTCTTTTTATCTGCCGTCGCCATGGTTCCGCATCCGACTGCCGTCCTCGTTCCCCGCTCAGTGAACTCCCAGGGTAAAGATCGGCAAATACAGCGAGATCAGTACCCCTCCCACAAAAACTGCCATGATCATTAGAATCAAGGGCTCAATCAGGGCCAGGGAAGCGCTCAGCGCCGTCTGTACGTCTTCCTCGTAGAACTCGGCCACCGAGTTGAGCATGGCCGGCAGAGCTCCCGTCGACTCGCCTACTTCCAGCATCTCCACGGCGAGATCGGGAAAAATCTTCTGCTCGTCCAGGCTTCCTGCCAGGCCCTGGCCTTCGCGCACGCGGTCGCTGGCGTGCATCACGCCCTTCAAAATGCGCCGGCTGCTCATCGAGCTACCGGCCGTTTCCATGGCGGGTACCAGCGGCAATCCGCCTTGTAAAAGCGTGGCCAGCATGCGCGAGAAGGTCGCAACCTGATGTTTCAAACGGATGTCGCCCAGCAGCGGCAAACCCAGAATCAAGCGGTCGAGGGCGTCGGCGCCGCGATCGGTCTTCTTCCATTGCCAAAATGCAATGCCGGCCGCCACAAAGCCAACTGCGGCAAAGGGCGCATATTTCTGCGCATTCAGTCCAACCGCCAGCATGAACAGAGTCATGGCCGGCAGCTTGGCGTCCAGGCTGTTGAACAGCATCGCGAACTTGGGCACGACCCAGGTGAAAAGGAACATCACCATGATGATCACGACCGTCACCAGCAGCGTGGGATAGATCAGCGAGACGAAGAGCTTCTTGCGAAAGCTCATGGCCAACCGCTGGAAGTTGATGTAGCGGGTGAGGACCTCATCAATGTTTCCGCTCTTTTCCCCAGCCATCAATGTGGTGGTGTAGATCTTCGGCACCACATGTTGCGCGGCGAAGGCATCGGAAAGCAGTTCGCCCCCCTTAACGCGATCGCGGACATTCTCAATAATCTGCCGCAGATGCAGGTCCTTCTGCCGCTTGATGAGCAAATCCAGAGAGTTCAGGATCGGCAGTCCCGCTCGAATCAAAGTCAGGAACTGCTGGTTGAACACCAGAAAAGAACTCTGCTTGATGGCGCGCGAACGGCGCTGCGAAAAGCCTCCCGAAAGAAGCCCTTGGGGCTTGACCCAATACACCAGATAGCCCTGAGCTGCAAATCGGTCACGCACTTCCGCTTCCGAGTAACCGTGCTCGACTTGCTGGTGCTGACGCCCCCGTTCGTCCGCGATTTTTATGACAAATTCCGCCATTTTTCTGCTTTTTCCGCTTCTTGCCGGTGATTCCTGCTACTGGCTCAGTCTAACATTGGAACTTCTCTTCCCGGCCCTCGATCTAAGCGGCTCCGGTGGTTGCCGGTATCGCAAGTAACACCCCCCGGTCAGGGAATCGCCGGCTCCGCAACATCTGATAAGTTATTACTTATCAGTACGATACGGAAAACTCTCCAAGCGCTTCTACGGGGCCAGATTACCCTCCACCGTTTCGGTTCCCGGGGGCGGTGCAAACTGGAACTCTCCATCGGCGATTGGCACATTCTCCTTCTGTTGACTAAAGCGGTATTCCGTAACCGCCCCATCCACGCCGTGGATGATAATGCGTGCAATCTCGTGTTCCGGCGTGACTTCCAACAGAATCTCGCTGATCTGGTCGGTCCAGCCTTTGGGAATGCCCCGTAGCACCACATCACCCGGGCTCAGGGGAGGCACATCAACAGCTACCGACAATCCCTCTAACTCCTTTTCCAGCTTGGTCTTACCGAGCATAAACGCCAGGGGGGAGCGAAGGTCGTCGAGCTTTCGTACCGGCGTTTTGCGAGCCTGCTGATCCCCAGGAACATAAAACCAGGCAATTTTGCCATTGCTGACAAACAATTTCTCCCTGGGAGAACGATACTCCCAGCGCATCTTGCCAGGATTTTTTACTCCAGCTTTCTTCAGCCACAAGATTCCAGATTCGGTCCGCTCGATGCCCGATCCGCTATAGATCTCGGTAAAGTCAGCCTGCAGGCTGTTGATATGGTCATAGTGTGAGTCGACAGCCGAAGCCAGGGAACGTACATCAATCGAAACATCCGCGGGCGCAGAACCCGAGGCCAGACCGCTGCAGATGACGCAGGCGAGGACGAGATGCGATAAGCGAGCCATCTGACACATCTTCTCCCCGCCTGCTCCAATCTTTTCAGCAAGCAGAATCGTAACTCTACCTGGCTCCTACCGGGAGTACAGCGGGATCAACTTATCCTGTGGGGAACTCCTGCCAACATTTTAATCTATTTCGCGAGCATCATGCTTTCGCGAATGTCGGCAGCGAAGATTCATCAGTGCTGTTTGCACTGCGCCATCATGTCCGCCTCGATGGCAGCCTCTCCGTTCTGGTTGCCCAACGCCGGTACGGTTGCATCGACACCGTCCACGCCTTCTGAGCCATCGCAGTTCTGCACCGCGTAGATCGCATAAGTGGACTGCGGCAGATTGTTGGGATCGCGGGTGAGTTTTGAATAATAGATCTGCGCCTGCGGACTCGAGTTATTTGGGCAGTCTTCCGTGGGAGAACCTCCCTGACCGCCCACGCAAAGGTCGCTGTTGTGCACACTCTGGCAAAGCCATGCGCTCATAGCGGTATGGGGATAGCTGAAGACCGGATTGTTGCTGCCGTCGTTCACGATGCTCTGCCGCAACCAGGCTTGTCCGGAGGCGGCCGAGGTGGTCTGGCCGTTAGCGCAAGAGCTGTCGTTGGTCCATTTTCGAACGTCGGGCGCCTGTTCGGTGTAAACCGGGCTCAGTTGCCAGGGCGAGGTTCCGCCCAGCATGCAGCCGAATTGCGCGCCGTCGTCATCCCCGCAAATGGTGATGGGCGGGGCGTTGGGCACCTCGCATCCCTGTTCGACGTCCGCCAAAGGCGGCCCCGATTCCATCTCCACCGCATCCAGGTAATTCTTCGCACCGTAGTAGGCGAGAGAGTAGGCGATGGCCGCCGATCCCGCGCTAACGCCCTGCGCGCACCGTCCTCCTCCGCTGTAAAGATTCGCGTTGTTCGTCGTAAAAACGAAATTCAGAAAGGTAGACGGGCGGCAAGCCGCAACCTCGATGCTCGCGGGATAGGTGGTGGTGCCGGTGCCGCCAGTGTATTGAACCGGAACCGTGGTGGCCTCCCAATCGTAGGTCCACTGGATTTGAACGACCTCGTAGCCATCACCGAAATAAGATCCGGCAGAATCTGCCTCGCTGGAGGCATCGACCCCGCCGCTGCCGCTAAGCAGAACAATCGTTCCTTTCGGTGATCCGGGATTATCGTAACCGTAAATGAAATTCAGGTTGGCCGCGTTCGGACACCCGGCAAGGTTGGCGGAATGACACACGGCCGGAGTGGCGCTGTCGGAGAAAAAGCCGCTGGGACAGGGAATAACGGCGCCGACAATGACTTGCGGTGTGACCAACGGTGGCGGAGTGGAGGCATGGTTGCCCGAGCAGGCGGGAAGCATGATCAGCCACGCAACTCCCGGCAAAACAGCGAAAGCGAGCAGCCAGGCAAGAGGCGCACGAGGAAACAGTTGAGGACGGGCAGCGCCCGCGGCGAGGTTCGACGGCATACATTGTTTCTTCCTGGAAGATGCAAACCGGCAAGGAGAGGCGCTATCAGCCGCCACCATTATAAAGGCTGAGCCAGATTTCTAGCCTGAGGCGTAGATCGTGTACTGATGAGTTCCGCCGATCCGCTTCAGCCCTCCGCTTTCGCGGAGTACGTGCTCCAGCAAGGGATTGTGGTAGAGCACAAACACCTGCCGGGGGGATTCGCACAAGCTCCGTTCCAGGCGCGAGGCCACTCGCCGCAGACCCGCTTCCGGAAACGGATTGAACAGATACAGCAGCAAAGGCTCCGGAGGAAGAGGGAACTCGATCGCATCGGCACAAATGGTTTCCAGATTGGCGCAGGCTTGCGTCGGGCTGCGATACTTCGCCAGATTTTCCTGTGCGATGTGATGAAGCGTGGGCAGAATCTCCACGCCGATGATGCGGTGAAACGGATGCTCGGATGCCATCAACAGCGCGCGTCCTTTGCCCGAGCCGAGATCAACAAAGACAAAATCCCGAAAATCGATGGAGGTCAGGGTTCGCAGCGCCGCAAGCATCTCTGCAAACAGCACGGGCTCGGTGGGTTGATAGGGCGAGTGAAAAACTCCCAGAAGTCGGTCGCGCCAGCCCAGCGCTGCGCTGGTCGTGTTGACGCGGTGTTGCCAGTCATAATCGGCATCGCCGTAACGCTGGCGCCGCCGCCGCGGAGTGGAATCACGCAGGAATTCCCAGGCAGCAGCCAGAAATCGCCGGCTGGCCGCAACCGCGCCCTGCCCTGCAGCCGCTTCGCTCCACCAGCGCCAGGCCGAGTCGCGCAAGCCCGGCGATTGGGACGAGGAAGATTTCATGGCTGCCCAGGCACTCATGATAGTAGACAAAGGAACCGGCGTCGTCAGGTGGACCTCAAGACCAGGACACCTTCACGGAATGGTAGGTGTTGGTTTGTATCCCGGCGGGAGGCCGCGGGTGACGAATTCGAAGTTTTCTGGATCGGACACTTCCACGCGACCGTCGGGGGTCAATCGGTAAGGATGGCCGTCGGGATCCACGGGTATTCCCCGCCATCCCTCGCTTTCGGCGAGCTCGGCCATGCTTGCAGGTACCCGGCCGGTGCGTTGGCCGAAAGTGGTCACGGCTTGCTGCAGGTGGATTACATCCTCGTCGACCCGCAGGGATCGCAGGTGCTCGATGGCGTTCTTGCGAATCTGACGGTCGTGTGTGGACTGATAGGTGGCGTCCCACAACATGCGGGCGGTTGCAAACTCGCCCGCATGTTGGGCCAGCTGTGCGGCCAGCACTTTCATGAACGGATGTGCCCCTGGGACTTTGGAGCCGCGCGCGAAGACTTCGGCCGCATTGCTGTAGTCCTTGACTTCCATGTAGTACACGAAGCCAAGGCTGTAATAGAGGCGCCAGTCGTCTGGATTGTTCTGGATGCCGTATTCCATCAACTGAATGGCGCGTTCGGGTACGCCGGCGCCTTGCGGCGGCTCGGGCGCCAGAAAACTGGCCCCGAACTGATAGGCGACAAGCAGGTGAGGATCAAGATGTGTAGTGATTTCCAGCAGCGGGGCCAGCAGGGCGTAGCTTTGCCCGCCTCCGCGATGGTGGGCGCCGAAATATTGAACCGTGCGCGTCCAGTAGATGTCGGCCAGCAGCCCGTCATAGCCGAGGCTGGCACGCTTCAAAACGCTTGGCGAGGTAATGTAAAGAACGTCTTCCAGCGTGGCCTGGGGGCGCATCTGATCCAGATGGTGAAGAGTTGCCATGCTGGCGGCCAGCGAACCGGCGAGCAGGGCTGCGGCGATCCACGAGGTTCGACGACGCTGCTTCATTTCAGATTCCGGTTTTCGAAGATGAGCACGGCCCCGCTGAGCGCAACCGCTGCATAGAGCAAGGCATAGACCGTGTTGTACAAAATGAGATGCCCTGAAACCGGCTGTCCATGGGCAATCGAGCTGATTACGTTGAAGGCCGAGAAATTGGGCACGAGATAAGCCGCTCCGGTCGCAAGCCAGCGTGTGACGCCGTGGGCCATACCCGCGAATCCGCGCAGATCCTGGGCGAAGCTCCCGATGATGAACAACGAGAAAGCGAAAACCGCCGAGAGCAGCGGTGAGGAAAACGACGAGAACAACAAAGCCAGCGAGCAGATAATCAGAAACTCCAGGATGATGAAGTACAGGGCGACGAAAATCAATGCGTCGGAAGCAACGAACTTGTGGGCAACATAGAGCAGAGCGGCGAAAACACCGATCGCCATGAAAAACGTATTTACCACCAGCGTGCCCGCCAGCCCAAAGAACTTGCCCACAATAAATTCCCAGCGCCGGACGGGACGGGAAAGAATCGTGTAGAGCGTACGCTTCTCGATTTCCTTTGAGACCAGGCCGATGCCGATGAAGATTGCGATGACGATTCCAAACAGCGAAACCGCGGTCAAGCCGAGATTGATCACCACCAGCTTTTCGATGTCGATGGAAATCTGTCCGACTAAGACCGCAGCGCCGGAGAGCAGCAAGGCAAAAGCGATCAGGTTGTAGAGTACGCGGTCACGCACCGCTTCGCGAAAGGTATTGGAAGCGATGTGAATGATCCGGGCGCTCACGCCGTCCTCCCGGCGGTGGTCTCGGCGCGCCGCAATTTTTCCACGAAGTAATCTTCCAGCGAGGTGCGCACCGGAGCGATCGAGATGAGGCGAAGGCGTTCGCGGCGCAGGGCGTCAATGGCGGCATCCTGCTGGCTTTCGGGCACAACAGCGCGCACCGTATCCCCGCTCACGTGGCAGTCGGCTCCAAGAGCCTTCAACGTGGCCGGTATTTGCGTCCCCTGCCAGATCACTTCCACCTTGCCCTGGACACTGGAGGTCAATTCCTCCACAGCTCCAACTCCGCGCAGCTCCCCCCGATGGATGATCGCCACCCGGTCGCATAGGGCCTCGGCATCGGAAAGAATGTGCGTGGAAAAAAACACCGTCGTACCGGCCTGCTTGAGCTGCTCCATCAAGTCGCGAACCTCACGCCGGCCCACCGGATCAAGCCCGGACATGGGTTCATCGAAAAACACGACCTTGGGATCGTGCAGAATCGCCTGGCCAATGCCTACGCGCTGCAGCATGCCCTTGGAAAACTTCCGCAACTGGACGCCCTTCACATCGTGCAGGCCGACCTGCTGCAGCACCTCCTGCACGCGTTGCCTGCGTCCTTTCGCCGGGACGCCGGAAAGCTGGCCGTAGTACTCGAGCAATTCGTGAGCGGTCAGGTGATCGTAAAAATAGGGCTGCTCGGGCAGAAAGCCGATCTGAGCCTTGATTTCCGGATCGGTCCATTCGCGGCCCAGGATGCGCGCCCCTCCGCCGGTCGGAAAGATCAGACCCATCAGCAGCTTGAGCGTGGTGGTCTTGCCTGCGCCGTTAGGGCCGAGGAAGCCGAAAATCTCTCCGTCCTCGACGGTCAAATGCAAGGGTCGCAGCGCGACCTTGGGCCGCTTGCGCAGGAATCCCACCATGTAGGTTTTTTCGAGTCCCAGAATCTCAATCGCGGGCATGGCGCTGCAGAAAGAAGCTCACTCGACACCATTATAAGCAGGCAATTCAAATGTGGATCATTACGGTGGTCATGAATGTTGCGGCAGGAGCAGCCGGGAGCTCAACGCTTCCTCGGTTTACGGCATCGCTTTCAAAGCTGCGCATGCGGTGTGGCTTGCCACGGTGGTGATGGTTCCCGCAGGCTGCAGGCGAATCACGCCATCCTCGATTGAACAATACGAGCGCGAGCCGAATGACGTGCTGAGCGGAGCACCCGTGGAATAGAACTGGTCGTTCACGATGCTGCCGGCGCTGGCCGAACCAGTCGCATTGAAGCTGTACCCGCTCTTGCCGTTTCCGCCGCCATTGGTAGCCAGATAGTTATCGATGGCACAGGCCGTAGCTATGCTCGGAGAGCAAGGAGCCGCACCGCCCAAAGTGGCCAGGTTCAGCGGGTAGCCGATCGTGGGGTAAGCAGCGAAATAAGCAATCTCTGCCGTGCTGATCTGGCGGATTGACTGCGCCGCCGAAGAATCGTTGGCCGCCATGCGCGCGCGCATCAGGTTCGGAATGGCGATGGCTGCGATAATCAGAATAATGGCCACTACGATCAGCAGCTCAATCAGTGAAAACCCTTTCTGCTTCATCTCGCGCTCCCCAAGCTCCTTTCCGGAGTTCCTTCTTTCTGCTGCCAAGAAGGGCCCCTCCGAGTTCACCGTCACCCCCAAAGACTGCTAAAGTAAAGGCACGCCAAGGTCCAAGCTGAAGCGGCCGGTTACTGGTTCCGCAAAAGAAGGAAACAGTCTGTATTTTCACTGTGTTGCGGGAGATTACTAAAAGCCGCAAATGAGCCTGGAGATCGCCCCATGACCTTCCCGGGTCGCACAATGACAAATTTCGTCAACGGCGAGTGGCCCTAACGGGCCATCGCGTTCGGCTTGAGCTTCCCGCGCTTTCCCGCCGGATCGCCCGGTAAAATTCATGCTGAACGACCAGCCGGCCAACCGAGATCGCTACCCTGCGAAGCCCGCCGGCCTGGTTCCGTGCACTCCAGGCTATCGAAGCCCCCCGACTAATTCGCCGCGCCGCGCCCGCGCTTTCTCAGGCAGGGCATCGCTTGTTCGGTTCCGCGAGATCCTGTTCTCGAGATAAAACGTGACACCCACGGTGGTCAGAATCAGCAGCCAGGGAATCACCGGCGACCCCAGCATCAGCGGCAAACCGAAGCGCACCAACAGCAGCCAGGAGAACGTAATTGCAAGGCCGGTGGCCAGAATAGCTATGCGTTGCCGCCTGCCTGGACCCATCAGGGACGCGGCCGCCTGCACCGCCAGCGCGAAAGGCAGGCTGACGACCAGGTCCACAAAGTAGTGCTGCCCTCCGCCCATGGTTGCGACCACAGTGAGCAAGAGAAATAAGAACAGCGCCACGCGCAGCACGCGCGGGAAGCCCCGCGAATTCCAGAAGAGCAGCAGTGCCCACCCCATGTGCAGAGAGGGCATGGCGTTGCGAGGGATATACGGAGGAATCGCCATTCTTGCCAGCGGGAACTCTGGCAGAGCCCGATAGGGCAGGCTTCTCCAGGGAAAATCCTTCCCGAAAGCGTAGATCGGTCCCGTGCCCGGTACGGCGTTGTAAAGGATCCAGCCGCCCACGCCGGCCAACATCAGCACGATCAGCATGTGCCACGAGACGCGTCTTGACTGCGGCGGCGTTTTCCAGGCGCAGACCACAGCCATCGCGAAAGGTAACGCCAGATAAGTCAACAGCGCGCTTCTGGTGAGCGCCAGGCTTCCGAACATGACCCTTCCCAGAAAAAAGCTGGGTTGAAAACCGAGACTCCCGTCGAAGGCATAAAGCCAGGCATCGCAGGTTTGAGGATGGAGACTACCCGAAAACCGCAAGACGTTGGCGGAGACGAGAATGAAGAAAATGAGAATCAGGGCCGGGGTCAGCAGCGCCCAGGCTCTTTCGCGTTCCTCGCGCTCCGACCATAGCGCCCGCAGACCGAGCAACAGGATGGCGGCAAAACCCAAACAGGCAAAGCCGCTCGCGACTCGCAACACCCAGAAGGGAATCCGGGACAAGTGGATGATTTTCACGAATGCGGTTGCGCCCAGCAGCCAGGCGTAGATTTCCCAGCGGGAGGGCTTTCCGCGAAGGAAGAAGACCAGCCCGCCGGCGATGGCGAAGGGCAGATAGGGTTCATCGAAATTGGTCAGCCATGCTCCCGCGATCACCAGAGCGATCCACGCGAGCGACAGGCCAAGAAGAGGAAGCCGTGAATTCGGCCGCGGATCAGTGAATTTTTCCCACGCCATGCCTGCTTCGCCTCGTGTCCGCACTCTAGCGGCGTGCGCTCATTGTACTTCCGGGCCGCAGACTGGCTGGGATTACCAAGGTTTCTTTGGCCGCTGGCGAACATCGAAGCCCGGATTGGCTTCGAGCATCGATTGAGGTTTGACGGGGGCATTCTTTCTCTCAGGGACAGAAAAACAAAAGGGCGGCGAACTTTCGTTCGCCGCCCTTGGCTCGTACCCTCCCCGAGTACTTCGCCCAGTTAACTTACATTAGTTGGCCAGCGGACCCAGAGCCTGGCAGGCCGCATAGCCGCCAGCGGCTGTGATGGTGCCGGCAGGCTCGGTGCGGATCACGCCGTCATCGGTCGAGCAATAGGACTTTGATCCCGTCGTTGCAGCCAACGGAATTCCAGTCGTATAGAACTGGTTCGGAACCGCGCTGCCCGCGCCGGTGGACGTGGTGATGGCAAAGCTGTAGCCGCTCTTGCCGCTGTTCGCCGGGTTACCATTGTTGGCCAGGTTAGAATCGAGCATGCAGGCGGTGGTGGTGCTGGGTACGCACTGCGCGCCAAGGGCGCCGCCCAGAGCCAGCAAGCTGGTGTAACCAATGGTCGGATACGCCGAGAAGTAACCAATCTCGGCAGTGACGATGGAGCGCTCGGAAGCAGCCGCGGACGAATCGTTGGCCGCCATCTTGGCGCGCATCAGGTTCGGAATAGCGATAGCCGCAATGATCAGGATGATGGCCACCACGATCAGCAGCTCAATCAGTGAGAAACCCTTTTGTTTCCGCATCTCGATTTTCCCCTCGTTTTGGTCGTTCGTTGAATTCAATTCTGGTCTGGAATGACCCAGTCGGCCATGATGTTCGCACCTGCCGGGCCAAAGTCGCCAGTTACCTTGGTTCCTGCGAGGCTTCCGGAAGAGCTTTATTTTTCAATCCAGGGGCAAACTTCAGTTCCATTTTAGACTTTAGCCTTCCGTTTGTTCCTTGCCAAAATCCGTCCCCCAGATGACAAATCGTGTCACAGGGCCGTTCTCATTAGAACGGCACCCCTCCATAGTCCTTGCGGGAAATGTCGGCCGGGATGGCCCCTTTACCAGGAGAAGACTCGCCCCGTCGGGGAGGCTAGGCAGTCGCGCCGGCCGCCGCGGCTTGGCTACGGACCGGCTCCGATGCAGGCGACTCCGCGCGTAGCAGGCGGTGCCAAAGAACGACCGACGCCGCGACTGTGACGCCGATTGTAGACCACGGGATAAGCGACGAAATCCAGAAGATGTGGACGGCGAAGCTGAGCACGGCGAACCATACCAGCGTGGCGAACATACCAAAAAGAAAGGCCGCGCGGCGTGCCCCGGCGCGGAAGGGCAGCGGATACGAACACAGCGCCTGCACCATGAGCGAAAAAGGAAAAGCCACGACCAGGTCGATGAAATAGTGTTCGCCGGTTCCCAGAGTCGCCAGCACGGTAAACCAGACGAACGCCCCAGCGATGGCTCGTATCCAGCGCGCGAGACCTTTGGAATTCCACCAGACCAGCAGCACCCACGTCATGTGCAAAGAGGGAATCGCGTTGCGAGCGCCGCGCAGCAGGATGGGCACCGTCAACACCCGCGCGGAATCCGCGGCGGAAAGCGGATGCCAGGGAAACGCCGGACCAAACAGGTGAACCGGCCCACAGGCGGGCAATATGTTGTAGAAAATTACTCCGATCGGCCCGGTTACGAGAAATGCCAACATGGCGGCCATCGCATCACTCTTGGCGCGTCGGAGCTGGGCGGAATAAACCAGGGCCAGGGGCAGCGGCAGAGCGGTGTAGAAGACGATGCACATCCACCACAGCCAATGCCATTTACTCAGGAGTTGCCCGACGAGAAAACTGATCTGGACTCGCAAGCTGCAATCAAAGGAAAGAAGAAATAAGTCGAAGGTCTTGGGATGGAGACGCTCGGTAATATCGAGCAGGGTGCTTGCCATCCATTCGCTGCCGACGAAGAGGACCATAGGCAAGAACCCGTAAAGCAAGAGCTTGCGGTCCTCGCCTTTTGCCCAAATGGCACAGGCGCCCAGCCTTGCAAAGGCAGCCAGGCCGGTGAACGAAAAGCAGGCCATCGGCATGAATTGGAAGTGAATGACGCGGTAGTCGAGAAAGGCGAGGGAGAGGCCACCCGCGACGACCCATAGCAGGTCGAGCCACGAGCGGCGTAGCACTCCGAGAACAATCAGCGAGCTGAACAGCGCAAGCGACAGGTAGGGATTCACCATCGATGAGGTGTAGAAGTCGCCGCTCAGGGATAGCGCAAGGACGGTCGCCAAGAGAAGGATCGTCAGGGCGATTTGGAGAGCGCCCTTGCTGTTGAAATTCATGGTCATTCTGCGCCGTGTCCAGATCAGCTTTTCATCGTTTGTGCGATTAATGGTGCGAGCCAACGGACAGGTTTGTCCTTGTCGCAACTCTAGCAAGGTCCGGAATCACGGGGATGCGATTTCAGGTGGACAAGGTTACATGGGTAACGCTGCCTTACTCACTTCGAGGAGACGGATTGCAGCCTTTCGAGCGCCCTCCGCGCTCCGATCTGGGAAGGGTAGAGCTGTAGCTCGCGCTGATACTCTTTCACCGCATCTGCCGGCCGGGAGAGTTGCTCGAAGGCGTTTCCCAGCGCGTAGTAATAACCCTCGGCGTCCGGCTGAATGGTTAATGCTTTCTGGAAATAAGTGATGGCATCTTCGGCTTTGTGCTGCGCCAGGCTGATCTGCCCCAATCCGAACCAGGCGTTCGCCAGGGTGGGGTTTAGTTGCAAAGCAGTCGCGAACCAGCGCTCGGCCCGCGGCAAGTCGCCCGCTTGCTGAAAAGCAAATCCCGCAAAGTCCGCAGCCCGCCAGCCGGGCGCCAGTTCGTAGGATTGCACGAAGTGAGGCGCAGCGTCGGCGAACTTGCCACGGGCGCTCAGGGCCGAGCCGTAGTTTAGCTGCGCCCACTCGTTGGCCGGAGCAATCTGCACCCCGCGCGCAAATAAGATCACGTCGTTGGCCCAGTACTCGGATTGAATGGCGCTGGCAAAGGCCAGCATCACAACCACCGCCCACGCCAGCAGCCGAACCACTCGCATGCTAGGCCATCGTTTTGTTGTCCACGCATAGGCCGATCCCGCCAGCAACCCCACGCCCAGCATGCTCATATACATGTAGCGGTCATGGATGAAGTCGTGTTGATTCATCCAGCGCAGGTTGAGCGTGGGCAGCATGGGCAGCGCCAGCCAGGCGAACGCGGTCCACAACCGGCGATCGAGTCGCGCGGCGACGAGGGCAAGCCCGGCCAGAACGAGAAGAATGAACAGGAACAGAAACAACTCCGGGCCAGGGCTTGCAATCAGGCGAAAATCGTACTGCGGGCTCAGACCAGTGGGCCACACAACGCGATAAAGATTGAAGAGAACAATTTTGGGAGCGCTGAGCAGGACCGTGCTCCAGGGCAGCGCCAGTTGGGCCGTGGCTGCTCCGCCCATCACCCACGAGCGGAAGACGAACCAGACCGCTCCGGCTGCGCCATAGGTAGCAACTGCCGCCACAGCCGGCCGCCCGAAGGCTCGCGAGTCCAAGTCGCGACGCGAATCGGCCCATAGATCGACGAGGACAATCCCGGGCAGGACCACGCTCACCTCCTTGGTGAGCAATGCCAGCAGAAACAGAATTCCCGCCAGCGCCCACCAGCCGGCGCGATGGCCCTCGGACGATTTCGCTCTTCGGTAGAGCAGGAAACTGGAGAAACAGAAGATGGCGGCCAGGGGATCGTTGGCCGAGGAAATCCACGAGGCCGATTCGGCCTGCAAAGGATGAAGCCCAAAAGTTGCGGCAGCAAAAAGTGCGGCCTCAGCGTTCCGCAATAGTTCGCGGGCAACCAGAAATGCCAGCGCCGTCGCGGCCACATGCGCCAGAACGGAAGTGACGTGGAACCAATGAGGGTTGAGCCCAAACATGCTCTTGTTCACCAGGAACCAGAGCGTCAGCAGCGGACGATAAAATCGCCCCTGGATTCCCGTCACCGAGGCCCAAAGCTGATGGGTGAAGAGAAATCCGATCTTGCCCCACTGCAGATTCTGGTTCTGGGGAATCTGCGGCGGATCGTCGTACACCCAGCCAAAAGCGAAGGTCGAGGCAAAAGTCAGCAGGGTGCCGATCAGGACTCCGGCCAGCGCGAGCCATTCTCCACGGGTCAGCGAACGCCCGGGCGTTTGCTTGTTGCCGGCGGAAGCGGCAGTGGCCACCCCCTGTTCAACGCCTGTTTTGTCGTCGCTTCCCATGGCAGGTTGCGGCCGAGGCGCAATCGCACATCCAGCGCACCGCTCCGGACTGCGGTTCCAGCTTACAATGTTCGTGCTCCTCCTATGCCTAACCCTCTTGAGTCTCTCCACGTCGAACCCGATATTTCCCGTGCCTGGACGCTTCCGGCGAACCTGTATTTCGATCGGGCAGCCTTTGACGCCGAGAAGGACAAAGTTTTTTCCCGAACCTGGCAGGTTGTGGGGCACCACGACCAGGTCGCCAGTGCCGGCGATTTCTTTACGGTTGAGTTGTCCGGCGAGCCGCTGTTGATCGTGCGCGACAACGAGGGCAGGCTGCGCGGCTTTTACAACGTGTGCCGCCACCGGGCCGGCCCCCCTGCCGAAGGATGCGGCTCGCGCAAGCTCTTCCGCTGCGGTTACCACGGCTGGACCTATGCTCTGGATGGCTCGCTGATCAGCGCCACCGAAGTCGAAGGTGTCGAGGGATTCCGCGCCGAAGATTTTTCGCTTGCGCCGGTGCGCGCGGAAGAATGGTTCAATCTGATTTTCGTGAATCTCGATCCGGAGGCCCTGCCCTTGAGCGAGAGCCTCGGCGAACTGCCGCGCCAGGCCGGGAAATTCCACTTCAGCGGGATGAAGCTGTTCGAGCGCCGCACGTACGACATGAAATGTAACTGGAAGACTTATGTCGACAATTATCTTGAGGGCTACCACTTGCCCAGCGTGCACCCCGCTTTGAATCGCGAGCTGGATTTCAACGCCTATGTGGTCGAGCCTTATCGAGGTCACGTGCGCCAGTTCAGCCCAATTCGGGGAGCGCAGCCCGGGGATGCCACGCCGCGGCGATATCAGGAAGCGCGCGAGAACCTGACCACCGACTATTTCTGGATTTTTCCCAACTGGATGCTGAACTGCTATCCGGACAATGTTTCACTGAATATTGTTTTGCCGCTCGAGCCGGAGCGCTCCCTGGCGATTTTCGAATGGTACTTGCGCGAGCACGAGCACAGCACTCCCGCCGCGAAAGCCTCCGTGGGGTTCAGCCACCAGATTCAGGTCGAGGACGTTGCCATCTGCGAAGCCGTGCAGAAGAATCTGCGCTCGCGCAGCTATTGTCGCGGACGCTTCAGCGTGAAGCAGGAAAAAGGCGTGCACGCCTTCCACCGGATGTATGCGGAGTGGATGAAGAGCTGAGCTGGTTTTCTGCATTGATGCAGCAGCGGCATTTTCGAGCGTTCCTACGCCTCGAGGCCTGCGACTTCACCGCGCAAGATCGTGACCGAAGCTTTGGGAAGCGTGAACACGGTTTGTGAAGAGGCATCGATTGACGAAACCGCCGGCGGGAAGTTTGGATCGGCGTGGGCGGTGGCGTCCGCGCCGTGCCAGACGTATTGTTCGCTGCCAAACGTGACCATGCGAATGGTGCCGGAAAAATGTGCGGTCCCGCCGTCACTCTCAAAAGCGATTCGAATGGGATGCGCGCGGTCTCTGTCTTTGTTGATCAGCAGCGAGGCCCACAGGCCGTCTGGACGTCGAACGGCATAACCGGTGACAAGAGCGTTCCCGGCCGCGTCTTCGATTCGGAGATCGACGGAATAGAGATGATGCATGCCGCTGCGATGGGCCGCCCACTCGTTATTGATCATCCGGCTGGCGTGATAGAAAGCAGTGTAGCCAATGATC
>Ga0335076_10001179_pt1 | contig 25199 bp, 24 predicted proteins | sample Lox_Sample_25_FD_206717 | JGI IMG/M metagenome (GOLD analysis project Ga0335076, IMG submission 206717) | Soil microbial communities from Loxahatchee National Wildlife Refuge, Florida, United States - Lox_Sample_2.5 | ecosystem: Environmental > Terrestrial > Soil > Wetlands | place: USA... | reverse complement strand
CCGCCGCCTCCAGAACCTCGCGTGCAGCGGCCCGGACGAGCGGTCGCAGCGCCGCGTCCTCGGACACGCGCCGCAGGTCGCGCGGCACGAGCGAGCTGATGCGCTCGAGCGCGAGCGGCAGCGGCGTTTTCGGCTGCAGCACGATCGCGAGCTTCACCGCGTAGCTCGTGGTCCAGCGCGGCGAAGCGGCGGTGGCCTCGAGCAGCACCACCCGCAAGTCGTTGCGGCGCAACGCCGTCGTGACGTCCTCCTCGCGCAGGCGCGGGTTGTTGAGCGCGGCCTCCACGACCTGCCGTTCGGCGTCCGCGAGCAGCGGCGGAAGCAGCGCCGGCGTCGCGAGCCGCGCGAGCGTGACCCTGTCCCCGAGCCGCATGTCGGCGAGGCCGTCGCCGAGCGCCGACTCGGCCCGCGCGCGCACCGCGGCGGGCAGCCGCTGGGTCGCCGCCACCTCGGCGAGGTCGTGCCAGTAGAGCGATCCCACGAGGCGCTGCGCCAGCGGGCGCGGCGCCTTCGGGTTCAGGACGACGAGCGCGAGCAGGCGCGGCCGCTCGGACCAGGGCGACTGGCTCGCGATCGCTTCGAGGAACGCGACGGGCATGGCGCGGCGCAGCGCGGCGGCGAGCAGCGTCTCGTCGCCCGTGCGCGAGAGCAGCCCCCGCGCGCGCGGCAGGCTCTCGCCCGCGGCCAGGATCTCCGCGTAGAGCGCGTCCACCGCCGCCTGCTCCCGCGCTTCACTCCGCATCCGGCCCACCCCAGGGCGCGGGCTCGCCGTCCGCGAAGCGCACGTAGAGGTCGCGCAGCGCCAGCAGCAGGTTGACGACGCCGAGACCCGTGACGGCGCCGCGCGCGAACCCGCTCTGGACCAGCCCGCGCGCCGCCGGCCAGAGCTGGCGCGTCAGCCAGTTGGCGTCCCAGAGAGCGCTCCAGGGAGCGAACGCGAGAAAGACGCCGATCACGGACGAGATGACGATCCAGGGCACGCGCGGGACTTCAGACGGTCGGCATCAGCCGCAGAGCTTGCGCACTTTTTCGGCGACGTCGCGGAACGAGGCGTCCTGCCCGTAGAGCTCGGTAAAGATCTCGCACGCCCTCTCGATCTCGCCCGCTTGCTCGTAGGCGCACGCGAGGTCGTAGCGCAGGCCCTTGTACTCCTCCTCGCGGCGGCCCGGGGCCTGGAGGCCCTTCTCGAACCACTTGACCGCGAGCTTGGGCATGCCTTTCTCGATGAAGCAGATGCCGAGCATGCTCGCGCACTCGAGCAGGCGCCCCCCGTCCTTGGCCGCGAGCTGGAATTCCGCGATCGCCTCGTCCACGAGACCCATCTCCTTGTAGGCGATCCCGAGGTTGTAGCGGGTCTCGTAGTCCTCCTTGCCGAGCTGCTTGTCGACGCCCTTCTGGAACTCGCGGAAGATGTCCGAGAGCGAGGCGTCGCCGAGGTCGGTGCCGCCCTTCGCGGGCGCCGGCTCCTCGGCCACCGCCGGGTGGGCGCCGAAGAGGCCGCCGAGCTCGGAGGCGAGATCGAAGCCGGCGCCGTCGCCCCCGAACGCGGGCGCGGCCGGCGGCGGCGCGGGCGGCGTCTTCGGCAGCGACGTCGAGGGCGTGAAGTTCAGGAAGTCCCCGCTGAGCTGCAGCGGCTCCTCGGATGGAGGCTCCTCGGCGACGGGCTCGGGCGTCTCGCCGAGAAGTGCGTCGATCTCGGAGGCCGGCGCCTCGGCCGCCGCTCCGGCGTCGAGCCCCAGCTCGGCGAGCTTCTGGACGAGCGACGGATAGGCGGCGATGCGCGAGCCGACCTCGGCCAGCACGCCGCGCGCGTCCTCGACGAAGCCCATCGACACGTACTGGTCGATCTCCTCGATCGCGCGGCGCAGGTCGGGCGGCACGCCGTCGATCGGCGGCGCCGGCGTGGGCTGGGAGCGCAGGCCCGCCGGCACGAGCGGCGCGGGCGGCACGGGCGCGGGCGCTTCGTCGAGGTCGAACGACGGCTCCGCGGCGACCGGCTCCTCCTCGAGAAACTGCCCGCGGAGGTCGCCGCCCTGGTCCGCGGGGGCGATGTCGGCGACGTTGAACTCGGGCTGCGCCTCCGCGACCGGCGTCTCGGCCATCTCGACGTACTGCAGGTCGTCGTCGTCCGCCGGCACGAGAGGCGCCGGCTCGTCGACGGAGATGTCCATCTCCATCTCGGGGGCGGGCGGAGCCGGAGCCGCGGGCCGGAAGGCGGCGGCCGGTGGCGCTTTCGCGGCGGGGGGCAGGGCGGCGGGAGCGACGACGGGGGCCGGCGCAGGCGCCGCAGGGGCCGCGGCCGCGGGCGGCGCGGGAGCGGGAGCGAGCTTTTCGGCCTCGGCAGCGGCCGCCGCCGACTTGTCGGCCTCGCCCTTCAGCCGGTGGACCTCGGCGACCACCCGCAGCTTCTGGGCGGCCGCGGCAGGGTCGCCCTTCTCCTTGAAGATGTCGGCGAGCTCGGTGAGCGCCTCGACGTTGTCGGGGAAGCGGCCCAGCACCGCCTCGAACTGGTCTTTCGCCTTGTCGCCGAGGCCGTACTTGCGGAAGACGCGGCCCTCGGCCAGGTGCTCGGAGATGAACTCCTGGTCGTCGGGCGAGAGCGGCCCGCTGAGCTCGACCGCCTGCGGCCGCGGCGCGGCCGCAGGCGGAGCGCTCGAGAACGAGACCGGCTTCTGCGGGGGCTGGGTGAGGTCGACGTCGAAGCCCGCGGCCGCCGGGCCGGCCCCGCCGCGCTGCTCCTTCAGCCAGCGCAGCTTGCTGCGGTGCTGCTCGTTGTGCGGCTCGGCCTGCACCAGCATCTCGAGGATCGAGGCCGCCTGGTCGAAGCCGCCCGACGCCATGTAGGCCTCGACCATCTGGCCGTACGTCTGGGCGACCAGCATGTCGTTCTTGGTCTGGCGGTAGAGCTCGACGAGCTTCGCCAGGCTCTTCACGTGCTGCGGGTTGCGCTGCACGATCTGCTGCAGCAGCGCGGCGCCGCGCTCGCTCTGGCGCCGCTCGACGAGCTTGTCGACCACGGGCAGCAGGTTGTCGAAGGCCTCGTCGTAGCGGCCTTCGGCCAGGAACACGTGCCCGATCTGCTGGCGCGCGTCCTGGTCGCTCGCGTCGCGTTGCAGCATGCCCTCGAGCACCCGGCGCGCGTCCGCCGGGCGGCGCGCGCCCAGGTACGACTCGCCGAGCAGCAGCGAGACGTCGCGGTCGGTCGGGTTCGCACGGCGCGCTTCCTCGAGCAGGTCCGTGGCCTTCGCGTAGTCCTTCTGGACGATGTGGACGTGGGCGGCCGCCGACAGCAGCTTGGGGCTGCGCGGGCCCGAGCGCAGCCCGCGGTCGATGAGCTGCAGCGCCTCCGAGAGCTTGCCCTTCTTGATGAGCTCGTCGGCGATCGCGACGTACTCGCCGGCCGCCCGCTCCGGGTTGCCTTCGCGCGCGTAGAGGTCGGCGAGCATGCCGCGCACCTTGATGTCGGACGGGTCGACTTCGGCGAGCTTGCGCAGCACCTCGGACGCTTCCTTGATCTTGTTGCGGTTCTTGTACTCGTCGAAGACGGAGTAGAGCGTCTGCTTGGCCTCGGCCACGAGGCCCTGGCGCGCGTAGAGGTCGCCGAGGCTCACCTGCCCCTCGATCAGCGAGGGGTCGTTCTTCAGCACCTTCTTCCAGACGGCGATCGCCTTCAGGTAGAAGCCGTCGTCGGCGAAGTAGCGGGCGACCTTGATGTACTGCTCGTTCGCCTCCTTGAGCTTGTTGAGCTTGGCGTAGAGGTCGCCGATGCGGTTGACGGTGTTCCAGTCGCGCGGGTTGTCCTGCACGATCTGCTTCAGCGAGTCGATCGCCTTGTCGAAGCGGCCGGCCTTCTCGGCCGCATCGGCGTCCTGCTTCAGCTTGATCGGGCTGTCCTTCTTCGGCGGCACTAGCTCTCTGCCCTCACGAGAAGAGCCACCGTTGCGTGACGTCGCCGAACGAGCGGCGGTGGATCGGCGAGGGCCCGAGCCGGCGCAGCGCCGTCCGGTGCTCCTCGCTGCCGTAGCCCATGTTGCGCGCGAGGTCGTAGCCGGGGTGCTCGCGGTCGAGCGCGCTCATCAGCGCGTCGCGCATCACCTTCGCGACGATCGAGGCCGCGGCGATCGAGGCCGACTGCGCGTCGCCCTTCACGATCGGCAGCTGCTCGACGTCGAGCCCGGGCACGGTGAGCGCGTCGACCAGCAGCAGGTCGGGAAAGACCGGCAGCGCGAGCACGGCCCGCTTCATCGCGAGCAGCGTCGCGCGCAGGATGTTCACGCGGTCGATCTCCTGGTGGTCGGCGGTCCCGATCCCAAAGCCTTGCGCCTGCTCGCGGATGCGCGCGTCGAGACGCACGCGCTGGCGCGCGGTGAGGCGCTTCGAGTCGTCGAGCCCGTCGGCCACGAAGCCACTGCCGAGCACGACGGCCGCGGCGACCACCGGGCCGCAGAGCGCGCCGCGCCCCACCTCGTCGACGCCGGCCACGACCACGTGGCCGGCCGCGAGCGCCTGCTCCTCGAAACGCGTGGAGCAGACCAGCTCGACTCCGCGGTGCACCGCCTTTCGCCTGCCCCGCTTCGACGCCGCTTCCATCCCCCTCTCGCTCCTCGCCGCCCTTCGGGGGCCTCGCGTACCGCGCCCGGGGCGATGGCGCTCAGGCCTCCTGGGCCTGCGCCTCCACCCGCTTCTCCTTCATGCGGCCCGCCTTGCCCTTGCGCTCGCGGAGGAAGTAGAGCTTGGCGCGGCGCACGTGCGCGTGCTTGACCACCTCGATGCGCTCGATGGTCCTCGCATGCAGCGGGAAGATCCGCTCCACCCCGGTGCCGAACGACACCTTGCGCACGGTCATGGTCGAGCGCGCGCCGCTGCCGCGCAGCCCGATCACCGTGCCCTCGAAGACCTGCACGCGCTCGCGCTCGGTCTCCTTGGACTTGCCCTTCTCCTCCTTGACGGAGGTCTCCTTGACCTTCACGTGCACGCGCACGGTGTCGCCGGGTGTGAGCTGCGGCAGCTTCTTGAGGTCGGCCGCTTCGACCGTTTCGATCGCCTTCATGATTCGTTTCCGTCCCTATTTGTGAATGACGGCGGGGGTTTTGTCCAGCGACCCGGGTCCGCCCGCCCGGTCCGCGTCATCGATTTCCCTGACGAGCGCCGCGTCCTCCGGCGTGAGGCGCGCGCTCGCGATGAGCTCGGGCCGCCGCGCGCGCGTCGCGCGGAGCGCCTCGCGCCTTCGCCAGCGCCTGATGCTCTCGTGGTCGCCCGACAGCAGCACCTCGGGCACGGCGTGGCCGCGCCAGTCGGCAGGCCGCGTGTAGTGGGGCCAGTCGAGCAGGCCGCCCTCGAACGAGTCCTGCTCCGCCGAGCCCTCGTCCCCGAGCGCCCCGGGGATGAGCCGCACCGTGGCCTCGACCACCGCGAGCGCCGCGGTCTCTCCGCCGGTCAGCACGAAGTCGCCGAGGCTCAGCTCCTCGCTCGCGAGCGACTCGGCCACGCGCTCGTCGACGCCCTCGTAGCGGCCGCAGAGCAGCACCAGCCGCTCGAGGCCCGCGTAGCGGCGGGCCGTCTGCTGGTCGAAGCGGCGCCCGCGCGGCGACAGCAGCACCACCGCCTCGCGCGCCGGTCCGGCGTCGCAGCGCAGCTTCTCGAGCGCGCGCGCGAACGGCTCGGCCTTCATCACCATGCCCGGCCCGCCGCCGAAAGGCGCGTCGTCGACGCTGCGGTGGCGGTCGTCGGTGTGCTCGCGCAGGTCGTGGACGTGGATCTCGGCGATCCCCGAAGCACGGGCGCGCGCGACGATCCCCTCGGCGAGCGGGGGCTCGACCATGCGCGGGAAGATCGTGACCACGTCAATCCGCATCGACGTACTCCGGACGCACCACGCGCAGCACGCCGTGCACGAGGTCCACCGACCTCACGAAGTCGGCGGCGAACGGGAGCAGCGTCTCGCCGTCCTTCCCGCTCACGACCAGCACGCGCGTCTCGGCGCCGGTCTCCATCACGCTCGCGACCCTGCCGAGCGCGCCTCCGTGCTCGTCCACGACCTCGAGGCCCGTGAGCTGATGGTAGTAGTAGGCGCCCGGCGGCAGCGTCTCGAGCTCGCTCTCGGGGATGCCGAGCTCGGCGTCCCGCAGCTTCTCCGCCTCGCCGATCGAGTCGATGCCGCGGAGCTTCAGCACGAAGTGGTCCTTGTGCGGCCAGCAGCTCTCGACCACCACCTCGCGCGAGCCGCCGCCCGGCGCGGGCACGAACGCGCGCCGGAGCTTCGGGAAGCGGGTGGCGCGGTCCGAGAAGGGCTCGACCTTCACCTCGCCTTTGCGGCCCTGCGGCTTGACGACCCGGCCCACGAGCACCAGGTCCCGGAAGGCGGGCATCAGTCGAGGATCTCCAGCACGACCTTGTCGCCGCGACGGCGCGCCAGCGCCTCGACGAGCGTGCGCAGCGCGTGGGCCGTGCGCCCGTCGCGCCCGATCACGCGGCCGAGATCGCCGGGCGCGACCTCGAGCTCGAGCACGGTCGCGCCGTCCTCGAGCTCTTCGAACACACGCACCCGCCCCGGCTCGCGAACGAGGCCGCGGGCGACGTGCAGGACGAGCTGCCTCACGGGCGTGGGCTCGGAGCCGAAGCTAGGCGCTCGCGGCGCCCCGCTTCAGCAGGCTGCGGACGGTGTCGCTGGCCTTGGCGCCCTTGCCGAGCCAGAGCTTCGCGCGCTCGGCGTCGATCTTGACGACCGCCGGGTTCTTGCGCGGATCGTAGTGGCCCAGCACCTCGATGAAGCGGCCATCGCGCCAGTTGCGCGAGTCGGCCACCACGACGCGGTAGTAGGGCCGCTTGGTGGATCCGGTACGTCTCAGTCTGATGGACAGCATCCTTCCTCTTCTTTCTCCTAGCGGAAATGCGGCATGCGCCCGGCGAGCTTCCGCATGGCCGCAGCGCCGCCGCCGAGGCCCTTCATGAGCTTGCGCGCCTGCGCGAACTGCTTGAGCAGCCGGTTCACGTCCTCGACGCCCGTCCCGCTGCCCCGGGCGATGCGCTTCCTGCGGCTGCCGTTGATGACGGACGGCAGCTCCCGCTCCTGCCGCGTCATCGAGTCGATGATCGCGAGCGTCCGCTTCATCTCCTGCTCGCCGCGCTCGAGGTCGGCGCCCTTCACGCCGCTCACGCCGGGGATCATCGAGAGCACCTGCTCGAGCGGGCCCATCTTGCGGAGCTGGCGGATCTGGTCGCGGTAGTCCTCGAGCGTGAACTCGGCGCGCCGCAGCTTGCGCGCGAAGGCCTCGGCCTGCTCGCGGTCGACCGTCTCCTCCGCGCGCGCGATGAGGCCGAGCACGTCGCCCATCCCGAGCAGGCGCGAGACCATGCGCGCCGGGTCGAAGGGCTCGAACGCGTCCACCTTCTCGCCCAAGCCCGCGAACTTCACGGGCTGGCCGGTCACCGCCGCGGCCGAGAGCGCGGCGCCGCCGCGCGCGTCGCCGTCGAGCTTGGTGAGCACGATGCCGGTGATGCCGACCTTGGCGTGGAACTCGGCCGCGCTCTTCACGGCGTCCTGGCCCGTGAGCGCGTCCGCGACGTACAGCACCTCGGCCGGCTCTGCGAGCTTGCGCTGCTCGGCGAGCTCGGCCATGAGCTCGTCGTCGACGTGAAGGCGGCCTGCGCTGTCCACGATCAGCGTGTCGTGCCCGACCGCACGCGCCTCGGCGAGCGCCTGCCGCAGCAGCTCCTGCGGGGATGCGAGCTCGGGGTGGAAGACGGGCACGCCAGCCTGCGCCGCGATCGCGCGGAGCTGCTCGCGAGCGGCCGGGCGCTGGACGTCGGTCGAGACCAGCAGTGGATGGCGGCCGCGGCCCTTCAGCCAGCGGCCGAGCTTCGCCGTGGTCGTGGTCTTGCCCGAGCCCTGCAGGCCGGTCATCAGGATGACGCTCGGCACGCGCGTGCCGAGCGCGAGCGGCCGCGGCTCGGCCCCGCCCAGGACCTCGACCATCTCGTCCCGTACGACCCGCAGCACGGCCTGGTCCGGCGTCAGGCTCTTGAGGATGTCCTGGCCCATCGCGCGCGCGCGCACGCGCTCGACGAGCTGCTTCGTGACGCGGAAGTGGACGTCGGCCTCGAGCAGCGCGAGGCGGATCTCGCGGAGCGCGGCGTCGACCTGGGCCTCGCCGAGGACACCTTGGCCGCGAAGGGTCCGGAAGACCCCCTGGAGCCTTTCGCCGAGCGCCTCGAACACGCCAGACCACCCCCGGCCGGGCTACGCCCAAGCCAAAGCAAAACTTGATCTTACAGGTCAGATTCGGCGGCGTCAAACCTAGACGCGCCGCAGCAGGTGGCCCAGCTTTTCCTTCTTGGTACGAAGATAGCGGCGGCTGGCGTCGGAGGGGGCCATCTCGATCGGGACGCGCTCGGCGATCGTGAGGCCGTAGCCTTCGAGGGCGACGAACTTCCTCGGGTTGTTCGTCATCAGCTTCAGCTTCTGGACGCCGAGCTCGACGAGGATCTGGGCGCCGGTTCCGTAGTCGCGCTGGTCGGCCTTGAAGCCGAGCGCCTCGTTGGCCTCGACCGTGTCCTTGCCCTGGTCCTGCAGCTCGTAGGCCATGATCTTGTGGACGAGCCCGATGCCGCGGCCCTCCTGACGCAGGTAGAGCAGGATGCCGCGGCCCTCGGCCGCGATCATCTCGAGCGCCGTGTGGAGCTGCCCGCCGCAGTCGCAGCGGCTCGAGGCGAAGATGTCGCCGGTCAGGCACTGCGAGTGGACGCGCACCAGCACCGGCTCCTCGGTGCGCACGTCCCCCATCACGAGCGCGACGTGGTGCTGGCCGTCGATCCGGCTCTCGAACGCGTGGATCCGGAAGCCGCCGTACGAGGTCGGCAGGTTGGCCTCGGCGATCTTGCGCACCAGGCGCTCCGTCTCCATGCGGTGCCGGATCAGGTCGCGGATCGTGATCAGGCGGATGCCGTGCTCCCTGCAGAACGGCTCGAGCTGCGGCACGCGCGCCATCGAGCCGTCCTCGTTCATCACCTCGCAGATGACGCCGGCGGGATAGAGGCCGGCGAGGCGGGCGAGGTCGACCGCCGCCTCGGTCTGGCCGGCACGCACGAGCACACCGCCCGCCTGCGCCCGCAGCGGGAACATGTGGCCGGGGCGCGCCAGGTCCTCGGGCCGCGTCTTCGGGTCGATCGCCGCGAGCACGGTGCGGGCGCGGTCGGCGGCCGAGATCCCGGTGGTGACGCCGGTGCGCGCCTCGATCGGCACGCAGAATGCCGTGCCGAAGCGCGCGTTGTTCTGCTCGTCGCGGACCATGAGCGGGATGCGCAGCTCGTCGAGCCGCTCGCCGGTCATCGGCAGGCAGACCAGGCCGCGCCCGTAGCGCGCCATGAAGTTGATCGCCTCTGGCGTCACCTTCTCGGCGGCGATCGTGAGATCGCCCTCGTTCTCGCGGTCCTCGTCGTCGACGACGACGACCATCTTGCCGGCGCGGAAGTCTTCGATCGCCTCGGGAATCGTGGACGACATGGAGCCGGCCTCTCGCTTCAGGACCTGCGGGCGGCCAGCTGGCGCTCGACGTACTTGGCGATCACGTCGGCCTCGAGGTTCACGAGGCGCCCCGGGCGGGCGTCCCGCAGGTTCGTCACCTCCAGTGTATAGGGGATGAGCGCAACCGAGAAGGCGCCGTCCCGTATTCCCCACACGGTCAGCGAGATGCCGTCGACCGCCACCGACCCCTTCTCGACCAGGTAGAGCTCGAGGTCCGTGGGCGGCTCGATCTCGATCTCCGCCGACTCGCCCAGCCGCCGCAGCTCGCGCACGCGCCCGACGCCGTCGACGTGGCCCTGGACGATGTGGCCGTCGAAGCGCCCGTCGGCCTTCATCGGCCGCTCGAGGTTCACGAGCGCACCCGGCGAGAGCCGCTCGTCGAAGCGCGTGCGCCGGAGCGTCTCCTCGGTGAGGTCGACGTCGAAGCCCTGCGGGTCGGAGCGGACGGCGGTCAGGCAGCAGCCGTCGACCGCGATCGAGCCGCCGAGCGGCAGGCCCTCGAAGAGGCCGGCCACGTCGATGCGCACCGCCATCACGTCGCCGCGCCGCGTCGCCGCGCGGACGGTGCCGGTGCCTTCGACGATGCCTGTGAACATGCCTGGCGGCGCGCCTGCCCCACGCATCTTAGCGTGGGCCGCACCAGCCGAGGCTGGTACGCCTGGCTCAGAAGAAGAGCTGGAGCTTGAAGCCGGCGGCGTCGACGTACTCGGGACTCGCGCGCGAGTCGTGCTGCCGGCATCATGTAGCCCGTGACCGATTCCGAGCCCGGGCCGAACTCCCGCTCGAACCGCGTGCGGTTGCGATAGCGCCACGACCAGCCGTCCCCGCCGGGCGGCCCCCGCAGCCCCCGCTCGGCAGTCTCCCAGGGGGCGGGCCGGAATCCCGCGGAACTCGAACACCTAGCGCGGCCGCCAGCGCTCGAAGAGCGGCGGCCACGGCCACGGGAACGCCGGTGCGTCCGGGACGGGCTCGAGCCGCAGCGCCGCGCCGACCTCGAGCGGGTCGGGGCCGCCGAAAGCGCCCTTGCTTCCGCGGCCTCCGAGCAGCAGCGGCGCCCGGAAGAGCGCGACCTCGTCGACGAGCCGTGCAGAGAGGAAGCTGCCGAGCACCTCCGATCCGCCTTCGACCATCACGCTCCCGAGTCCGAGCTCGTGAAGCTTCGCGACCACCGCGTGCGGATCCAGCCGGCCCTCCCGGGCCCTCACCCGCACGACGGCCACGCCGCGGGCCTCGAGCGCGCGGCGCTTCGCACTCGATGCCACGGCCGTCAGCACCAGCACCGGCGCTCGCGCGGTCGCCGAGCGCACCAGCCGGCTCGCGAGCGGCAGCCGCAGCCTCGTGTCGAGCACCACGCGCGTGAAGCGGCGCCGGGTGCGCGGCTGCGGCAGCAGCAGCGGGTCGTCCGCGATCACGGTGCCGATCCCGACCAGCACCGCGTCGTGGAGGCGCCGCAGCCCGCGCGCCTGCCGGCGCTGGGCCGGGCTCGTGATCCACTTCGACTCGCCGCCCGCCGTCGCGATCCGGCCGTCGAGCGTGAGCGCGGCCTTCAGCAGCACGAAGGGCCGGCCGCGGCGGGCCGCCGTGAGGAAGCGCACGTTCTGGGCTTCGGCTTCGGCGGCGAGAAGGCCTGTCGAGACGCCGACGCCTGCCGCCCGCAGCAGCGCGAGCCCACGCCCGCGCACCCGCGGGTCCGGGTCGCGGACCGCCGCCACCACGCGCGCGACGCCGCTCGCGGCGACGAGCGGCGCGCAGGGCGGCGTGCGGCCGTGGTGCGCGCACGGCTCGAGCGTCACGTAGAGCGTGGCTCCCCGCGCGCGCCGGCCGGCTCGCCGAAGAGCGATCACCTCGGCGTGCGGACCGCCGGCCCGCGCGTGGAAGCCCTCGCCGACGATCCGCCCTGCGCGCGCCACCACGCAGCCCACCACGGGGTTCGGGTTCGTCTCGCCGAGCCCGCGCGCGGCGAGCGCGAGCGCGCGCCGCATCCACCGCTCGTCGGCCGCGCGGCGCGTCATCCCTCGCCCACGAGGCCCGAGGCGAAGGCCGCTGCGTCGAAAGGCAGCAGGTCGCTCGGCTGCTCGCCGACGCCGACGTAGCGGATCGGCACGCCGAGCTCGCGGACGACCGCGACCGCGACGCCGCCCTTCGCGGTGCCGTCGAGCTTGGTCAGCACGAGCCCGGTCACGCCGCCCGCCTTCGCGAACTCGCGCCCCTGGGCGAGCCCGTTGCTTCCGACCGTGGCGTCGAGCACGAGCAGCGTCTCGTGGGGCGCTCCTTGCACCTCGCGCGCCGCCACGCGGGCCATCTTCGTGAGCTCCACCATCAGGTTGGTCTTCGTGTGCAGCCGCCCGGCCGTGTCGACGAGCACGCCGTCCAGGCCGCGCGCGCGCGCCATCCGCAGGGCGTCCGTCAGCACCGCGGACGGATCGGCGGCTTCGGCGCCGCGATGGAAGGCGGCGCCCGTCCGGGCAGCCCAGACCTCGAGCTGCTCGGCGGCCGCGGCGCGGAAGGTGTCGGCCGCGCACAGCAGCAGCGACCGGCCCTCGGCGCGCCAGGCGGCCGCCAGCTTGCCGATCGTCGTGGTCTTGCCGGCGCCGTTGACGCCCACCACGAACACGACCCACGGCCGCTCCGAGAAAGGCGGCTTGCCCGCCGGCCGCTCGAGCGCGCGCTGCAGCTCGCCGCGCAGCGCCTCGCGCATCGCCGGCAGGCCGCCGCGCGCGATCTCGCCGCTCCTGGCGCGCAGCACCTCGATCGCCTCGGACACGGCCGGCAGCCCGAGGTCGGCGGCGATCAGCGCCTCCTCGACCGACTCGAGCGCCGCCGCGTCGAGCGGGCGGCGGCCGCGCGCCAGGTCCTCGAGCGGCGTCTCGAGCAGCTCCCGCGTGCGGGCGAGGCCCCCGCGGAGCCGTTCCAGGAGCCCCACTCAGATCTCCTGGTTGAGCTTCTGGCGCGCCTCCTCGCAGCGGCGGGCCGCGACGGCGGCGAGCGCCGTGGGCCCGAGCGAGATGACCAGGTAGTAGCCGTCCTTGAGCGTCGCCAGCACCACGGTGCCGAGCGCGTGGCGCGAGACGACCGTGCGCACCTCGCCGCCGCCCACGCGCTCGGCGGCGCGCGAGACCATGCCGAGCGCGATGCCCTGGTAGGCGCCGATCAGGCGCTCGCGCTCGTCGAGCTCGCCCGCGCCCACCACGACCTCGCCCTGCGCGTCGAGCAGGAGCGCCGAGCGCGCTCCGGCGACGCGAGCCAGGAGCGTTTCGAGGATCCGCTTGTAGGGCAAGCCGTCGTCCTACTTCGGGACGGTCTTCAGCAGGTCGGTGGCGGCCTTGCCGAGCGGCCCGCCGGGATCCTTCTTCACGACGTCGTCGAGCCGCTTGCGCGCCTCGGCGAAGCGCCCGGCGCGGAACAGCGCCTGGCCGAGCCCGAGCTGGAGCGACGCGTCGTTCGGCATCTGCGTCACCGCGGCCTCGAGCTGGACGACCGCCTCGTCGGCCCGGCCCGCGCCCACGAGCGCGTCGGCGAGACCCAGGTAGGCGTCCGCGTACTCCTTGTTGCGGTTGAGGCTCGTCCGGTACCAGTTGATCGCCTCGGGGTAGTTTTTCTCGTCGAGGAAGGCCTGGCCGAGGTTGCGCGCCGAGACCTCGGGCGTCGGGTTGGTGGCGTCGGAGTACGCGGTCAGGAACTCCTTCTTGCCGGCATCGCGGTCGCCCGAGCCGATGAGCGCTGCGGCGAGGTCGTTGCGCACGTCGACGTAGTAGGGGTTGAGCTCCAGCGCGCGGCGGAAGGCGGCGATCGCGGGCTTCCAGTCGCGCTTGGCCGAGTAGGCGAGGCCGAGCCCCTTCTGGAAGTAGGGATTCTTGCCGTCCTCCCGGACCGCCTTCTTGAACTCCTCGAGCGCGAGGTCGACGCGCCCCTCGCGCAGGTGCATGACGCCGGTCGAGAAGCGCATCTCGGCGTCGGCGGGGCTCTGCGCGAAGGCGGGGAGCGCGACGAGCGCCAGGACCAGGGCAGCGGGCAGCACGGCGGCAGGACGCATCATGTTCACCTTCAGGCCGACGGGACCGGCGCCGCGGGCACCACCGCGGGGGCGGGGTGGGGCGGCGCGTCGCCCATCAGCGCGTGGATGTCGAAATGGCGCGAGGCGACCGACGCCTTGCGCGCCTTGGCCGGGGTTACGTCCCCCATCAGGAACGCGCGCTCGAACGCGTCGACGCAGCCGGGGTCGAATTTCTTCCCCGACAGGAACTTGAGCCGGGCGATCCCCGCTTCGAAGCTCATCGCCTTCGAGTATGGGCGGTCGGTGGTCATGGCGTCGAAGGCGTCGGCCACGCTCACGATGCGGCCGAGCAGCGGGATCTCCTCGCCCTTGAGCTTGCGCGGGTAGCCGCTGCCGTCCACGTTCTCGTGGTGCATCAGGCCGTCGCCGGCGCGCGCCTTGAGCAGCGGCACGGCGTCGAGGATGTGCTCCCCCTTCTCCGGGTGCTGCTTCATGATCTCGTACTCTTCGTCCGTGAGCGCAGCGGCCTTGCGCAGGATCTTGTCCTCGATCCCGATCTTGCCGACGTCGTGGATGATGCCCGACAGGTGCACGTTGCTCACCTGGTCCGGACTCATGCCCAGGTACTTGGCGCAGCAGGCCGAGTAGTACGCGACGCGCTCCGAGTGGCCGCGCGTGTAGGGGTCCTTCTCGTCGATCGCATTGGCCAGCATGCGGATCGACCCCATGAACAGCTCCTCGTTCTCCTCGGCGCGGCGGCGGACTTCCTCGATCGCCTTCTGGATCTCCTCGCCCATCTGGTTGAAGGCGTCGGCCAGCACGCCGACCTCGTTGTGGCTGCGCACGCTCACGCGCGTGCCGTACTCGCCGCCCGCCAGGCGCCGCGCGCCCTCGGCGAGCTTCTGGACCGGGCGGCTGATCTCGCCGGCGAAGAGCGTGCCCAGGATCACGGCGAGCGCGGTCACGATCGCGACCGTCTTGAACGACTGGTCGCGCAGCTGGTTCGCCGTGCGGAACGCGGTCTCCTCCTCGGTCTGGACGACGACGCCCCAGTTCGAGTCGTCGGTGAGCGGGATGAACGTGCCGACCATCGCCTTGTCGTCCATGCGGAACCCGATCGTGCCGCCGGCGCGTTGGCGGCCCTCCAGGAACGTGGCCACGATCGGCACCTTCGAGAAGTCCGCCGCGAGCGGCTGCGCCGGATCGGAATGCGCGATGATCCGCCCGCGCGGGTCGATCAGGTAGACCTGGCTGGCGCCGCTCGACTCGGTCGTCATCGCGCGGATCGGCTGCAGGCTGGCGACGCCCAGCACCACCCCCAGCACGCGTCCCTGCCACCTCACCGGCTCGCCGATCACGATCACCGGCTCCTGGAGCGAGTCCGAGACCACCGGCACCGAGACCATCGGGGTGCCGCTCTGGCCGCGGTGGAAGCCCTCCTGGAGCTGCTCCTGCAGCTTGTTGTCGTGGAGGTCGAGCCCCGCCACCGCTGCGATCCCGCCGGTGTCCACGACGCCGAGGTAGACGAAGCGCTTCGCCTCGTCGCCCTGCAGGTAGGGGGCGAGCGCCTTCTGCTTGTTGAGCTCGGTCACGCGCTGGGCGAACGGCACCCGCCCCGCGTCGAGCTCGAGCGTGCGCGCGATCGTCACGATCTGCGAGTGTGCGCTCCCGACGTAGAGCTCGGCTTGGCGCGCGAGCGTCTTGGCCTTCGCGATCTGCGTCTCCTTCAGGCTCACCTCGAGGTCGTCGCGACTCTTCGACACGAGGCGGGCCGAGGTCCACACGAGCGGCACCACGCCCAGGCCGAGCAGGAGCGCGAGGATGGAGTAGAGGATGCGGCCGCGTCTCTGGGGTCTGGGCGGGGGCTTGTCCGCCATCGCGTCAGGCCTCGCCCGCCGCGGCCGGCGAAGACGACGCTCGCTCCCCCTTCAGGCTCAGCACCTCGTAGGCCGGCACCTCGTGCGCCTTGCCCTTGACCTTGAAGTTGCCGAGCGCCTGGCATTCGAACAGCCCCTCGACGAGGGCGTAGGTGTTGGCCCCGATCACCACCGAGCCCGGCTTGGCGACCGAGCTCTCGAGCCGGCTCGCGGTGTTCACGGTGTCGCCGAGCACCGTGTACTCCTTCTTGTTGACGCTGCCGATCTCGCCCGCCACGGCGTTTCCGGAGTTGATGCCGATCCGGATCCGGAAGGCCGGGCCCTCCTTGCGGTCGGCGTTCCACTCGGCGAGTCGTTCCTGCATCTCGAGCGCGGCCTTGATCGCGCGCGCGGCGTGGTCGGGCATGTCGAGCGGCGCGCCGAACACCGCCATGATCGCGTCGCCGATGTACTTGTCGAGCGTGCCCTCGTACTTGAAGATCACGTCGGTCATGCGCGAGAGGTAGTCGTTCAGCAGCAGCCCGACCGAGGACGGGCTCATCGTCTCCGACATCGAAGTGAAGCCGCTGATGTCGGCGAACAGCACCGAGACCTCGCGCACCTCGGGCGCCCCGAGCTCGGCGCCATGGTCGGTGGCGGCGAGGATCCGGCTCGCGACCTGCGGCGAGAGGAAGCGTCCGAGTCGCTCGCGCTTCTTCTCCTCGGCCACGATCTTCTGGTTGAGGCGCGCGCGCTCGACCGCCACGGCGGCGTAGTTGGCGAGCGCGGTCAGCAGGTCGAGGTCGTTCACCGTGAAGCAGTTCGTGAGCATCGGCGAGTCGACGTGGATGATCCCGATCACCTCGTCCTTGTTCCAGAGCGGGGCGCACATGGCGCTCCTGATCCCGTGGAAGCGGATCGAGTCCCCGGCGCCGAAGCGCGGGTCGACCATCGCGTCGGAGGTCAGGATCGAGACGCGGTCGTGCATCACGCGGTCGGCGATCGTCTTCGAGACCGTGATGCGCCCCTCGTTGGCGCCGGAGCTCCGGTGCTTCACCACCATCGGAACGAGCTTGTCGGCGACCGCCTCGTCTTCGAGCATCAGGAAGCCGCGGTCGGCCGGCATGTGCTCGAACACGATGTCCATCACCTGGTCGAGCACCTGCTCCACGGGCCGAACCGCGATCAGCGTCTCCGCGACCTGGGTCAGGACCTTGAGGATGCGGTTCGACTTCTCGATCTCCTGGACGTCGACCTGCGGCGCCTTGCGCGCGTCCTGCGCGGCCTTGGGCGGCCCGGCGCCGGTGAGCAGCCGCGACAGCTCGCCCACCGAGCGGATGATCGTGCCGGCTTCCTCGGAGAGCGGCTTGCCCTCGTCGAGCACGACCTTGCTCTCGAGCGCCTTGCCGAACGTGAGCTCGAACTTCCCGAGCGTGATGTGGTCGCCGTCCTTGAGCGGCGCCTCCATCACCGAGACGCCGTTCACCTGCGTGCCGTTCTTGGACTTGAGGTCCATGATCCGGGCTTCGCCGGCCTCGTTGACGACCACGCGGGCGTGGTTCCTGGAGATCCCGAAGTCGCGCAGGACGATCTGGCACTCGGGAGAGCGGCCGATCACGACCTCGCCCGAGGCGAAGGTGAAGATCTGCGGGCTGTCGCCGTCCTGGTAGGTCAGCCGGTACATCGCTCCCGCCGCTTTAGCGCCGCCAAGCCGCTTGGAATCGGCAGTTTACTCCCTTTTCAGGCTGCGCAGCATCAGCTCTTCGAGCGCCGTGCGCGGCGGCTTGCTCTCGTAGAGCACCGCCCGCATCTGGCGGACGATCGGCATGTCGATGCCGTGGCGCTCGGCGAGCGCGGCGGTCGCGAGTGTCGTGCGCACCCCCTCGGGATGCAGCCCCGCGCTCGCCTCGGCCAGGCTCTGGCCGCGCCCCAGCCGCTCGCCGACGGCGCGGTTTCGCGAGAGCGACCCGGTGCAGGTCAGCACGAGGTCGCCGAGGCCGGCCAGCCCGGCGAGCGTGTCGGGCCGGCCGCCGAGCGCCGCCGCCAGCCGCGAGATCTCCGCGAGGCCGCGCGTGACGAGCGCGGCCACGGTGTTGTGGCCGTAGCCCAGCCCGTCGACGATGCCGGCGGCGATCGCGATCACGTTCTTGACCGCGCCGGCGAGCTCGACGCCGACCACGTCCTCGCTCGAGTAGACGCGGAAGCTGCGCGTCGCGAGCGCGCGCTGCACGCGCTCCGCGACGGCGTGGTCGGCGGACGCGACGACCACGGCCGTCGGCAGCTCCTTCACCACCTCGACCGCGAACGAAGGCCCCGAGAGCGCCGCGAGCGGGCGGCCGGGCGCCTCGGCCGCCGCCACCTCGCTCATGCGCAAGAGCGTGTCCGGCTCGAGCCCCTTCGTGGCGGAGACCACCGTCGCGGCCTTCGGGGCCGAGGCGTGGAGCTCGCGGAAGATCGCGCGGCAGAACTCGGACGGCACGGCCACCACCACGGCCTCCGCGTCGGCGAGCGCCTCGCCCAGGCGGGCCGTGGCGCGAAGCCCGGCCGGCAGCTCGACGCCCGGCAGGTAGAGCGCGTTCTCCCGGCGCTCGTTGAGCGCGTGCGCGCGCTCCTCGCTGCGCACGTAGAGCCGCGCCGCGAGCCCCGCGCGAACGGCCTGGGCGGCGAGCGCCGTTCCCCAGGCGCCTCCGCCCAGCACCGCGAACCTCAAGGGCGTGCCTCGCCGCGGCTGCCGATCCGGCGCTCGGTGCCGTCCAGGATCCGCTGCAGGTTCGCGCGGTGACGGAAGACGATGAGCGCCGCGGTCACGGCCGCCGAGACCGCGACGGGGTCGGGCCCGCGGAAGAAGAGCACGAGCGCGGCCAGGCTCGCGGCGCCCAGCACCGAGCCGAGCGAGGCGAGCTGCGTGACGGCCACCGTCAGCACGAACACCACGAATCCCAGCAGCGCAGCCACGGGCTCGAGCACGGCGAAAGCGCCGAGGCCCGTCGCGGCGCCCTTGCCCCCGCGCAGGGCGAGCCAGAGCGGGTAGACGTGCCCGACCACGACGGCGAACGCCGAGACCGCCGGCAGCAGCGAGTTCCCCGGCGCGAGCCGCTCCGCGAGCGCCACGGCGAGCGCGCCCTTCCCCGCGTCGAGACTGAGCGCCAGGGCGCCCGCGGCGCGGCCGGCGCTGCGCAGCACGTTGGTGGCGCCGACGTTGCCGCTGCCCACGCGCCGGACGTCCCGCACACCGAAGGCGCGCGCGACGAGGAAGCTGAACGGAATCGAGCCGATCAGGTAGGCGAGCACGGTCGCGCCGATCGCGAGCGGCATGGAGGGCACGCGCAGTATAGCCGAGCGCTCGCGGGCGCCCGGCTCAGCCGCGGGCGCCGAGCGGGAAGCGCCGGAGCGGCGTGTAGACGGCCCCCTCGCTCCGCGTCTCGCTGCGAAAGAGGACGAGCCGATCGATCCGCGTCGGGCCGAGCTCCACGCGCTCGAGCGCAGGGCGCTTCGCGCGCTCGCGCCAGCGGCCGAGCGTGAGGTGCGGAGCGAAGGCCCGGCCCTCCTCGGCGAACCCCGACGCCCGCGCCGCGCGCTCGCAGGCGCGCTGCAGCTCGAGCGCCGGCGGCGGCAGCTCGACCCCGAGCCAGAGCACGCCGGGCGCGCCCCGCTCGGGGAAGGTGCCGAGGCCGGCGAGGCGGGCTTCGAAGGGCGGGCACGCCTCGGCCGCCGCCGCGAGCCGCGGCGCCAGCGCCTCGAGCTGCGCCGGGGCGCTCGAGCCGAGGAAGCGCAGCGTGAGGTGAACGCCCTCCGGCCGCACCAGACGCAGACCGCTCGCTCCCCGGAACCGGGCCTGCAGCGAACCGATCGCCTCGCGCGCCCGTGCTTCGAGCTCGAGCGCGACGAAGGCGCGGATTCGCTCGTCCCGCTTCCGGGCGGCGTCCGTCAAAGCGGCGGCAGCGCGAGCAGGCCCCGTCTCAGCATCTCGAGCGCGACCTGCGTCGACTGCTGGCGCACGAGCTCGCGGCCCCCCGGGAACAGGTTCTTGCGGACGCGCGTGCCGGCCGCCCCGCACGTCGCGACGTAGACGAGGCCGACCGGCTTCTCGTGCGTGCCGCCGTCCGGGCCGGCGATGCCGGTGATGGCGACCGCGACGTCGGCGCGCGCCGCCGCGAGCACGCCCTGCGCCATCGCGGCCGCCACCTCCTCCGAGACGGCGCCCTTCGCCTCGACGAGCTCCGCCGGCACCGAGAGCGCTTCGACCTTGGCCTGGTTGGCGTAGGTCACGACCGCGCGCTCGAGCACGGCGCTCACCCCCGGGACCTCCGTGAGCCGCGCCGACAGCAGGCCGCCGCTGCAGGACTCGGCGACCGCGAGCGTGAGCTCGCGCTCGCGCAGCAGGTCCACCACGACCTGCGGCAGCTCGCGACCGTCCTCGCTGAAGATGCGTCCGGGCAGCGCGCCGCGCAGCAGCCCCGCGAGCTCGTCGATCCGCGCCTGCGCGTCGGCCTCGCCGTCGCCGTGCGCCACGAGGTGCAGCTCCACCTGGCCGGGGGCGCCCAGGATCGTGGTCTTCGGGTTCTCGAAGCGGGTGTAGACGGGCGCCGCCACCTCGTCGACGCTGCTCTCGCCCATGGCCGCGATCCGCAGCACGCGGCGCCGCACCACCCGCGCGGCCCCGACGCGCTCGCGCAGCCGCGGCAGCACCTGCTCGTCGAACATCGGCATCATCTCGCGCGGCGGGCCGGGCAGCAGCACGATCACGCGGCCCGAGTGCTCGACGAGCTGCCCGGGCGCCGTGCCGCGCGGGTTCTCGAGCACCCGCGCGCCGTCGATCACGTCCGCCTGCTTGAGGTTGGTGTCCGACATCGGCCGGGCGAAGCGCGCGAAGCGCGCGCGCAGCGCCTCGACGATCGCCGGGTCGCGCCGCAGGCCGCGGGCGGTCGCGGCCGCGGCGGCCTCGCGCGTCAGGTCGTCGGCGGTCGGGCCGAGCCCGCCCGTCGCGATCACCACATCGGCCCGTTCCAGCGCCGTGCGAAAGGCCGACTCGAGGAGCGCGGGATCGTCCGCGAGCGTCGCGCGCGCGGCCACCTCGATCCCGGCGTCGAGCAGGCGCTCGGTGAGCCAGAGCGAGTTGGTTTCGGCGCGCAGCGGCCCGAGCAGCTCGCTGCCGATCGCCAGCAGCTCGGCCTTCACGCCGTCACGCGGCGGGCCAGATCGCGAGGCCGACGCGCAGGACCAGGTGGGCGTAGACTCCCGCCGCGACGTCGTCGGCCATGATTCCCCAGCCCCCGGGCAGGTTCTCGAGGTCGCGCGCGGGCCACGGCTTGACGATGTCCATCACGCGGAAGAGCAGGAAGCCGGCGACCGCGATCACCGGAGTGAAGGGCAGCGCGACGAGCGTCACCCATTGCCCCGCCACCTCGTCCACCACGACGAGCCCGGGGTCCTCGAGCCCGAGGATCTTCGCGACGCGTCCTCCAGCGAGCGCGCCGACCACGGTCACGATCACCACCGCCGCGAGCTGCACGGGCAACGAGCGCCCCGCGAGCGGAACGAAGAGCGCAAGGCCGACGAGCGAGCCGGCCGTGCCCGGAGCGAAGGGCGAGTAGCCGCTGCCGAACGCGGTGGCCACGACCTTCGCCAAGAAATCAAGGAATTTCGTCATCACAAGCAATCAACGGGGGGTCTGGGGGGACGAAGTCCCCCCAGTTCAAGGAAGGAGGCAGCAAGCCTGCCGTTCCATCCTCTCTATCCATCGCTCTCGAGGAGCCCACAGCCATTGCGGCAGTCCGATCGCGTCCTCTCGGAAGAGCCACAGCCCCGAGTTTCAGCCGCGGACGACGCGCGTCCGGAACAGGCGGTCGTGCAGCGTCCGGCGGGCGGGATCGAACGCCATCGGGACGAGCGAGGCGCCCGCGAGCACGATCCCCAACAGGCCGACGAGGGCCCGCAGCATCGAGCGTCCGTAGCTGGGCGGACGGCCCGACACTCCCAGCACGCGCAGGCCGGTCATCAGCTTGCCGGGCGTCTGGCCGGTGGTGCCGGTGAAGTACGCCGCGTAGAAGAGCGCCATCATGCCGAGATAGAGGGCGAGGTACGGCCAGCCGGGCACGAGCGCCGTCACCGGCGCGCGCGCGGCTCGTCCCGTGAAGTAGACCACGACGACCGCGAGGCCTCCGAACAGGATCGCGTCGACTGCGGCCGCCTGGAGGCGCTCCGCGGCGTAGGCCGGCCGCTCGAGCGGCGGCGCCTCGGCGGTGAGCGGCGGCAGCTCGACCTCGGGCAGCGCGTCGGCCTCGCGGACGAACGCTTCCTCCTCGAGCGACGGCATCGGCCGGCGCGTGGCGCGCGGCAGCACGGCCTCCTCGCGCGGACGGCTCTGGAGCTCCGCCTCGTCGGCGTTCAGCGGCAGGTCGCCGAGCTCCGCCTCGCTGAGCCGGAGCGTGACGAGGTCCTCGGGTCGCTTCTCGGCGCGCTGCGCTGCGACCGCCCGCTGGGCCTCGCTCGCGACCGAGGCGCTCGCGAGCGCCGCAGCAGGCGCGGCCGCAGCGGTCGGCGCCGGCGACGTCGTCGGCTCCGCCACGCTCGCCTCCACGGCGGGTGCGGACCCGGCTGCCGAGGCCGGCGCCTCGGCCGGCTCCTCCGTCGCGACCTGCTCGAAGAGCGGCAGCCCCGCGAGCGCACGCTTGCTGCGGCGCGAGCGGACGCGCTCCTGCACCTCGTCGCGCCAGGTGCGCTCCTTCTTGCGCAGCCCCGGAATGTCGCGGAGCGGCTCCGGCTTCGGCTTGGCTTGAGGAGTCGCGAAGCGCGGGTCGGCGGCGAGCGCGCCTTCGACGCGAGGTACCGAGCCCGCGTCGCAAACGGGGCAGTGGTCCCGGGCCGGGTCGAGCTCGCCCCCGCAGGACGGGCATGTCATCGGTGGGTTCATTATCCGGGAAGGTCGCGCACCCGATCAAGCCTCGAACGCGCCGTCGGCCGGCTCGCGGCGGGCCGGCAGCAGGCCGAACGCCTTCATCTTGCGGTAGAGGTTCGAGCGCTCGACGCCGAGCGATTCGGCCGTGCGGCTCATGTTGCCGCCGCACTCGCGGTAGCGCTGCATGATGTAGCGTCGCTCGAAGGCTTCGCGCGCCGCGAGCAGGCTCGACTCGCCCGCGAGCTCGGGCGCGTCCTCGGCCCCGTCCGCGCGCGCGAGCGGCGCCGCGGCCAGCGTCGCCGGCAGGTGCCTGAGCTCGATCCGCTCGCCGGGCGTCATGATCACGAGCCGCTCGAGGATGTTGCGCAGCTCGCGCACGTTGCCGGGCCAGGGCAGCCGCGCGAGCGCCTCGAGCGCCTCCGGCGCGATCGCCTGGGGCTTCCTGCCGTGCTCGGCGGAGAGCACCTGCATGAAGTGCCCGACCAGCAGCGGCACGTCCTCGCGCCGCTCGCGCAGCGGCGGCACGTGGAACGGGATCACGTTCAGCCGGAAGTAGAGGTCGTCCCGAAAGCGGCCGGCGCGGATCTCGGCCTCGAGGTCCTTGTTGGTCGCAGCGATCACGCGCACGTCCACCTCGACGCTGGCCGAGCCGCCGACAGGCTCGATGCGCTGCTCCTGGAGCGCGCGCAGCACCTTCGCCTGCGTCTTCAGGCTCATGTCGCCGATCTCGTCGAGGAACAAGCTTCCGCCGTCGGCCAGCTCGAACTTGCCCTTGCGAGCGGCGAGCGCGCCCGTGAAGGCGCCTTTCGTGTGGCCGAAGAGCTCGCTCTCGATCAGCTCTTCCGGGATCGCCGCGCAGTTGACCTCGACGAAGGGTCCCGCCGCGCGCTGGCTCTGAGCGTGGACCTGGCGCGCCACGAGCTCCTTGCCGGTGCCGTTCTCCCCGAAGATCAGCACGCGCCCGTTGCTCGGGGCCGCCTGCCGGATCTCCGCGCGCAGCCGCGCGAGCGCCGGGCTCTCACCGACCATCACGTAGCGCAGGTCGAGCTTGTGCTTGAGCTCGCTGAGCTGGCTCTCGAGCCGCCGCTGCCGCAGCGCGTTCTTCACCGCCAGCACGGTCTTTTCGAGCGAGAGCGGCTTCTCGACGAAGTCCTGCGCCCCGAGCCGCACGGCCTTCACGGCGGTCTCGATCGTGCCGTGGCCCGAGATCACGACCACGGGCAGCTCGGCGTCGCGCTCGCGGATCCGCCGCAGCACCTCGAGCCCGTCCTGTCCGGGCAGCCAGACGTCGAGCAGCACCAGGTCGGGGCGGCTCGTCTCGAGCGCCTGGAGCGCGGCCTCGCCCGAGTCGACGGCACTCACCGCGTAGCCTTCGTCCGCGAGGATCCCGGACAGGGAGCTCCGCACGCCGGCTTCGTCGTCGACGACCAGGATCGCGTCTTTCATCTTCTCCTCACGCCGGCAGCTCCACCACGAAGCGCGCGCCGCGCGGCGCGTTGTCCTCCGCGCGGATGGTTCCGAGGTGCTCCTGCACGATGCGGCTCACGATCGCGAGCCCGAGCCCGCTGCCGCGCTTCTTGGTCGAGAAGTGCGGCACGAAGAGCTGGTCGCGGTCCGCGGCAGCGATGCCCGGACCGTCGTCCGAGACGCTCAGCCGCACCCGGCCCGAGCTGCGGTCGTACTCGGTCGAGAGCTCGATCCGCCCCTTCCCCTCCGTCGCTTCGATCGCGTTGTCGACCAGGTTGATCACGGCGCGCTTCATCTGGTCGAAGTCGAGCCGCAGCGGCGGCAGGTCGGCCGCGAGCCGGCGCTCGAGCACGATCCCGGGGAAGAGGCCGTCGTAGAGCGAGAGCGCCTGCGCCAGCACGTCGTGGAGCGACCCCGGGCGCAGGCTCGCGACCGGCATGCGCGCGAACTGCGCGAACTCGTCCACCAGGTTCTTGAGCGCCTCGACCTCGTCCACGATCGCACGCGTGCCTTCGCTCACGACCTTGTCGAACTCGGGGTCCGACTTGAGCCAGGCCTTGCGCACGCGCTGCGCCGAGAGCTGGATCGGGGTCAGCGGGTTCTTGATCTCGTGCGCCAGCTTGCGCGCCACCTCGCCCCAGGCCGCGACCTTCTGCGCGCGCATCAACGGCGTGAGGTCGTCGACCACCACGAGCGCCCCCGGTGCCGAGCCGAGCGAGCCGGGCAGGCTCACCACCGTCACCGACAGGTGGCGGTCGCGCTCGCGCGCGGGAACGATCACCTCGCGCTCCTGGCGCGAGACCCGGCCCGAGAGCAGCCGCAGCACGAGCGCCTGGATCTCCTCGCGGCCGGGGCCGCGCAGGATCCGCGCGAGCGGCATCCCGACGGAGCCCGGCTCGAGCTCGAGCAGCCGCTGCGCGGCGACGTTCACGGCCGTCACCGCCCCCTCCTCGTCCACCACCACGACACCGGTGCCGACCGTCTCGAGGACGGTGTCGGTGAGCCGGCGCCGTTCCTCGAGCTCCTGGTTCTTGCGAACGAGGCCCGCGCGCGAGAACTCGACCTCCTCCTCGCTCCGCGCGAGCCGCTCCGACATCCTGTTGAAGGAAGCGATGAGCGCGCGGAACTCCTCGCTCGACGCTCCGAAGTCGACGCGCACGCCGCGCTGGCCTGCCGCGATCCGCTCGGCGCCCTCCGCCACGAGCCGCATCGGCGTGGTGATGCGCCGTGAGAGGTAGAGCGCGAGCCAGGACGCGCCGAACAGGATCAGGAGCGCCGGGAACAGGTAGAGCGAGCGGTAGAACGCCAGGATCGGCTCGCGGAAGGTCTGGGTCTTGCGGAACTTGGTGTAGCCGTCGCGCACCTCGTGCATCGCGGCGGCCACGTCGGGCGGCAGCCAGGTGGCGACCACCACCGCGCCCTCCGGCTTGCCGACCGCATCGCGCACCGGCGCCGCCGCGT
>Ga0335076_10001177_pt1 | contig 25214 bp, 23 predicted proteins | sample Lox_Sample_25_FD_206717 | JGI IMG/M metagenome (GOLD analysis project Ga0335076, IMG submission 206717) | Soil microbial communities from Loxahatchee National Wildlife Refuge, Florida, United States - Lox_Sample_2.5 | ecosystem: Environmental > Terrestrial > Soil > Wetlands | place: USA... | reverse complement strand
CACGCGCCTCGTGCGCGCGACGATGCGGCTCCGGCCCGACGCGATCATCGTCGGTGAAGTGCGAGGGAGGGAAGCCCTCGACATGCTGAAAGCGTGGAACACGGGTCATCCTGGCGGACTGACGACCGTCCATGCCAACGGCGCGAGGGCTGCCCTCTCTCGCCTCGACCAGCTCGTCCAGGAGGCCGGCGTCCCGAGCCAGCCTGAGCTTCTGGCCGACGCGATCGACCTGATCGCGTTCATCCAGCACCGGACGATCCAGCAGCTCGTGCGCGTTCACTGCTACGACGCGGCGTCGCGTGCCTTCGAGCTCGAGGACTTCGCAGCACCCACCCGGGAGGACGACCGCCATGGCTCCGATCTCTCGTGACCATCAACGCCTGCGCAGCGCGGCGACCCTCGCGGCGCTGACGGCGCTCTTCGTCGTCGCCGGCGCCGACGCGGCGCTCGCGACGCCCGCCGGCGCATCGATGCCGTGGGACACGCCGCTCACGAACTTGCTCAACAACCTGCAGGGCACGGTCGCGCGCATCGCGATCACCGTCGCGATCGTGCTCACGGGCCTGATCTTCGCCTTCGGCGAGGCCGGCAGCGGGCTGCGCAAGGTGATGAGCATCGCCTTCGGCGGCGCGCTCGCGCTCGGGGCGCTCGCCTTCATGACGGCGCTCGGGTGGGTGGGCGCGACGTTCTGAGAGGTGCGCATGGGCGAGAACGAGAACCAAACAGCTGGTCCGCGCGTGCTCCCGATCCACGTCTCCCTCACGCGCCCGATCCTGCTCGCCGGTGCGGACCGCGAGCTCACGCTCGTGAACGCGATCGTCTGCTTCGCGCTCGTCTTCGGGATCGGCGCCTCGCGCTGGACGCTCGGCGTCGTTGCGCTGCTCGCGACGGTGGGCCAGTGGGCACTCGGCCGCGTCACGCGATACGACCCCGACTTCCGGCGTGTGTACACACGCCACGTTCAGCTCCAGGCGTTCTACCCGGCGACGTCCTCGATCCACGCGCCGCGGCCGATCATCCACGCGGCCGTGCCGTACTCGGAGTAGCCGGCAGATGCTGCGCGAGTTCCGCTCGGAGCCGAAGGGATTCCCCGATCTCTTGAACTACTACGCCCTCGTCTCCGAGGGCGTCCTCTTCAACAAAGACGGCTCGCTCCTTGCCGCGTGGTGGTACGCCGGCCCCGACATGGAGTCGGCGACGCCGAACGAGATGGCGGTGCTCGCCGCACAGATCAACGGCGCGCTCCGTGATCTCGGGAACGGCTGGATGATCCAGGCGGACGCGATCCGGAAGCCCGCGCCCGGCTACGCGCACGCGGGCGCCTTCCCGGACGCGACGTCGCGGCTGATCGACGACGAGCGGCGCCGCCTCTACGAGGGCGGCGGCGCGACGTTCGAGAGCGTCTACGCGCTCACCGCCACCTACCTCCCGCCCGCCGAGATCCAGAACCGCCTCGGTGCGCTCTTCATCGAGAGCAACGAGGAACGCAGCGCGCCGAGCTGGGATGCGGTGCTGCGGCACTTCGAGCGCGCGCTCGGCCAGCTCGAGGACGCGCTCTCCGACCGGCTCTCGATCCGGCGGATGGATTCGGCCGATCTCCTGAGCTTCGTCTGCAGCTGCGCGACCGGCGTGATGCAGCCCGTGCGCGTGCCGCGAGCGCCGGTCGATCTCGACGCGATCGTGGGCTCGCAGGATCTCCTCGGTGGCTTCGAGCCGCGCGTCGGGCGGACGTGGATCCATCCGATCGCGATCGCCGGCTTCCCGGGCGAGTCGTTCCCGGGAATCCTCGACTTCCTGAACCGGCTCTCGATCCCGTATCGCTGGTCGAACCGCTTCATCCCGGTCGAGCCGGCGACGGCCGAGCAGAAGCTCAAGGTGATCCGGCGCAACTGGTTCCAGAAGCGCTACGGGCTCTCCGGCCTGCTTCGCGAGGCGATGCAGCTCGGCGGGCAGACGTTCGCGAACCAGGACGCGGTCTCGATGGCCGAGGACGCGGACGCCGCGGTCGCCGAGGCGGCCGCGATGTCCGTCCGCTTCGGCCACTACACGAGCCTGATTCTCCTCTTCCACGAGGACAAGGGCGAGCTCGAAAACCAGGGCCGCGTGATCCAGCGCGAGCTCCAGCACCACGGCTTCAAGACGCGCGTCGAGACGATCAACGCGCTCGAGGCCTTCCTCGGCGCGCTGCCCGGCCACGGCTACCGCAACGTCCGCCGGCCGCTGATCCACACGCTCAACTATGCGGACCTGATCCCGACAACGGCGATCTTCCCGGGGCTCGAAGCGAACCCCTGCCCTTTCTATCCGCCGGCCTCCCCTCCCCTCTTCTACGCCAACACCGCCGGCGCGACGCCGTTCCGCTTCCACCTTCACGTCTCCGACGTCGGCCACACGCTGGTCATCGGGCCAACGGGTGCAGGCAAGTCGACGCTCATCGGCCTCATGGCCGCCCAGTTCCTCCGCTACCCGGGCGCCCAGGTCTTCGCATTCGACAAGGGCTACAGCTCGTTCGCGCTCTGCAACGCCGTCGGCGGCGAGCACTACGACATCGCCGGCGACGCGGCGCGCGACCTCGCGTTCTGCCCGCTCGCGGACATCGACCAGCCGGGCGTTCGCGTCTGGGCCTCGGAGTGGATCGAGGGACTCCTCCGCCTTCAGTCGATCGAGCCCACGCCGGCGCGGCGGCGCGAGATCCACACCGCGCTCGAGCGCCTCGTCGAGAACCCCGATCGGACTCTCACGCACTTCGCGAGCACGGTGCAGGATGCAGAGGTCCGCGCAGGCCTCCGGCACTACACGCTCGAAGGCGCGATGGGCGAGCTGCTTGACGCCGAGCGCGACGGACTCCGCGAGAGCCGCTTCCAGGTGTTCGAGGTCGAGCACCTGATGAGCAAGGGCGAGCAGAACGCGGTCCCCGTCCTCCTCTACCTCTTCCACCAAATCGAGCGGCGGCTCCGCGGCGCGCCGAGCCTGCTGATCCTCGAGGAGGCTTGGCTCCTCCTCAACCACCCCGTCTTCGCGACGAAGATCGAGGAGTGGCTGCGCGTGCTCCGCAAGCGCAACTGCGCCGTCGTGTTCGTGAGCCAGAGCCTCACTGAGGTTTACAACTCGCCGCAGCGCGACCTGCTCCTCGAGTCGTGCCCGACAAAGGTGTTCCTCCCGAATCCCGAGGCGCGGAACGCGCAGACCGGGCAGCTCTACCGCCGCCTCGGCCTCAACGAGACCCAGGTCGAGCTCGTCGCCCACGCGACGCCGAAGCGCCACTACTACTACACGTCCGCGCTCGGCCGCCGGCTCCTCGACCTCGCGCTCGGCCCCGAGGCCCTCGCCTTCGTCGGCGTCTCGGGGAGCGAGGACATCGAGCGCATCCGCAAGCTCCGCGAGCAGTACAGCGCCACCTGGCCCGCGGTCTGGCTCGAGCAGCGCGGGCTCGACGACGCCGCCACTCGGTGGCGCGCTTTCCACGAGGAGATGAAGCCATGCCTCGAAACGTGAGGTCCATCAGCCGCCGGGGCGCACTCGCGACGGCGGTCGCCTTGTCGCTCGTCGTGCTCCCGGCTCCGCACACGCGAGCGCAGATGGTCGTCCTCGATCCCGTGAACCTGATCGAGAACATCATCTCCGCGATCCAGAACATCTACGCGGTCGCGCAGCAGGTGGAGCAGCTCTCGAACGAGGCCACTCAGATCTCGAACCAGGTCCAGCAGCTGCGCGACATGGCGAACCAGGCCTCGACGATCGGCTCGCCCGAGTGGGGCCAGGTGCAGAGCGCGATCGCGGCGCTCACGAACGCCGTGCACATCGGCCAGTCGATCGCCTACGACCTCCCGAACCTCCAGGCGCAGTTCCAGACGCAGTTCCCCGGCTACGTCGCGCCAACAGACTGGAACCAGCAGAGCAAGCAGTGGTCGCGCTCCACGCTCGACACGCTGAACGGCACGCTCCGCTCGGCGGGCCTCAACATCGGCGACTTCAAGGACGTCGACTCCGCACTCGGCGCGCTTCGCAGCGCGAACGACAGCGCGACCGGACGCAACGAGCTCATGCAGGTCGCCAACTCGCTCGCGAGCCTTCAGGTCGCCGAAATGACCAAGATGCGCCAGCTCCTCGCGCTCGAGATCAATGCGCAGAACGTCTGGAAGGCGAACGCGACCAGCTCGACCGCAGCGTCGGAGGCGGCGCTGCAGAAGTTCATCGGGACGCCCACCAACGTCTCCGATCCGCGAAGCCAGTCCGGCTTCGGGAACTACTGATGAAGGAGAGCCGCATGCGACGCACCGCTCTTGTTCTCTTCCTTGGCGCGCTCGCGTCCTGCAGCCCGAGTCCGGAAGAGATCGCCAATGGCGACGACCCGATCGCGGCGCTCGCCAGCACCGCCAAGTCGTCGCGTTACGGCTTGAACTATTGGGTCGAGCAGCGCAACCAGAAGACCGAGACCTGGTCGCAGGCGCTCGCCTTCTGCGAGCCCGCCGAGCACGCGAACTACCTCAACTGCGAGACGGTGCGTGAGGTGCGGGCCACGGAGCCGGGCAAGGTCGAGGACCCCCGCACGCAGCCCGGCTTCAAGAACTTCTAGGGAGCGCAGCCTCGATGGCCAACACGCTCGTCTCGCAGTTCACGGCCGCCGTTGGAGGGATCTACAGCGCGATCCTCCCGATTGCCCAGAACCTCTTCATCCTGCTCGCAGCGATCACGGTCACGTGGTCCCTGATCTGGTGGCTCCTCGAGAAGGACGATCCGGTCCCGATCTTCGTGGGTTTGCTCAAGAACCTGATGAGGATCTCGTTCTTCTGGTTCGTTCTCTTGAACGCGCAAGGACTCGCGCGCGCTGTGCTCAACAGCTTCGTCGCCGCCGGCCAGGCGGCCGCTTCCGCCGCGGGCGCGCCGATGGCTCAGCTGAGCCCCGTCGGCATTCTGCAGGCGGGCAGCGGGCTCGCAGAGACGCTCGTTCAGAACCTCAACCTGCAAGGAATGCTCGGCTCGATCGCCGGAGCATTCCTCGCGCCAACCCTCGGCGTCCTGCTGTTCGTAGCCTTCCTGATCATCGCGGCACAGATGGTCATCGCGCTCGTCGAGGGGTTCATCGTCCTCAGCGGAGGAGTCCTTCTCTTGGGATTCCTCGGCTCGCCGTGGACGGCTCGCTTCGGTCTCGCGTACTTCAACGCGCTGATCGGCGTCGGCACGAAGCTCTTCATGATCTACATCATCGTCGCCCTGGGCGGTGGGCTCGTCACCGGCTGGCAGGCCACGATGGCGGGCGGCGTCAACCTGGCGGGCGCCTTCAGCATCCTCGGGGTCTCCGCGCTCTTCAGCTTCATTGCGTGGTCGATTCCGGCCTACGGCCAGGCGCTCGCGAGCGGTGCGGTGAGCGCCAGTCTGGGCGGCGTGCTCACGTCGGCCGCCGGCATTGCGACGGCGGCCTCCGCAGCTCGCGTCCCACTCGCTCTCGTTGCGCGCGCTTCGTCAGCGGTGAATCAGGGCATCGCGCTCGGGCGCGATCGCTACAGCGCCGGCGCCGGCGTCCTCCGCGCGGCCGGCGCGGGCGCGGGGCACGTGCTCGCGTCTCCGTTCCGCGCTGCCGCGCAGAACCTCGGGACTCGCCACTCGTACCGTCGTGTCGGCGCGGCGGACGTCGTTCGCCGCGAGCGCGGGCTGTAGGAGGAACCGATGGCCGTCGAAGCGCAGACCTCGAATCCGTACCACGAGGCGCGGAGCGTCTGGAACGAGCGCTATCTGAACCTCGTCCGCGCGCGCTGGAACTGGCAGCTCATCGCGCTGGTCCTCGCGGTCTCGAACGTCATCGTCGCGGTCGCGCTCGTCTGGCACTCGGCGCAGAGCAAGGTCGTGCCCTACATCGTTCGCGTCGACGAGGCGGGGCAGTCGCTCGTGATCGGGCCGGCCACGGCGTCGACCGTCGCCGATCCGAAGATCATCGGCTTCCAGCTCCAGGCGTACGTGCGGGACCTGCGCCAGGTGACGGCGGACGGCGCCGCGCAGAAGAACCTGCTCGAGCGCATCTACCGCCAGACGGCCGGCGCAGCGATCGGAACGCTGAACGACCACTTCCGCGCGGCGGACCCGTTCCTGGCTGCTCGCTCGGGAACGGTCATGCCGAGCGTCCGCAACACGCTCCAGCTCGGCGACCACACGTGGCAGGTCGAGTGGGTCGAGACCCGCCGCACCCTCGAAGGGAAGCTCAGCGGCGAGGAGACGTGGGTCGGGCAGTTCGAGGTCGTGGTCGAGCCGCCGACCGCAGCGGCGGAGCTCGTGGCGAATCCGCTCGGCTTCAAGGTCACGCGGATCTCGTGGAGTCGGAAGTTCTAACCGGGGGGATCTTCATGCTGTCGATCATTTGCTCTCGTCGTCTCGCAATCGTTCTTGGCGCAGCACTCGCCGCGCTCGGCTGCACCCAGTTCGGGAAGGCGCCGCGCATGGGACCCGACGACTTCCCGAACGCGAGCGCGCCGGCGTCGCGCGGCGCGGCGGCAAGCGTGCCCATGAGCCCGAGCGTGGAGCTGCTGGATCTCGACAGCCCGGAGGTCCAGGCGGCGATGAAGGAGTTCACGAAGTCGGGGAAGCCGCCCGTCATCCGAAACAAGGACCGCCGCCTCGTGCGGTTCCCCTACGGACACACCGACCCGGTCCTCTACTGCAAGCCGCTGCGCGTGTGCGACGTCGAGCTGCAGGCCGGCGAACAGGTCCTCGACGTCGCGCTCGGCGATACGGAGATGTGGCACGCGCAGAAGATGGAGAGCGGTCCCGCAGGCCTTCGCTCGCCGCACGTGATCTTCAAGCCGGTCTCGGACGGGATCTCGACCAACGCGATCATCACAACGGACCGGCGCGTCTACCACCTCGGTCTCATCGCGCGCTTCGACGAGACGGGCGGCAACGAAGGGCAGTACGTCCGCTACGCCAGCTTCTACTACCCGAACGAGACCGTGACGGCCTGGACGTCAGCGAATGAGCGCAAGCAGGCCGAGATGCGAGCCGCCGAAGCGGCCGAACTCGCGGCGGCGCAGGCGCCGGTCCCGTCCGACCTCTACCACGGCTACGAGATCAGCGGCGACACGGTGCCCTGGCGTCCAGTCGAGGCCTTCGACGATGGGACGCGCGTCTACATCAAGATGCCGACCGCGATGCACGTCACCGAGGCGCCGGGCCTCTGGGTGATCGACGAATCCGGCGAGCAGCTGCTCGTGAACTACCGCGTGCGCGACGGGCACTACATCGTCGACAAGCTCTTCGGCAAGGCGCGCATGGCGGTCGGCACCGGCCGCAAGGCGAGTCAGGTCTTCATCACGCGCACGCCCCCGAGCGAGTCGGTCACGACCACGGAGAGCGCGACGCCGGCGAGCAGCGTCGCGCGCGCGAAGTAGGCGCGGCCACGTGAAGAGGATGTCGCGATGAGCCGGGAGCACGACGAGCTCGCGCGCAGCGAGCCCGATGGCCTCGAGCTCCGTCCGCGGCCGCGCACGACGCGGCTCAATCGCAACGCACTGATCCTCGGCGGAGCGATCGGAGCTGCGGTCCTCGTCGCCGCGGGCGCGACGCTGGTCGAGAACCGCACGGCGATCGCGCCTTCAGGCGAGTCTGCGCATGTCGCCGCTGCGGGAGCGGATCGCTTCTGGGAGAAGGAGCCGGACGGCGTCCCGCAGCGGGCCTACGCCGACGGACTCCCCGATGTCTCCGCGGGTCCGCCGGCCGAACCGAACGTCGTTCCGGTCGCGACTTCAAGTGGTGGCGGCCTCGACGCCGAGACCCAGCGTCGGCGCGAGCGGCTGCTCCGCGCACGAGACGCTGCACCGCTTGTCGGCGGGTTCCGCTCGGGAGATCTCGCGCAGGCAACGCCGGCGGCGAATCTTGCAAGCACATCCGGGACGGGCCGGCCCGCCAGCCTGGACGCGCACCCTGCCCTGCTCGGTGCGCTTGGCCAGGTGCTCCAAGGCAAGGACGAGGTCCTCCGCCAGAACAATCAGGACGCGAAGCGCGACTTCCTCGACGGAAGCGGAATCTCCGAGCAGCAGGAGACCAATCCGTTCCTAGTTCGCAAGCCGATCTCGGCCTACGAGGTCACCGCGGGCACGATTCTGCCGGCGGTACTCATCACCCAGGGCGACTCGGATCTGCCGGGCCTCATGACCGGGCGCGTGCGCGAGAACGTCTACGACTCCGCGACCGGGCGGCACCTCCTCGTGCCGCAGGGCACCACGCTCGTCGGCGTCTACGACAGCGTCGTGACGTTCGGCCAGCAGCGGCTGCTCATCGCCTGGCAGCGGCTCATCTTCCCCGACGGCACCAAGCTGAACATCGGCGGCATGCCCGGCGCCGACCTGCTCGGCGCCGCCGGCTTCAGCGACGAGGTCGACCGCCACTACAAGCGGATCTTTGGGAGCGCGCTTCTTCTCAGCGTGATGACTGCGGGCGTCACGCTGAGCCAGGAAAACGACAACGGTAACGGCCTCAATGACCAGGGCTCGACGCGCGACCAGGTGAAGAACACGCTCGCGACCGCTCTCGGCCAGACCCTCGGCGAGGTCGCGAGCCAGATGCTGCGCCGCGAGATGAACGTCCAGCCGACGCTGCGCATCCGGCCCGGCTACCGCTTCAACGTGCTCGTCAACAAGGACCTGATCTTCGAGGGTCCGTACCTCAACACGTTCGTCGGAGGAGGAATCGTCCCGTGAAGCTGAGACCGCGCATCGAAGCCGAGCCGCCGAAGGAGCTGCGCTTCCGCCTGGACTCGAGCACCTATCAGGAGCTCGAGCTCTACGGGCAGCTCTACGCCCACGAGTACGGCGAGGTGATCGACACCCCGACCCTCGCGTCGGAGATCCTGCGCCAGTTCCTCGCCGGTGACCGCGCCTTCAAGACCTGGAAGCGCCGGCGCGGGAACGGCGCGGACGCTGACTCCGAAGGCGCCGAGGCGAGCGCGTGACCGAGCGCTTCCGAGACCAAGCGCAGCAGCAAGCGGTCTGCGACCGCATCCTGCGCCTCGCCGACTACAACCTCGAGACCGTGCGCAGCGAGCTGCTCCACATGGGAGACGTCGCGCGCGTGCGCCGAGCACGCACGCTCTACGACCTCGCGCTCGCGCTCTGGGACGGCGACGGGCAGCTCGCGGTTGGCCACCTCGTCGACCTCGACCGTGACACGCGAACGATGGTCGGCGACCTCCTCGCGGAGCTCGGCGTCGCCGACCACAGCCGCATCGACCGGTGGCTTGCGTCCACCGAGGGTGTCGCGAGCGACCGATCCAAGACGGGGCGTTCGAGTTGAGCCACACACGGGTTTCGGGGACGTTTCCTTCATTCCACCACGGAAGCCCGGAGGGCGGTTCCTCAGATCCATGCGCGACGTAGAAGCCAGGCCTTCACGCATTGCGTGAGCCCCATGTAGGCCAGCAGCGTCAGGGCGAGCAGCGGCCAGTAGGCGTGCGGCAGGTGGGTCAGGCCGAGCGCAAACGCGAGCGGCGAGGACGGCAGCCACAAGCCGAGCAGCATGATCGCCCCTGTGGTGACCATGAGCGGTAGGCTGGCGCGGCTCTGCAGGAACGGGATCCGGTTCGTGCGAATCACGTGAATGATGAGCGTCTGCGTGAGCAGTGACTCGACGAACCAGCCGGTCTGGAACACGCCTGCGCGGCTCGGGTCCCAGCAGTCGAACAAGTACAGCATCATGAAATACGTGGTGTAGTCGAAGACCGAGCTGCACGGCCCGAGGAAGAGGATGAATCGGGTGATCGCGCTCATCGACCACGGCCGCGGCCGTGCGATCTGCTCTGGATCGACGTCGTCCGTCGGAATCGGGACCTGCGAGAAATCGTAGAGCAGGTTGTTGGCCAGAATCTGGATCGGCGCCATCGGCAGGAAGGGCAGGATCGCGCTCGCACCCAGCACGCTGAACATGTTTCCGAAGTTCGAGCTCGCGCCCATCCTCACGTACTTGAGAATGTTCGAGAAGACCTTCCGCCCCTCGACGACGCCGTCTTCGATCACGAGCAGGCTCTTCTCGAGCAGGATGATGTCCGCCGCCTCCTTCGCGATGTCCACGGCCGTATCGACGGAGATGCCGACGTCGGCGGCGCGCAGCGCCGGCGAGTCGTTGATGCCATCGCCCAGGAAGCCGACGACGTGCTTCCGGCCCCGCAGTGCCTCGATGACCCTCTGCTTGTGCCCGGGCGTCATGCGGGCAAACAGCGACGTCCGCTCGGCGACCTCGCCCAGCTCGGCGTCGGAGAGCTTCTCGACCTCGCTGCCGAGGAGGATCGAGTTGATCTGGAGGCCCACCTCCTGACAGATCGTTCGGCTCACTAGGTCGTTGTCTCCGGTAATGATCTTCACGGCGATGCCAAGCCGCGCGAGCGCAGCGATCGCGGCCGAGGCCGTCTCCTTCGGGGGGTCCAGGAAGGCGACGTAGCCGGCCAGCACGAGATCCGCCTCGTCGCTCTTGGAGTAGCTGGGGCGCGGGGCGAAGTCGCGATACGCGAGCGCGAGCACGCGAAAGCCGTCATGGCTCAGCGCCTCGTGCTCCTGGCGAAGGTCGACCAGGATCATCTTGTCGATCGGGTTGATCTCGCCCTTCAGCTCGAAACGCGTGCAGCGCCTGAACACCTCCTCGGGGGCGCCCTTGCAGATCAGCCGGTGTGTTCCCTCCGGGGTCTCGACGATCACGGACATCAGGCGGCGGACGAAGTCGAACGGCAGCTCGTCCACCTTGCGCCAGTCGGGAACCGAGACCTCCTGGTGGACCTCGCGGTGCTCGAGCACCGCCCGGTCGAGCAAGTTCTTGAGACCCGTCTGGAAATGGCTGTTGAGAAAGGCCAGAGAGAGCACGGAGTCGCTCTCGTCCCGAGCAACGTCGCAGTGGCGTGCGAGAATGACGTGATCCTGAGTGAGCGTCCCCGTCTTGTCGGTGCACAGGACATCCATCGCCCCGAAGTTTTGGATCGCATTCAACCGCTTCACGATGACCTTCTTCTCGGACATCGCGAGCGCGCCATGAGAGAGCGATACCGACACGATCATGGGCAGCATCTCGGGTGTGAGCCCGACTGCGACCGCGACCGCAAAGAAGAATGCTTCGCGCCAGTCGTGCTTCGTGAGGCCGTTGATCACGAATACGAGCGGCACCATGACCAGGATGAAGCGGATCATGAGCCACGTGAACCGCTCGACGCCTTCGTCGAACGCCGTCTTGGGCGGCTCGCCGGTGAGCGTGCTCGCGATCGTGCCGAGGTAGGTGCGGCGGCCGGTCTCGACCACGAGGGCGGTCGCCACGCCACTCTCGACCGCGGTGCCGAGGAAGCAGAGGTTCTTCTGCTCCAGAGCGTGGCCATCATCGCCGGCTGTTGCGAACTTCTCCACCGGCAGGGACTCGCCGGTGAGGCTCGCCTGCGTGAGGAACACGTCCCGGCAGGTGAGAAGCCGGACGTCGGCGGGAATCATGTCGCCGGCCGAGAGGTGGATCACGTCGCCGGGCACGAGCCGAGCGAGCGGCTCCTCGCTCGGCTGACCCGCGCGCAGCACCGTCGCGGTGGACTGGATCATCGCCCGCAGCTTCTCGGCCGCTGCGTTCGCGCGCGCCTCCTGTCCGAAGCGCAGGCCGACACCGAGAGCGATCATGACCGACATCACGATGGCCGCGCGTAGGTCGCCGGTGAAGAGCGACACGAGTGCGAGGACCGCGAGCAGGAGCACGAGTGGGTTCAGACACGCTTGCACGAACAGGCGGACACGCCCGTGTCCGCGGTCCTCCGCCACGACGTTCGGGCCGTGCTGCGCGAGCCGCGACTGCGCCTCCTCCTGCGTGAGCCCCTCCGGCGCGCTGCCCAGCCGCGCCAGCGCGGCGGAGGGCTCGAGCTTCGCCATCTCCAGCAGCAGATGCGATGCCGCGATCACGGGAGGCGGATGGGAGAGCGTGCGCCGCAGGAACCGCGCCGCAGAGCGCAGCCCGCGGCCACCATTGTGCGGGCCCGCGCGATCCGCTGTGAGCAACGAAGACCCCCGGCTCTCACTCATCGAACGGCTCCACAACTGCGTTCACCCAAGCACGCTCAGGCGCTGGGCCTCGGCATCGTATTCGAACAGCGCCCCGAAGCGCGCCCAGCGCACGAACGTGTTGAACACCTGGGCGTAGTTCTCGTGGGGCATGCGGGTCACGATCGTCTCCAACACGAAGTCGCGATCGATGCTGCGCTCCGCGCGCTGCTGCGCGGCGTCGTACACGATGCGGAAGAGGCTCAACGTGATGAGCTGCTCGCGCCAGCGTCGGATGCGTTCCTCTGGACTGGCGGCGGCAAAGCGCGCACCGGCGGGCGTGAGCACCACGCTCTGGCCAGGCGTCTCCGCGAAGCCGAGGATCTCGGCCGCCTTCACGATCAGCACGATGCGAGCGAACTCGAGCGTCATCCGCTCGGCGAGGCGGAAGATCTCCTCCTGACCGCGTTGCGCGTGGAGCTGGTCGAGCAGCGCGACCACGTCCGCCGGAGACACCTCGGGCAGGGGCTCCATCGCCAGCGCCTCGAGCCCCTCGACCGGCGCGACACCCTCCCGCAGCGAAGGCTGGAACACGCGGTAGAGCACCGGCACCAGGAACAGCGTCAGGCTCATGGCGCTGAACAGGCCCCAGACGATCACGGTGGCGAGCGGTCGCTGGACGTCGGACCCGAGACCCGTCGCGAGCGACGCCGGCAGGAGGCCGAAAATCGCCACGAGCGACGCCATCAGGATCGGGCGGAGGCAGTGCAGCGATCCCTGCACGATCGCGGTCTCGAGCTCCGTGCCCTGCATGCGCAGCGTGTTGATCGAGCGCACCATCAGCACGCCGTTCATGATCGACACGCCGAACAGCGCCGCGAAGCCGACTCCCGTCGACACGTTCAAGTGCATGCCGCGCAACCAGAGCGCGACGACCCCGCCCGTGAACGCGAAGGGCACCGAGGCGAGCAGGAGAAGGGCCGCACGCTGCGAGCGGAACGTGGCGAAGAGCAACGCGTAGATCAGAAGGACCGTGACCGGGATGACCGTGACGAAGTGTCTCCGCGCGCGCTCGAGATTCTCGAACATGCCGAGCCAGCTCACGCGGTAGCCCGGCGGCACTGCGATCTCCTTCGCAACGCGCGCCTGCGCGTCGGCCACGAACCCGCCTTGGTCGCGGCCGACGATGTCGCTGCGCACCGTCAGCCGCTGCCGACCTCCCTCGCGCGCGATCGTCGTCTGGCCGTCCGCGAGCTCGATGCTCGCCACCTGTGCGAGCGGCACCGGAACGCCCTGCGGGTTGTGGATCGGCAATCGGCCGATTGCAGCCGGCGAGCTCAGGAAGCGACGATCGAAGCGGACCGCGACGTCGAAGCGGCGATCTCCCTCGTAGAGTGACGCGACCGGTTGCCCGCCGATCGCGGTGTCGATCACGCTCTGCACGTCCTCGATCCGAACTCCGTAACGCGCTGCGAGCGCGCGATCGGGCTGGATCACGAGCTGGGGCTGCGGTCCCTCCTGCTCGACGTTGACGTCCTCCGCGCCAGGCACCGTGCGCAGCAGCGCGACCGCCTTGCGCGCGAGCGCGAGCAGGACCTCGGGATCGGGGCCCTGAAACTCGATGGCGAGGTTCGCGGAAGTGCCGTTCGTGTCCTCGGTGACGCTGTCGATGATGGGCTGGGTGAAGTTGAAGCGTGTGGTCGGGAACTCGGTGCGCAGGCGCGCCCCGATCGCGCCCAGCAGCTCGCTCTTGCTGCGGAACTTCGTCCACTCGCCGTGCGGCTTCGGTCCGATCATGAGCTCCATCCGGCTCGGCGGGAACGGATCGGTGCCGCTGTCGTTGCGCCCCGTCTGGACCGAGACGAAATCGATGTCCGCGAAGCCTCCCACCAGCTGCCGGATCTGCGCGCCAAACCGCGCGGTCTGCTCGAGGGAGGTGCCCTCGGGAAAGTTGGCACGCACCCAGATCACGCCCTCGTCGATGTAGGGCAGGAACTCGATGCCGAGCCGGGGAACCACGAGACCGACGACCCCAGCGATCAGCAGGCCCGCGGCGGCAAGGATCTGCAAGCGCCTGGCGATCATCCAGCGCAGGATCGCGGCATAGAGGGGCCGGAACCGGCGCAGCAGCGGGTTGTCTCGCTCCCGGAAGCCCCGGCGCAGCAGCACCGAGGCGAGGACGGGGACGGTGAACAGCGAGAAGAAGAGCGCGCCCACCAGCGCGAACACGATCGTCAGCGCCATCGGTCTGAAGAGCAGGCCCTCGATGCGAGTCAGTGTGAGCAGCGGAAGGTAGGCCCCGATGATCATCAGCATCGAGAAGAAGATCGCGCGCTGGACGTCCTGGGCCGCCGCGAGGATCGCCTTCTGGATGCTGCGGCCGCCTTCCTGCTGGAAGGAGCCGAGCCGGTGCGCGATCGAGTCCGCCATGATCACGGCGCCGTCCACGATGATCCCGAAGTCGATCGCGCCGATCGACAGGAGCCCGATCGGGATGTCGACCACGCCCATCAAGACCAGCGCGAACAGGAGTGAGAACGGGATGGTGAGCGCGACGATGGCGGCGAGCGAGACCCGGCCCAGGAAGAACAGCAGGATCAGGACGACCAGCGCGATTCCCAATCCCACGCTGTGAGCCACGGTCTGCAGCGTGTTGTCGACCAGCTGCTGGCGATCGTAGAAGGGGACGATGCGGACGCCGGCGGGAAGCTCCGTCGCGTTCAGCTCGGCGATCACGTCCCTGACGCGTGCCGAGACCTCGGAGGGGTTCTCGCCTCGGCGCATCAGCACGATGCCCTCGACGGATTGGTCGTGGCCATCCTTGCTGTAGATGCCCGAGGGCACCTTGGCATCGAGGCCGACCTGGCCGATGTCGCGCACGTAGACCGGGGTGCCGGCCACGCTCTTCACGAACGTGGCTTCGATACTGGCGGGGTCGCGCAGCGCGCCGCGGCCTCGGACCACGAAGGACATGCTGCCGCGCGAGAGGACCGAGCCGCCGGCGTCGGCGTTGTTACTGCGCAGCGCACCGACCACGTCGCCGAGCGTGACGCCGAAGCGCTGCAGCTGCGCGGGGTCGAGCGTCACCGCGTACTGCTTCGCCTTTCCGCCGAAGTTCGACACGTCGGCGACGCCGGCGGCGCGGAGCAGCCGCGGGATCACCACCCAGTCATTGACAGTGCGCAGCTCCATCAGGTCCGCGGTGCCGTCGGTCTGGAGCTCGTAGCGGAGGATCTCGCCGTACGCCGTGGCGAGCGGCCCGAGATCCGGCGTCGCCTCCGGAGGGAGCTGAACCCCGGGTAGATTCTCGGAGACTCGTTGCCGCGCCCAGTAGCCGTCGACGCCCTCCTCGAAGGAGAGTTGCACCACGGACAGGCCGAAGATCGTGCGCGAGCGGATCGTCTCGACTCGCGGCACGTTGCCCATCGCCCGCTCGATCGGGATGGTGACCTGACGAGTCACTTCCTCGGGCGCGCGGCCGGGGAAGGTCGTGATGATCGTGACGATCTGACCCGAGATGTCGGGATATGCGTCGATCTTCTGGTGCGCAAAGGACCAGACGCCGAGCGCCGACACGACCAACGTGAGCAAGAGGACGCTCCACGGGTGGCGCAGCGCGGCGTCGATCAGCCGAGTCATCGCGGGCGCCGCGGCTGCGTCACCCGGAGAGCGCCTCGACCGCGAGGGGCTTCAGGATGATGGCACCGGACTCGATGATCTCGTCCCCGACTCCGAGACCCGAGAGCACCTCGACGCGGCCGCCGCTCGCGTCGCCGACCGAGACCTCGGTGACGCGCCACGTCCCCGGCTGCGTTCGCACCAGCACGTAGTCCGCCTTGCCGATGTGCAGCACGGCGTCCGCGGGGACCAGGATTGCGTCGCGCGGCTCCGTGCCCAGGCCCACTTCGGCGAAGAGCCCCGGCCGCAAGTGCGAGTCCGGATCGTCGAGCTCGAAGAAGACGCGCAATGTCCGGCGTTCGCTCGAGAGCGTGGGTGCCACGCTGCGCACTCGCGCCGGGTAGCTCTCGCCCGGCAGGGCGTAGAAATGGGCCAAGCTCTCTTGTCCCTCGTGCACCTGACCGACCTGTGACTCGGGAACGTCCGCCACGAGGATGGCGGTGCCGGGCTTTGCCTGTACGAGCAGACCGGGGTCGATGCCGGCTTGCAGCAGCTGGCGCTCGAGCGCGTTGCGGTTGTTCGCGGCGTTCCTCTGCGCAGTCTCTGCCTCGTAGACCTGTTTCTGACCTTCGAGCTGCGCCTGCACCAGATCGGCCTCGGCCGCTGCGAGATCGCGCGGCGAGTCGGTGCCGGCCGCCACCAGTTTGCGCAGCCGCTCGACGAGCTTCGTCTGGGCCGAGACTCGCGCTGCAGCCAGCTGCCGAGTCTTCTCGAGCTGGCGCTGGGCGAAGGGCTCTTCGTTTCGCGCGCGCAGCCAGTCGGCCCAGGAGGCAGCGAGCTCGGGCTGGCTGAAGTCCCAGCGCGCCTCGAGCGCCTCCGTGCCCACGCCGAGCCGGGCGGCGACGGAGCCCGTCACGGTGAGCCGGGGCAAGGTCACCCTCTGCGCCTGCACCGCTCCGACCGCGAGCTTCGTCTCGAGCGCCCCCCCCGGCGCGACCGCGATCATCCCGGGGCCCGTGACCCGGACGGGCAGAGCCGCGGTCTCGGCGCGCGCCTGTTCCTCCTTCGTGTCACGCGCCCGCTCTCGCGCGCAGCGCCAGACCGACGCCCCGCCGATGATGGCAGCCAGCAACAGCGCGAGTGCCGCGCGCCCGCGGATCCGCGCCGACCATGCGTCCACCGTCACCGGAGCATCTCCTTGCCCACGACGGCGTTCAGCAGGTGGAGCGATTTCCAGTAGGTGGCCCGGTCCAGCACGTCCAGTCGAGCGCTGTCGCGGTACGCGCGCTCGGCGTCGAGCACGTCGATCAAGGGCCGGCCGCCTGCTTGATACGCGGCGACGATCTTGTCGCGCACGTTCCGGGCGGCCGCGATCCGGGCGGGCGCGTCGGTGGTCACGGCCGCGTAGGCCACCGCGAGCGCCTGGGTGGCCTGCTCCAGCTCGGTGCGCAGCTGGACCCGCTGAGCCCGATACGCGCTGTTCGCCTGTACCAGCACGGACCTCGCCTTCTCCAGGTTGCCCTGGTTGCGATCGAACACCGGCAGCGTCATCTCGACCGAGAACTCCCAGAGGTTCAGGTCCGGGTCCCCGATGTCGTGCTGGAGCTGGCGCACGTAGCCGAGCCGCGGCGTCACTTCGGGAAAGGCCTTGGCCTGCTCGCTGCGGTAGTCGGCCTCGGCCTTTGCGATCTGCAGCTTCCCCGACACCAGATCGGGCCGGTTCTGCTCCGCCAGCCCCAGCGACTGCTCGAGCGGCGGCGGCGGGACCGGTTGCGGGATGTCGAGGCTCCCGTCCACATCGAACTCCGGCTCCGGAGCGGCTCGTCCTAGCTGGCTGCGCAGCGCCGCCTTCGCGATCGCGACGTCCCCCTCGCGGGCGCGCAGCTCGCGCTGTCCGTCGAGCACCATGAGCCGGACGCGATCCAGCTCGACCGTGCCCGCGCCGCCGATCTGCACCAGCTCGGCGGTGATCGCCTCGAGGTGCTTGAGGTTCTCCTGCGTCTGCTTGGCCAGCTCGAGCAGCTCTTCGGCCTGCAGCACGCCGTAGAAGGCCGACACGGTGGCGGCGATCCGCTGGCGCACGAGATCTGCGAACTGCGCTGCGGAGACATCCAGGGCAGCGCGTGCGCTGTCGACCGCGGTCCAGCGCTTTCCGAAGAGGAGCCAGTCGACGGGAAACGCGACGCCGGCACCGTATTGCGGTGGCCCGCCCGGGTGTTCTGGGGTGAGCTTCTCGCCGAGCGGGAGCAGTGTTCCTCCGCCTTCGAGGGTGGGGTTCGGCAGGAGCGAGGCGGTCCATAGGTCCGCCCTTGCCTGCACGATCGACTGCGCACCGGCCTGGATCACTGGGTCCGCGTCGAAGCACTCGGCGATCGCCTGGGCCAGAGTCACTCGCTTCGGCCCGGGGCTCGGGTACGCGGCGGCGCTCTGCTGGGGTGGAACCGCAGGCGCGGTGCCGCGAGCGGCGGCGATCTCCTCCGCCATGAACGTCGGCGGCGTGGGCGGCGCATATCCGGAGCCGGCACAGCCCCACGCGACCGCGAGCGAGATTGTCACCAGCTTCGAGTGCCGCACCAGCTCTTCGCTCTGCTAGATGAACGAGACTTCGCGCGTCGCGGACGAGATGACGAAGCAGCGCTCGTTGTTCGATCCCCGGTCGGCGGGTACGACGAAGAAGCCGAGCCGCTCCGGTTGGTATCCGTTGGTCGTCCCGACCAGAACCTCGCCGTCCTGGAACACGACGCGAATCCTCCGGCCAGCGGCGGGCGGCGACGGGTCCGAGTCGCGCTTCTCTGCGCGTTGCGGGTTCCCTGCGAAGTCGCGCACGAAGAAGAGCGCCTTGAGCTCCGCGAACCGCACTTCGAGCGGCTTCTCGCGCGGCGCGGCCAGAGTTGGCTTGAAGTGAAACAGATCCCGGTTCGGGGTGAAGTCGGACACCGACCCCTTGAGCAGCCGTCCGTCCCGGAAACGGATCACGACCTTGTTGTGGGTCATCTCGCGAGGGTCTCCCGGTCGTGCCGGAGCTCCGCTTCGGCGATCGCTTCTTCGAGCGTGGCGAGCACCGCCGCGGGAAACCCCGCCAAGTCGTCGCCGCCGCCTCGGATCACGTGGTACTCGACGGTCCCCTTCGGGCGGCCGGCGAGCTCGGGGGCAGCTCTCTCGACGACGAAGAACGGGCAATCGCGGCACAGCCAGGTGCGGCCGTCTTGGGTCCAATCGAGGCGGGCCATGGCGTCCTGTCGAAGCTCTCGCCGAGCCCGCGCTTTGCGGCGCAGTCAAGCGTCGGGTTCAGCCATTGAACCCCGGCTCGGCCGGTTCCACCGGCAGCGTGAAGGCAATTCGCGTGCCCACTCCGTTGGGCCCCGGCTCGCAGCGGATGTGACCGCCATGGGCCTCGACCACCTGACGCGCCAGGTAGAGCCCGATCCCCGAGCCGCGCACGCCACCTTCCTCGGTTCCTCGGTGGTGCTCGACGCGGAAGAACTTGTCGAAGATGCGCGCGCGAAGGTCGGCGGGCACGCCGCGGCCGGTGTCCGTCACGGCAATTTCCACCTCCGTGGGCTCATCGGACCCGGCACTCTGCAGCAACGCCGCCGTCACGCTGACCCGTCCACCCGGCGGGGTGTACTTCGCCGCGTTCGTGAGGATGTTGGAAAGAACGACTCGGAGCCGTACGCCGTCCGCCCGCAGGCTTGGCAGCGCGGGCGCGACCGCGGCTTCGAGCTCGACCTTGGCCTCGTCGTACTGCCCCCGGCTCGCGCTCAGCGCGTCCGCGATCAGCGCGTCGAGTCTCACCCGGTCGAGGTTCAGCCGCAGCCGGCCGGCCTCGATCCGCGTCAGGTCGAGGAACTCCTCGACGGTGCCGGCGAGCTGGTCCACACCCACCAGCGCCGTGGCGAGCAGATCCTGCTGCCGTGCGGACGACCCTGCGCCCTCCCGCATCATCAAAAGCGTCATCCGCAAGGTGGTCAGGGGCGTGCCGAACTCGTGGGAGGCGACCGCAACGAGCTCGCTGCGCATCTCGTCCAGCCGCGCCAGATCGGTCACGTCGTAGAGGACGAGGATCGCGCCGCGGGGGCCGGCCGTGGGGCCGGACACCGGAAGGATCCGCGGCAGGAGCTTGCGTGTCTCGCCCCGGACCGAAAAAGGCAGGGCGGCCGCGAGGTCGACGCTCGGCGCGGGAGCCGGTTGTCCCGAGAGGACATCGCGAAGGGTGCGCAGGGTCTCGGGCGGCAGCAGCAGCTCCTCGATCCGGCTTGGCCTTCGCGCGCCGATGTCCCGGAGCAGCTGCTGGGCGGCGGCGTTCAAGGAAGCGACCTCGCCGGGGGCGTCGATCAGTAGAACCGCGTCCGGCAGGGCGGCCAGCGTCGCCTCGAGCGTCTCCTTCGCGGCGATCACCTCGCCCAGATTCGACTTGCGGAACTCGGCCAGGTCCTCGGCCATGCGGTTGAAGGTCGCGGCCAGCCGACCGAGCTCGTCTTCGGATTCGCTCTGCAGCCGCGGGGTGAAGTCCCCGTGGCGGATCGCTTCGGCCGACGCCGTCAGCTCTCGCAGCGGCGTGATCACCACCTGCGCAATTCGCAGTGCGACCAGGATCGAGAGCGCCAGCGCGCCCAGCGACAGCAGTGCCACGACGCGGGTCGCCCGGCGGCTCTCGTCGCGCGCGAAGAGCGCCACGCGCTGGGTGCCGCTGAAATGCTCGGCGCGAATCCGGCCGGCGCGCTCGACGGCTGCGCGCAACAGCGGATTCACCTCGCGCTGGTAGCGCTCGATACCATCCGGGCTCGGCGCGCCCGCAACGAGGTTGTCTCCCGCGGCGTGATAGGTATCGATGTCGCGGCGGAGCTCCGCGGCGATGCCCTGCTCAACCGGGGAGTTCAGCAGCGCGCTGAGCTGCGCGAACGCCTGGTCGACGCTCTGGCGCTCGGCGACGAGACTTCGCCTGGCGCCCTCGCTCGCATCGGTCAAGCGGACCAGGAAGGCGTCATCCTCGCGCTCGAGGGAGCTCGTCAGCCGGCTCGTGGCGGCTGTGGTCTCGTCGGTATCGCGGAGCGCCTCGCCGGTGACGCGTCCGAGCTGCGCGAAGGTGAAGGCGCTGTAGAGCCCGGAGGCAAACGTCGCGGAGATCAAGAGGGCCCCGGTCCAGATGAAGCGGGCGCGAAGTCCGATGCGCCTCACGGACGTGGCACCCTCACGCCAGCCCGTAGCGCTTGCGCTTGCGCTGGAGCGTGGTGCTGTCGATGCCGAGGGTGCGTGCGGCAGCCTCGAGCGTAGGCGCGCGCGCCAGCACGAGCGCGATGTGCTCTCGTTCCAGCGCTTCGAGCGATACGTCCGCGCCCAGCACGACTGGACCGCGAGCCTCCGCGTTCGGCCCGGCTTCGACGAGAGCGCCGAGGCCGAGATCGGCGGCGGTGAGGACCGGCGAGTCCGACAGGATCGCAGCACGGTCGACCGCGTTGCGCAGCTCGCGCAGATTGCCGGGCCAGGAATGCTGCTCGATCGCCGCCTCGGCATCGGGCGAGAACGACCGCGCGCCCTCTCCCCGCTGCGCCGCGAAGGCGAGATAATGATTCGCGAGCCGCAGCAGGTCCTGCCGTCGTTCGCGCAGTGGCGGGAGAGTCAACGTCACGACGTTGAGCCGGTAGAAGAGGTCCTCGCGAAACCTACCCTCCTTGACGAACTCCTCGAGGGGGCGGTTCGTCGCTGCGAGGATGCGCACGTCGGCGGTGCGTTCCTTGGCCTCGCCGAGCCGTTCGTACGATCGGTCGTTCAGGAAGCGAAGCAGTCGAGCCTGTGCCTCCGCGTCGAGATCTCCGACCTCGTCGAGCAGGAGCGTCCCGCGCCCGGCCTCCTGCACCTTGCCGGGCGAGTCTGCGATCGCGCCGGTGAAGGCGCCCTTCTTGTGGCCGAACAGGGTGCTCGACATCAAGGGGCTGGAGAGCGCCGGGCAGTCGACGACGACGAAGGGCTCGCTGGCGCGCTGACTGCGCTCGCGAATCCAGCGCGCGAGCACGTTCTTGCCGGTGCCGCTCTCGCCGCGCAGCAGCACGACGCAGTCCGCTGCCGCGACGCGGGCGGCGGTGGTGAGCAAGTTCCGGTAGGCCGGGCTCTCCCAGCGGAAGGAGCCCTCGACGTCCGTGCGCGCCAGGCGCTCGCGCATCTCGTCGACCTGTCGGCGCAGCAGCCTGGCCTCGACGACCCTGCGGGCCGCGTGCCGCACCTGCTCCGGTGTGAACGGCTTGGGCAGGTAGTCCGCTGCGCCGAGCTTCATCGCCTGAACGGCCGTCTCGAACGACGCGAAGGCGGTGATCACGATGACGCCGACATCGGGCTGCCGGCGCAGGATCTCCGGCAGAACTTCGAGCCCCGATTCGGCTCCGAGCCAAAGATCCAGGAACACGACGTCGAAGCGGCCTCGCTCGATCGCCTCGATCGCGCCACTCGCAGTCGCGACGCCCAGCGCACGCGCGCCGTCCGCTTCCACGCACAGGCGAATCGACTGGCGCACGCCGGGATCGTCGTCGACGACCAAGGCCGACCAGGCTGACGGAGCGGGCAGGCTCATCGGCCCTCACAATTGGCAGGCTGACCTTCTTCGTGCAAGGAGGATGCCCTTGTCGTCTCCTGGGGACCGATGCGTCCCCAGCCACGAGCCACGTCCGCTCTCCTCTCGCTCGTCGCTTGCGGCCTCGCTCCAGAGCGGCCCGAGAGCGTGATCTCGCGTGGCCCTCCGAGCCGAAGCACCTCGACGGCCCCCTGATCCCTGGCGCGCTCCTATGCCCGTTAGAGCTGCTGGTAGCTGGACGATACTCGTCCGTGCCTCGTCGTGTCGCCCGCGCCCGCCCTCCGCGGCGGCGCCATCGGCAAGGGCCGCGCCCTCCGCAGAGCCTCCGTTCACGTCCCCTGCCTCGGCCCCTGGCTGCTGGCGGCTGCGGCCTCTGACCCGTCCGGCCGGCTCTCGGTTGCGAGCGAGAGAGCCGGCCCGGAACGGGCCTAACAACGGAGGCACGGACGATGAAGAGCTTCACCCAGTTCAGCGAGACGATCGATCGCCTGCTCGGAGGCGCGCGCTGCGTGCGCATCACCGTCGACGGCTACATGCCGCTCGTCGTGGAGGAGATCGGGCCGTCTGCAGAAGGCCGCCGACTCGTCGCGGTCGCGCACACCGGCGTCCAGAACGGCGACGTGATGCACGACCCCGAGATCGTCTTCGAGTTCCACGCGCTCGGCGCCGAACCGATCTCGTTCCGCAACGACTACGTCGGCGCGCACGACGAGGTCTATGCCTACGACGACGGCGGCCGGCGGACGGGCGTCTACGCGAAGCGGCGCGCGGAGCTCGTCTCGTTCGCCCGGATCTGGTTCCGCAACCTGCGCGCGCAGGGCTTCCTCGGCGAAGGCGCGCACCGGGAGGTGATCGCGTAAAGACCGCGCGGCTCCTCGCTCGGCCGAGGAGCCGCAGTATTCATCGGTCACGGTGCATCTCGTGCCACGAGCCCGCGACATCGGCGACGCCCTCCCCTCTTCACGTGTCGCGGTCGCGCTCGATCCGCCTCTGCCTCCGAGTCGACCGCACGCTCGCCCTTCGCGGCGGCGCCTTCGGCAAATCCCGCGCCCTCCGCAGAGCCTCCGTTCACGGGCTCTGCCTCGTCGCCTGGCTGCGGGCGGCTGCGGCCTCCGGCCCGTCCGGCCGGCTCTCCACGGCGGCTGAGAGAGCCGGCCCGGAACGGGCCCCACAACGGAGGCAGGGACGATGTCGAGCACGGAAGGCGTTCACATGATTCGGGAGGTCGCGATCCGCTACGTCGGCGCGAGGCGGCGCGTGGCGGAGAAGATCGCGAGCCCCGCGGAAGCCGCGCGCTACTTCCGGCGCCGCATCCACGACGACGCGCGCGAGCACTTCATCGCGCTCTACCTCGACGGCCGGCACCGCGCGATCGCGGACGCGATCGTGTCGATCGGAACCGCGACGGCGTCGCTCGTGCACCCGCGCGAGGTCTTCCAGCCGGCCATCGCAGTCGGCGCGTGCGCGCTGCTCATCGGCCACAACCACCCGAGCGGCGATCCGACGCCGAGCGCGGAGGACCTGGAGGTCACGCGTCGGCTCGCGGAGGCGGGGCGCATCCTCGGCATCGTGCTGCTCGATCACGTCGTGTGGACGCGCGACGGCGGCCACCACGCGATCCGAGAGTCTCACCCGAACGTGCTTGCGCGCGAATGAGCGCGACGGCGCTCGACGCCTTGTTGTTGGGGCTGGCGCCCTCCCCTGGAGCGAGCGCGAGTCGAGCACTCGGAGTGCCGCGTCCGCCGGCGGCGTCAAGGCACCGCTGCGCTCGCCTTCGGCGTCCTTGACTCCGCCTCCTTCGGACGCGGCGGACGGCTGCGAGCGGCCAGAGCCGGGGGCCCTGGCCGCAGGGCGGCCGGCGAACGTGAACCACTCGAAGGAGACAGCGATGGCAAAGGCGAGGTTTCGACTCGGCAGGCTCGTCAGTACGCCCGGAGCGCTCGAGCACGTCTCGCATGGCGAGATGTTGCGGGCGATCGCGCGCCACACGACCGGGGACTGGGGGACCGTCTGCTCGGAGGACGCCGAGGCGAACGAGGCTGCCGTGCACGAGCGGGCGCGTCTCCTCTCCGCGTACACGACGAAGGACGGCGTGCGCTTCTGGATCATCACGGAGGCCGATCGGTCGGTGACCACGGTGCTCCTGCCCGAGGAGTACTGACGTGCGCGCCTTCGAGAGCAGCTCTCGCGGAGCGGGCGGCGACGAGCCGATCGCCCTGCAGCCGCGACCGTGCCCGCGCGACGCGACGCACGAGGAGTGGGAGACCTGGCATGCGTCGCTCACTTGGGAGCAGCAGCTCCGCCGTGGGGACCTCGATCCTCCGGAGCACGAGTACAGCGACGCCGACAAAGAGAAGGCCGACGCGCGCGAGGCGCGCCGCCGAGCGCAGCGCTGCGATCCCGATCCCTTCTCCTACGCGGAGGAGCGTCGCGACGGCCCCTGGCCGCGAGTCGACCAGATCGAGGTTCCTGCCCTCTCGAACACCTGGCGAATGGACCCGGCCGGCGGCTACTCGCCGGGTGGCTTCGCGCGGCGACTGCGGCAGGTCCCTCATCGCGAGCTGATCGAAGAGCGCCTCCCCCCTCGCGCGCAGCGCGATCCGGCGGCGCGGCTCGCATGGCTCCTCGAAGCGATCGAGCGGGAGGAGGCGTCACTGCGGGCCGCGCTCAAGCACGTGCTGCGCGAGCGACACAGGCAGCTCGCGACCGGCGAGCGCGGCGCCACCGCGTGCGCGATGGCCTGGTCCTCCCTTGTCGGGAGCCGCTGCCAGGTCCGAGCGATCCGCGAGCTGGTGAAGGAGTCGCGCTCCGAGGTGCGCCGGCAGCAATCGCAGCTCACGCTCTTCTGATCCGCGTGAGACTCGCGCCCTCCTCGTGCTTGCGCTGACGGAGCTCGGCGCGACACCGCGCGCACGGCTCTCTGCGACACGACGTTCTTGCGCGGCTGCCAGTCGCCTCCTTCTCGCCTACGGCGCTCCGGCGCGGGCCGCGTGGGCGCGGGGGCCCCAAACCCCCGCCCCCCCCCGACCCGCCACCCGCGCGGGCAACCCCGG
>Ga0335076_10001176_pt1 | contig 25219 bp, 19 predicted proteins | sample Lox_Sample_25_FD_206717 | JGI IMG/M metagenome (GOLD analysis project Ga0335076, IMG submission 206717) | Soil microbial communities from Loxahatchee National Wildlife Refuge, Florida, United States - Lox_Sample_2.5 | ecosystem: Environmental > Terrestrial > Soil > Wetlands | place: USA... | reverse complement strand
GATCCTCAAGGCCGCCGAGGAAGCACCGGCCTCTGCGCTCGCGGTGCTGCAGTGCCTGCTCGATGCGGGGCTGCCCAAGGAGGTCGCGCAGGCGGTGTTCGGCGTGCCCGACGAAGTGTCGCGGCACCTGCTCGCCTCGCCCATCATCAGGAAGCTGAGCTTCACCGGCTCCACCGTGGTCGGCAAGCACCTGATGAAGCTCGCCGCCGAGGACTGCAAGCGCACCACCATGGAGCTCGGTGGCCACGGCGCGGTGCTGGTGTTCGACGACGTGGACGTCGAGACCGTGCTCAACACCATGGTCGCGTCCAAGTTCCGCAACGCGGGCCAGGTGTGCATCTCCCCGACGCGCTTCATCATGCAGGAGGGTGTGTACCCGGCGTTCCTCAAGGGCTTCACCGAGCGCGCGGCGAAGTGGCGCGTGGGCAACGGCCTGGAGGAGGGCGTACAGATGGGCCCGATGGCCAACCCGCGCCGCCCGGAGGCGATGGAGCGGCTGATCGGGGGCGCGAAGCGCGCCGGCGCGCGGCTGCACACCGGCGGTGAGCGCTTAGGTGGCGCGGGGAATTTCTACGCGCCGACCGTGCTCGCGGAAGTCCCCCTGAGCACGCCCATCATGAACGAGGAGCCCTTCGGCCCGGTGGCGCTGCTGAATCCCTTCCGCACCGAGGCGGACATGATCAGCGAGGCCAACCGCCTGCCCTACGGGCTGGCCGCCTACGCCTGGACCAACGACCCCGCGCGCCAGCGACGCGTGGCGCGCGAGGTGGAGAGCGGCATGTTCTGCATCAACACCGTGGTGCTCGGCGGACCCGACGCGCCGTTCGGCGGCGTGAAGTGGTCCGGGCACGGCTCGGAGAACGGGCCCGAGGGCGTGATGGCCTGCATGGTGGTCAAGGCCGTGCACGAGGCATGAACACATGAGCCACGATCTGAGGACCGGCGGCGACCGGGGATACCTGCGGATCGCGACCGAGGAGGCCTTCGCCACCCGCGAGCAGATCGACGCCTACCTGCGCATGGTAAAGAACGGCAGCGCGGATCGCGGCGTGACGTCGCTGTGGGGTTTCTACGCGCAGAGTCCGTCCGAGCGGGCCACCACCATCCTCGAGCGCCTGCTCGACTTAGGTCCGCAGCGCATCGCGCACATGGACCAGACCGGCATCGACAAGGCGGTGCTCGCCCTCACCGCACCCGGCGCCCAGCCGCTCACGGACCTCACCGCGGCGCGCGCGCTCGCCTCGCGCGCCAACGACTACCTCGCCGAGAACGTCGCCGCGCACCAGGATCGCTACATCGGCATGACCACGGTCGCGCCCCAGGATCCGCAGTGGTCGGCGCGCGAGATCGTGCGCGGCGCCCGCGAGCTCAACTTCAAGGGCGTACAGATCAACAGCCACACCCAGGGCGAGTACCTCGATCACCCGAAATTCGATCCGCTATTCCGCGCGCTCGCCGACACGGGGCAGCCGCTCTACATCCATCCTTCGAGCCCGCCGGACTCGATGATCGGCCCGATGGTGGAGGCGGGCCTGGACGGGGCCATTTTCGGCTTCGGGGTCGAGGTGGGTCTGCACCTGCTGCGCCTCATCACCAGCGGCATCTTCGACCGCTACCCCGACCTTCAGATCATGGTCGGTCACATGGGCGAGGCGCTGCCGTTCTGGGTGTACCGCATCGACTACATGCACCGGGCGACCGTGCGCTCCAGGCGCTACCCGTTCATGAAGCCCCTGCGCAAGAGCGTGCACGAGTACCTGCGCAGCAACGTGCTCATCACCACCAGCGGCATGGCCTGGGCGCCGGCGATCCTGTTCACCCAGCAGGTAGTGGGCGAGGACCGCGTCATGTACGCGATGGACTATCCCTACCAGTTCGAGGCCGAGGAAGTGCGTACCCACGACAACCTCGACGTGTCGCCGGCCACCAAGAAGAAGCTGATGCAGACCAACGCCGAGCGCTGGTTCAAGCTGTGAACGGCGGCCGGCTCGCCACCAGCGCCGGCTACGCGCTGACCCTGGTGGCGCTCACCAACGCCATGAGCCTGCTGGATCGCAATATCCTCGCGATCCTGGCGCCACGCATCAAGCACGACCTCGCCATCGGCGATGCGGAGATGGGCCTGCTCTACGGCACGGTGTTCGCGCTCTTTTACGCGCTGTTCTCGCTGCCCCTGGGCAGACTCGCCGACACCTGGGTGCGCACGCGCCTGCTGTCCATCACGCTCGCGTTCTGGTCGGTGGCCACCGCGATCGCCGCCGCCGCGCACGGCTTTGCGCTCATGGCGCTCTCACGCCTCGGCGTCGGGGTGGGCGAGGGCGCAGCGCAGCCCGCCGGGTTCTCGCTGGTGTTCGATCATTACGCCAAGCCGCGGCGCGGCTTTGCCACCGGCATGATCGCCGCGGCCATCGCGCTCGGGCTCGGCGGCTCCTCGATCCTGGGCGGCGTGGCGGCGGACTGGTGGGACCACCGCTACACGGACGCAGCCGCACCGCTCGCGCTCAAGGGCTGGCAGTTCGCGTTCCTGCTCGCCGCCGCTCCCGGGTTCCTCCTGGCCGCGCTGCTGTGGCGCTTGCCGGAACCGGCGCGCGGGCGTCTCGATGGCATCGAGTCCGCGCCGGACCCGGCCCCGATCGCCGGGAGCCTGGCGCTCCTGGCCGGGGTCACGCCCGTCGTCAACTGGTTCGAGTTCGCCAGGAGGCGCGCGGGCGGGCGCTACATCGTGGTGAACGTGATCGCCACCGCGCTCGCGATCGTGGGCGCGATCCTGCTGACACACCTGACCTCCTCGCTCTCACCGCGCCCGCTCCTGCACTTAGGTCCGCTCGCCGTGAACCCGCACGCGCTGCAGTGGGGGGTCATCGCCTTCGGCGCGCTGGTGGTCGTCAACCTGATGCAGCGCCTGAAGCTCGCCGACCGCCCGACCTACGCCTGCATCACCGGCTCGCCGGCGCTGCTGCTGTGCCTCGGGATCGGCGCGCTGCAGATGATGATCAATTACGGGACGATGGGGTTCACGCCCTCGTTCCTCATGAAGCACTACGGGCTGTCGCCGGCCACGACGGGCCTGCAGTTTGGTCTGCTCGCCGGCGCGCTCGGCATCGTCGGCCCGCTGATCGCCGGTCCGCTGTCGGACCGCATCAACGCGCGCTTCCCGGGGGCTGGACGTGCCTGGGTGACGCTCATCGCGCTCGGGATCTCGCCGCTGATTGCGATCTGGGTGTACCACGCGCCGGACCCGGGCTCGTTCTACGCGCGCTTCGTGCTCTACAGCCTGATCCTGACCGCCTGGTATCCGCCCCTGTACGCGATCCTGTTCGAGCAGGTGCTGCCGCGCATGCGTGGCATCACTGCCAGCCTCTACATCATCGTCACTACGCTCTTCGGCATCGGCATCGGGCCCTTCGTGGTCGGCATGATCTCGGATGCCAACGGCGGCAACCTCGCGGGCGCGATCCTGTCCATCAACTGGGTGGCCCCGGCGATCGTAGTGATGCTGCTCGCGCTCACCGGGCGCGTGCAGCGCGACGAGGATGGGCTCATCGAGCGCGCGCGCTCGGGAGGGGAGGCGCTCGCCGGGGCGCGTGCTGCGGGCGGGCCCTGAGGGGGATCAGGCCGCGAGGCCGATGTCTTTCGCTTCGGCCCAGTTGCCGTGCAGCCCGAAGCGCATGCGGATCGGGATCTGGATGGTGGCGATCGGGCCGCTGGTAATGTCCTGCGCCTCGAACAGCAGCAGGTCGCTGCGGTGCTCGTCCAGGCGGTTGCAGATCTGCACGATCCAGCCGTCGCCTTCCTGCGCTGCCTTATGGCGCGGGATGAAGCATGGCTCCTGCAGGCTCGAGACCGGCCCGCACCACCAGTGCTGCTCGGCGCCGGTTTTCATGTCGCGGTGGAACAGGCAGTTCATGAGGAGTCCGGCCGCGCTGCCGCCGGGCAGCTGCACCGGGCGGCGCATGTCCATCTCCAGCAGCCAGCCGTGCCGGTAGGGCACACCCGCGAAGCGGTCGTCGATGCGCGGGAACTCGGCGGCGGTCTGGGTGAGACGCTCGATGCTCGCGAAGCCGTCGCCACGGGAGTCGAGGTCCACGGTCCAGCGCGTGAGATAGGTCATCGCCTCCTGACCGTTGAAGGGCGCGCCGTGCACGTCCGGGAAGAACGGGAAGAAATTGTTCTTCGATTCCGGGATGTCGAGGTGGATCTTCCGGCCCTCCTGCACGGCGTTCAGCACGTGGCTCGCGAAGCAGTTGTCGCGCTTGAACCAGCGGATGTCCTTCGCGGTCGCGCCCTCGTGCCGCGGCAGCACGCCCAGATACACCGGCAGCGTCGTGTCGAAGCCGAAGTGCGGCAGACCCGCCTTGAGGCGCTCCCAGCTGCCGATCGAGGGTACGATGTGAAAGAGCGCGTAATCCCTGGTGATCGCGAAGTCGTGCATCATGCAGTAGTAGGGGGCCTTGAACCACAGCTCGCGGATCAGTTCCCCTGCGGGCGTGATCTCGTAGAACGCGCAGTCATCCGTGCACAGCCCCGAGGAGGCGTAGCCGAAGGCGATCATGTTGCCGGTCGCGGGGTCGATCTTCGGGTGCGCGGTGAAGGTCTGCCCCTTCATCCTGCCGTTGAAGCGCGTGTAGCCCTCGGTTTCCATGGTGGCGGCGTTCATGACCAGCGCCGGGGAGTCTTCCTTCAGCGCGTAGAGCTTGCCGCCGTAGATCCAGGCATTGGTGTTCGCGGTACCGCGGATCTTGCCGCGCACGGCCTCCGCATCCGTGAGCGGGTTGCGGTAAGCGCCGAACAGGGCCTCCCCGGCCTCGTGCTCGAGCCGCCACTTGTCCGTCCGCGCCCACCTCTGGCGCAGGTCGCACCTGCCGTCGTGGAAGTGGAAGCGGGTGATCATGCCGTCGCCGTTGAAGGCGATGTCGTCCCCCAGGCGCGGCGGGTACTGCGGGTCGGGCTGCACCCGGAAGAAGGCGCCATTGAGCGCGTCCGGGATGCTGCCCTCGCAGGCGAGATCTACAATGTCCGCCTCGATGCGCAGCGGCGTATTGAAGCCGGTAAAGGCGAGCGTGCTGGGAAAATGGGCCATGGCGGCTCTCCGCGGCGGCGCTTTTAGTAAGCTATACTAACAATCCTACCGCGGGGGGGGCGGATGTCACGACTCAAAGAGACGACCTCCATTACTACGCCCCACGTGGCGGGCGATGAGGACATCGGCCAGATCCGCAATATCGTGGGGTTCCACATCCGCCTGGCCCACGGCGCGGTCTACCGCCACTTCACCGAGACCTTCGAGCACCTGGACCTGACCCAGAAGCAGGTCTCGGCGCTGTGGCTGATCTCCGACCACCCGGACATCGCCCAGACGGGCCTGGCGCAGCGCATGCGTATGGACCGCGCCACGACCATGGCGATCGTCAACCGCCTGGAGGAGAAGGGCTACCTGCTGCGGCGCCGCTCGCGCAGCGACGGGCGCAAGCAGGCGCTGAACCTCACCGAAGGCGGCCGCAAGGCCCTCGCGACCGCCAAGCGCGCCATCCACTCGCACGAGCAGTGGCTGAAGTCGCGCTTCACCGATAAAGAAGTGGCGCAGCTCATCGAGCTGCTCACCCGCATCCACGAATAGGTCCCGGCAGGGGGGCACCATGGCCGGCAGGGACCCGAAATCCATCATCGACGATGGCGCCATGGGCGTGGCGCAGTGGCTCGCGGTGCTGGTCACCGTGGGACTGAACGCGCTCGATGGTTTCGATGTGCTTTCGATCAGCTTTGCCTCGCCGGGCATCGCCCGCGACTGGGGCATCGCCAAGGACGTGCTCGGCTGGGTGCTGTCGATGGAGCTGCTCGGCATGGCCATCGGCTCGTTCGCGCTCGGTGGCGTGGCCGATCGCATCGGGCGCCGCCCGACCATCCTCTGGTGCCTCGTCGCCATGACCATCGGCATGTGGGGCGCGGGGCACGCCCGGGCGGTGCCCGAGCTGCTGTGCTGGCGGCTGCTCACCGGGCTTGGCATCGGCGGCACGCTGGCGGCCATCAATGCCACCGCCGCGGAGCTTGCGAGCCGCCGCTGGCGCAACTTCGCGTTGGCGCTGATGGTGATCGGTTATCCGATCGGCGGGGTGATCGGTGGCCTCTTCGTGCAGCGCCTCCTGGCACACGGCAACTGGCACCAGGTGTTCATCGCCGGCGCCTGGGCGACGGCGACGTTCATTCCGCTGGTGTGGTTCCTGGTACCCGAGTCGGTCGCGTTCCTCGACCGCGCCCGACCCGCCGGCGCGCTGGAGCGCATCAACGTCATCCTCAGGCGCCTGGGTCACCCGCCGGCCGAAGCGCTGGCGGCAAGGGCGAGCGAGGAGAAGCACTCGATCACCGATATCCTGGGTCCCAGTCTGATCGCGACCACGCTGCTTCTCACCGTGGCTTACTTCCTGCACATCACGAGCTTCTACTTCGTGCTCAAGTGGGTGCCGAAGATCGTGGTCGACATGGGGTTCAAGCCCCAGGAGGCCGCCGGGGTTCTCACCTGGATGAATCTGGGCGGCGCCACCGGCGGGGCCATCTTCGGGCTCATCGCTACCCGCGTGGGCCTGAAGCCCCTGACCATGTTCGTGCTGGTCGCCGGCGCGTGCATGATCGCCTGGTTCGGGCGCGGCTCGGCGGATCTGGGGACGCTGAAGGCGACGCTGCTCGTCACCGGGTTCTTCACCAACTCCGGGATCGCCGGGATGTACCTCCTGTTTGCGCAGCTCTTCCCGACGCACGTGCGCGCCACCGGCACGGGGTTCGCGATCGGCATCGGCCGCGGCGGGGCGGCGCTCGCGCCGGTGCTCGCCGGCTACCTGTTCCAGTCGGGCTTCGGCCTGCAGCCCGTGGCGCTCATCATGGGCTGCGGCTCGCTGCTCGCCGCGGTGGCGCTCACCGCGCTCAAGGTGCGCAGCCCGGACTGAGGCCGCGCGCGGCTCCTGGCGGACGCTGTCAGTGCTTGATGACGCGGCCACCCTTCATGACGAACGTGACGTGCTGCAGCACGGTGAGGTCCGCGAGCGGGTCGCCGCGTACCGCAATGAGGTCGGCGTACTTGCCGGCCTCGATGGCACCGACATCGTCCGGCCACCCGATCAGATCCGCCGCCGAAGTGGTGGCGGCGCGGATGGCCTCCAGCGCAGTCAGGCCCCGGCGGTGCATGGCCTCGAGCTCCTCGGCGTTCTTGCCGTGGCGCTCGGCTGAGGAGGCGTCCGAGCCATCGGCGATCTTGACGCCCAGCTCCTTCGCGGTGGCGACCGCCTTGGTCATTCCTGCGAGGAAGGCCTGGGCTTTCGGTGAGGCGAAGTCATCGGGATGCGCGGCGACGTAGGCGTCAACCACGGCCAAGGTCGGCACGAGGTACATGCCCTTCGACTTCATAAGGGCGAGAGTGGCCCGATCGGCTTCGTGCCCGTGCTCGATCGAATCGACGCCTGCCATCACGGCATTGCGGATGCCCTCGGCAGTGGTCGCATGGGCGGCGACCTTGCGCTTGGCCTTATGTGCCTCTTCGACAACGACCTGCATCTCCGCGATCGTCAGCGTCGGATAGCGCCAGTCGGCGTACACCTTGATGAGGTCGGCGCCGTGGCCGATCTGTTCCCGCACCGCCCGGCGCGCCTCTTCCGGGCCACTGATCATCTGCGCTCCCGTAGGAAAGTCGGTGAGGTCGGGCGAGATGTCGAAGGGGTGGTACTGGCCGACCGCCGCGATGCCGCGCGTGGCTACCCGCATCCGCGGGCCCTCGACCAGGCCCTCCCTGATGGCATCGCGCAGCGCCACGTCCGCGTACCCGGAGCCCTCGTTCTCGACATCGCGCACCGTGGTGAAGCCCGCCTCGAGCGTCGCGCGCGCATTCGCTGCACCCTCCAGCGCCCGGTAGGCCTGCGACTTGGTCAAGAGGTTCAGGTTGTAGCCGTCATCGGTCTGCGGAATGCGCGCCATCATGTGCGTATGGCAGTCGATCAGCCCCGGCAGCAGCGTGAGGTCGCCGAGGTCGATGCTGCGGGCACTCGCCGGCGCCTGTTTCATGACGGCATCCGCCGGCCCCACGGCCTTGATGCGCTCGCCCTCGATGTACACGGCCGCTCCCCGCACGTACTTCCCGGCCCGCACGTCGAGCACCTGGGCGGCGCGGATTACGATGGCCTCGGGCGGTTTGACGGGCGCAGTCTGCGAGAAGGCAGGCGCCGCGAGTGACAATGCCGCGAGCATGGCGGCTCGCGACAGCAGGTCATGCGTGCGATTCACGGAAGCTCCCTGGTACATGCGGCCGTTCTGCCATTCGTTCGCGGCGCTGCGCTGCGGCATGCGAGTGGTGCGCGGTTGTTATTCTGTCGGGGTGGTGACCGACCCGTCAGAGGCCGGTATTTCGCGCCGGACCACCCTCGAAAGCAAGCAGCGACGTTGTCGGGTTTCGCGCCCGGCTGAGCAAAGAAACGCCCGGACTGCGTTCTCAGGTATCGGCCGCCCGGTGGCCCCGGGGCGCCCATGTTTGCGCATGGCACCCCGGGGCCGACTGCTGAGCGGCTGAAAGCAGCCGCTAGTTGTTGAGGGCGCCCTGCGCGATCCAGGCTCGCACCTGGTCGATCTCCGACTGCGCCAGGAATGGACCGCCGAGCGGCATGCGCTGACCGCTGATGCCGGCTGCGCCTTCGATCTTCTGCACAAGATAGCTGTGGTCGGGATCGCCCGGGGTAACGCGCCGCAGCGTCGGCTGCTCGATGCTCGCAACGCCCACGATCGCGGCGAAGGTGTTGCCGGCGGTGAGGTTCTGTACACCCGGCAGACCCGCGCCGACGCCCGAATGACAGCCCGAGCACTTGGGCGTGAAGATGGTCGCCTGCAGCTGCGACAACCTGACGGTCGGTGTCGCGTTGTTGACGGTGACCGTCACGACCGCCGAGGTGCCGATGTTTCCGGCCGCGTCGGTCACCTGCGCCGTGAGTGCAACCGAGCCGTCGGCGACGGAGGTCGTATCCCACTCGATGGAGAAGGGCGCAGTGCCCGAGAGACCGATCTGGGTGTTACCCGCGAAGAAGCGCGCGCCTTTCACCCCGACGTTGTCGGCTGCGTTTACTGAGATCGTAACCGTGCCGCTCACTGCCGCGTTGGCAGCGGGCGAGGTGATCCGCACGGTCGGCGCGACAACGTCCGGCGGCGTGGCGCCGAGATCGATGCGGGCATAAAGGCCGTCGGCACCTGAGGCGATGCCGGCCGCAAAGTACAGCGTGGTGGCCGGCTGGTTGTGAGCGCCGTTACCGAATGCGATGCCCCACAGGCCGGCAGTGGCGATCGGCTGGCCGGACGCATCGCTCAGTGCGCCGCCAGACCGGCCCGTCGAGGGATCAAAGGCGTTGATGGTGCCGTCGCCGAAGTTGCCGAGCAGCAGCATGTTGCTCAGGGTACCGAACTCGGTTGGAGCCAGCGCGAGACCCCAGGGGGCGTTGAGGACGCCACCGGTGGTGACGAGGTGACTCTGCAGCACGCCCTGCGTGTCGTACACGTCGATTAGACCTAAGCCCGCGCCGTTTACGTTGTCGTGCCTGGCGGCGTCCTGCTTGGCGTAGGTTACGTAAATCCGGGTCTGCTCGTGCACCGTCAGCGCCTGGATCCCGAAGGGTGCATAGCCTGCGGGCAACGTCGGGTCGTTGAACCCACCCGCGACCGCGACCTTGCGAAAGCTGTCGTCGAAGACGTCGACCTTGCCATTGTGGAAGTCAGTCGCATACAGGCGTGTGACGTTGCTGGCGTCGGTCGCGATGGCGAGACCCTTGTAGACTGCGCCACCCGCGCCGTCGTCGTACTCGACAAGGGCGTTCTGGCCGTCAACGGCCGGCGACCAGGCGGTGATCGTGCCACCCTCGCCGTCGAGGATGAACTTCGCGGGACCCGAGACGTTGCCCTGGGTCACGACGAAATCGGTCGTAGCGTTCGCCACGATTCCAGTCGGATCCGCAGGCCCGTTGAGTCCTGCGGGAATGCTCACGACGCGCGCCTGGCGCAGGCCTGTTCCGTCGTACAAGGTCGCGGTCTGCGTGCGATTGTTCGCGACCCACACCGTGGCGTTGGGAGCGAATACGATTCCCCAGGGATTGACGAGGTTCGGATCCCTGGTTGCGGCCGCGACGGCACCGTCGGATACCAGATTGCTGACCGAGTAGGCGCTCGGTGTTGGAGTTGGCGTCGGAGCCGGGGGCGGGCTCGGCGACGGCGGGGGTGTTGACTGCCCATAACTGCTCGAGCCGCCGTAACCGCCGCCGCAGGCGGCAAGCAGCATGGTTGCCGCAGCTCCCACGCAAATCAGTCGAGCCATCCGTGCCGGTTTCGGCATTGCGTTACTCATCGCGCGTCATCTCCTCGCGTTTGCAGTGATCGGACCATTTGGCTTCCGTAGGTGCGTGAGACCACGGGAGTGGTTCGAAGGCAACGGCCGTTTTTCGCAAGCGACGCGAACGCGAGTGCCTTCGCCGGACTGCGTGCGAGTCCGGAACGGAGGGATTCAACTACCTCGAAAGATCGCCGGCGGTCTCCGAGATACGGCGCGACTCAGAGACTCTGGTGACCGCCGCTGCAGAAGAGAGCGAACACGCGCCTCGGCGCACGCGCGTGAGCACGGCCCGCGGCCTTTACGCGCCTTGAGTCAATGTTCCGGCGACAGCTCGCGGGGCGGGAATTCCCGGCCCTGAGTGACGGGCGTCTACTCCGTGATCACCCGATCTGCCCATTCGACGAGGGACACGAAAATAGTCGGATTGCCGTACTTGGCATTCCAGTTCGCGAGATCCGACTCCGCCACGCTGCGAGCCCGGCTGCAGGCTCCGCAGGCGTAAATCTGGATCTTCTTTGCAACGACCTTGTCGAGCGCCTCGGAAAGTGGCGGCCAGCCCACCGGCACTACGGCCTTGGCGACTGACAGGCGCATCAGCGAGACCGCTTCCCCGAGCAGAAAGATCTGGACCTCGTGACCGGCTTCGGCGAGCGCATGGCCGTGCAGGAACGGGAATGCGGCCTTGGTGGGATCATCGGAGCCCCAGGCACTCTTCATCATGATCTTCAGTGACTTCTTGGGCTCCTCGGCTGTCGCGCCACCCGCCATGCCAGCCAGCACGGGTGCCACGAGCAGCCGAGACAGCAGTCCGCGTCTTTGCATAAATCCTCCCTCAGTTCTGGTTCATGCCGTCGAACAACCTCGCGTCGATCGTTAAGGGGGATCGACTTGATCCGCCGTGCGGTAGACGGGCCTGTGCAGGGGCGGCGTGGGGCCAGGCCGCGCCAGGACATCCCGGACTTTCGGGGTCACCACCACGTGCTGTAGCAGCGACTTCACGGTAGCGGCGTCGCCCCGCGCCATCGCCCCGATGAATTCATTCGAGGCGCGGACAATCTCGGCATCAGCCACGCCGGGGCTCACGCCCGGCACGAGAACTCGGCGGCGCCGGGCCTGCGGCAGCATCAGTAGCCCGTCCGGGGATCTGCCGCGGCCAGCAGCGGTTGCTCTTCGGCGAGCTCGGCGCGAGCGAGCTGCTGGTACCTCTGGCGCTCCTCGTGGCTCATGGCCCGGGCGACGGCAGGGGCACCGCTGTCCTCGTAAGCCACGACCTTTTGTCCGGCAACCACTGTGCTGCCGAGGCCGGCGTACAGATAGTGATCGCCAAAGAACTTCTGCAGGATCACAAAGGCGGGCTCACCCGTGCAGTGCACAGGCGCTATCCACTCCACTTTCGAGGTGTCGTGCAGGGAGGCCGCGATCTGCGTGATCTCTTCGTCGCTCGCAGGCAGGAGGTGAGTGCCGCCGATGATCAGGTGAATCGGCTTGTTGGGAATCGCCTCGAACGTGGCGGCAACGACCTTCTCGATGGTCGGATGGCTGCAACCGACGATGAGCACGATGCCTTCGGGCGTATCGATGGCGAGGGAGACCTCCATGAGCTCCAGGTCGACGCCCCAGTTGCCCTTCAGCACGATCAGATGGAAGCCGGGCGCGGCCTCCATGTGCTTCGCCACCCACGTGAAGTGGGCGCTTGGCCACGGCGTCCCCTGGCGCAGGGTATCGGGGGCGTTGCCCCCGAAGTAGCGCATCTGCGCGGGCAGGGACTCGTTGCGGCGGTAGAAGGTGCCCGGGACCGAGCCCCCGAAGACGCCCCAGTTCTCCTGCGGCGCGAAAATCGTGACGTCGTGGTTCACGGTCGTCAGGTAATTGAGGCCGCTGGTGTGGTCGCCGTGCCGGTGGCTGATCACGACGAAATCCAGCTTGGTCAGGTCGATGTTCTTGGCCTTGACGTTGTGGGCGAAGATTTCCGCATTGTTGCCCGTATCGAACAGGATCCGTTTGCCGCGATACTCAATGAACGCGGAGTATCCCCAGTCCTTCTGCATCGCCGAGGTCGCGCCAAACGCGTCGTACAGGGAGGTGATGCGCGGCGGCGCCGCTTCCGCCGCTGCAGTACCCGCGCTGGCCAGCATTGCGTGCGCAGCCACCATGATTCCCGCGATCCACCTGCCGGAAGTGATCATTTCGGTCTCCGCTTTGCCTCTCGGTTGGCGAGGCTTTGGGCTCAAGCGTACTGCGGGGCGCGGCTAGTAGTCCTTGGGGACTCCTGCTATTTTTCTGACGAAGTCCTCAGGGCCGCGCGCCATGGCCACAGGGCAAGCTGCGGCTGCGTCCTGACAATAGACGCTCGATCCCCCCGCAAGCCTGAGAGCTGTATCTGCGCGGCCGGCACTTCTGGAACCGGCGTACCGAGGAGGGCATTCGACGGAGCATCGAGTGCTTCGAGGAGGCGCTGCAACACGACCCGGACTTCGCTGCCTGCCGCCAGGCAGGCGGTGCGAATCGAGCCCGATCTCGGCGAAGGCTATGCATCGCTCGCCCACGTGCGACTGCGACTGGGACTGGGTGGGACTGAAAGGTGATTTCACCCGCTCGATTGAGCTCCGCCGAGACGGGGCATTAGGCGACAGCCAACGGGAGCATTTCGGGTCTATCAGAACACGGTGGAACTCAGACTGACATCAGCGTTGGCCCAGGACTTCTTGAAGTCATCGGCGACGGATAAAGCTTCGATGTGCTTGCCCTGTGCCTCGAGCGCGGCCCGCAGGCCGTACAGCGCCCAGCCATTGCTCGGGCTCTGAGCCAAGTCTTCCCGGTAAGTCGCTTCAGCTTCCGTGGCAGCGCCCGATCGCAGGAGCGCAGCACCGAGCGCGTGGCGCGCAGGGACGAACCAGTTCTTCGGCTCGTCGTAGGCGATGCGATCCTCGACTGCGACCGCTTTGCGTAACCACTCGATCTCGTCTTTCGGCCGCCCTTCAACTGAGGCAATCCTGGCTTCGATCATCGCCGAGGCGATGCTCATCAGGTCCTTCAGCAGGTTCTGACCCGCGCCGGCATCGGCCGGCAGGCTCGCTACCAGCGTGTCGATCGAGGCAGCCGTCGCACGAGCCTCCGCCACGTGACCCGTCGCCGCCTGGGCCATCGCCCGGCCGTAGAGGTAACCACCAAAGAGCCCGGGGAGCCGCTTGTCTGGTGCGGGCGTAGCCAGCAAATCGTCCCAGAGCCCGAATCGCACCCGGGCGGTGTAGTACTCGGCGACATACCAGTCTGTACCGGGCATCTCGAGCAGCATCGCATCCGACACGGCGGCACGGGAGCGATTGACCGCGTCGATTGTCTCGGCCTTGCGGCCCTCCATCGCCGCGGAATAGGCCAGGAACTGGTAGTTGTGCGCCGTGTACATCACCGGGTAGTAGTCCGGGGGTGAGGTCAGCGCGTCGTACTTCTCGTCGGCCTTCGCGGCGCGGCGGTTGGCTTCAGCCGCATCCTCGTAGCGACCGATGCGTTGAAAGATGTGGGCCGGCATGTGTACGAGGTGTCCTGCGCCGGGAATCAGGTCACGCAGGCGCTCGGCGCTCGCCACCGCCTTCTCGGGATGGGGCGAAGCCTCCACGGCATGCACGTAGTAGTGATTTGCGCCCGGGTGGTTGGCGTCGCGCTTCATGACCGCCTCGAGCGTCGCCAGAATCTCCTCGGTACCGGGTGCTGCTTCGCCGGTGGGAGTCCAGAGCTTCCAGGCGCGCAGATTCATCATCGATTCCGCGTACAGAGTCTGCACGTCCAGGTCGTCGGGGAAGCGCTGTGCAACCTCCTTCATCGCGGCCGAGTACCCGGTCAGTACGGGCAGGGCACTCGGCGGATCCAGCGGCTTGGCGTTCGGATAACGCCTGGTGAGAGCGCTGATCAGCGCCTGCTCGACCGGCGATGTGTGAGCCGCCTCGGCACGCGCCTTGCCCAACGCCTCGTACGCGACCACCGCCCGCTCCGGGCTCAGGAAGGGAAGGTTGTAGTTGGGGCCCACCGTCAGCGATACGCCCCAGAAACAGGCGGCGCAGTGCGGGTCGAGCTGCGCGGCCCTGGCGAACGAGCGTGTGGCTTCGTCATGATTGAAGCCCCACATGAGGGTGAGTCCTTGGTCGAAATATTTTTGCGCTTCATCAGAGGAGGTCGTGATCGGCCGATGCAGATTGCCGAGCCCTTCGAACAGTTGTGCGCCATGGGCCCAGTCCGCGACGGTTGCCGGGAGATGCACCATGCCCTGCTCGCTTTGTGCGGGAGCCGCCGACGGGGGTGATGAGGACGGCCCGCTCGCGCGATTGCAGGCAGAAATCAGTGCGAGCAAGCCGACCGGAAGGACAATTCTGTGCAAGCGCATGCCTGACTCCGATCTGTCGTGGGGCACTCGGCTGAAGCGCGCAATATTAGCGGCTGAGAATTAGCGATGCAGATGGGGGATTGCTCAGGCGTGCTGGTGGCTGATACCACGTCAATTGCACCACGTCGGGTTGGCGGACGGCGTGCTGCTCAGACAGGTGGCGTACACGGCGTCGTGGTAGGTCGAGTAGCCGTCCTGCTCCCACCACGTCAGGGGAAGACACTGCTCACGGCCAGCCACTGCCGGTTGCGCCTTGTCCAGGTCTCCACGAAGAAGCCCCCATCAGTGAACTCGGCGCCGTCTCGCACACCGCTCTCGGTATATTCCCCGGTCAAGACCGCGATATCGCCGTTGAGACGCACCTTGGTGTGCATCAGCTCGACCGAGCGGTACTTGAGGCGTCCCGTTCGCAGCTCCTCCACCCATTGGTCCCGGGTTTGCGTCACCCAGTGCGCCGGGTGCTCGGCGGACTTCGGCTCGACGTACAGCAGGACGTAATCGTCAGTCGCAAAGGCTCGGAACGCGTCCACATCACCGGCGACTGCTGCGCTGGCCCATGAGCGAGACCGAGCTTCCACCGTTCGCGCGGTTGCGGCGGGATCCTCCGGGCCTGCATTCGCGCACACCGCAAACCAGGCCGACAGCAGCGCAAGCGCCATCGTGAGGCACTGAGATGAGCGAGCCATTGGCGACTCCCCGAGATGCCTGGACGCCGCATCCATGGGCAGTTCTACCGCGGCGCCGGCGCAGCTCCGGACGATGATCCCGGCGGGATTGCCGCGGACTCAGTGGGCTGGCGCACGATGCTCGTGGCCATCGCGACCATGGATGCGAGGTCCGAGAGCTGGCTGGGTACGACTAGGGTGGTGGTGGATTTCGCCAACTTGCCAAACTGGCGGACGTACTCCTCGCCGATGCGCAGCCGCATGGCGTCGATGCCGCCGCGCTCACTCAGGGCAGTGCCCACCTGTCGGAGACCTTCGGCGGTCGCCTTCGCCACCGCGAGGATCGCCGCCGCCTGGCCCTCCGCCTCGTTGATCTGCTGTTGCTTGCTGGCCTCAGAGGCCTTGATGACGCGCTGCTTGTCGCCTTCCGCCTGATTGATCTTGGCGTCGCGCTCGCCCTCGGAGGTGAGTACCACGGCGCGCTTTTCCCGTTCCGCGCGCATCTGCTTTTCCATGGCCGAGAGAACGTCCTTGGGCGGGGCGATGTTCTTGATCTCGTAGCGCATCACCTTGACGCCCCAGGCGCCCGAGGCCTTGTCGAGCTCGGTGACGATATTGGCGTTGATGGTGGCTCGCGCCTCGAATGTCCGGTCGAGCTCGATCTTGCCGATCTCGCTGCGCAGCGTGGTCTGCGCGAGCTGCGCGATGGCAAAGCCGTAGTTGGTGATGCCGTAGGAGGCCAGGTGCGGATCCAGGACCTGCAGGTAGAGGATCGCATCGACGCCGACCTGCACGTTGTCCCGCGTGATGCAGATCTGCTCCGGTACGTCGAGAGCCTGTTCCTTGAGGGTGTGCCGATACGCCACGCGCTCGACGAAGGGGATCAGGATGTGAAAACCCGCCTGCAGGGTGCGGCTGTAGCGGCCGAGGTTCTCGACGACGTAGGCGCTCTGCTGCGGGACGACCGTGGCGGTGCGCCAGACGAGGATCACCGCGATCAGCGCAAGCGCAATGAACACGTAAGAGGCGTACATGTATGACTTTCGCGTGAGCTAGATGTCAGGTTTGACCAGCAGGGTGAGGTCGCGGACGCTGGTGACGCGCACCCGGGTACCCGCCGGAATGGGCGCCTCGCCGTCATTCTGGACGGTCCAGAACGTGCCGCGGTACTCGGTCTGACACGTCCCTCCCACTGGCAGTGGGACGCTCAGCGTCAGGACGCCGCCTGGTGGACCTGCGTGGACCGGCGGCATCTGCCCGCGAAAGCGCCGATAGACGCGGTTGCGAAACGCCACCATCGAGATGATGGAGAGGGCGGCAAACAGCGCCCATTGCGTCCATGGGGGAGGGGAAAGGAATGCGGTCAGCAGACCGACCATGATGGCCGCACTGCCGATGAAAACGAGGTAGAACTGCGCGCTCACGAACGACAGTTCCGCGCCGAACAGGATCGCGCCGGCAATCACCCAGCCCCACCACGTCATCGGGATAACCTCGGCTTGCGGCTCGGTGCCGCAAAGTATATCTGAGTGGCGGTGAGGCCGATTTGCCGCTCGTCTGAGGACCTGAACGCCGTCGAGCGTTGGTGCTGGCGGGGCCGAATCAGACGCGTCAGCCGGTCCACCAGACGATGAATTCCTTGAATCCGATGAAGCCGTCGCCCTCGGTGTCGGCTACCTCGAAATCGAGCAGGCATTCCTCGCGGGACACATTGCCGTCGAGTTTCTGAAGCAGGACGTGGAATTCATCGCGGTCGATGAAGCCATCCCCGTTGAGGTCGCAGGAGTCGAACTGGCGGCGCAGTTCGTCCATTTCTTGATCGGAGGGTCCGGCCATGAGCACTCCCGCCTACCGTGCGTCGCGTTGCCGGCTCTCTACTTACTCTCTGTGAGGCAAGCTGCGAACCGGGGTCCGCGGATAGTGTGACCGAAGTCATACTCCGTCCGCTCGGTCAGGGTGCGCGACGAGCTGGCAGCGCGGACCCAGGGCAGGCTTTCGCGCCGCTCAGCCGGAACACGCAGATCACTTTGCAATCACGACCGAGGCCGCATCGTGTCCGGCGGCGAAGGGGCTGCCCGCAACCGGCCCGAGCGCACCCGTGGTCGCGTCGATCAGATAGACGGTGACGTCTGCGGTCTGCTCACTGGCAACGAAGGCGAACTTGCCGCTGGGATCCGTGGCGACCGAGAAAGGACCCTGCCCGGTTGCAAACGGGCTGCCCGGCACCGGTGTCAGCGCACCCGTGGCGGCGTTGACCGTAAAGGCGGTCACGCTGTTGCCACCCGAGCTGTTGCCACCAGCTGTGCTGACGGCGTACACGAACGTGCCGCTCGGATCGATCGTGACCGAGGTGGCACCCGGCCCATCGATGGCGTAGGGGCTGCCCAGCACGGCGGTGAGCGCGCCCGTGGCCGCATCGAGCGAGTAGGCGGAAATGTTGCCGGAGCCATCGTTGCCGACGTAAGCGTACTTGCCATTTGGATCGACGACGATCCCGTAGGGCTGATCCCCGGTCGAGGTCATCGGCGAGGTCAACGGCGTGAGCGCGCCCGTGGTGGGATCGATGGTGTAGGCGGAGATGTTGTCCGCGCTGCCGTTCATGTTCGTCACGTAGGCGAACTTGCCCGTCGGATCAACCGTAACGGAGGAGGGGTTGTAGCCGGCCGTGAACGGGCTGCCGGCGATGGGCGTGAGGACGCCGGCGCTCGAATCGACGGTGAAGCCCGAGACGTCGAACGAGTTCACGTTGGCGACGTAGACGAAGCGGCCGCTCGGATCCACGGTCACCCCGAGCGGCGCCACGTCGGCCGCAAACGGGCTGCCCGTCACTTCCGTGAGCGCACCGGTGTTCGCGTCGATCGCCCAGACGGAGACGCCCGTGGAATCGAAGTTGGCCGCGTAGAGGAAGTGCCCGGCCGGATCGACCGCCAGGGCGTGCGCCCGCTTGGCGGCGAAGGGGCTGCCGGCGACGGGCGTGAGTGCGCCCGTGACCGGATCGATCGTGTAGGCCGAAATCGTATCGTCGCCCTCGTTGGCGACGTACGCGAAGCGACCGACATCCGCGCACACCACCGCCACCGAGGTGACATTGGCGTCGGCCACAGTGCCACTGCCCGTGCCGTTCGTGACCGTGCAGTTCTGGACCGGATTCGTCGGCTGGGTGGAGACCGTGACGGCATATGCGTCGCCGCTCGAGAACGAGCCGGGCAGGGTAAACGAGCCGTTCGCGGAGACGCCGATCGAGCCGCTGCCGGACTTGGTGTTCAGCATCAGTCCCGAGCCCTTGAGCCCGGAGACCGTGCCCCCGATGGTGTGAGCGGTGGCACAGGCCACGGCGACGTTCGTGACGTTGCTGCTGCCGACCATGCCGCTGCCATTCGTCACCACGCAGGTCTGGTCGGGATTGGTCGGCTGGGTGTAGACCGTAACGGCGTAGGACTTGCCGCTCGCGACCATGGTGTCAAACGCGAACGGTCCGGACGCGGAGACCGGCAGATCGTCGCCCCCGTTGTCGCGCAGCACCAGGCCCGATCCGGCAAGACCGGACACGGTGCCACCGACTGCGTAGGAGCCACCTCCGCTGTTTCCGTCTCCGCCGCCGCACGCGCTCAGCGTGCCCGCGGTGATGCCGGCCAGGACCAGGGCTGCGACAGGCGAGAAGCGCGTATTCATGATCAGCGTCCCAAAGTCCCCGACGGGGACATGTGGCGAGGAGCATATCGACGCGCCGAAGCTCCCTGCTTACAGGTGGCTTACAGTGTTGGTGCAGTTCCCTTGCAGCGGGACGCCTCCACTGCGTCCCGCTGCTCCCGCCACTCTCTCCCTAGTCGTCCTTGCGCCGGAAGTGCTGGCGCAGCATGTGCTCGGTCACCATCCGCCCGAGGCGGTTGCCCTCCTTGACGGAGTGACGGTAGTGCATGCCACCGAAGATGCGGGCGTTGTCGACTTCGGCGACCACGTCATCAAAGCTGCTGAAGTTATGCGTCGTGCCGGTCACGACGCTCGTCACGCTGTAGGGAATCTCATCCGTGCCGAAGAAGGCGGTGTTGGCATCCATGATCGCCGCGGTGACGCAGCCGTGATTGGCGGGGTACTCGGGGTGTCCCGGCGTCACGGCGAGCGGCTCCCAGTTCGGGTCTGGGACGGTCTTGGGATTACCGTCGGTGTCGGCGTCATGGATCGCCGTGTACGGGCGCCAGAAAGCGAAGTGGTACTTGGCGTTCATGCAGGCCGTGCCGGCATCCGAGCCGGCAACCGAGTACATCGCTGCCAGGCGCGCGGCCGCGGCGGTATCGAGCTTTTGGCTCACGGCCAGCCCGCGGAACGCGCGGCTGTACTGGGCTGCCGCGTCATCGGTCCAGAAGCGCCCGATCTCGGTCTGCTGGGCGCTGCGCACGGTGCTGTTGAGCGCACCGTAGGCCTTGGTCAGGTTGAAGTTGGCCGCCCACAGGTCGCTGGTCAGCGCCGGCGGCGGCGGCATCTCGCTCAGGAACTGTCCCGCGCTCTGCAGCGAGAACGGCTTGAACTGTGTCATCCACACGCCGACCGGCGCCGGCGGGGTGTTCGGCGGCGGAGCGGGGAAGGTCGGCACCGGCTCCCAGATGCCCGGTCCGTGTCCCCAGGTGTAGGTGAGGGGCGCCTCGAGACCATCGCCGGTGCGCAGCGCCAGCCAGTGGGAGGCGACCTCCCTGCCGACCGCGACACCCTCAGTCTTGCTCTGGCCGTCCGGGATGTTCGCGAGTGATGCGGTGAGGGCGGCATCGAAGGTGGCGCTCTGTGCGGGCAGGTAGTGCACCAGCACGTCATGCGCGGCGCTCGCGGCGGCTGCGTCCTTGGACGCGCCGTGAGGCGCATGAACGCTGACGGCAAAGGGCTCGTAACGGCCGTGGATCGCCTCGACGGCGTCGTACATCGCGATGTCGACATACGCGTAGTAGGGCAGCGCCACGACATTCTTGCGCCCCGATCCGGGCACCGCGCTCTCCAGCACCGAGTGCCAGTCGGTGATGACGTTCTGCGCCGGTGCGGGCAGGGCGAGGAACACACCCAGAGTCAACGCCCCCCAGGGGGCGCACTTGCGGATGAATTGCATAAGCGGTGACCTCTTTAGTTTTGGTTGGTACTGCAAGATGGGCGGCGCCGGACGTCCATGTGCACGTGGGCCCCGGCCGAATTCGCTGCAGGGATCGTGCAGGCAGGGCTCTTCACCAGGGCGGTTGGACCGGAAGTGGCCCAACGGCCGAGAACACGGCCAAGGTGCGGGGCGCGAACTAGGTCGGATGTGAAATCCGCTCGCTCGCCTCGGCGTTGTGGAGGAGATCCATGGATGCACTCGCCCAGTCAACTCTGTCGCCAGCACCGCGACGAGTCCTGAGCCGGATCTGAAGACGCGCTGAGGGTGCGCTGAAGGCTCTGTCAGCGACACGTGCATCGCATCCGCGTGTTTACGGTGCGGGCGCCCCGCGTCCGGGCGGGAGCGGTCCGTGGATCGACTTGTGAGGGCGTGAGCCGCCGGGTCAGGGCACGTAGGAGGCTTCGAAGCGAAGCCGGATGTCGCGCAGCTGTGCTGCGACGGCCGGGTCGAGCTCCTTGGGACGGTGTTTCTCGAGAATCTGCCTGAGATCGCGGTCGATGCGCGCTAGCAGGTCGTTGTCGGCTCCGCCGGCCGTACCCATCGGCATGTTCGGACCGAAATACCGGGTCTGCCACAGATGCTCGCGGCAGTGGTCGACGGTGTGCTGCTGTGCAAGATAGTTGCCCCGTGGCCCGACCTTGATCGCAAGATCGAGGGCGAGGGTGGTTTCATCGATCTGCACGCCCTGCCACATGGCGCGCAGGAGCCCGGCGAGGTCGTTGCAGAGCAGCAGGGCGTGCAGCGAGTAAGTCAGCCCCTGATCGAGCGAGCCGCAGTAATCGAGCGTCGCCGGCCTGGAGAAAAAGGCCTGCAGGATCCCGGCGGTGAGCTCCGTGACCGCATCCTGGTTGAAGCGTGCGGAACTGGAGTAACCCGCGGCACCGGTGAAGGAGGGTAGCTCGAGCCGGCGCCGCACCTGGCACATGATGAGGTCGGCCAGCGAGGTCTGCGCGAAGTTGCCGATGCTGCCGGTCGCCGGCTCCATGAAGCAGACGTCCGAGCTGCCGATGCAGAACGAGCCGCGACGCACGAGCTGCGCCAGCACCATCGCCGAGAGGTCGGTGGCGAGGCTGTTGACGATGCTGCCTGCGGTGGTGATGGGGGTGGAGGCGCCGCCGATCGGCAGCGTGCCGACGCTCACCGGTACGCCCGCGCGCACCGCCTGTATCAGCTGGTCGGTGTGCATCGCGTGGTAGTTGAGCGGCAGCGGCGTGATGATCTGCAGGAAGTACGGCTTGTCGAAGAGTTCCTGGCGGCCGCCGCGGATGGCGGCGGCCATCTCGATGGCCACCCCCAGGGACTGCGGGTTCTCGCACAGGTACTCGAGCGGCTTGGTGGTGTTGGCCGCCATGATCGAGAACTCCTCGATCTCCCCGTGGATGTCGGAGCGCGCGACGTTCTTGCAGGCGATGCACACTGCGTCGATGTTGGCGAGGGCGTCGGCAACGCGCGTGACTCTGGCGAGGTCCTCGCCGGTGCTGTCGCGCGGCTCGCCGCTCTCGAGGTCGTAGACCTTGATGCAGGTCATCCCCGGGATGAACCAGGTGTGGTGGCAGTCGAGATCGATCGCGCGCGCGCCGTCGCGGTCCCAGAGCTTCGTGCGCTTCGCGACGCTGCTCAAGGTATCGCGCACCATGTCGGGATCGAAGCGAACCACCCCGTCATCACTCGTGGGGCAGCCGGCGTTACGCAGGATCGTGAGGGCTTCGGAGCCCGGCTCGAAGGCGACGCCCGAGTCGCGCAGCAGGACGAACGTCGACTCGATCAGCTGCTCGACGTGTGCCGCCGGGATCGGCGCGTAAGGCGCGGTCGCGGCATCGTGCAGGCCCGCATCGACAGGCGCCTGGGTCTCTGCTGCCGGTGGCCGTGGACGACGGCCGGTGCGCATCGGTCGCTGCATGCTCGGATCCTCAACAGTCCCGCACGGGTTGCGCAATCAATTTCCGCCCCGCAGCATACCCTGCCCGTCCGCAGGTGCGGAATGCAGGGCGAATGGGATTGAGAATGAACATCGAATCGCGCTACCGGGTGCTGTTCGAGCCGGTGAAGCTCGGACCGGTCACCGCCCCCAACCGCTTCTACCAGGTGCCGCACTGCACCGGCATGGGGGCGGCCATGCCGCGCACGCTGGCGGGCATGCGCGGCATGAAGGCCGAGGGCGGCTGGGGCGTGGTGTGTACCGAGTACTGCTCGCTGCACCCGAGCTCGGACGATCAGCCCTATCCCTACGCCTCGCTGTGGGACGAGGGCGATGTCGCGAACCTCGCCTCGATGACCGAGCAGGTGCATGCCCACGGCGCACTCGCCGGGGTCGAGCTGTGGCACGGCGGCAGCTATGTGGCGAACATGCTGAGCCGCCGCCCGCCGATCGGCGTGCGCTCCATGTTGAGCCGCGTCGACCCGGTGCAGTCGCAGCGCATGGACCGGCGCGATATCCGCGAGTTTCGCCGCTGGCACCTCGCGGCGGCGAAGCGCGCGCGCGAGGCGGGATTCGACGTCGTCTACGTCTACCCGACGCACGGCTACCTGCTCGCGGAGTTCCTGTCGCGGAGCCTGAACGACCGCGCGGACGAGTACGGCGGCTCGCTCGAGAACCGCGTGCGCCTGGTGCGCGAGATCCTGGAGGAGACGCGCGCGGCGGTCGGTGACAAGTGCGCGATCGCCGTGCGCTTCTCCGCCGACGGTCACGGCGTGGAGCACCTCTCAGTGGCGGAGGCCCACGACGTCGTCGGCATGCTCGCCGAGCTTCCGGACCTGTGGGACTTCGTGGTCGGCGACTACTACGGTGAGGAGATGGCGACCTCGCGCTTCGTGAAGGAAGGGTCGCTCGAGGAGCGCGTCGCCCGGGTGAAGCGCCTGACGACGAAACCGGTGGTGAGCGTCGGGCGCTTCACCTCGCCCGACACCATGGTGCGGCAGGTGCGCTCCGGGGTCATGGACCTGATCGGCGCCGCGCGGCCCTCGATTGCCGATCCGTTCCTGCCCACCAAGATCCGCGAGGGGCGGCTCGAGGACATCCGCGAGTGCATCGGCTGCAACGTCTGCTACTCGAATAACTATCGCGGCACGCCGCTGCGCTGCACGCAGAATCCGACCATGGGCGAGGAGTGGCGTCGCGGCTGGCACCCGGAGAAGGTGCCGCGCGGCAAAGGCGGCTCGGTGCTGGTGGTGGGCGCGGGACCGGCCGGACTCGAGGCGGCACGCACGCTCGGCCGGCGCGGCTACGAGGTCACTCTCGCCGAGGCCGGCACCGAGCCGGGGGGCCGGGTGACGCTCGAGAGCCGCCTGCCTGGACTGTCGGAGTGGGCGCGGGTCCGCGAGTACCGGCTCGCGCAGATCCGGGCCCTGCCGAACGTCCGCCTCTATCTCGACAATCGCCTGAGCGCCGCCGAGGTACGCGCGTTCGGTGCCGACCACATCTTCATCGCCACCGGTGCGCGCTGGCGCCGAAACGGCGTCGGCCGCTGGCATGCGCAGCCCATCGCGCAGCTCGAGGGCGCCGTGCTCACGCCGGATGACATCATGGCTGGCGTGCACCCGCAGGGCCGGGTGACTATCTTCGATGACGACCAGTACTACATGGGCCCGGTGATCTCGAACTTGCTCGCAGGACTGGGTGCCGAGGTCACGTACGTCACCCCGGTGGGCGTGGCGGGGGAGTGGAGCCATTACACCGGCGAGCAGGATGCGGTACAGCGGCAGCTCCTGGAGGCGGGTGTTCGAATCGAAGTCAGCACCGCGGTGACGGGCTTCGACGGCGCGACAGTCTCGCTCGGCTGCGCCTACACCGGGTCAGAGCGCACGCACGGCGCCGAGGCCCTGGTGCTCATCACCTCGCGCCAGCCCGAGGATGCGCTCTACGAGGAGCTGGCCGGTCCCGACGGTGAGGCATCGGGCCTGAGCCTGCGCCGCATCGGTGACTGCCGCGCCCCGGCGCTCATCGCGCACGCGGTGTATTCCGGGCACGAAGCGGCGCGCGAGCTCGACGATCCGGAGACCGGACAACCACTTAGGCGTGACCGGCCGGTGATCGAGCGGCGTTGAGTATGCAAACAACAGTCCCGGTTATCATCAGACACAGTCGTCAGCCGCAGCGGCGCCGTCTCATGGCGGTATGCGCACGGCTCCCAGCGAGGTTTTGCATGCCTATCGTCCGCGTGGTTGCCGATCTTTGCGCGTCAGACTCTCTGCCGGAGCCGGGCAGCCGTGCTCCGAGAGCGCCGCTCACTTGGAGCCGGCTCGCCATCTGTGCGTCGTCGCTGCTGGCGCTGGCACCTTCGGTGCAGGCCCAGAGCCTGCCTCCGAGCGTGACCGCGTGCCTTTCAGAGACCGACGTTCTCAAGCGCCTCGCGTGTTACGACAGAGAAGTCGGTCGCTACGCGCACGCACCGGCCGCACCCGCCGCCGCTGCGGCCGGCAGTGCTGCGGCAGGCACCGCGGCCGCGGGCACTGCTGCCGTTGGCGCTGCGGCCGTGACCGCGGGTGCTGCCAAGTCGGCGGCCCCCGCGACGCTGCCCGCTGCAGCCGCCGCGCCGGCCGCTGCGCCAGCCGCGGCTCAGGAGGCCTCGTCCGTCACCGCGCGCATAACCAAGATCGACAGCTACCCCGATGCGATGGTCCTGCACCTGGACAATGGCCAGGTGTGGCAGCAGGTGCTGCCGGCCACGGCCGACCCGAATCTCAACACCGGTGACTCT
>Ga0335076_10001175_pt1 | contig 25227 bp, 19 predicted proteins | sample Lox_Sample_25_FD_206717 | JGI IMG/M metagenome (GOLD analysis project Ga0335076, IMG submission 206717) | Soil microbial communities from Loxahatchee National Wildlife Refuge, Florida, United States - Lox_Sample_2.5 | ecosystem: Environmental > Terrestrial > Soil > Wetlands | place: USA... | reverse complement strand
GGCAGGAGAGGTCGAGAGGTCGGTCAGCAAGGCGTTGAAGGCTATCAATAGCGCACTGCGCAAGCGCGCGCGCGTCGCGGTCAAGCGGGCGACGCGAAAGCGTACGCGCATGGCGGCCAGCAAGGCAGCGTGAGTAAGATCGGCGTTGGGCCGGCGTGAGGAAGTTCCGGGTACGCGGTGCCGATCTTCGCGGAATCAACCGTTTGACCGTCGACGGCATCGCCGGCATTGTCGACCTGGTCGAAGCGATGCACTACAACATCGCGGGCGTCCCGCCGATCCTCGCCAAGCCGAAGCTCGACCGGACGAGCGGCATCACGCGCTTGGTCTACCAGAGCATCCGCGGCGTCATTCGCATCGTCGGACACACGCTCGATGGGCTGCTCGCCGGGCTCGAGCCCTTGCTCGGCGAACGCAGCACATGGCCGGGGCGCGAGGCGCTGCTCGCCGCGCTCAACGGCGTGCTGGGCGACTACTTGGAGGCGTCGAGCAACCCGCTGGCTATTCCCATGCACCTGCGTCGCGGCGGCATCGCGTTGCCGAGCGAGGGCCGGGCGCTGGCCGCAGCGATCCCGGGTGCCGGCGGCAGACTGGTCGTGCTGCTGCATGGCTTGTGCATGAACGATCTGCAATGGAAGCGTAGAGGACACGACCACGGCGCTGCGCTGGCGCGCGACCTTGGCTACACGCCGGTCTATCTGCACTACAACAGCGGCCTGCACGTCTCCACCAACGGGCGCGCGTTCGCGGCGCAGCTCGAAGAGCTCGTGCGAGCCTGGCCGGTGCCGTTGACCGAACTCGTGCTCGTCGGGCACAGCATGGGCGGGCTCGTCGCGCGCAGCGCCTGCCATTACGGCGCATTGGCGCGCCACGGATGGCTGCGGCGGTTGAACAAGCTCGTTTTCATCGGCACGCCGCATCGCGGAGCGCCGTTTGAGCGGGGCGGCCACTGGGTCGACATCCTGCTCAGCGCGAGCAGATACACGGCACCGTTGGCTCGCTTGGGAAAGATCCGCAGCGCGGGCATCACCGATCTCAGGTTCGGAAGTCTCGTGGACGAAGATTGGGAAGAACGCGGTCGCTTCAGGCGCAGCGACGACATCCCCACGACGGTGCCGCTGCCGAAAGGCGTCGCGTGTTACGCGATTGCTGGAGCCATTGGCAAGAAAGCGGGCCGGCTCGGGGCGCGGCTGATGGGCGACGGCATCGTTCCACTGGAAAGCGCGCTGGGTCGCCACCCGGATGTGCGGCTCGCCTTGAACTTCGACGAGTCGCGGCGATGGGTAGCCCGTGGCACCGGCCACCTCGACCTGCTCAGCCGACCGGAAGTCTACGCACAGATCAAGCGCTGGCTGGCTGCGTCGGATTGAGCCCCCGGGACCGAGGCTCCCTTCGGCGGCTGGTCCGCAAACGGGCGGATAGGCGTCGAAACTTGGCCTAGACCTGGGCGGGTTTATGGGGCGCCAGCCGTGACCGCCTTCGCCTTTTCCTTCCTCAGCTTCTTCTCTTGCTTGGCTGCCTGCGCAAGGCGTTTCTTGGTTCTTTGTTTCCTACGCCTCGCTTTGAGCATCTTAGAGCGACTCAATGGAGCCTCCGATCGATGTTCGATTGACTGGGCGTTAGTTTAAGCCGTTGCTCGACTTGCGTGGTCGCTGTCAGCTATAGAGCACCAGGATCAGGCAAATGGGAGTGCGCAAGACTTCTTCGACCTTGCGCCGATTGCCTGAAGCCGACGATGCCGGTGCTACGCGTCACCGCCGCCGCGCGCATCCGGCGTCAGCACTTCGCCGGTGACGGGGTTCGGACGGAAGGCCGTGCAACCCTTGAGCCCGAGCGCGTAGGCGCGCTCGTAGAGGTCGCGGAACGCAGAGAACCCGAAGTCAGCGGGAACGGTCACCGTCTTCGAGATCGCGTTGTCGACGTAGCGCTGCAGTGCGGCCTGAAGCCCGAGCTGCGCTTCGGGGGCGACCTGCGGCGCGGAGACGAAGGCGGGCGGGAGCTCGGCATCGGCGCGGAAGCGCTCGCGGTAGAGCCGCCGTGCGTAATCCTCGATCTGCACGGTTCTTTCGCCGCCATCGGCCTGCCGGATCCGGCGCTGCACGCTGAACGCGTACACGGGCTCGAGCCCGCTCGAGACGTTGCCGGCCAGCAGGCTGATCGTGCCGGTCGGCGCGATGGCGGTGAGATGGCTGTTGCGGATGCCGTGGCTGCGGATCCCGGCGACGATGTCCTCGGGGAGCGCGCGGATGAACTCACCATCGAGGTATTTTTCGGCGGCGAATTCCGGGAACACGCCCTTCTCGCGTGCGAGCTCGATCGAAGCCCGATAGGCGGCGTGGCAGACCGTGCGCATGACCTGAACTCCGAGCGCGAGCGAACGCTCCAAACCGTAGGTCACGCCCAGCATGATCAGCGCGTCGGCGAGCCCCGTGACGCCGAGGCCGATGCGGCGCGAGCCGCGGGCGACGGCTTCCTGCTGCGCGAGCGGGAAGTGCGAGATCTCATATACGTTGTCGAGCATCCGCACCGCGACCTGCGCGGCAGAGGCGATACCGTCGAGATCGAGCGAGGCGGACAGGCTGAACGGCTCGCGCACGAACTGCGTCAGGTTGAGCGAGCCCAAGTCGCAGGCGCCGTAGGCCGGCAGCGGAATCTCGCCGCAGGGGTTGGTCGCGCCGATCTGCTCGCAGTAGTAGAGGTTGTTGGCGCGATTGACGCGGTCGATGAACAGCACCCCGGGCTCGGCGCAGTCGTAGGCCGCGCGCATGATGCGCTCCCAGAGCGCGCGCGCGTCCACGCGCCGATGGACACGACAGGGTTTCGGCTTGACCGCCCCCGGCCAGACCCGCTCGACGATTTCCACGCTCGCTCCCTCGTCGGGGCCGACCGGGAAGACGAGCGGCCAGTCGGTTCCGGCCGCCACCGCGCGCATGAGATCATCCGTGACGAGCACCGAGAGATTGAAGCGGCGCAGCGCGCGCTCGTCGCGCTTGGCGTCGACGAACTCCCCGATGTCAGGGTGGTCGCAGCGCAGCGTCGCGATCATCGCGCCGCGGCGGTTGCCGGTGGAGAGCAGGGTGGCGCACATGCTGTCCCAGATGTGCATGAAGGACACCGGCCCCGACGCGATCGCGCCCGAGCTCTTCGCGAGCGAGCCGCGCGGACGCAGCGTCGAGAAGTCGTAGCCGACGCCTCCCCCCTGCTGCATGGTGATGGCGCCCTCCTTGAGCGCCTCGAAGATGCCGTCGAGCGAGTCCTCGATGCGGCCCATGACGAAGCAGTTGAACAGGGTGAGCCGCCGGCGGGTGCCGGCCCCCGCCTGGATCCGGCCGCCGGGAAGAAAACGGAACCCATCGAGCGCGGCGTAGAAGCGATTCTCCCAGCGCTCGCGGTCGGCGCTCTCGGCCGCAGCCAGTGCGCGGGCGATGCGGCGCCAGGTGTCTTCGATGCTGCGTTCTGCGGTGTCCCCGGTGCCGCCGGAGCGATAGCGTGTCTCCCAGATCTGCCGGGAAATATCCATCAAAGGTCGCCGCGGGACGCAGTCACGCTCCAGCATGGGCAGATGATCGCGCGCCGAGCGGGTCGGTCGCTTGAGCGGCGTCAAGCCCGGGACGCCTTGCACCCTGCGTTCGCTATGTCGCAGGCTTGACCCCCGTCAATGCCCGCCGGGCGGTTCCGGCGCAGCATTTCGTCAGGTGTGTTTCCACGTGGGGAAAAAGTATGAAATTGCTCAAGACTGCAGTTGCAGCGGCATCGCTCGCCGCGCTGGCGGGACTCGTCCTCGCGGACCCGCCGGGCACGGGCAAGGCGGCCCCGGGTTGCGGCCCGGGCGCAATGGGGTACGGCCCGGGAGCAATGATGGGCTACGGGCCCGGAGGCTACGGTCCGGACGGCATGATGGCCTATGGCAACGGCCCGGGAATGCGTGGCCGTGGTGGTCCTGGGATGATTGGCGGCGGTCCAGGAATGATGGGCTATGGCTACGGGATGCAGGGCGCGCTTGGCCTGTCGGACGAGCAGCGCAAGAAGATCGACGCGATCCACGACGACATGCAGACCAGAAACTGGGACCTCATGGGCAAGATGCGCATCGAGATGTCGAAGATGCGCGAGCTGCTGGCCACGGAGCCGCTTGACCGGACTGCGCTCGACGCCGTGTACAAGCAGATGAACGACCTGCGGCAGCAGCGTTTCGATGCACACCTTGCTGCGCACGAGCAGACGCTCGCCGTGCTCACCAAGGAGCAACAGCAGCAGCTGAAGGGCCTGGGCCCCTGGTGGCTCGACGCGGAGTGAGCACGGAGCGTAGCCGGAACAGCGCAGCCGTTCTCGCGCGCCGGTCGCGCTAGCACCTGACGCTGCCGCAATCAGCTGTCGGATGTCCCGACGCCGGATGCTGGCGTGGCCGGCGTTCGGCGCTTGAGCATTGCTGCGCTTTGCGGTTAGGCTCGCAGCCCATCAGGGGAAAGGGGTCCGCGATGGCCGGCGTGCTGCTTACCGACCTGTACGAACTCACGATGCTGCAGGCGTACTTCGTGCAGGGCATGAATGGCAACGCAGTGTTCGAATGCTTCGTGCGCAAGCTCCCGCCGCAGCGCAATTTCCTGATCGCCGCGGGGCTCGAGCAGGTCTTGGAATATCTCGTCGGACTGCACTTCTCTTCCGAGGAGCTCGACTGGCTGCGCGAGAGCCACCGCTTCCGGCCGGAGTTCGTCGATTCGCTCGCGGGCCTCACGTTCACCGGCGACGTCGATGCCATGCCCGAGGGCACGGTCTTCTTTGCCGACGAGCCAATCCTGCGCGTCACCGCGCCGCTGCGCGAGGCACAGCTCGTCGAGAGCCGGATCCTGAACCTGCTGCACTACGAAACCCTGATCGCGAGCAAAGCGGTACGCTCGGTGCTCGCGGCGCCGGACGCGCAGCTCGTCGACTTCGGCCTGCGCAGGGCGCACGGCGCGGAAGCGGGGCTGCTCTCGGCGCGCGCGAGTTACCTCGCCGGGTTCGCCGGGACGGCGACGGTCGAAGCGGGACGCCGGTTCGGAATCCCCATCTATGGGACGATGGCGCACTCCTACGTGCAGGCTCACGGCGACGAGGCGAGCGCGTTCGAGCACTTCGCGCGTACCCAGCCGGAAAACGCCGTGCTGCTCATCGACACCTACGACACCGAGCGCGCAGCGCACAAGGTCGTCGCTCTCGCTGCGAAGCTCGCCACGCAGGGAATCGCGATCAAGGGTGTGCGCATCGACAGCGGCGATCTGGGGGAGCACGCACGGCGGGTGCGCACGATTCTCGATGCAGCCGGGCTCACTGCGCTCACCATCTTCGCGAGCGGCAACCTCGACGAGCATCGCGTGCAGGACCTCGTCGCTTCAAAGGCGCCGATCGACGGTTTCGGCATCGGCACGCGCATGAACACTTCCGCCGATGCGCCGTTCCTCGACTGCGCCTACAAGCTCGAGGAGTACGAGGGGAGGCCGCGTCGCAAGCGCTCCGAGGGCAAAGCGACCTGGCCCGGGCGCAAGCAGGTCTACCGCTGCTACGATGCCGCAGGTCTTTCGACGGGCGACGTTCTGGCGCTCGCCGACGATCTGATCCCGGGTACGCCGCTGCTGCAGCCCGTGCTGCGCGGCGGGCGGCCTCTCGCCCAGCGTCCCGGGCTCGCAGCGGCGCGCGACCGCGTCAAGGCGGAGCTCGCGCGCGTGCCAGAGGCTTTGCGCTCGCTGCGCGAGTCCACGCCTTACACGGTCGATGTCGCACTGTCGGTGCGCGCGCTGGCGAGCCGCCTCGACGCGCAGGAATAGAGCCAGCGGGCGCGCCCCTGATTGACCAGGGCTTGACTGGGGTCAACGAAGGGCCCGCGGGCGGTTGCTATCCTTTGTTTTGAAGCCGGCGGCTTGCAGCCGCATGTGCGACGCAAGCGGCGATCGGCTCGGTCGTGCAAGGAGTTCGACCATGATGAACCGAAACGAATTCTTTCCCTCTTTCCCCGTCGATGTGCGTGCCTTGTGGGACATCAACGGCAAGTCGGTCGATTACGCGGAGAAGGCCTACCGGGCCTGGCTCGAGGCCGCCGGTGAGATGCAAGCTCAGGCGATTGCGTTCTTCAACGAGCGTCTGGCCAGGGATTCCGAAGCCGTGACGCGTCTCGGACGCTGCAAGTCGCCGGCCGAGGTGCTGACTGTGCAAGCGGAATATGCGGGGCACGTGTTCGCCGATTTCGTCAACGAGAGCCAGAGGATCGCGGCCTCCCTCGGCAAGATTGCGCGTGCAGGTGCGTTGGCCGAGCCGGCATACGAGAGCAGAGAGGCGTCGACCAAGCGGCCGGCGCATCGGCCCGCAGCGCACTAAGGCGAGCGCTCGCCCGGTTCGCCGGGCGGAAAGGGGCAGGGTGGCTGATCCGCGGCGCCCGGTCGAGATTGCGGCGGGGAGCGTCCGGCTTGCGGGCGAGCTCTCGCTTCCTCCGCGTGCGCGCGGTATCGTTATGTTCGCGCACGGGAGCGGCAGCTCGCGTCACAGCCCGCGCAACCTGCTCGTCGCGCGGACACTGTCCGACGCGGGCATCGGGACGCTTCTTTTCGATCTGCTCACGGCGGACGAAGATCGCGGATATTCCACGCGCTTCGATATCGCGCTATTGGGCTCGCGCCTGGTGGCCGCGACTGAATGGCTCCGCCGCAAGGGTGGTGCGGCCGATGCCCCGATAGGTTATTTCGGCGCCAGCACGGGCGCAGCCGCGGCACTGGTCGCTGCGGCGGAGCTCAAGCAGGGCATTGCCGCGGTGGTGTCGCGCGGCGGACGGCCCGACCTCGCGGGCGAGCCGGTGCTCGCACGCGTCTCGGCGCCTACGCTCCTGATCGTCGGCGGGGAAGATCGCGAGGTGATCGCGCTCAACCGCGCCGCGTTCGCGTGTCTTCGCTGCGAGAAGTCCCTGCAGATCGTCCCCGGTGCAACGCATCTGTTCGAGGAGCCGGGCACGCTGGAGCAGGTATGCGCGCTTGCGTCGCAATGGTTCCGCCGCTGGCTCCCGGTCGAGGGGGAGCCTCGCCTGCAAAGCGCCTAGCGAGGCTAGGCGGTCGCCTTTCTCTCTGCCCCTGCTACGCGCAGGAGCGATATGACCTCGTCGTCGCTTACCTGCGGGAAGTCGTCGTAGAACTGCCCCACCGCATAGAAGAACGGCGGGACGTGCAGGCATACGACCTCGTCGGCCTTTGCGCGGACCTTTTCCAACGCCTCTTCCGATGCTACCGGCACCGCGCAGATCAGGCGCTGGGGCCCCTTGGCGCGCAGCGCGTGCAGGGCGGCGATCATGGTCGCGCCCGTCGCTAGCCCATCGTCGACAGCGATCACCACGCGGCCCGCGGGGTCGAGCGGCGAGCGTGCAGGCGTGTACTGCTCGCGGCGGCGGCGCATCGTTTCCATCTCGGCCGCGGCCTCGTGCTCCACGTATTCGCGCGTGGCGCCCGCGGACTCGGCGTAATCAGCGAGATAGGTCCAGCCGCTCTCATCGATGGCACCGATCGCGAACTCGGGATTCCCCGGCGCGCCGAGCTTTCGCGTCAGCACGACGTCGAGATCGCCTTCGAGGCGCTCGGCGATGATCCCTCCCATCGGCACGGCCCCGCGCGGGATGGCGACCACGAGCGGGCGGCTGCCGCGCCACTTCCTTAGCGCGCGCGCCAGCTGCTCGCCTGCGTCGGTGCGGTCACGGAATAGCATGTATCATTCAACTCCTGCCCCGGCACCTGCGCCGGGGTGCTGCAACCATCAGACTAGAACGGGTGGGCGGGCGCGCATTGACCAGGATCAATGAGGACGCGCTCGCATGTCCTAAGATCAACGCGGGTGCTGGGCACGTCCCGGCCACGATGACGAGGAATCGAGATGTCGATCACCGAGTTCTGCCGTCATGAGGTCGTTTGCGCGAGCCGCGAAACGACCGTCACCGAAGCTGCAGCTCTGATGCGCAAGCACCATATCGGCGATGTGATCATCGCGGAGCAGCGCGGCGAGAAGCAGATACCAGTGGGCATCGTGACCGACCGCGATATCGTGGTCGAAGTGATCGCGGCCGGCATCGATCCGAGCACGCTCAAGCTCGGGGACCTGAAACTTGCTCCTCTGGCCACGATCGGCGAAAGTGCGAGCTACGCGCAGACGGTGTCCAAGATGGCGGTCGAGGGCGTGCGCCGCATGCCGGTCGTCAAGGCGGACGGATCGCTCGCCGGCATCATTACGCTCGACGACATGCTGTGGCAGCTCGCGGGACCTCTTGCGGCGCTCGCCGGGCTGAGCGGTCGCGGCCGGCAGTTCGAGACGGCAACCCGGCGATGACCGTCCGTGTGCTCAACTTAGCCCATTTCCGCCATCTGCGCTGATCCACGGCCGTCATGCCTGGGCCGCTCGACGATGATGCAGTCGGTGGTAAGGATCAGGCTTGCGATCGAGGCCGCGTTCTGCAGGCCGAGCCGGGTGACCTTGGTGGGATCGATCACACCCATGGCGGCGATGTCGCCGAACTCGCCTGTCGCAGCGTTGTAGCCGAAGTTGCCGCTACCCGCGAGCACGCGTTCGAGGATGATCGAGGGCTCGCCTCCCGCGTTGACGACGATCTGACGCAGCGGCTCCTCGAGCGCGCGGCGGACGATCTTCACCGCGGCTTGCCGTGTGAGCGAAGCTTCAGGCAGCGCGTCGAGTGCGCTGCGGGCGCGCAATAGCGCGACGCCTCCTCCCGGCCCGACCCCCTCGGCTACCGCGGCGCGGGTCGCGTGCAGCGCGTCCTCGACGCGCGACTTCTTCTCCTTCATCTCGATTTCGGTGGACGCGCCGACCTTGATCAGGGCCACCCCGCCGCCGAGCTTCGCCGCCCGCTCCTCGAGCTGCTGCCGGTCGTAATCGGAGCTTGTCTCCTCGATCGCCTTCTTGATCTGGGCGACGCGCGCCTTGATCTTCTCCGGCGCGCCTCCGCTGCCGATCAGCGTGGTGTCGTCCTTGTCGATCTCGATGCGCTGCGCGCGCCCGAGATCGGCGAGCGTGGTCTTCTCGAGCTTCAATCCCGTTTCGTCGGAAATCACTGTGGCGCCGGTCAGGACCGCGATGTCCTGCAGCAGCGCCTTGCGCCGGTCGCCGAAGCCGGGCGCCTTGACGGCGCAGGTCTTGAGCACACCGCGCAGCGCGTTGACCACCAGCGTGGCCAGCGCCTCGCCGGTGATGTCCTCGGCGATGACGAGCAGCGGCCGGTTCTCACGCGACACCTGCTCGAGCAGCGGCAGCATGTCGTGGATCGCAGAGATGCTGCGGTCGTGAACGAGCACGTAGGCATCCTCGAGCACGGCGCGCTGGCGCTCCATGTCGGTCATGAAGTACGGCGAGAGGAAGCCGCGGTCGAACTGCATGCCCTCTACCACCTCCAGCTCATTGGTCATGCCGCGCCCGTCCTCGGCCTTGATGACGCCGTTCTCGCCGACCTTGGCCATGGCCTCGGCGATCATCTTGCCGATGGCCTCGTCGCCGTTGGCGGAGATGGTGCCGACCTGCGCGATCTCGGTCGACGAAGTACACGGCCGGGAGTTCTTCTTCAGCTCGGCCACCACCGTGTCGACCGCGGCGTCGATGCCGCGCTTGAGCTCCATCGGGTCGAGCCCGGCGGCGACATACTTCATTCCCTCGTTGACGATCGCCTGGGCGAGCACGGTGGCCGTGGTCGTGCCGTCGCCTGCGCTTTCCGAAGTCTTCGCCGCGACTTCGCGCGCCATCTGCGCCCCGAGGTTCTCGAATCTGTCTTCGAGCTCGATCTCCTTGGCCACGATCACGCCGGAGTTGATCACCGTCGGGGAGCCGAAGGAACGCTCGAGCACCACCAGTCGCCCCTTGGGCCCGAGCGTGACCCTGACCGCCCTGGCCAGGGTGTTGAGCCCGGCGCAGATTTTCTCGCGTGCGTCGTGATGAAACTTCAGGATCTTCGCAGCCATCTCTTGCTCCACTCAGTCGCGGCCCCCGGCGGCGCCGCGCGCCCCGGGCCTGCCCTATCGATCCTAGAGGCCTCGCCGACCGCCGGGCTTGATACACGTCAAGCAGCACCGCCGAAGAGGCCCGCGGCGCAACGGGGCGTCGCTCCCCCCAAAGGCCGGGAACGAAGGACAACGGCGCGGATCGAACGGATAGGGGCCCCCGACTGCGGCCGGCGCTGACTTGGATCAATCCCGCTTCTGCGCCAGGTGGGAAGATAGCTATGTGAACGACGATCCGACCGGAGGCGGAACAATGGACGCCAGGCGCAAGCTCGCCGAGCGGCCCGGTGCGCCGCATCGGGCGACGGTGACTCGGCTCAAACCCAGGACACGGCCGCGCCCTTCCGAAGCGCGGACCGAAGCGACGCGCGCGGCCGGCCTCGAGCCGGAATTCCTGCGCGATTCCTACGGCTCGACCGCCTTTGCCGAGGTGATCGACCGTTCGCTGCACGCATCGATGGCGCGCTTCACGGCGGGGCTCGCACCGATGACGCTCGCCGGCGCCTACGCGGACTGGGCGACGCATCTCGCAGCGGCTCCCGGCAAGAGGCTGCAGCTCGCGGAAAAGGCGGCTCGCAAATGGCTGCGGCTCGCAAATTACACTGCTCGCAGCGCCTTGAATCGCAGCAGCTCACCGCCCTGCATCGAGCCGCTGCCGCAGGATCGACGCTTCAATGCGGAAGGCTGGCGCAAAGCGCCATACGACTTGCTTTACCAGTCGTTTCTCCTCGGTCAGCAATGGTGGCACAACGCGATGACCGATGTCCGCGGAGTGTTGCCGCAGCATGAAAAGATGATCGCCTTCGGCACGCGCCAGTGGCTCGACATGTTCTCGCCGTCGAACTTCCTGCTCACCAACCCCGAGGTGCTGGAGCGCACGCGGCAGGAGGGGGGGATAAACCTCTTTCGCGGCGCGTGCAATTTCGCCGAGGACGTCGAGCGGGCGATGGCCGGCCGCAAGCGCGTTGGCACGGAAGCCTTCCGCGTCGGGCACGAGGTCGCCGTGACCCCGGGCAAGGTGGTGTATCGGAATCGACTGATCGAGCTCATCCAGTACGCGCCGGCGACCGACGAAGTGCGTCCGGAGCCGCTGCTCATCGTGCCGGCGTGGATCATGAAGTACTACATCCTCGACCTGAGCCCGCACAACTCGCTCGTGCGCTACCTCACGGAGCAGGGTTTCACGGTGTTCATGATCTCGTGGCGAAACCCCGGACCCGAGGACCGCGATCTGTCGATGGAGGACTATCGCCAGCTCGGCGTGATGGCCGCGCTCGACGCGGTCGGGGCCATCGTGCCCGGGCGCAAGATCCACGCGGTGGGCTATTGCATTGGCGGGACGCTGCTCGCGATCGCCGCGGCGGCCATGGCCCGCGACAGCGACGCGCGGCTCGCGACGACGACGTTCCTCGCGGCCCAGACCGACTTCAGCGAAGCCGGCGAGCTGATGCTGTTCATCAACGAAAGCCAGCTCGCCTTTCTCGAAGACGTGATGTGGTCGCAGGGTTTTCTCGACAGCCGGCAGATGGCGGGCACCTTCCAGCTGCTGCGCTCGAACGACCTGATCTGGTCGCGCATGGTGCGCACGTATCTCATGGGAGAGCGCGAGCCGATGACCGATTTGAACGCCTGGAACGCCGATGCGACGCGGATGCCGTACCGCCAGCACTCCGAATATCTGCGACGGCTGTTTCTCGACAACGATCTCGCGGAAGGCCGCTATCCGGCAGGCGGACGACCCGTGGCGCTCTCCGACTTGCGCACGCCGATCTTCGCCGTCGGCACGGAGACCGATCACGTCGCGCCGTGGCGGTCCGTGTACAAGTTCCACCTGCTGACCGACGCGGAGGTGACCTTCCTGCTCACCAGTGGCGGACACAATGTCGGTATCGTCTCCGAGCCGCGACACCCGAATCGGCACTACCGGGTTGCGACCAAGCGATCAGAGGACCGCTACCTTGACCCCGATGCCTGGTTCGCGAAGGCGACGGAGAAGGACGGATCGTGGTGGCCGCAGTGGGCTGGCTGGCTGACGGCGCACTCGGGTGCATCGGTGAAGCCGCCCGCGATGGGCGCTGCAGGCGCGGGCTACGCGCCTCTCGCTGATGCTCCGGGGATTTACGTGCTGCAGGAGTAGCGGCTAGGCGAGCGCGGCGTCGCGGCGCGGCACACTGCCCGCAGTCGGCGGAGCATCGTCGAGCGCCTCGCGCTGCTCGGCGAGATACTGGTGCACGAACGCGATCGCCATGCTGCCTTCGCCGACTCCGGAGGCCACGCGCTTGATCGAGCCGTGCCGCACATCGCCTACCGCGAACACGCCCGGCACACTCGTCTCGAGCAGGTAGGGGTCGCGCTCGAGCGGCCAGCGCTGCGCATCACGGGCGAACAGATCCATCACGTCTCGACCGGTGCAGATGTAACCGCGCTCGTCGCGGATGACGTCGGCAGGAAGCCAGCCCGTCTCGGCATCGGCGCCGATGAAGGCGAACACCGCCTCGGTGTTCTCGCGTCGCCGCTCGCCGGTCGCGCGGCGCTCGACGACGATCGACTCCACGTGCTCCTCTCCCTCCAGCGCCGCGATCTGACTGCCGGTCTCGATGCGGATGTTCGACTTCGTCGCGAGCTGCTCGATGAGATAGTGCGACATCGTCGCCGCGAGCGACGCGCCGCGCACGAGCAGCGACACGTTGCGCGCATAGTCGGCGAAGAACATCGCTGCCTGGCCGGCCGAGTTGCCGCCACCGATGAGAAAGATGTCGTTCCCCGCGGTCGCCAAAGCCTCTGTACGCGCCGCGCCGTAGTACAAGCCGCGGCCCACGAGCCGATTCGCTCCGGCCACATCGAGCTGTCGCCAGGAAACGCCGGTGGCAATCACGATGGCGCGCGTGCGGAATTCGTCGCCGTCCTCGAGGCGAACCGCGTAGGCCGCGCCGCCGCAGCGCGTGGCGATGCCCTCGACGTTGCGGCCCACCAGGATCTCCACGCCGAAGCGCTTGGCCTGCTGCAGAGCGCGGGAGCCCAGATCGTCGCCGCTCACGCCAGTCGGAAAGCCCAGATAGTTTTCGATTCGCGACGAGGTCGAGGCTTGTCCGCCGGGCGCCTGGCGCTCGACCAGAATGGTGCGCAGGCCCTCGGAGGCGCCGTACACTGCGGCGGCAAGCCCGGCGGGTCCTGCGCCGACGATCGCCACGTCGTAGACCTCCGGCGAGGGCGTCGTCTGCAAGCCGAGGGCCTGCGCGACCTCGCGGAAAGTCGGTGTGACGAGCCGGGTACCGTCGGCGAGGATGACTAGCGGATAGGCTTCGCCCGGTTGCGGGGCGGCAGTAAGGCCGACGCGGGCCTCAGGGTCGCGCAGGTCGTGCCAGCGAAACGCGATGTGATTGCGAGTGAGAAAGTCGCGCAGATCGTGGCAGGCGATGTCGTAGCGATGCCCGATCAACGTGACGGAGGGCGCCGCCACCGTCGAGGCGTGAACCTCCTGCACGTGGCTGATCCGTGCAGCCATGGTGCGCATGACCTCCCCGTTGAGCCGCGGGCAGGAGGCGATCAGCTCGTGGAAATCGGACGCTTCGAGACGCGCGACACGCGTCGCCTCGGTCGCGCGCAGCCCCGCGATCGCGGGCGAGCGGAGCACCAGGGGAACTTCTCCACCGTACTCCCCAGGTCCATAGTGGTTGATGACGCGCTCCGTCCCACCCACCGTTTTCAGCACGTCGATCGCTCCGTCGAGCACGATGAAGAAGGCGGGCAATTCGCCTTCGTGAATCAGCCAGTCGCCCGGACGCACGCGCACATCCGCCGTGCGCCGGGCAATCACTTGCAACTCGGAGTCGGGAACCTCGGCGAACAGCGGCACAGCGCGGAGGAGCTCAGCGGTAATCATGGAGAATCGGCAGACGAATCGGCAGGAGGAAGCATTCTACGCACAAAGCCCTGTTCTTGTTGCCGGCCACCACCGGAGCGTGCAACATACCCACATCGCCAGCGGGGCCGCATGTCCCGTTAGCCCGCCACGATGCCGCGTTTCTCAGCGAATCTTTCGTTCCTGTTTACCGAGATGCCGTTCCTCGATCGCTTCGGAGCGGCGGCGCGCGCAGGATTCACGGCCGTCGAGTTCGCTTTCGCCTACGAGTATCCGCCGCGCGAGCTCGCGGCGCGGCTGGACGAGCATTCGCTCGCGCTCGTGCTGATCAACGCGCCGGCGGGCGATGCCGCCGCCGGCGATCGCGGGCTCGCGGCGCAGCCGGGCCGCGAGCACGAATTCGCCGCGAGCATCGCCACGGCGCTCAACTACGCACACGCGCTCGCCTGTCCACGGATCCATGTCATGGCCGGGCTGATAGCGCCTGGCGCGAATGGCGAGCAGCGCGGGCGACAGCGCGCTGCGTTCGTGCGCAACCTTCGCTTCGCGGCGCGGGAGGCGGAAGAGCGGGGTGTGGAGCTCACCATCGAGCCGATCAACACGCGCGACATTCCCGGCTATTTCCTGAACACGCAGGCCGAAGCACATGCCGTGCGCGAGGAGGTCGGCGCCGACAACCTGGAGGTGCAGATGGACCTCTACCACGCGCAGATCGTGGAGGGCGATCTGTCGGAGAAGCTTAGGCGCTGGCTGCCACACATCGGGCATATTCAAATCGCCGGCGTTCCCGGCCGCCACGAGCCGGACGTGGGCGAGATCAACTACGCGCACCTCTTCGCTCTGCTTGACGAGCTCGGCTACGGCGGCTGGGTCGGCTGCGAGTACCGGCCGCTCGCCGGCACCGTGGAGGGCCTGGGCTGGATGAAGGGGCTTGCTCCGCGACCCTTTACTTGACCGAGCCCATCATCAGACCGCGGACGATGAAGCGCTGACCCAGAAGCATCAACAGCACGGCTGGAATCGTCGAGATGATAGAGGCAGCCGCCATTTGCGCATGCTGTGTTTCGTATTGCTGCGCAAAGCGTGCGACCGCCACGGGCACCGTCGCCGTCTGTCGCGAGGTGAGCGTGAGCGCGATCGGGAACTCGTTCCAGGAGAAGATGAAGGCGAGGATGCCCGCGGCGATCAGCCCCGGGACGGCGAGCGGCAGAACGACGCGCAGGAAAGCCTGCAGCGGCGTACAGCCGTCGACCCGCGCCGCCTCCTCGACCTCGGGCGGAATCTCGCGCAGGAACGCGCTCATCAGCCACACGGTCATCGGCAGGTTGACGGTGACGTGAGTGAGCACGAGCGCGGCGCGCGTGTCGTAGAGTCCGAGCTCGCGGAAGGCGATGTACCAGGGCCCGAGGAGCGTCAGCACCGGCACCATGTGAAAGGCGAGCGTCCAGCCGAGGAAGCCGGCGCTCACCCAGACCGGCCAGCGGAAGCGGTGCAGCGAGTACGCGGCCAGCGAGCCCACGACCAACACGGCGAGCGTGCTGATCGACGCGACCGCGAGGCTGTTGCCGATGTTGCCGACGAAATCGGAACGGCGACCGAAGAGCACTTCGGCGTAGTTAGCGAGCGTCGGGGCGAAGGGAAACTGGCCGGCGTAGATGGCGATCTGCTGCTTGAACGAGGCCGTCAGGATCCACAGAAAGGGGCCGATGACGGCGAAGAGCGCGAGCGCGACGAGCGTGCGGCCCATCCAGCCACCGCGCGCCGCGCGAGGGACCCTCGCGCTGTCTGGCACGCCGGCGTGGCGCAGCTTCATTGCGCTCGCACCGCGACGGATACGTGTCGCGCCGTAACGAGGAAGGCGACGATCGCCGCGATAACGGCGAGGGAGAGGAGAGCGCCGTAGCCGAGTTGATTCTGCTCGAAGAAGACCTTGTACAGATGCAGGTTGACGAGCTCGGTTGCCGTGCCGGGCCCGCCCGACGTGAGCAGGTAGACCTCGTCGAAGACCTTGAAGGCGAGGATCGTGCGGAACAGGAACGCGACGATGATTGCGGGGCGCAGCAGCGGGATCATGATCCGCCAGACGACCTGCCAGCGCGTGGCACCGTCGACGCGCGCGGCCTCCAGCAGGTCCGTCGGGAGTCCCTCGACCGCCGCGAAGAGGATGAGGAACACGAAAGGTACCCAGTGCCAGATGTCGACCACGATGACCGACGTGAGCGCGAGGCTCGTGGAGCCGAGCCAGTTCACCGGTGCCAGGCCGAGCGCCGTCAGAGTCTGATTGAAGATGCCGAAGTCGTAGTTGTACATGAGCTTCCACATGCTGCCGATCGCTACCGGCGGCACCAGGATGGGCAGGATCATCGCCGTGCGTACCCATTGCTTGCCGCGGACGAGGCCCGCTACCGCGATCGCCAACGCCAGGCCGATGATCATTTCGGCGGCGACCGAGACCACCACGAAGACCAGTGTATTGACGAGGGCCGGACGTAGCACGTCGTCGGCAAGGAGCTGCGCGAGGTTGGCGCGCGGAGTGAACCTCCAGATCTCACTGCCCTCGGCGAATTCGATCGTCGAGACGCTCATCCGCACGAGGTTGGCGAGCGGATAGAGGGTCAGCGCGGCGAGCAACAGCACCCCCGGGAGCAGGCTCCAGTGCTTGAAGCTGCGGCTGACGAATGAGCTGCGCGTCACGGCTCCGCGCGAGGACTATTCGGGAAGCGGCGGCAATGCACCGGTCTTGCGGCCGTTTTTCCCGAACAGCTCTTCGATTTCCTTCGCGGCGGTGTTGAGCGCCTTACCCGAGCTCATCTCGCCGATCGCGGCCTGGTTCAAGCGCAGGCCGAGAATCTGTTCGACCTGCGCGCCCTCGGCGTAGCCAAGCTCCTGTTTGGCGAACTTCTGCGTCTCGAGATAGGCGGGCATCCAGCGCAACCTGGGCTCCTTCGCGAGGTCGGACGTGTATACGTCGCTGCGATTCGGGATACCGCCCGCCTGCGCAAACGCGCGCTGCGCAGCGGAGGTGAGGAACCAGCGCGAGAACGCGAGCGCAGCCTTCTTCTGTGCCTCGGGCGCGTCCTTCGGAATGACGGCGTTCCAGTTGCCGATCACCGCGCCGAAGACGCCGCCGCGGCCCGCAGGCAGCGCGACAGTCTCGAGCTTGCCCACCACCAGCGACTTGGCCGGATCCTCGAAGCTCGCGAAGGCCGCAGTGACGACATCGCCCATGGCGGCCTTGCCGGTGGCAAGCAGCTGGATCACGTCGCCCTGTCCGAGCGTGCCGTAGTTCGGCGGCCCGCAGCGCTTGAGCAAATCGATATAGAGGTCGAGTGCGGCCTTCGCTTGTGGACTGTTGATGGTCACCGTGTAGTCGCCGCCGGCCGGGTCCTTCACGACGGAAGCGCCTTCGGCGAGCATTACGCTCTGCCAGTCGTACCGGATGCCGTTTCCTTTCTCCCCGCGCACGACGAAACCGTACATCTTCGGCGGGTCGGTGAGCCTGGCGCAGGCGGCGGCGACCTCGGCCCAGGTCTTCGGCGGCGCGATGCCGGCCTGCTTGAGCAGATCGGGTCGGTAGTAGAGGAGCTGCACGTTGCCGAGCACCGTATACGCCATCAGCTTGCCGCCGTCGGCGGTTCGCCAGCGCTTCTGCGCATTCCAGTAGCCGGAATCGCCGTAGGTCAGCACCTCCTTGGGCATGTCGAACGTGGGATCGATCTCCTTGAGCGGCGCGAGGAATCCGCCTTCGTAGAACTCGATGGTCCACTGGGTATCGATGAACATCAGGTCGTACGGGCTCTTGCCGGTGCGCACCGCGTTGCGTGCCTTCTCCAGCATGCCGCCGAACGGCGTCGTGTCGAGCTTGACCTGATTGCCCGTCTGTTGCTCGTAGAGGCCGACGACCTTTTCGAACGCCGGATACCACGGCGTCGACGCAACGAGGATCGTGATCGGCGGCTGCTTGCCTACGTCTGCGAAAGGCTGCTGTGCAGCGGCGCCAAGGGAAAGCCCAGCCGTGGTTGCGAACACGGCGATGATGCGCAGGAACTGTCTCATCTTCTCCTCCGGGTGCTGTTGTCTTCGTTCATGCCGCGTCGGCAAGCCGGCTTACCCCATAGCGCTCGTAGAATTCGACGGGCGCATCGTGCGCCGCCAGCGCCTCCGCGATGCCGCGCAGGAAGCGCCGTTCGATGTTCGCATCGCGGAACGGCCGCATCTGCTGCGGATCGGTCGCCAGATCGTACAGGGTCGTCCCCACGCCGGGGTCGAACTTCTTGCCGTCGTGCATCGGGATGCGTCGCGCGTCCTTGAGCGCATCGATGCGCAGCACCGGCATGTTCTTGGTGAAGTCGAACGGCCCGGCGAGCTTCGCGGTTCGCATCTCGGCACCGCTGAAAAGCGTATGTAGATGCATCGGCATCAGCGTGTATTCGTGAAGGCCGGGTGCGTAGAGGTCTACGGGATAGAGGTAGTACGTATAGCGGCCGTCGGTGGCGCCGATCGGGCCGCCGAACATGCCGAAGATGCCGATGTCACGGATCGGCTGGTCCACTCCGAGGAGGGGCAGCAGCGAGCGCGCGCGCACCTCCGGCGGCACCGTGAGGCCGTGAATGTCGAGGAAGGTCGGCATCAGGTCCATCGTCTGCGTCAGCGCACGTCGTCGCTCGCCTCCGTGGCCGGCGAACTGCGGGTGGTAGCCGATGCAGGGAATGTACGAGATCTCGGTGTAGTAGGGCTGCAGGTTCTTGCCCCACCAGTCGTGTTCGGCGAGCAGGAAGCCGTGGTCGGTGGACAGGAACAGGGCGGTGTCGCGCCACAGGTCGTGCTGGTCGAAGTAGTCGAGGAGCTTGCCGAAATAGTGGTCGCAGGCGGCGACCAGCGCTGCGTAATTGGCGCGGATCTCGGCGATCTCTTCCGGCGAGTCGGCGACCTTCTCGTACATCGGCCAGTCGAGCACGCCGCCCCTCCAACCCGTTGCGTAGGCCTTCTTGAAGCGCGAGGGTGCGTGAAACGGCTCGTGAGGGTCGAAGCACTCGAGCATCAGGAACCAGTTGTCGGCGCGGCGGTTGAGATCGAGAAACTCGAAGCCGCTGGCGAAGCAACGCGGCAGGCAGAAATCCTTCTCGTCCTCCATGAACTCGCAATTGATCGCGTGCTGCAGCCGCTTCCAGCCTTCGTCCAGAGGATAGTGCCTGGGCGAGAACTTCTCACGCAGGCGCTTCAAGGGCGGCTCGACCATCGCCTTCCACGGGTCGTACTCCTGGCCCCGGATGAAATCCCAGGTGCGGAAACGGCCATGATACGTCGCGCCTCCGTCCTCGAAGTAGTGCATGTGGTCGGTGACGAGGTGCGTGTGGATGCCCGCGTCGCGCATCATCTCCGGGAAGGAGTTGTCGAAGGGCTCGAGCGGGCCCCAGCTACGGTGCATGAAGTTGAGCCGGCCGGTGTGCAGGTCGCGGCGCGCAGGCATGCAGGGCAAGCTGCCGACGAAGTGCGTATCGAAGGTGACCGCACGGCGCGCGAAGCGGTCGAAGTTCGGCGTACGGATCGAGCCGCCGCCGTAGCAGCCGAGCCCGCTGCGGATCAGCGAATCGAAGAGAACGAAGATCGTGCGCATGGCAGAACCGTGATCAAGGGACGAAGCTTGAGAGGATGCCAGCGGGCTGCCATAATGAAAAATATATATTTGTATTTAAGGCATAACCAATGGAAATGGCACTGCTGCGCGAGGCGGGCCTCCTCCGGCATTTCCTGGCCGTGGTGACGGAAGGCAGCATTAGCGGGGCCGCGGCAAGGCTCGCGGTGTCGCAGCCGGCGCTCACCAAGAGCATCCGCAAGCTCGAGACGCGCTTCGGCGTTCCGCTCTTCGAGAGAATGCCTCGCGGGGTGGCGCTCACCGCCTTTGGCGAATGCCTGCTGCCTCACGCAAGGCGCATCGAGGCAGAGTGCCGCTTTGCGGAAACCGAGATGCAGGCGCTGCGCGGCGGCCGCACCGGCCGGCTGCGGCTCGGCGCCGGTCTATTCTTCGGAACGGCGCTGCTCCCGCGGGCGATTGCGCGGCTGCGCGGCGAGTTCCCTGACCTCCCGGTCGAGCTCGACGTGGGCATCAACGAGCTCACGCACCCGCGCCTGTTCGACGGGGAGCTCGACGTCGTGTTCTGCCGCCTCCCCGATGCGGAGGCTTTGCCTTCCTCGATCCTGCGTCGCGAATTCTTCGCGATCGATGCGCGCATTGTTGCCGGCGAAGGGCATCCGCTGCTGGCGAAGGCCCGCGTCGCGGCGCGCGATCTGCGCGCCTATCCGTGGGTCATCTACCAGCAGGACCGCGAGATGATCGCGCACGTCTTCGCAGCCGTTCGCGAGGCAGGGACGGAGCCGCTGCGCGTCGGAACGGAAGTGAAGTCGCTATTCGCGCTCATACAGCTATTGCGGATCGGGCCGTACCTGAGCTGCGTGGCCGATCCGCTGATCCGCGCTTATCCGTGGCTGGGAATTCACGCGGTCGGCTACGGACGCCCGATCTGGCGCTTCCCCGGCGGGGCGTTGATCCAGCGGGCACTCGAGAACTATCGGCCCGTCGCGAGGCTGGTCGAGCTCGTTCGCGGGGAAGCCGAACGGCTCCACGCCGCGCGGGCGTTGGTTGCAGTGCCACCGCCTCGTAAGCGCGCGAGGGTCACAACGCGACACTCATCCCGCCGTCGATGACCAGGATCTGGCCCGTGACGTAGTCCGAAGCGCGCGAAGCGAGGAACACCGCGAGGCCGGCGATCTCCTCCGGCCGGCCCCAGCGTCCGGCAGGCGTGCGCTTGCACACCCAGGCGTTGAACTCGGCATTGTCGATCAGCGCGCGATTCATTTCGGTGGCGAAGTAGCCCGGCGCAATCGCATTGACCTGAATGTTGTGGGCGGCGAGCTCGACCGCCATGCCCCGAGTCAGCTGCCGCACGCCTCCCTTGGCCGACGTATAAGCGATGACGGTCGGCCGCGCAAGATCGCTCAGCACGGATGCAATATGCACGATCTTGCCGCGCTGGCGCGAGATCATCCCGGGCACGACCGCCTGAGAGACGACGAAGGGGGCCGTGAGGTGCGTCGCGATCAGGGCATCCCAGTCCTCGCGCGGAAAATCGACGAAGGCGTGACGGCGCTGGATGCCTGCGTTGTTCACCAGCACGTCGATCGCTCCGTGCGCGCGCTCCGTGGCGGCGACGCCGGCGTGCACCGCGTCCCGATCGGTAACGTCGAAGGCAACTGTCCCCACCGAGAGGCCCTCGGCCTGGAGCGTCCGGGCGGCGGCGGCAAGCGTTTGTTCGTTGCGGCCGTTGAGCACAACTTGCGCGCCGGCGCGGGCGAGTCCTTGCGCGATCGCAAATCCCAGCCCTCGGTGCGCTCCAGTCACGAGCGCCACCCTGCCCGAAAGGTCGAAGACCGGCAGACTCACTGAGTCGTGGACTGCGCCTGGATCCGGCCGGCCCGGACTGCCGCGACGAGCTTCGCATAGTCGCGCTCGTTCTGATCCGCGTAATCGACGGCAAACGCGCTCATCGCATCCTCGAAGGCGTCGCTCTTGCCCATATAGGCTGCAAGGGTCACCGCGTCGCCGGAGCGCGTGTGCGCCCGCGCGAGCGCCCAGCCGCATGCCTTCGCGTATCGATACAGGTGTACCGGCTTCATGATCTCGACGACCGGCTTTATCTTCACGTCCGAGAGTTGCCGCAGATACATGTGTCGCCCATCCTCCCAGGTCGCCCAGCCGAGGAAGATGTCGCTCGCCGCCTGCATGATGTGCTGCCCGACGACGACGCGCTGTCCGCGATGCTTGAACGCGCTGCCGCCTGCGAAACGCTCTAAAACCGAATGGTGGGCTTCCTTGAACTGCAGGAACAGGGGTTCGCGGTTGCCGGACATCAGCAGGGCAACTCCGCATTCGGTGCCGACGCTGCCGACGCCTACGACCTTGATCGCTACATCGACGAGCTGGTAGCGATCGAGCAGGATGCGATGTGATGGAGGCAGTGTGGCCCGGTACTCGGCGAACGAGCGCTCGATGGCGCGGTGGTAGCGCTCGTGCGTGCGCAGGTCCTCCATGTGATAGACGAGCGGCGGAGCATCGGTGATGCGGGGAGCGTCGCCTTCCTGATGCGTGAGCTTGTGCAGTTCGTGGTGCTGCGCACGCGCCTCGGTCGATTCCAGCACTTTGCGGCGCGTGAAGGGCCGGAAATCGCGATCCGTCCCGGTAGCGACGAGGGCCTCGAGGTCGACCGCCGCATACCACGAAGCCAACACGGGCGACTCCGCGTACTCGGCCATCTGCTGCCGGTAACGTCGCGCCGCCCACCAGGCCGCCTCCCGGCAAGCCGCGCCGCGGAAGCCGTTCGAGCGCCCCGCGATGACGAAGCTCGCCACGAGCCGCTTGACGTCCCATTCCCACGGCGCGATGGCGGTTTCGTCGAAATCGTTGATGTCGAAGATGAGCTTGCGCTCCGGCGTGGCAAAGCCGCCGAAGTTCAAGAGGTGGCAGTCGCCGCAGGCCTGCACCTTCACGCCGGTGGCGGGGGTCTGCGCCAGGTCGCCCGCCATGATTGCCGCTGCGCCACGATAGAACGTGAACGGGGAAACCATCATGCGGCCGTAGCGCAACGGAAGGAGGTTCCGCAGCCGGCCCTTGTTCGATGCGACCAGCACCGAGACGGGATCCAGGCGACGCGCCGGCGGGCGCCAGCGCGAGTGCGCCTTGCGCGGACAACGCTTTCGCAGCGCGACCCCGAACGCGACTCGCTGTTCAGGCGGACGCACTTGCACCTGCTGTGGATACGCGCGTGTTTCTCGCTGCCTGCGGGACTGAACTGCCATCGCGTCGACCTCCCGCTACACGGCGGGCATCCTAGGCGGCAACCGGCAGAGCCGCTGGCGTCTCGGCAGGCTTCGCCGCTCGGAACGCTTCCACGAGAGAGGCCTGCCTCGTCTTCGCCGCCTTGAGGTGGCGCTCCTTGACGTGGCCGTAGCCTCGGATGTGCTCGGGAATGGTGGCGAGCTCAACGGCGATGGCGTGGTTGTGCGCAGCGAGCAGCGGAAGGAGCTCCTTGATCAGCGCCTCGTAGTCGGTGATGAGCTGACGTTCCTCCCTGCGCTCGGCGGTGGCACCGAAGATGTCGAGTGCGGTCCCGCGCAGTCCCTTCATCCGCGCCAGGATGCGGAACGCGCTCATCATCCACGGCCCATAGGCCTTCTTCGTAGCTTGCCCGGTGACGGGGTCGGGCTTGCTGGTGAGCGGCGGGGCGAGGTGGAACACAAGCTTGTAGTCGCCTTCGAACTGGGCGGCGACCCGCTTGGCAAAATTGCCGTCCGTGTAGAGGCGCGCGACCTCGTACTCGTCCTTGATCGCGAGCAGCTTGAAGTAGTAACGCGCCACAGCCTCGGTCAGTGCCGTGCGGTCGCTGAGCTTCTGCGCTTCCGCCGCACGCACCATCGCGACGAAATCGATGTAGCGCTTCGCATACTTCGCGTCCTGATACGCCGTAAGGAATTGGGCGCGGCGAGCGATCATCTCTTCCAGCGAGGCCGAGAGCCGTTGCGAGTCCGGCTTTTCCTCGGGGATGGCAAGCTTGAGGACGCGCTCGGGCTCGACGGCGGCGAGCCTCCCCCAGCGGAAGCTCTGCTTGTTCGCTTCCACCGCGGCGGCGTTGAGCTCGATCGCGCGCAGGATCGCCTCTTCGCTCACCGGGATGAGGCCGCGCTGATAAGCGTAGCCGATCATGAAGAGGTTGGTTGCGATCGAATCGCCCATGAGGCCGGTGGCTAGCTTGGTCGCGTCGAAGAATTCGGCGTCGCCCGGCGCTACCGCATCGCGAATCTCCTGCTCCATCGAGCCCGTGGGGAAGGCGAGATCGGCATTGCGCGTGAAATCCGCCGGCATGACGAGCGCCGTGTTGACGAGCGCCTTGGTCACGCCCTTCTGCATCTTGGCGAGCGCCTCGTAGCCCACGCCGGTCAGGATGTCGCAGGCGAGCACGAGCTTAGCCTCGCCCGCAGCGATGCGCGTCGCGTGCAGCGCTTCGGGTGTGTCGGCCACGCGGATGTGCGTGACGACCGCTCCGTTTTTCTGGGCGAGCCCCGTCATGTCGAGGACCGATACACCCCGGTTTTCGAGGTGCGCGGCCATGCCGAGCAGCGCGCCGATCGTCACGACGCCCGTGCCGCCGATGCCGGTCACGAGGATGCTGTACGGATCGGTGGTCGAAGGGCGAGCCGGCTGCGGCAGATGCGAGAAGTCGACGCTGTCCGCCTTCTTCGGCTTCCTGAGACTGCCACCTTCGACGGTGACGAAGCTCGGGCAGAAGCCGTTGACGCAGGAATAGTCCTTGTTGCACGAGGACTGGTCGATCGTGCGCTTGCGGCCGAACTCCGTCTCGACCGGGGCCACCGACACGCAGTTGGACTTGATCCCACAGTCGCCGCAGCCTTCGCACACCAGCTCGTTGATCACCACGCGCTTCGCGGGGTCCGGGTACTTGCCGCGCTTGCGGCGCCGGCGCTTTTCGGCGGCGCAGGTCTGGTCGTAGAGCAGGATAGTCACGCCCGCGGTGTCGCGCAGATCCCGTTGCACGCGGTCGAGATCGTCGCGGTGGTGGGTCGCGATGTCCGAGCTGAAGTAGCCCGACGGATACTTCGTCGGCTCGTCGGTGACCACGACGATCTTCTTCACGCCTTCCGCTGCGCATTGCTGCGCGATCATCTGCGGCGAGATGGGGCCGTCGACGGGCTGGCCGCCGGTCATCGCCACGGCGTCGTTGTAGAGGATCTTGTAGGTGATGTTGACGTTGGCTGCGATCGCCGCGCGGATGGCGAGGATCCCGGAATGGTAGTAGGTGCCGTCGCCCAGGTTGGCGAAGGTGTGCTTGGTGGAGCTGAACGGCGCCTGGCCGATCCACGGCACGCCCTCGCCGCCCATGTGGGTGAACGTCGAAGTCGACCGGTCCATCCAGATCGCCATCACGTGGCAGCCGATCCCGGCGGTCGCGCGGCTTCCCTCGGGCACCTTGGTCGACGTGTTATGCGGGCAGCCCGAGCAGAAGTACGGGATACGGTTGAGCGTGATCTTCGGTCTGGCGAGCGCCGCTTCCTTGGCGTTGATCCAGTCCACGCGGCTCTGCAGCTTCTCCATCGTGCGCGGATGCAGGTCGAGCCGGCGGATGCGCTGCGCGATCACGCGCGCGATCATTGCCGGTGTGAGCTCCGCGTGCGGCGGCAGCAGCCAGTCACCGTGCGGCCGCACCCACTCGCCCTTCTCGTCGAACTTGCCGACCACGCGCGGGCGCACGTCGTCGCGCCAGTTGTAGAGCTGCTCCTTCAGCT
>Ga0335076_10001174_pt1 | contig 25238 bp, 19 predicted proteins | sample Lox_Sample_25_FD_206717 | JGI IMG/M metagenome (GOLD analysis project Ga0335076, IMG submission 206717) | Soil microbial communities from Loxahatchee National Wildlife Refuge, Florida, United States - Lox_Sample_2.5 | ecosystem: Environmental > Terrestrial > Soil > Wetlands | place: USA... | reverse complement strand
TGCCAATGAGACGCGACGCAATGGAAGGGAGAACCATGCACATGAATTATCGAGACTCCAGAGGTTTCACTCTGATCGCAGCCCTGCTGATCACCGTCCTGCTATCAGGCATGGCAGTCGGACTGCTCTTCATGGTGACCAATGAAGCCCGCATGGGCGGCAACGACCTCGAAGGCAACATGGCGTATTACGCGTCCGAGGCGCAGATCGAGAACCTGACGTCGCAGCTCTCTCAGCTGTACCAGAGTTCGCAAAACCCCAATGCCACCGCCATCAATGCCTTGTGGCAGACCACTTCGAACCTTGCAAATAACATTTCAGGGTCGGCCATTTCCAACATCAGTTACGCCAGTCCCACAGGCACGCCCATGATCACATGGCCCGCAACCCAGCCCAACGGGACCGCCTGCCCGAATGGCAATCCCTGCGGATCGTGGGATATCGTCGGCGCTGGACCGGACCAGGGCATGGTCGCCACACTGATTCCGTTCACTCTGCAGGTCACTGCAACCCGCATCGCCGGCACCGGAGAGGTCTCAACCGACACTCCCGCCACTTCAGGCGCATCCGTAACCCTTACTCGTACGGTCGAGGTCGCACTGCTTCCGGCTTTTGAGTTCGGCGTCTTCTGCGATGGCGACTGCGACTACTTTGCTGGTCCGAACTTCAACTTCGGCGGACGTGTCCACACAAATGGAAGCCTGTTCCTGGCTTCCGGCGCGAAGCTCACGTTTACTGACAAGCTGGCGGCAGTAGGACAGGTCGTCATGGACCAATTGGAGAACGGTCACCAGACATCTTCTGGTTACACCGGCACGGTCTACGTTCCGAACGCCTCCAGCGGCTGCCCCAATGCGCCTAGTACAGGCCCGGCTGCAAACTGCTTGCAACTTACGGCTGGCAGCTGGACTGGAGGATTTCCCGGAATTGCCGGCGCGACGAATCCCAACTGGACAGGCATCTCGAAAGTCACTTTCGCCGGATTCATCGAGAACGGCCTCACTGGCGCCACCAAACTGCAGTTGCCGTTCGTGAATACCTCGAAGGTAGGTGCGATCGACATCATCCGCAAACCAACGCCAGGCGACTCGACGCTGCTTGCCAATTCGCGTCTGTACAACGAAGCTTCCATCCGTATTCTCCTGGCGGACACGCAAGCTGATTTGTACCCTGGCGAAACCCGAACCGACAGTAGTGTCAACGATATTCAGATCGGAACCCCGTTCACCAACCTGGCCAGTGGCGCATCCGGGTACGTGCCGGTAGCCGCTAGCTCGGTCACCGGCGGTGGGAATATGTACTTCGCTATGGCCCTAGCGAAAAGTTCCACCAACAACTGGGTCACGGTACCGACAGGAACAGGTTGCGCCTCGCCTTGGCCGCTGCACGGCGAAGTCACCACCAGCACCCCATGCAAGGGCGTATGGCTACGAGTGGAATATCAGAATTCTGCGGGTCAGTGGGTCGGCGTCACTAAGGAGTGGCTGGGCTTTGGATTTACTCGCAACTACAATCAACCCCCAACACATCCCTACAACACCTCGACGACGACGGCACCATTATGCCAAAACTTCCCGACGTATCCCGCTGGCCAGTGCCAGAATGGCGTCAGTCCTGCAATCCTGATTCTGCAACAGCTGCAGCAGAGCAAAACAGCGGCAAACGCCTACGGCAATGCCAACAACTTCATCCCAATCAACTTCTACGATGCACGTGAAGGCGAGCCTCGTGACGCTCGGCCCACTTCGGACCCTGGGACTATGTGTAGCCCGAACGGCATTATGAATGCCGTGGAACTCGACGTAGGCAATCTGTGGCTTTGGTTGAGGCGCTCCGGGCCCTATAGTGGCGGCAGCGGAAACCTAGTCAACGCGGCAACCTACAACGGCTACATTCTGTATTTCGCCGATCACCGTGGCATGATGCCGGATCAGTATCCGCTGACAACTTTCTACAATGGCTTTTCGGGGATGTCCGGAATCAATGACGTCATAAACAGCAGTTCCAGTGTTGGTGTTCCGAGTGGCACTCTGGAGCCGATGAGCTACTACGTAGGCGCCACAACTCCGTACTCTCCGGAGGACCCGGCGGTCAAGGGTGCGGCTGTTAACCTGGGACAGGTGGAGAGTTGGGGCACAACCAATCTGGGTGCCGGATTCGGTATAACTGGCGCCAGCAACATAAAAGCTCCTTATTACATCTACGGTTCAGTAACCGGCAACGCCATTCAGTGTTATTCAGGGACCGTCGCCAGATCGGGAAATGTGCTCACTGGGTTCACGCCAACTTACAACATTCCCACTGCTGAGTGGAACATGGTCACCGGACCTCGCCACGCTCTCCGCCTGGTTGATGGAGGCATGGACACCGCCGGCAATAGCTACGTCCCACCGACAGGAGGAACGCAGGCCAACAACGGTAATGGCTTCACGGTTGCCTCAGAGGAGCCAGTATATGTCTGGGGAGACTACAACACCGGCGTTGCAGATCCGTTCTGGCCTAGCGAGAACACGACAACCACTCCGCACTCGGCCGCAGCCATCATCGCCGATGCAGTGACACTGCTATCGAATCCCCCCGCGAACAACAACCTCCCGACTGCGAAGGTGGGCTGGACGGACCTGCTGAGCTTCCTGTACCCGGACTGCGCGACTACGAGTACGAATTGCACCTACAGTCGGCCTGCAAATAACAGCTACTACCGTATGGCAATTGCTGCCGGTAAGAGCGTTCCCTTCCCACAACCTTCATGGGGCGGGCAGGACATGGGCACAGACGGTGGCATGCATAATTTCCTACGGTATCTGGAAGACCGCGGCGGGACAACGGTCAACTACGCAGGATCTATGATTAGCATGTACTACTCGCAATACAACACTGGCGTCTTCAAGTGCTGTAATGCAGTGTACGGCGCTCCGACTCGTAACTACTTCTTCGACACCCTGTTCCAGGATCCGAGCAATTTGCCTCCTGGCACACCGTCGTTCCAGGACGTAGTGAGCTTGAGCTATCACCAAAGCTTCACACCGCAGTAAAACGGGTTGAGGTAAACCTGCCCCGGTCTTGTTCTTCCTTCAACGGGAGAAAAAGACCGGGGCATCTTCTTTTCACTCGCACCGTGTCCGAACTCTAGTACTTTCCGACTATCCCTTACACCCGAAACGTTCAAGTAGAATCCAATCCCGTCGAGTCGTGGGGATTCGACCCGTTCCATCTCTCTTTCATGAAAACATCGCGCACGATCTGGATTGCCTTTGCAACCTTCGCGCTCGCCGGATTCGGCTCTTTCATGTTTCCGGCGTTCATCATTCGCCCGTTCGCGTATCAAAGCCCGCGCGGCCTGTGGTGGGCGATGGCAATTCGCCAGCGCGCTCCCTTTATCTCCCTTCTTTCCGCCATCGTCTGCCTGATTCTCGTTGCCATCCTCTGGCAGAACGTCGGCAAGTGGCGCAAGGCAGTGCTCTCCGTCGTTATGGTCCTCGTCGCTGCGGCTGCCGTAATGTCCCGCCTAAACTACTTTGAATGGATGTTCCATCCCATCGACTCCCCACAGTTTGAAGCGGAGTCGGCGAGCAAACTTGATGGCAAGGAAATGATTCTCGCCGTCCGCTATGACGCCGATGCCCGCGCCTATCCCATCAGCCAGATGGCCTACCATCACATCCTGAATGACGTTGTCGGTGGGGTGCCGATCGCCGTCACCTATTGAACACTCTGTCATACGGGTCTCGTGTGGACCCGCACCGTAAACGGAAGAATCCTGCATTTCTATCTCGCCGGCATCAACAACCAGAATTTCCTGATGCGCGACAAGGAAACCGGCACATGGTGGCAGCAGATCACCGGGAAGGCTGTTTACGGGCCCTTGCGCGGCGCCTCGCTTGATCTCGTGCCTTACGACGAACTCAGCTATGGGGAATGGAAATCAGAAGTGTCCGAGGGGAAAGTTCTGGCACCCGTCCCGAAGTACGTGAAGGAATATGACAGCAACTGGGAGCCGGAAATCCTAAAGCTTCCAGTTGTGATCAGTTTCCCTGGCACTGAGTTGAAGTCTCGCGACGTTGTTGTTGGGCTGAAGCTCGAAAGCGCAAGCCGGGCCTATCCCTGGGAAACTCTCGTCAAGCAATCGCCGGTGATCGATCGCGTGCACGGCACGCCGCTTCTGCTCGCTGTAGCACCCGACGGTAAATCTTTTCGCGTATTTATTAGCCGTATAGACGGCAAAGACACAGAGTTCTTTCTGAAGCCGGCAGAAATGTCTCCAGACGCGAAGCTAACAGCTGCATCAGCAGCAAACAGTAGCGCCGGCGTCCCGCCGGCTGTCGGGGGGACGTCTCGTCCCCCAGCCGACAAGCCGCCACAGTCTGCGACAAAATCCGACCCGCCGCCACAGAAGCAGTGGTTGCTGGTCGACGTCACCACAGCCAGCGAATGGAACTTTCAGGGCTGTGCCGTATCCGGTCCTTCCCAAGGCAAATGCCTCGAACGCGTACCAGCCCTGAAAGACTACTGGTTCGACTGGCGCAACTACAATCCCGATACCACCATCTACAAGCGGCAATAGACCCTAAAGGGTGTGATCCGGCTCACTGCCCGGCTATGCGCCAAGGCGCATGCTTGAGTCATAGCTGAGGAACCTGTATGCCCGCCTCCGACTGGCAATTGAATCGCTTCGAACGGATCCTCTTCCGCGTCGCAATCGTTCTCGGCGGCATCCTCGTCGCAGTAAGGATCGGAGCCATGGTCGCTCTCTGGTTCGCGCACCACAAATAGCGACCTTCGGTACACGATAGTTTTCCACTACAATTGTGCGACGTCGCGACCAGACGCGCCGATCCCCCTTCTGAAAACGTGAGGCTGTGTGCCCTTCCGCTCCGTCTTCATTGCCGTTGTAATCGCCTTCGCGCTGATCGTTGCCGCGTTCCTTTTGAACCGAGCGCGACCTCAAGTCGAGACCGCACAGCCCAGTGCGGAACTCGTCCGCGCTACCGGCAAATGTGCCGAGTGTCATGAGCGCACCCAATACTCTGTCGTTCACGAGTACGAAATGAGCGCACATGCCCGCAAGGGCGTTAACTGCCTCGAGTGTCACCAACCCGCGCAGGGTCAGGAGAAGAAAGATCATCACGGGTTCGCGATCGCCGCCAAACTCACAGCCGGCAATTGTCGGAGCTGCCACGAAACGATCTACCAGCAATTCCTGCACAGCCGCCACGCGGCTCCGGCATGGGCTGCCATCTACGGTGAAAAAGGACTCACGCCCGAGCAGGTGAATTTCTCTGAGACCTATCAGCCTGGCGGAACTCGACGTCCTCCGCACCCGTTTGTGCAACTCGAGGGTGGCTCCGCGATGGCCAGCGGTTGCGAGCAGTGCCACAGTGTCGGCAAACCGAACAGCGACGGCACGATCGGCAACTGCACAGCCTGCCATACCCGCCACACAAGCTCGGTGCGGATCGCGCGTCTTCCCAGCACCTGCGCCCAGTGTCACATGGGCCCCGATCATTCGCAGATCGAGATCTATGAGGAATCGAAGCACGGCATGCTCTTCCAGGCACAAGAGCATCTGTTGAATCTGGACGCTCCGCCAAAGACCCTGACCACGCGAGACATGTTTGTGCCCACCTGCGCGACCTGTCACATGAGTGGCATCAACGGCATTGGCGTTACGCATGACCCGTCGGAACGCCTCTCCTATTACTTAGCGAATGCGATCACCGAAAAGCGCCCCAACTACGCGGCCGCCCAGGCGAAGATGAAGCAGGTTTGCTCGCAATGCCACACTCCGGCCGTGATTGACCGTGTCTATAGAGAGGCTGAACAAGTCTTGCAAGGCACCAATGAAAAAGTATCGGCAGCCAAGGCGATTGTAGATGGACTACACAAGGACCAGACCCTCAGTGGCCCGCCGTTCTCGCAGCCAATTGATTTCGTCTATTTCGATCTTTGGCACTATGACGGACGCACCAGCAAGCACGGCGCTTTCATGGGAGGCGCCGACTTCGTGCAATGGCACGGCAACTATCCGATGCTTCAGAAGACTGTCGAGCTTCAATCCATGGCTGCCGAATTGCGGAGGGCGCATGGTAAGGCTAAGTGAACGCTGGTGGGCGCGTCCTCAGATCTGGATCGAGGTCTTCGTGATTTTGAACATCGGATTTCTAACGTTCGATATTTTCCTGGCACACTCGGTGAACCAGTTCCACAATCGCGCGGAGTACATTCCTTTCTTTTTCTCCGCCACGGCTCCGATCATTCTGGTAATCGCATTAGCCCTACGCTATCGTCGCCCTTCGCTCTGGAAATATTTGGGCCTCATCATCGGAGCCGGCGCCCTCCTCGTCGGATGCGCCGGAGTGATCCTTCATCTTGAAAGCCGCTTTTTCTACGAGCGGACCATCCGCAGCCTCACTTATTCGGCTCCGTTTGCCGCGCCGTTGGCATATGCGGGATTGGGATTTCTTCTCATCATGAACAGACTGGTTGATCCTGAAAGCGTGGAATGGGCACAGTGGGTCCTATTCCTCACAACGGGAGGATTTGTCGGAAACTTTATCTTCAGTCTCGCCGATCACGCAGGAAATGGGTTCTTCAATCCCTTCGAATGGGTGCCAGTGATCGCGAGCGCGATTGCTATCGGTTTTCTTACCACCCCGCTTGTAATGCGAGTATCGCGTAAATACATCGATCTCTGTGCCGCCGTATTAGTGTTGGAAGCCGGGGTTGGGCTCTGGGGATTTGCACTGCACGCGGCCGGAAATCTGCGAGGACCTTCGATTCACGCCTTTGACAACTTTATTTACGGAGCGCCGCCCATGGCTCCACTCTTGTTTCCAAATCTCATGGTGCTGGGAATCATTGCGCTTTGGCAGCTTCGGTTGGAGTACGGTTTAAATACACAGTGAAACGTAATAGGCAGCCCCCCAATTCGATCGCAACGAAAGGCAGGTATGGATTGTTATCAATCTTCCTGACTCACCGTTCACAATACAGGGATGTTTAAGGAACACACACATTGCCGACAAATGGGGTTCCTGGTGATATCCAGCCTGGCGCGGAATTCGAGAGCGGTGGCACCGTTGATGATCGTCGCAAGCGGCTCTTTGTGAATATTTCCGAACGAAGGATGGAAGAAACAGGGCCTGACATCTCCCGAGGCTTCAATGACTGCGGAAACCCATGGAGCATTGCAGAGCGGTGCCACGGGCTGAACCTGGCCGAGATAAGCGCGAAAGTGCGAGACGATCTTCCGCAATTTGTTCGGGTTTTCCAGTACGAATCTGCTTTTTTCCCCTCTGCAATATTTGCTGATTACTCGTTCCATTTCGGCGGCGAGTTCCTCGACCTCGTGAGCGTCAAGGGCGACTTTGCTCTGCTGCGCGGAGGACCATCCTTCGGGGCGATTAAAGGCGCTTGACGTAACATCGGCAGCCAGGAATGAAATGGAATTCAGCCCCAGTTCTCTCGCCGATTTTACAGTGTCGCACAGCGACAGATGATTGGCTTTCTGCACTGTGCAGCGCGCCGTAATCGGCATGTCCTCGCGTAATCGACGGATTACCCGGACGCCAGCCGTCAACTTCTCAAATGCTCCGGAGACACGACGAATCGCATCATGGAGGCCGGTGGGGCCGTCCAGGGAGACAGTGATGTCGTCCATGTTGGAGGCGATCTTCTTAGCGTGCTCCTCCAGGAGCAACCCCGCCGTCAGTAAGGTGACTCGTATCCCTTCGCGGCGAATCATGGCCGCAAGTTCGAATATGTGCTGGTTGAGCTGAGCTTCTCCGCCAGAGAAGGCGACCCATTGAACCTTCATTTTGCGAAAAGACACTATCTGATTTTCCAGATCGGCGGGGGTGAGTTGGCGCGGCTCACGGATTCGCCAGATGTCACACATCGCACAGCGGCAGTTGCATTGGTTGTGCGGCGAGATCACCAGCACAGGCAACGTCGTAACTTCATGGGCGGACAGAGACGTTCGGTCGTTCCCGAGAGACCCGCTCAACGTCGAAACCGGCACTACGCTGGTCATTGACCGATCTGCCCCCAGAATAGGTAGAAACGGGAAGGTTCCCGTCGTCTTGCCAATCGCGCTTTGATTGGCCGCAGCGCCCAGTCGATACCGTACCACGGACGCAATACTCGCCACTGGATGCCAAATCGATTTGCGAGTTGGTCGAGTGTCTGTTGAGTAAGGTATTCGCGGCTCGGGATGCTGTCGGACTCGAATCCGAATCGCTGCTTGAAGGAAGCCCGCTTTTCCCCCAACATGGCCCGCCCGCTTTCCTCTCGCCGATAGAAGGCTGAGTCGGTGATGATCACATGGCCCGGGCAGCGCAAACAGCGCAAAGCTTCGGCAAGGGTCACTTCATAATCGACAGAGTAATGGAATGAGGCATTAAAGATAACGACGTCAAACTGCGCGTCGTCGAAGGGTAAGCAATCCATCTCTGCCTGAAAGCTCTGGAACGGCTGCTTCATGTGGCGAAGGTAGTGAACCCCGGCACCCAATCCATCAGCTTCGTTATCGAGAAGATCGACGGCTACAGTGCGATGACCTCGCAATCCGAGACGGTAGCTCAACCAGCAGTTGCCGGCCCCAATGTCGAGAACATCGCATCCCTTGGGATGGCAGCTCTCGATTTCAGGCAAGACGTGTTTCTGCAAATGCTGAAACGTGCGAGCCCGAATTTGCCACTGCCATGAGTTGTTGCCGGTCAGATCCCGGAATGGCAGCGCAAGATAATAGTCGGATGAGCTTGATCCGCGCCCTTCTTTGGCGCGAACGGCTGAATACTGCTCGGTGAAGCGGTCGAAATACAGTCGTCGCTCCGGGCGTAGTCCGCGAAAGATTCCATCTTTTTCGATAATCGCAAAGCCGCAGCCAGAACAAGGATGGAAGCTCTCGGAAGAAGCCGCGGTTGGGGAGTGTCTGCGGCAATTAGGACAGAGCAGACGAAGCCTGCTCATATTTCCAGAGAAGCTCATCTCGTGCTCGTGAAGATCGCTGTCGATCATAGCTAATTCCTCACGAACTCCAGCAAGATATGATCCGCCAGGCCGCGCACTCCAGCGCAGCGGCCGAGCAGCGCGTCGGCTTGGGCCGCAAAGTGCATCGCGAGCGGAAATCTTACAGCAAACGACTCCGCATAGCTGGGCGGAATTGCTACTCCAATACCTCTCCAGGATTTGAGGCTAAACTCCGGTGCGAACGCCTTTGATAGGGATCGCACGCTTGGATAGCGGATCTGCAACACAGATCCATCCGCAAGACGCGCGACGGTGCCGGACTTCCGCCATCTTCTAAAAGCCTTTTCCAGATTTCCCTGCGCCATGTGCCAAAAGATTTCCCAGAGACAATTCGGCCCCAAGAGACATAGGAAAGCGGTTGCTCCTGGACGAAGCAACGCTGCCAGATCTCCGGCTACACCTCGGAGGTCTTCAACACAATTGATCGCGCCGAAATTAGAGATTATCCCGTCGAAAGGAGCCCGATCCCGCAATTGCTTGAGTTGTTCGATGGCAAGGACATGAAGTTCTACAGAGGGTTTTCCGCAGGACGACACGCGTCGTTTTGCGACCATGATCATCTCCGACGAGCAATCCACGCCGAGAACCTTAACTCCGTGCTCCGCAAGGAAGCACGCGTCAACACCGGTGCCACACCCAAGATCCAGCACGCGGTCACCTCGCCGAAAGGCTTTCTCTAGTGCTTCCCAAACGAGCGCTCGCTGCGCCTGGCCGATCCTGGAGTAAGTAAACGTCGAATCGTACGTGTCGGCAATGCCGTCGAATGGCGCCCCGCAGAAATTGGATTGAACGGTGGACACGAGTGGTTCAGGCCTCCACCTCGTTCGCCGATGCGTACAAATTGGATCGATGGTCGGCGACGGCGTTTTTCAAGCGTTCGAGATCGGCGAACGGAGCATTGAGCTGTCCCCTGAGCCGTTTCAATTCAACTTCACTTCGAATTAATTGGTCAGCAAAGCCGTAGAAACGACGCGAGTGACGGCCCCGAAGTCGTACATCGCGATCCGAACCCTGGCTCCAGACTTTGAGCGGCTCCGTTTTATCGGACACTTCTGAGAAATAGGGTGTGCCCTTGATCGGGTATGCGACAGTGGTGAAGAAAATGTCGGGATCAGTCGCTTTTATGTGATCGATTGTCGCTTCGATATCACAAATTTCCTCGCCTTCGTAGCCCCACATGAGGAAGACGCCTGTCTGTATTCCATAGGTCCTGCATAGAGCAACGGCATTCCCAACTTGTTCAACGGTGACACCGCGTTCCATGGCATCGAGGATTCGCTGTGAGCCGCTCTCCGATCCGATCCAGATGCGAAAACATCCCATCTCAGCGAGCGTCTCGATCACTCGAGGGTTCAGGCGGTCCGCTCTCGAAATACATTCAAAGGGTAGGTGTAATTGTCGGCGTCGAAGTTCAGCGGAGTACTCGAAAAGCCAGCCATGATGGATGGTAAAGACGTCGTCTGCCATCCATCCGATTTCAGGGTTGTATCGATTCACGCACCATTCCACTTCCTCGGCTACCGAAACCGGCGAACGCCGGCGATGAGTCTTTCCAAAGACTTGATGGCTGCACCAGCGGCAGTGGTACGGACATCCACGCGCCGTAATTAAAGAGACGGAGCCCTGTCCATGGTGTTCACGCCAGGTTGCAAGATACCGATCGAAATCAATTGCTTCGCGAGCCGGCCAAGGCTGTGCATCGAGATCATGGATCTGAGCCCTTGGCGGAGTTCGTACGATCGTCCCATTACTTTGTCGAAAAGCAATTCCGAGCACCTTATGGAGTGCGTCGTTTGATCCCGCTTGAAGCAGCGGGATTAGCTCCTCACAGGTCAGTTCACCCTCGCCGACGACAACCACATCAGCTCCAGCTGATAAGTATTCCTCGATATACGCTCCTGGCTCCGGGCCACCTACAATTGTTTTCCAACCCGCATTCTTTGCTCTGCGAAGAATCTCGACCACATTGGGACGGGTCATTAGGTTCGCGTAGACACCGAGTATTGACGGTGGCCCTTGTTCGAGCATGTCGAATAAGGCGCTGCGTGAAGAAAACGTGGAATCAAACACTTCAATCTGAAGACCTTTGCTGCGCAGGTAGGAACAGATATAGAGGATCCCCAAGGGAGCATACGGCTTCATGATCTGAAGCTCTTTGGGATCGTCGTAGAGAAAGTAGCCGTGAGTGAGAAGTAGGTCCATGGATGCAATAGCTCCCGCCCCCTATGAGTTGCCGAAGGAGTTGGGGACTTGCAGTTGCACGAACTGGCTCACAGGCGGATCAAGCGCTGTGGGATGCGGATTTCTGCAGGTTTTTTCCAACACCCTCACCTGCTGCCAGAGGGCCTTGCATTCAGAAATCTTTTCTCTGCCTTGAGCATTGGGTGTGTGCCATGAATCGACTTCCGCATGAAGCGCATCATGGAGTGCGCGGTAGAAGTCGTTGGTATAAGCGCCATGGAACATCATCGACAGATCCTCACTGTCGCGCCAGTTTGTCTTTTCCTGCAGCTGCGCATGGACCCGCTCATAAAACTTTGTTCCGGGTAGAGGATAGGAGACCGACACTCCAATGTCGTCGGGGCGCGTGTCCCGCACCATCTTCACCGTTTTCTGGATGTCCTCCCAAGTTTCACCGGGATAGCCAAATTGCAGGAAATAGCAGGCGCGGATTCCAGCGGCTTTCAGGTGTCCCCGCGCCTTACTTATCTGATCGATACGAGTGCCCTTGTCCATGGCGTCCAGAATCTTCTGAGAGCCGGATTCAACGCCCATCCAAACCTCGGCGCAGCCTGCGCGCCCTAAGTGTTGTGTGGTTTCGGCCGTCATCAGATCCAGCCGTGATTGCATTTTAAAAGGCAGGGCAGAATCTAAGGCCTGTACTTCATCAGCGAATTGGCGTACCCATTTCGCTTGCAAACCAAAAATGTCGTCTGCAAACCAGATATGCTCGGCACCGCATTCATTCTTGAGCCGGTACATCTCTTCAGCAACATGGCTGGCCGAACGGACCGCGAAGGAATTACCGTAAATTGGCTTCGCGCACCAATTACAACTGTACGGGCATCCACGACTCGACACCATGTTCATGGAAAAGTAACCATGCGCCTGAGTCCACGCGTCGCGATATTGATCGACTTGCACCAGTTCGCGGGCCGGCATGGGCAAGCTATCGAGATCACGCATCAGGTGGCGCCGCTCTGTCCGAACTACCTGTCCACTTTGCTGATTTAAATACGCCAACCCCGCTATCGATTCGGCGGAACGCCCACGAACGCTCAGGAGATGAGAAACCAATTCTAGGAGAGTCCATTCAGCCTCACCCAGCAACACGTAGTGGAAGCCCTTTTTCAGGTAGTCGAGCGTGTGGTCGGTGGCATCGGACCCGTTAATTAAAACGGTAGCTCCAGTTTGCAGCGATGCCTCGAGAATGTGATAAGCGACTTCCTTCATTCTCGTCAGGCACATTTTAGAGAGATAGTTGAAGCTGTCCTCATAAACCACAACAACCCGCGGAGTGTGTTGTCTCAGAGCTTCCTCAAATTCCTGCTCGGGATTGTTGAGCATGGTGTCAAAGACTGCGACTGACACGCCTTCCGCACGTAGCAACGCCGCCGCATACAAGGTACCCAGGGGCAGGTAGGGCTGCATCTTGCGGGTTTGTTTGCGATCGTAATAAAGATGATAGGAATGGGTTAAGAGAACGTCAGCCACTGATCAGCCCTCTTGTACGTCAACTGGGATTCGCCCGAGCATAGGAGCTCTGCTCTCACAACTTGTCAAAACCCTGTTAATTCGCTGTCACATCTGTTTTACATTTCAGCAACAACTTCCAGACAAATGGGAACTGCCGCGCTGCTAACTTAACCGGCGGTGCCTTTCCGGGCACAAACCTGCAAATAACTCTGGGAAGGGGCACGCCGGAGGATGATTCTTTTTTACAATCCGAAAGCCACAAAGCCTCGCAACACTCGTTTTCCTCTGTCGGTTTTAGCAATTGCTGCGACGATTGATGGACGCGAGGAATACGCCATCGTAGATGGGAACCTTGACCCGAATCCCACCGAAACTCTGATCGGACTGATTCAACGACACCAGGTCGAACTCATCGCTGTCACGGTGATGCCCGGACCGCAAACAGTCGGCGCGGTCGCAACCTGCCGGCAAATTCGCACGCGCTTTCCAAATATCCCCATTGTCTGGGGCGGATATTTTGCTACGAATTACACAGCAGCCGCTTTGAACACAAATTACGTCGACTATGCGGTGCGGGGGCAGGGCGAGCAGACATTCCTGGAGTTGCTTCAGGCTATCCGAGGGCAGTGGGAGCTAAATTCGATAGCCGGTCTCTCTTACAAAGACTCCGCCGGGAAAGCGGTACATAACCCAGAACGCCCGATGCAGAGCCTGGATAATTTTCCCTGGTATCCATATCACGCTCTACCGGCCGAACAATATTTGCGGCCAACATTTCTCGGTAAGCGCACCGCCGTACATCAGGCCAGCCTCGGTTGCCCTTATCGGTGCAATTTCTGTGGCGTCGTCACCTTTTCCGGCAGTCGCGAAAAGATGGAATCGCCCGCAAGAACCGAAGCTATTCTTCGACATCTTGTTCAGCAGTATGGAATCGATGCAGTCCAGTTCTACGACAATAACTTTTTTTTGCGCGAGGATCACACCCGCGAACTAGTGGATCGCCTGGCGCCGCTCAATCTGCAATGGTGGTGCGAAGGGCGGATTGACATCATGATGAGGTATTCCGATGCGACATTCGAGGCGATTCGGCGCGCGGGCTGCACTATGATCTTTTTCGGCGCAGAATCGGGCTCGAATCAACACCTGAAGGAGATGAACAAGGACCTATGCGCGGAAGACACGTTGGCCCTCGCATCACGGATTCGCAGCTTCGGCATCGTCCCCGAGTTCTCCATCATTTTCGGCAATCCGAAAGATCCCGAAGGTGACACGCACGAATGTATTCAATTCATCCGCCAACTCAAACGTCTGAATCCTGATTCGGAAATCGTCGTCGAGCACTACACGCCCGTGCCGCAGCGTGCCCGTATGTACGGCGATGTTGAAGACTCAGTGCAATTTCCAACAACTGCCGATGAGTGGGCAACGGACCGCTGGCAGCGCTTTGCAACACAGAAAGACCCCCAGACGCCGTGGTTGCGTCCAGGCACGAAACGCCTGATCGACGACTTTGAGCTAGTCGTCTCATCCCGTTGGCCCACAGTTCAGGACATGCGTCTTCCCAGATGGGGCCGATGGGCACTCAAATCTCTGAGCTGCTGGCGATATCGCATGGGTGTCTACTCATTCCCTCTCGAGCTGCGCTGGATGCAGCACTTTATCGAACTGCGAAAACCGAAAGTAGAGAGTTTGTGACCAAAAAAGTCACAGAGTTGGATCATCCGGCCCGAGATCATGAAGCTCCGCGGTTGGTTCCCGTCGCAGAAGGATACGAATGCTGGGCGGCGACCTACGATAAGGAGCTAAATCCTCTGCTGCATCGGGAAGAGCGGTACTTGATGTCCATATTTCCCAGGCTGCAAAGAGAGCGAGTGCTCGATCTCGCCTGCGGCACTGGACGCTGGCTCCAGAAGTGTATTGAGTCGGGTCTTCATTCCTCTGTGGGCGTGGACATTTCCGAATCCATGCTCAGGGTGGCTTCCACCAAGTCAGGGCTCAGTCAGCGAATTGCCCTTGCGGATTGCACAGCGCTCCCATTCGGCGACGGCACCTTCGATCTAGCAATTTGTTCTTTTGCAGTATGGCATGTCTCGGATGTGAATCTGATGGCCCAGGAATTAGCCCGAGTAACCAAACCGCACGGTACGGTGCTACTGAGCGATCTTCATCCGGAAGCTCACGCCCGCGGCTGGCGCACCGGATTTCGCGACGGAGGCGGATCAAAGCAGATCGAGACACATCCACTCACAGTGACGGAGTTGATGAGCATTTTCGGCATGGCCGGACTTGATTGCGTGAAGTTCGAAGCGCTTTGCATGGGAGAGCCTGAGGCCTTCATATTTTCGCACGCAGGGAAGGCGCACCTGTTTAACGAGGCCCTTCGCATGCCTGCGGTTGCCGCATTTCAGTTTCGGAGAGTGGCAAACAGTGAATGAATTATCGGGTGATGCGAAACGCAGGATCGAGGAAGCTATCGTTGACATCCTGAGTTTCTCTTCTGGGCGTCCGTCTCCACGCACTTTAAATGAATATTCGTCCCGTGATTGGGAGCGCGGCCTCGCGTGGATGGACGACATGGGACTCGCGCTCTATTTTCTCAAGGCCATTGAAGAGACTGAAGATGTAGTACCGGATTTTGTAATCCAAAGTCTGCAGAGGAAACGTCGCGCCAACGAAGAACGAACCGCCTACATGCAGCGTCAATTCGAGTGCATTGGTCGACGATTTGAGAATGCAGGGATTCGATATGCCGCTGTCAAAGGCCTGACGCTGGTCCCGGATTACTGTCCTGACGCGTCACAGCGCCATCAGAGCGATTTCGACTATCTGACTGATCACGAGGGTCTGTACACAAGCTCCCGATTGCTTGAGGAAATGGGTTACGTCCTTGATCAAGAAACTGATCGCGAACGTGTCTTTGTGTATCCGTGTCAGCAAAAACCAGAACGAGGCGATACACAATATGGTGCTTCCGCACCTCACTCTGTTGAAATGCACCTGACGATCGGCCACTTCAACCTTGCGTGGAAGGAGCCGCCATTCCTCGAAAATGTCGCCGTTCGCAGATTTCAAGGCTCTACGTTTCACAGCTTGTGCGATGTCGATTCATTTGTGCTTCAGGCAGTTCACGCTTTCCACCACTTGCTTGAGGGCTGGATAAAGCTTTCATGGCTCTTCGAGATTGGGCATTTCATCGATTCCCGCGAACTCAATAGTGATCTGTGGCACAACATTTCGCGGAGGATATCGGGTGATCCATTACTTCGAGAAGCGGTCGCTGTTGTTGTGGTTCTCGCCTCCCAGTTTTTCCGTGTTCAAGTACCCGTCGCGGTTGAAGTCTGGATTCGAGAGATCCGTCCTGCGGTGCTCATATGGATTGAAAACTATGCCCGGATTTGTGCGTTCGGCCGCGCTCGAATCGACGAATTCGAATGGTTTCCCGCTAGCAAGCTCGTCCTATTTTTGCATCGGCAGTACGTCCCTGACAGCAGAGAATGGCGCAGAATCGCAACAACTCTCCTTCTCGGATTGAAAGGGCTCAAGCGCGTAAGCCATTCCCTGACAACGAAGCGATTAGCGGAAGGAAAGCCGCGCATTCGCATAGGGGTGCGCCAGTTTCGTCGAACGATGTTTCATCTTGGATCGGGAATTCGCTACCTCTGGGAAATGCCGAGGTGGTGGCAATTGACGCGCGCTTGCCCGCCAAACGAAAGCTATTTTAAACGCGGTTGTAGTCCGGCGGCTTAGCCGTAATGACGAATCTCCATAAGTTTCAAGCAAGCCATTCACCGTCATCCACTGCTGGCGCGAGGTCTCGATGAACCTCAAGCGTGAGGCTGTTAAGAACGTGAGCGCAACCTGGATCTGCCTTCTGGTGCATGCAGCCGTCAGTTTTTTGCTGTCTCCTTTCGTTCTTCACAGGCTTGGGGATGCCGCATTCGGCATATGGGTCCTGATCTTCTCTCTTACTGGGTATTTCGGGTTGCTGGATCTCGGCATTCGATCGTCCATCGTTCGCTTTGTGGCTAACGCCGCGGCAAACAGGAATGACGATCAGTTGCAACGTTTATTTGTCACAAGCCTTTATTTTTACTGCGGTGTAGCGATTATTGTTCTGGTGCTGACAGGCATTGGTTACTACTATCTTCCTGAGCTATTCAAAGTTCCCATTTCGCTGATGGCGCCGGCACGCATCCTCTTGTTGTTAGTCGGTATTAGCGTCGCCTTTACTTTCCCGCTGAGTTTGTCCGCCGGGGTTCTTGAAGGACTCCAGAAGTTTGCTCGAGTTCAGGTCACGCAGTGCGCATTTACCGTCTTGCGCGGTGCTGCGGTTGCCGTCGCACTGATTAGTGGGGGGGGGTTGCTCACGGTTGGTTTTATCACTGTGGGAGCAAACTTGGGCGGCTATGTTCTGTTGATGTGCATGGCGCACAACCGATTCCCATTGTCGGCAAAGATGAATTTGGTTGACATGAAGATCTTGCGAAAGATGATGGGGCATGGAGCTTTTGCTTTCATCATTATCCTTGCCGAGAAACTTCGATTTCAATCCGACGCGCTTCTGATAGGGGCTTACTTGTCTGCGACGGCCATAGTCGTCTACGCGGTCTCTTCAAGGCTGGTTGAATACTCCACATATGCCATACGCAGCATGGCCCAGATTTTCACCCCCCTGGCAAGTCAATTCCACGCTGCAGGAGAGGAGCAGCAACTGCGCCGAGTAGTATTGGTCGGTAATCGCGCCTGTGCGCTCATCGTATTTCCGCTTGTGACGGCTTTCGTGGTTCTGGGGCGCTCCATTATCGAGGTCTGGGTAGGCTCCAGATATGTAAGCGGATATTTTGTGCTCGTGCTCTTGATAGTACCGAGGGGTTTGTACCTTGCGCAGTCCGCCTCCACGAGAGTCTTGCTTGGGACGGGCCGCCATCAGATGATGGCGTGGGTTCTTCTGTTCGAAGGAATGCTGAACGTGCTGCTGAGTCTGGCGTTACTTCCGCGCTTCGGGATTCTCGGTGTTGCGGTGGGTACTGCGGTACCGTTAGCTTGTACAAGTCTCATTTTTCTTCCCTGGCACGTGAGCCACAAGCTTGGCGTACCGCTAAGCAGGTTGATCACGAGTACATTTTTATCTCCCATAGCCCTCTGCATTCCGTTAATCGCGGTGCTCTGGTATCTCACATATTCGTTTCCAGCTCATCATTACGCCTCACTCATCGCAGAACTATCGATAGGAGCAGCCGTTTATGTTGCCACATTGGCCATATCCCTTGTCCTCGCCGCTCCGGGAGGAAAGTTTTGGATTCGAGAGATCAGGCATCTCCTGGAACCGCAATATGAATACAGATAGGAAATCTCACGCCTCTTTCGAACGAGTTGGCAATGTCATCTTCGCGAATTCCATCACTTGACGGCATCAGGGCTGTCGCAGTCCTGTTGGTTCTGGTGAGCCACTTTGGACAGAGCCTGCATTATCCCGATTATCTGTGGGCTATAGCGAATTGCTATGGAAAGATCGGTCTGCGGATCTTCTACGTATTGTCTGGTTTCCTCATTACGAACCTGCTGCTGCGCGAGCGTGAGCGGACGAGTGCGATTAGTTTGAGTAATTTCTATCAGCGTCGCGCCTATCGCATACTTCCTGCCGCTTACCTATACATGCTCGTGGTCACTGTACTGTTCCACGCAGATTTTCGAATCAAAGATATTGTTTTCGCCTTTACATATCTGTCCGCCTATTCGACATACATCCCGCACAAGCTTTCTCATCTCTGGTCGTTGTCGGTAGAGGAGCAGTTTTATTTGCTCTGGCCAGCTGTGATGGCATTGGCAATGCTTCGTGAGCGCAGGGTAGCAAGAGGAGTCGTTCTTTTAGCTCCAGTTGCGAGACTGATATTGATCACTGCTGGCTGGGGCAATGGTCCACTCTTTCCGATGGCGACGTCTGCTGACGCTCTGGCGACCGGATGCTTGCTCGCTTTTTCACAGGAAACGCTTGCAAAATGGCGTGGCTTCTTGACTCATCGCCATTTTTGGCTGGTTTGGCTCATAACAGCATTGCTTCCTTTGATCGAGTTGACGGGACATGGCCGCATTTACCAGGTTGCGATCTTGCCTTTGCTCCACGCTGGAATCGCAATTTGCATGCAGAACGCGATTCTCATGCGGTATCGCGCGTTGAACGCGTCCTTGCCGGTGTGGATTGGCACGATTAGTTACAGTCTTTATCTCTGGCATCGGCCGTTTGACGACCCATCCAGCCACGCGTGGTATGCGTTATTTCCGGCAAACCTGATTCTCATGGTTGGGATTGCGGTGGCTTCTTATTACTTTGTCGAGCAGCCCATATTGAAGTTACGGGATCGGCGATTCCTGAAGCGCTCGAGCTCCGATGTTGATCATCGACGAGAAATAGGCGCCGCTCCCGTGGTCACGGAAACATAGAGTCATTCATGCTCGTTTCGTCTGGCGCACCTCGAGAGAAAATAACTCCAGTCTCCTCGCGGTTGCATATCGTGGAGTGGGGACTGACTCTTGCTTTGGTGGCGCTATTCACCTGGCATGCATTTTTGCCTGCCTGGCGAAACCTCAACAGCGACTTCCCAAATTATTACCTGGCGGGATCACTCTTTCGGCGCGGAGTCTCACTCGAACGGATTTACGAGTGGACGTGGTTCCAGCGGCAAAACGACACGTTGGGAGCACGGCAGGGCCTCGTCGGATTTGCTCCCAATCCTCCCGTGTGTGCCTTGCCGATCGCGCCTCTGACCGTATTTTCGCCTCTCACGGCGAAGCAAATTTGGCTTCTTCTCACCCTTGGATTTCTCGGGGTAGCGCTCTTAATCGTCAAGAGGATGACTCTGCTTCGCTGGCCGTGGCTCATCCTGATTGCGTTTTCGTGCATCGTTCCGCTGCACTCCAACTTTCTGCTGGGCCAATACTACGTCCTGCTCCTGCTGCTGATTTGTGCCGGATACTATTCTTCGGTTGTCGGGAAACAATTCCTCTCTGGAGCATTCTTGGGTACTGCTGCGGCACTTAAGCTTTTTCCGGCTCCGTTTCTCCTCTTCTTTCTGTGGAAGCGTAATTGGTCTGCCGTGACAGGATTTCTTTGCGCCAGCGTCGTGGTGACGGCCGCTTCGGTCGCTACGCTGGGATGGGCCGTGCACTTCGTATTCTTATCTGAGATTCTGCCGCAGGTTTCTCGCGGAGACTGGCTCGCTCCTTACGATCTGTGGCGCAACTCCTTCACAACCCTGTTGAGCCATCTCTTCTTGCATGAACCGCAATTAAATCCTTCTCCGTTCATTAGCTCCGCTGCCTTATACGTTCTTGCGATGTCCGCCACGACAACACTCCTCCTTTTTGGATTCGTTTTGGCCTCGAATCCAGAGGAACGAACTGGAAGCGCGCTGGAGTGGGCTGCAATCGTTCCATTGTGCCTGCTGCTTTCTACCACCACCGGCAGCTATCATCCAACGGTTCTGATTTTTGCTGCTTGGGTTGGGATTGATGCATTCTGGCGGAAGCAGAAAACGACATTGGCTGTAGAGCTCTTCGCCGCTTATTTTGTGGCTTGTGCTCCTGTTCCCGCCATCGTCTCTACGCATTTCCCGTTGCGCCTCGCGGCAATAATGGTGTTCTACGCTTTGCTCCTCTACGAAATTCGAAGGCAGTCAAGGAGAGGATTCTCCCGAAACATCGTGTTTGCATCGGCTGCGACTCTCCTCGTGGTCGTCGTCCTGAATAGCTCTGTCATACGACTCCGCTCCGAGGATTTTTCGCGACGTATCAGCGTTGGTTCCGGAGTCCGCACCTCAAATCCTGTTGTCGTTGCCGGTCAACTGGCAATCACCGACATGCAGAAGAGTAAATATGCCGCGATTACCGTTCTCGGCAACGATGCACGTCGGATAGCTGTCGAAGGAGACGTGCTGTCGCTAGCGGGCGCCGCTAAATCAGACTCTTTATACCTTGAGGTTGCCGGCCCGGCGGCCGGGATTCTTCGAGTGCCAATCGCATCATCGATAGAGGGTGCTAACCCATTGCGTGAAGGACATGATCCAGCTCAATCACCCGATGGGAAATGGTTGGCATTTCTGCGAGATACGCGAGGCATGCCCGAGGTGTGGCTTGCTGACACAACATTTCGGGCTTCGCCCCGCTTGTTGTTGTCCGCGGGTTATCACCCGCTGGAAGTCACGGTCTCGTCGGAGGGCGACGTAGTCGTCGCAGTCGGGCCTGCGAGTTCACCGCATTTTGTGATCGTGAAGCACAACGATGGTGCATTACAACCGATGCGCATTGCGGGCGCGACACGATACCCTGCACTCTCCCCAGATGGTGGCCGTCTTGCGTTCAGCCGCCGCCAACGCGGCTCATGGCATTTGTTCGTCCGCGATCTTAAGAGCGGGGGCGAACAACAACTTACGCATGCTGCATGCAACGCGATCTCTCCCTCTTGGGAAAACGAAAACAATCTGCTCTACGCAACTGATTGTGGCCGAGGTGTCGGCCTTACAGCAATCGCGCGCGGAACCGTCCCTTAGCTTGTCTGATTTAGTATGCGCTTCCATCGCGGAAGTTCGCGTAGATAAGCATATGTAGCGGGTCCGTGAAATCGAATTCGACCGAGGAGTCGCGAAATTTCCCCCGTTACTTGTCTGCGCTTCGTTGTCCTCGCAACATTACCTGATGGCATTCCCCGCGCTGGCGACAGTGGGAAAAGCTTTTGGCGGCTCATTCGTTTCCATGCACCTCGGTCGCCGATCAGTTCGCGTTGCACGAGCAGAGAAAGCTTACTGCCCGGATACTCCGCTAACGCCCACTGTTTGCCGTAATGACGGCTCCAGAGGGCCAGTGCAGGATTCAAACCAGAAATCCGGTCTCGCACAATCTCTGGCAGGACTGCATCAAACACTGAAGCGCAAAGCGAAAACAGAAAATCTGCGATTTGAGGCAGCTTGCCACAATCCGCAATCCTTCTGTAGAAGTTTCCCCAAAAAATGTCGTCGGAACGCATCACTTGAAGAAAATAGGAAATTTCTAGAAGCCAGGACAGCTTGCACCAATAGCTCAGTACGCGCGCGAAAGTATCAATCAATGTGACGGCAAGCAGATCATCTTCGGCGAGAGTTGGGAAACAAACCCCATGTGAACTCCGCGACACTGTTCGCAGGAGCAGATCGTAGGGCACCGGGACGTCAATCCCAGTTCCATTGTGATCCCATATTTGCGAGTGCAAGACCACGATCCGCGGAAATGCCGCGCTGTACGCGTCTTCTAGTTTCGACGGCGATCTCAAGCCCGGAACCGCGAAATAGTATTCGCCTCGGAAACCACATTGCCGAAATGGATATCCGGCCTGTTCCACTACCCTACTCGCTGATTTTAGTTGTTCCGCCGAAACGACGTACTCGTGCGTATACCATGTCCGCAACCAGAGGTTGGAACAATATTCAGGCGCTAATTCGAAACCTCGCACGACCGCGCAATTTACACCGACGTCGCTAAGGCGCGATGTCAAACTTGCGAGTTCTTCTGCCATGATGTCGACGCGTTGTTGATTTGCAGACAAATTCTGGGAGAGGATTGCATAAATGGCCGGCGGCAAAACCGACTCACGGTAAGAGTGCTGAAGCCGGGCCAATAAGTAGTGCGGTAATCCACTGCCACTCAGCCACCATAAAGTCTGCTTCCACTCTGCGGCACTGAACTGCTTCATCTCTTCATACACTTGGTCACGAGCACCATGGCTCGACATACTCTCGACGATTCTGGAAGCCAGTTCTCGATTCAAAACAGTTCCCCGCTTTCTAATAGAGCCCCGGAATCAGCCGCGCAGTTTTACCGGAGTACTCGCGATACTCTTCGCCAAGCAATTCGTACAAATGCGTCTCTTCCCGCATGACTTTTCGCGCGTACACGACGCACCATGCGAGAAAGAGAACCCAGCCAAAGATGCTGGCGAAAATCAAGGCGCATCCCAGTTTTCCCAACATGACTGCCGCATAGCGAGGATGCCGAATGAAGCGAAACGGACCGCGGGTCATCACTACTGGTCCTTGTTCCCTGGCGAAATATGCTGCCAGACACGAGTCGGTCCATATCTGCCAGACTTTGGCCACTGCATACAGAGCCAGACCGGAAAACTGGGCGCCCGGCAGAGCCAACCAGCGCAATGTGTGCCAATGTGCATAATCGAAGAAGATAAATAGATCCCCAGCCATGAGCAGTTGGGTCGATCGCACAATATGTGAATCGGAACTGAGCCCCCACCACTCACGCCGGATCGTCTCTGACCGAAATGCGCCCAGTCCCGAATAGAGCGACTGGATCGAACCCACCAGCTTGATGATGAGGTAAATCACCGAAAATCGGTCGAAGCTGGACCAATGATCTGATGCGCGCCATTGCACCAGGCAAAATACCGAAAGAATCAAGTGGCCTAAGGCCCAGGTGATGCTGGCCGCCAGTGTCGTCAAGCCTCCAAGCACCTGCTTGCCCTCGCTTTGTGCCTGCCGAGTCACTCAAGAACCTCACCCATTGAGCAATGCCGGAAACAACTCCGACGCCAATCGAGGATCCGCGGGATAAGTGAGATGATATGCCGGCAATTCGGCAAGCGTTCGCACCACCTCTCTGCGCTGGTGATCGAAACGGCGGTTCTCGACAAACGGAAGACTGCTCGTCAACAGAGGGGCCAGTTCATCTTTATGAACCTGGGTCAGTTGCGGAAAGTCTGCTGCACGTCGGTCGAGAAAAACGCACGCGACCGGCGTCACGCTACGAGATTCCTGGGGAAGGAACAGTCGATTATCCAGGCACAGTAGCGTCAAATCGCGATATCGGAACGGTCGAGTAATGCCTTCTATTTCGGGAAGATACTCGAGCGTCTCCGGACGGAACGCAGCCGGCCAAAATTGGCCCCAGGCTTTCGGCTTTCCCGAAATTAGCTCAAGGCAAGTAACTTGATCGCCGTGAAATTCCATCCCCATCTTTCCAGCCCAGTAACAAGCAGTTGTTTTCCCGCTTCTAGGCGAACCGAAGACGAGTAGCCCACGGCCGTCGAGCGCTACGCACCCAGCCATGATCTCCGTGAGACCGAGCATCGCCGAACTCAGATCAAATAGATCGGAGAGAACTATCGAGTAAAAGCCCATCTCATCTCCACAGAGTTCCTCCGATAAGAAAGCAATCGCCTCATGGGCATCGATATCGACCGCGAGGAAACTGCGTTGATTGAAATTGACGAAGCGCAGGCCTCCATCAGAGAATCCGATCCGCCGGGACAGCGGTGAACGCAAGCCCGAGCTCCGGTCAGAAACGATCCGCCAGATAAAGTCATGCGATTGCTGCTCGACGTGCCTGTACCTCTCTGAGACATTTCGAACATGCGATCGGACCGCAGTACTATTTGTTTCCAAGCGCATTCGTCGTCCCATGATCGAGAAGTCGAGGTACAACGGCGTCGGAGTGAATCGATGGAAAATGTCGTTGTGAATAGTCTGTGCCAGCATGATCAGTCGGCTGCCGTTTCTGAGAACGACTCTGACTCGCTCAGGCAATGGTTTGCCAAAGCGGACGCCACGTCTTGAGCATTTCCACCGAACCGCAATCGCCAGCAACCATTCGCCACTAATCTCTGCACCATTCTTCTTTGCTGGTCAAATACTTTCGCAGATTGGGCGAGCAGATCTCGGCACAAAATCTCTGCCGCTTGATCCGAAGACATCATTGAGATGTCAAAGACCGCTTTTTCTTCACGATCCAGCAATACCAGCCATTTAGGCCGGCAGCAGTGCGCTAACGAAATGCCGAAATCCCGCTCAGGCTGCATCTGATATGACTCTTCCCCGTTCAAACCAATGCTCGTTTCAAATTCTGCAAGCTCGGGGAAATGCCGGATGGTGTCCGGAAGCAGTTTCACTCCTGAGGGAAGGCCCCAGGCTGCAAGATCAGCATCACACCGCGAAAAGTATGTCCAATCCTCCGACAACAGAGAGAAGCCATGCCGCGCTAGTGCCAGAGCAAGAGTGGACTTTCCGGCGCCCGGAACCCCGAAAAGAACGAGACCGCATCCATTCCAGCTGAGGCAAGCACAGTGGAGTTCCGTTACCGCAATGGCCGGTCCGACGCCGGTGATCAGCCGGGGAAAAATTACTCGTTTCCAGTAGTGATCATCGGCTGCCATTGCTGTGGAAAATCGTCCGGAAATTCGCCGTGACGCCAAATCAATAATCACGGAGCTCTCGGAATCGAATCCTCCAAATATCAAACGGCCGAGCCCGCGGAAATAGGGCAATGGCCATGGTGGCCGGGAAGCTCCGTCCTGATCGGCCCAGAGACGCATCCGCAGTTCACAGACGGAAGGTCTAGCTTGCAGACGAGGAAAACATTGTTCCGCGATGGCCAGGATAGATTCGGAATTCGTGCGAATTTCGGCGGCAGCTCCTGCGACGACAAAAGTCTCGCAAAGCGGAGTGTGGACCTCGCGCTTGAGAAAATCGGTTGTC
>Ga0335076_10001171_pt1 | contig 25250 bp, 15 predicted proteins | sample Lox_Sample_25_FD_206717 | JGI IMG/M metagenome (GOLD analysis project Ga0335076, IMG submission 206717) | Soil microbial communities from Loxahatchee National Wildlife Refuge, Florida, United States - Lox_Sample_2.5 | ecosystem: Environmental > Terrestrial > Soil > Wetlands | place: USA... | reverse complement strand
CCACGCCGCCGACGTCGCGGTGCTCGTCTCCGCGCTGCACCGGCTCGTGGACGCGGGCCACTCCGTCGTGGTGGTCGAGCACGACCTCGAGCTCGCGCGCGCGGCCGACTGGATCCTCGACCTCGGACCCGAGGCGGGAGACGGAGGCGGCCAGCTCGTCGGCGAAGGCCCGCCCGAGACGATCGCCGCCCTCGACACGCCGACCGGCCGCGCCCTCGCCGAAGCGCTCGCGCACAACCGCGGGGGCAGCGCGCCGTCGTCCAGCCAGGGTCTGGGGAGACTCCAGAGCCACGAGCCGCCGTTCACGGGGGGTCTGGGGGGACCCCAGTCCCCCCAGAACAAGAAACACAAGCGTGATCGTGACTCCGCGAGGATCCCCCTTGAGGAGCAACGGATCCGGCCGATCGCCCTCGAAGAGCCCAAGGCCCAGCCCCTCGAGACAAGCGCGATCCGCATCCTCGGCGCCCGCGAGCACAATCTCCAGCGCGTTTCGGTCGACATCCCACGCGACAAGCTGGTGGCCGTGACCGGCGTCTCCGGGTCGGGCAAGTCGACGCTCGCTTTCGACGTGCTGTTCGCCGAAGGCCAGCGGCGCTTCCTCGACTGCCTGTCCACCTACGTGCGCCAGTTCATCCGGCCGCTCGCGCGGCCGGAGGTGGACCGGCTCGAGGGCGTGCCGCCGACGGTCGCGCTCGAGCAGAAGCTCTCGCGCGGGACTCCGCTGTCGACCGTGGGCACCGCGAGCGAGGTCTACCATCACCTGCGTCTGCTGTGGTCGCGGCTCGGGGTCGTCCACTGCCCGAAGTGCGGCCTGCCCGGACAGGTCGTGGACATGGCCGCGCTCGCCGCGCGCGTGGCCGAGGACCTGCCGAAGGGCGAGCTCACGCTGTTTGCGCCGCTCGTGCGCCGCCGCAAGGGTTTCCACAAAGAGGCGATCCTGGCCGTCGCGAAGCAAGGCGTCGCCGAGGTCCGGATCGACGGCGCGCTGCACCCCGCGGCGACCCCGCCGCGGCTCGACCGCTTCCAGATCCACGACGTCGAGGCGCTCGTGGCCAAGGTCGCCGAGCGTGCCCGCGCAAAGCAGCTCGAGCCGGCGATCGCGCGCGCGCTCGAGCTGGGGGGCGGAACGCTCGTGGCCGTGGGGCAAGCTGCCGAGCGCTTCTACTCGACGCGGCGGGCGTGCCCGAGCTGCGGCACCGGTCTCCCGGCTCCCGACCCGCGGCTCTTCTCCTGGAGCCAGAAGTACGGCGCGTGCCCCGAGTGCGACGGCTTCGGCGCTCCACGTGTCGAGGAGGACGGCGAGCTGCGCCGCGCCGAGGGCGTGGCCTGCCCGGCGTGCGCCGGCACCCGGCTGCGGCCCGAGGCGCGCGCGGTGCGGATCGCGGGCCGGCACATCGGCGAGGTCTCGGCGCTGACGCTGCGCGAGCTGCGCGGCTGGCTGGGAGCCCTCGAGGCCGAGCTGCCCGCGGAGGTGCGCGAGCGCGTGTGGCCGGAGCTGGTGCTGCGGCTCGACCTGCTCGACCGCCTCGGCCTGTCCTACCTCACGCTCGAACGCGGGGCCGACACGCTCTCGACGGGCGAGGCGCAGCGCATCCGGATCGTGGCGGCGCTCGCCTCGAACCTGCGCGGGGTCTGCTACGTGCTCGACGAGCCGACGGTGGGCCTGCACCCGCGCGACGACGAAGCGCTCACGCAGGCGCTCCTGAAGTTGCGCGACCGCGGCAACACGGTGGTCGTGGTCGAGCACGAGGAGAGCCTGATCCGCGCGGCCGACCACCTGGTCGACCTCGGCCCCGGCGCGGGCCCGCACGGCGGCCGGCTCGTCACCCAGGGCTCTCCGAAGCAAGTCGCGCGAGTGGCGGAATCCGTCACTGGCCGCTTCCTCCGAGGCGAGGGCGAACACGCGCCGTGGCTGCGCCGCGGGCTCGCCGACGCGCCGCGGCTGCGCGTGACGGGCGCGCGGCTCCACAACCTGCGCGACCTGGACGTCGAGCTGCCGCTCGGCCGGCTCACGGTCGTGACCGGCGTCTCGGGCTCCGGCAAGTCGACGCTGGTGCGCGACGTGCTGTACCGGGCCGCCAAGGCCCGCCTCGCCGGCGAGCGCCTGCCGCCGGTGCTGCGCGGCCTCGACGGCCTCAAGGGCGTCGCGCGCGCGCTCGAGGTCGACGAGTCGCCGATCGGCCGCACGCCGCGCTCGGTGCCCGCGACCTACGTCGGGATCATGGACGCGATCCGGACCCTGTTCGCCGCGGTGCCCGACGCGCGCGCGCTCGGCTACGGCAAGAGCCGCTTCTCCTTCAACGTGAAGGGCGGCCGCTGCGAGCGCTGCGAGGGCCAGGGCCGGCTGCGCGTGACGATGGCGCTCTTGCCCGACGTCTACATCCCGTGCGAGGTCTGCCGCGAGCGCCGCTACAACGCCGACACGCTGGCGGTCGCGTGGAAGGGCAAGAGCATCGCCGACGTGCTGGCGATGACAGTCGACGAGGCGTGCGCGCACTTCGCCGCGGTGGGCGCCGTGCGGCGGCCGCTCGAGTTCCTGTCGGAGATCGGCCTCGGCTACCTGCAGCTCGGCCAGCCCTCGCCGACGCTCTCGGGCGGCGAGGCGCAGCGCCTCAAGCTCGCGTCTGAACTGACGTCGCCCGGCTTCGGGCCGTCGCTCTACGTGCTCGACGAGCCGACCACGGGCCTGCACATGGCCGACGTCGCGCGCCTGGTGACGTCGCTCCAACGCCTCGTGGACCGCGGCGACACGGTGGTGGTGATCGAGCACAACCTCGATCTGATCGCCGCCGCGGACTGCGTCGTCGACCTGGGGCCCGAAGGCGGCGCCGAGGGCGGGCGCGTCGCGGCCTGGGGCACGCCGGAGCAGGTCGCGCGCTCGAAGGCTTCGCGCACGGCGCCTTACCTCAGGGAACGGCTAGGGAAGCAGGACAACGGACGACGGACGACGAACCCCCCGCACGACGAACCGGACAAGGCAAGGATTCTCCGGACTGGGCAATCGGGGGGTTTGAGCACCCCCCGAGCCCCCCGCTAGCGTCCCCGCTTCTCCTTGAAGGTCACGGGCGCGCCGGGCTCGTCCATGTGAACGGTGCCCTCGAAGAAGGCCCCGTCGGCGATCGCGACGATGCGGGCCTCGATGTTCGAGCGCACGCGGGCGCCGGCGCCGATCTCGATCTTCTCCGCCACCAGGCCCGGCCCCTCCACCTGGCCCTCGACGACGAGCGTCGTGGCCTCGACGCGGCCCTTGACGGTCGCCTTCTCGCGAATCCGACAGTGCCCCGTGACGCGCGCGTCGCCCTCGAGCGAGCCGGCCAGGTCGACCGGCCCGTCCGCGACGAGCTCGCCGATGACCCGGGTCGCGGGTCCGATCACGGTCGCGTGCGGGTCGAGCGAGTCCGTGAAACGGCGCGCCTGCTGCGGTGCGGAAGGAGATGGAGTGGCTTCGGGCTTGCCCAGCATGATCGACCTCGCGCGTGCGATCGTAGCACGCGCCGCGCGGCGGCGGGTTTCAGGCGCGCTGGCGCTCGAAGATCGCGCGCACGGCTTGTAGCGTATCCGCCTCGGCGGCGGGCTTCTCGGGCCGGTAGCGCCGCACCCTCGCGAAGCGCAGCGCCAGTCCCGCCGGGTAGCGCGGCGATTCCTGGACGTCGGAGAACGCGATCTCGACCACCAGCTCGGGCCGCACGCGCACCACCCAGCCGTCGCTCTCCACCTGGAGCGCCGTGAGCGCCTGTGTCTGCCACTCCAGCAGCTCGTCCGTGAGGCCCTTGAAGGTCTTGCCCAGCATCACGAACTGCCCGCTCTCGAGGTCGCGCGCGCCGAGGTGCAGGTTCGAGAGCCAGCGCTGGCGGCGGCCGCTGCCGCGCTCGACGGCGAGCACCACGAGGTCGAGCGTGTGGTGCGGCTTGAGCTTGAGCCAGTGGAAGCCTCGCTGGCCCGCCGCGTAGGGGGCGGTGAGCGACTTCGCCATCAAGCCTTCGTGGCCGGCCTCGAGCGCTCGCACGAAGAAGCGCTCCGCCTCGTCGGGGTCGCTCGTGACCACGCGCGGCAGCAGCGATTCGGGCCCGACGATGCGCCGCAGGCCGAGGGCGCGGTCGGCGTAGGGCCGGTCGACGAGCGAGCCCTCGCCTTCCAGGAAGAGGCAGTCGAAGAAGAAGGACGAGAGCGGGACGTCGCGGCGCGCGGCCTCGATCTCGAGCCGGCGGCCGAGCCGCCGCATCGTCTCCTGGAACGGGCGCGGCCGGCCGTCGGGCCGCAGCGCGAGCGCCTCGCCCTCGACGACGGCCTCGCGCACCGGCAGCGCACGGGCCCACTCCACGACCTCGGGCACGCGCGCCGTCACGTCCTGCAGGTGGCGGGTGAAGACGCGCACTTCGTCGCCGGCACGATGGACCTGGAGCCGCGCGCCGTCGAGCTTGTATTCGAAAGCGGCCTCGCCGAGCCGCTCGAGCGCGTCCTCGGCGTCGCCGGCCGGATTCGCGAGCATCGGCGCGACCGGCGAGAGCAGCCGCAGAGAGAAGCGCGCGAGGCCGGCCGCTCCCTCCGCGAGCGCCGCGCGCGCGACCTCGCCGACCCCGCCCGCGAACATGGCCGCTCGCCGCACGTCGGCGGCGGGCAGGTCCGAGGCCTGTGCGATCGCGTCGAGCACCAGCCCGTCGAGCGCGCCCTGCCGCAGCTCGCCCGTCAGCAGCTCGAACAGGAAGCGGCGGCCGGCGTCGTCCGTGCGTTCGAGCAGCGTACGGAGGCCGCGCGCGCGCCGCTCGGCCGAGCCCTCGCCCTTCTCCCTCGCCAGCTCGTCGAGCGACCCGTCGAGGCCCAGCAGCGTGAGCGGCTCGCCGAGCGCCGGGCCTCCCGGCATCGCCGACTGCAGGCTGCGATAGCCGATCCCGATCCGCCCCTGCGCGAGCGCACCCGTCAGCCAGAGCGCGGCGAGCTCGCTCTCGCGCCCGCGGGTCTGCCGCAGGAAGTCGGCGATGAGAGCGACCTTCTCCTTCTTCTTCGGCGTGGCGCGCAGGCTGGAGACGAGGCCGACGAGATCGGAGAGATTCACGAACTGCGTTCGGCCAGCTTCGCGAGCACCTGCTCGCGCATCGTCACGGCCCGCGCCGCGAGCCGATCGGCCTCCTCGCCGGTCGCGCGGCGGAAGGCCTCGTCCTCGATGCCCGGCAGGTTGACGGCGACGTTCCTGGAAGCACCCCAGATCCCGGCCTCGAGCGCTTTCGCGCCGACCTCCAGGTCCGAGCGCGAGGCGAAGTTGCCCTCGCGCGCCATCTCGACCATCGCGTCCCAGCAGCCGTCGGCCGTGCGCATCACCTCGAGCGGGACCTGGACCGCGGCCACGAGGCCCGCCTGCATGGCGTCGTGGCGGGCCTTCTTCTCCGCCTCGCCGTCCTTCGGCATCCCGACCGCTTCCAGATACGCGTCGAACGCGCGCGTGTCCTTGTCGACGAGCGGCAGGAGCGCCCTCATCGCCTGGTCGAGCGGCGGGATCAGGCGCCGCATCGCCGCGTCCTGGGCCTCGAACTTGCGCTTGCCGTACGTCATCCAGCCGACCATCGCGCCGAGCGCCGCTCCCATCGCCGCGACCAGGGCCGAAGCCGAGCCGCCGCCGGGAGCCGGCGAGCGCGCGCCCAGCTCCTCCACGAAGGCCCGCACGCTCATCGACGCGAGCGGCTCGTCGTCGTCCTTCGGCACCATGTGCTCGATGATGCGCTTGCCGGGCACGAATGGCGAAACCGAGTTGAGCCCGAGGCGCTCGACGGCGAGGCGGATCTTCTGCCGCTCGTCGAGGATGAAGAGGCCCTCGCGCGCGATGTAGTGGTCGGCAGCGGCGATGAGGGCCCGCAGCGGGATCAGGCCCACGAGCTCCGAGCCCGCGACCGCGAGCCCGAGGCCCTTCGCGGCCTCGACGCACGCCTCGAACGCCACGTGGGGCGGCGTCGTCTCGAAGTCCTCGAGGTTGATCGAGACCTGCGCGAGGCCGTACTCCTCGACCCACCAGCCGATCGCGCGTACGGCCTCGAGCTTCCCAGGCTGGCCCGCGCCGCGGCCGGCCTCGCGAATGTCGAGAGCGATCCGGTGCGCCTGCTCCTTCGTGCCGAGGACGTTCACGTTGTAGGCGATCAGGAAGCCGCGCGCGCCGGCGCAGGTCGCGCCCCAGCCGGGCACGAAGCGGGCCTCCCCGAAGTCGGGCTTCCACTCCGGCCTCGCGAGCCGGTCGGCGAGCGCCTCGTACTCCCCCGCGCGGATCTGCTGGAGCGTGCGCCGGTGCTCCGCGCGCGCGGCATGCCCGTACAGGAAGACCGGGACTCCGAGCTCGGCGGCCGCACGGCGCCCGAACTCGTTCGCGAGCGCCACGCAGTCGTCCATTCCCACGCCCGACACCGGCACGAACGGACAGACGTCGAGCGCTCCGATGCGCGGGTGCTCTCCCTTCTGCGAGCGCATGTCGATGCGCTGCCTCGCGACACGGGCGCCGGCGAGCGCGCCCTCCACGACGGCCTCCGGCGGGCCGACGAACGTGTAGACGGTCCGGTTCGTCGAGGCGCCGGGGTCCACGTCCAGCAGCGTGCAGCCGGGCGCCTGGCGAATCGCGTCCGCGACCTCGTCGATCACCGCGCGGTCGCGGCCCTCCGAGAAGTTCGGCACGCACTCGACGAGCTTCCGCAAGCGTCCTCCTGGCAGCCGTCAAAGAGGCTAGGGCCCAGGCAGAGGACGGTCAAGCCAGCGGGATAATGGCCCATGCTCCTCGCTCAGCTCGTACTCGCCGCAGCGCCCGTCACCGCCCCATCGCCTGAGGCGCCCCCAACGCCGCCTGCGACGACCACCCAGGCTCTCGAGCCGTTCCCGCTTCGCGACGTCCGGCTCCTCGACGGACCGTTCCTCGACATGCAGCAGCGCGGGCTCGACTACCTGCTGAGCCTCGATCCCGATCGCCTGCTGCACAGCTTCCGCATCAACGCGGGGCTCCCGTCCACGGCCAAGCCCTACGGAGGCTGGGAAGCCCCGAGCGTCGAGCTGCGCGGGCACAGCCTCGGCCACTATCTCACCGCCTGCGCGCTCGCTTGGGAGGCCACCGGCGACGAGCGCCTGAAGCAGCGGGCGCTCGCGATCACCGCCGAGCTGCGCCGAGTGCAGCTCGCGCTCGCGGCTCGCGGCGCGCACCCCGGCTACCTGTCCGCCTTTCCGGAGGAGTTCTTCGACCGCGTCGAGGCGAGGAAGGGCGTGTGGGCGCCCTACTACACGCTGCACAAGATCCTCGCGGGCCTCCTGGACGTCCACCGGGTGTTCGGCGACGAGACGGCGCTCGAGGCCGCGAAGGGGATGGCGTCCTGGGTCGGCCTGCGCGCGAAGGGCCTCTCGGACGCGCAATGGCAGGAGATGCTGCAGACGGAGTTCGGCGGAATGGAGGAGTCGCTCACCGCTCTCTATGCCGTCACGCGCGATCCGGAGCACCTGCGCCTCGCGCGCCTCTTCGACCACCGCGTGCTCTTCGACCCGCTCGCGCGCGGGGAGGACCCGCTCGACGGCCTCCACGCCAACACCCAGATCCCGAAGGCGATCGGGGCCGAGCTCGACTGCGCCACGACCGGCGAGGCCCGCTACTGCCGGGTGGCCGAGACCTTCTGGGAGAAGGTGGCGCTCGAGCGCTCCTACGCGATCGGCGGCCACAGCGAGGACGAGCATTTCTTCCCGCTCGCGCACTTCTCGAAGCACCTGGGCGAGGCGACCGCGGAGACCTGCAACACCTACAACATGCTGAAGCTCACGCGCGCGCTCTTCCTGCACGACGGCCTGCCCTCGCGCATGGACTTCTACGAGCGCGGCCTCTTCAACCACATCCTGGCTTCGAACGACCCCGCCACCGGCCGCGTCACCTACTTCGTCTCGATGAAGCCGGGAGCGTGGCGCACGTACTCGACGGCCGAGGACTCGTTCTGGTGCTGCGTCGGCACCGGGATGGAGAACCCGGCGCGCTTCGGCGAGGCCATCTACGCCAGAGGCGAGGGCGCGCTCTACGTGAACCTGTTCCTGGCCTCCGAAGCCGTGTGGCGCGAGCAGGGGCTGCGGCTGCGCCAGACCACGCGCCTCCCCGAGCAGGAAAGCACGCGCCTCGAGCTGCGGCTCGACGCCCCCCGGCGCTTGTCGCTGCGCGTGCGCCGGCCGGCGTGGGCCGGCGACGGCTTCGCTCTCAGCGTGAACGGGCGCCCGCAGCCTTCGACCGTCGCGCCGGGCTCGTATGCCGCGCTCGACCGCGAATGGCTCGACGGCGACGTCGTGGAGGTGCGGCTGCCCATGAGCCTGCGCGCGGAGCCGATGCCGGACGACGCTTCCGTCGTCGCGTTCCTGAAAGGGCCGATCGTGCTCGCGGCCGACCTCGGAGCGGGGAGCCTCGACAAGGCGAAGCGCTACGGGACCGAGGCTCCGGCATACAGCAACGCCGACGCGCCGGTCGTTCCGACGCTCGTCGCCGCGAGTGCGGCCGAGGCGATCGCGCGATTGCGCCCCACCAGCGAGCCGCTGAGCTACCGCTCGGAGGGCCTCGGCCGGCCAGGCGACGTCGTGCTGCGCCCGTTCTACAGCCTCTACGACAGTCGCCACGCGGTCTATCTGCGCGTGGAGACCCAGGCGGCGCTCGAAGCGCGCGCCGCGCGCGAGCGCCAGGCCGCGGCGGAGTCCCGCGCGGTCGAGGCGCGCACGGTGGACGGCGTCGTCGTGGGCGCCGCGGCCGACGAGACGGCGCACCAGCTCGAGTCCGATCGCGCCGAGACGTGGCCGATGGCGGGTCGTCCCTGCCGCAGCACCCGCTACGGCGGGTCGTTCAGCTACTCGTTGCGGCTGCCGCAGGGCGCGCCCGCCGCGCTACGCGTCACGTACTGGGGCGGCGAGAACCGCCGGCACCAGTTCGACGTCACGGCCGAGGGCGAGACGCTCGCCACGCAGTCGCTGTTCGACGATCGGCCCGGCGAGCTCTACGCCGTCGAGTACCCGCTGCCCGCGCGCCTCACGAGCGGCCGCGAGCGCCTGCGCGTGGGCTTTCGCACGGGACCCAGCCAGTCCACGGGCGCCGTCTTCGAGGTGCGCGTCGTTTCGGCCAGCTCGAGCCATTGACCCCGAACGCAAGCGGAGCTGACGAAAGAAGTGGAGCGCGGGTTCGGGCTCCTTTCCCACACTCCGGAGGGGCCCGGCCGCGCCGGGACCCCACGTACCGGCGCGACCGGGAGGGAGCCCCCCTCCGACGTCCGAACTAGTGGCAAGCCGCGTGCCGTCGGCAGCACCCTACCGCTCAGTGAGATCGGACGCTGACGCTGCGCGGCAGCTTACGAATCAAGTAACGTCGTACCAAGGGAGTAAGCAGGGTGTCGGACGACCGACGGCGGCGGCTGCAGCGCGCGGCGCACGCTCGCCGAAGGCGCATATATCCTGGAAGTTGGATCCTTCGGTTCAATTTGGATTCGAGACTCCAAGCGGAGTGACATGCCATTTCGCTTCGACAGAGATCGACCACGCGCAAGGCGACGAGGATGAGCTCTTCGCTTCTCAGGGGGGATTCTTGGAGTGCGACGATGGGCCCGCCTTTCCTGATCTGGGGGGTGCTGCGCGCCCCCCAGGCCCCCGTGGGTTGCGCCCTGCTCGGGCAACTGCCGCTACTCGATCTTGTACTTGCCTAGGTAATAGCTGAGCGCGCGCTGGCTGATGCCCAGGACCTCGGCGGCGTCCTTCTTCACGCCCTGGGCTTGGCGCAGCGCGCGCTCGACCGACTCCCGTTCGGCCCACTCGACGTTCTCGTGCAGCCGCGCCGACGGCAGGCCGCGCGCGCCGGCCGGCACCGGCGGCTCGCCGATCGAGATCGCCGCGGCGTCGATCACGGGCCCCGTCGCGAGCACGACCGCGCGCTCGATCGTGTTCTCGAGCTCGCGCACGTTGCCCGGCCAGTGGTACGCGAGCAGGCGCTCGCGCGCGCCCGGCTCGAGGCCCTCGACGCGCTGGCCCGTGCGCTGCGCGTGCTTGCGGATGAAATGGTCGACGAGCAGCGGGATGTCGTCGGGCCGCTCGCGCAGCGGCGGCAGCGTGATCGGGATGACGCTCAGGCGGTAGTAGAGGTCCTCGAGGAAGCGCGAGGCGCCGACCATCGCGCGCAGGTCGCGGTTCGTCGCCGCGATCACGCGCACGTCGACCGACATCGTGCGCTCGGAGCCGACCGGCTCGAACTCGCGCTCCTGAAGCACGCGCAGGAGCCGCGCCTGCACGGCCGGGCCGAGCGTGCCGATCTCGTCGAGGAACAGCGTGCCGCCGTCGGCGAGCGCGAAGCGGCCGCGCCGGTTCGCAGTCGCGCCGGTGAAGGCGCCCTTCACGTGGCCGAACAGCTCCGACTCGATGAGCGACTCCGGGATCGCCGCGCAGTTGACCTTGATGAGCGGCATGTCGTGCTGCGCGCTCCTGGCGTGGATCGCGCGCGCGGCGAGCTCCTTGCCGGTCCCCGTCTCGCCCGTGATCAGGACCGTGCTCTTCGCGCGCGCCACGAGCTCGAGCTGGTGGATCACGTCCTGGATCGCGCGGCTCCTGCCGATGATCCCGTAGTGGCCGAACTCCTCCTCGCGCTCGGAGAGCAGGTAGCTGTGCTGCCGCCGCAGGCTCTGGTGCTCGAGCGCCCGACCCACCGCCACCAGCAGCTCGTCCACCTCGAAGGGCTTCTGCAGGTAGTCGAACGCCCCGAGCTTCATCGCCTCGATCGCGCTCTCGACCGTTGCGTGCGCGGTCATCATGATCACCTGCGGACGCTCGGCGACCGGGACGCTCGCGGCGAGCTGGCGCACCAGCTCGAGCCCGGTCTTGCCGGGCATGCGGTGATCCACCACGAACACGTCGAACGGACGCTCCGCGAGCAGGCGCTCCGCCTCGGCCGCGCTCGAGATCGCCGTGACCTCGTGCCCGTCCTCGCGCAGCGCCCGACCGAGCGTCTTCAGGATGCCGGGCTCGTCGTCGGCGAGCAGCACGCTGCCGCGCGCGTGTGTCGTCATCGCTCCTCCGCCGCCCCCGGCGCCGTCGCGGGCAGCTCGATCTCGACCCGGGCCCCCGAGCCCGGGCGGCTCGAAAACCGGATCGTACCTCCGAGCGCCTCAACGGTCTTGCGCGCGATCGCGAGCCCGAGCCCGGTGCCGGTGCGCTTGGTCGTGAAGTAGGGCTCGAAGACGTGCGGCAGGTCGGCCTCGGCGACGCCAGAGCCGCGGTCCTCGACCCAGAGCCGGACCCGCCCCGATTCGAGCCGTTCGCTGCCGAGCTCAAGGTCGGCGGCGTCCGCGGGCGCGCGCTCGGCCTGGGGGCGCCCCGCCAGGCTGTCGCGCGCGTTGGCCACGAGGTTCACGAGCGCTCCGCGCAGCCGCTCGCCGTCGGTCACGAGGCTCGCCGCGTTCGGGTCGAGGCTGAGCCGGGTCGTGACGGACGACGCGGCTCCCTCGAGCCCCGCCTGCGCCGCTTCGCGCACGAGCGCTTCGAGGTCCACGGGCGCGGCCTCGATCCGCAGCGGCCGCGCGAAGTCCAGCACGTCGCCGACCACGCGGTCGAGCCGCGCCACCTGGGTGTCGATGTCCGAGGCGGCCTCGCGCACCTCGTCGGCGGGCGCGCCCGGCCGCTGCAGCGCGCGCAGCGAGCCCTTGATGATCATCAGCGGGTTGCGCACCTCGTGCGCGATCACGGTCGAGAGCCTGCCGAGCGCCGACAGCCGCTCGCGCAGCGAGGCTTCGCGCTGGAAGCGCGCGATCGAGTTCGTGAGCGCGCCGAAGGTGCGCGCCACCAGCCGTGCGTCCTCGTCGTCCCACGGCCGCCCGGGGCCGATGCGGCGGGCCAGGTCGCCCGTGGCGGCGATCTCGCGCATGGCGTCGGTGAGCGCAGCGAGCGGCCGCGTGACGGTGCGCGCGACGGCCCAGCTCAGGAGCACGCTCACGGCCACGGCCGCGAACGCCGCCACTACGAGCGCGTCGCGCAGCGTGCGCAGCGGCCGCAGCGCCTCGGCGCGCGAGCGCAGCACGAGCGCGTAGGGAGCGCGCGGGTCCGCGCCGAGCGCGGCGCGCGCGACCGCGTAGTCCTCGCCGCCGAGCACCATGCTCGCGCCGAGCGGCGCGCCGCTCGCCAGCGCCGCGTCGAGCAGCCCGCGCGGCAGCGTCGAAGCGAACACGCTCGCGTCCTGGGCGATCGCCAGCTGGCTGCCGGTGAGCGCGGACAGCCGCGCCGCGAGCGCGTCGTCGAGCGCAATGCCGAGCGTCAGGTGGCCGAGCAGCTCCGGCGCCCGCTCCCCGAGCTGGATCGGCACCGCCACCGTCTCGAGCAGGCGCCCGCGCTCGACCCGGAAGCCGGCGGCCGGCCGGCCGCTCCAGTCCCGGGTCCCGAGCGCCGCGAGTGCCCTGCCCTCGCGGTCGGTCACCACGAACAGCTCGGAGCGCACGCGCTGGCGGTAGTCGTTCGCGACCTGCTCCACCGTCGGCGGGTTGCCGGTGTCGACCGCGGCCTTGAGCCTTGGCAGGTCGGCCACGAGCCGGGCGCGCTCGGTCGCGGTCTCGATCAGCGCGCCGTGGTACTGCTCGACGAGCCGCGCCGCTTCGCTAAGACCGCGGCCGAGCTCGGCCTCGGCCTGCTGGGTCGCGCGGCGCGTCACGAACAGGAAGGCCGCCGCCACCGGCAGCACCGCCACCAGCGCGGTCGCGGCGAAGACGCGCGAGCGCAGCGAGGCGAAGGGCCGCGCCATCACTCGGCCACCAGGTCCTGCTCCAGCACAGCGCCCGCCTCGACGCGCAGCTCGCGCCGCTCGCGCACGCTGCCCTCGCTCCAGAGCGCGAGCGTGTAGGCGCCGGGCGGAATCCCGTCGATGCGGTAGCGGCCCTCGGCGTCGGTGACCGCGAAGAAGCGGTGCGCGAACACCAGGATGTACGCGCTCATGTGCGAGTGGATCTCGCAGAACACCCGCACCACGCCCGGGCGGTCGAACATCACCGAGCGCGACTGGCCGTGCGGGTAGCGGCCGAGGTCGAAGCGGCGCGTCTTCGAGAGCGAGAACACGTTGTGGTAGACGCGGTCGCTGTTCGGGAAGTCGACCGTGCTGCCGACGGTGATCGCCAGCACCGAGGGCACGAAGCTCTCGTTGCGCTGGTCGAGCACGGCGCGGCCCGGCGACGGCGAGTCGAAGGCCGGCTGCGGGACGGTCTCGAGGTAGACGACCGCGCGGCGCCGGTCGGCGCTCTCGTGGTCGGCGGGCATGCCGAGCTCGGCGACCAGCGGACGGCCCTCGTAGTGGCTCGCCGCGTGGCGGACCTCGACCTTGCCGCGGATCGAGCCGGTCGCGGCCTGCGGCTGCTGCGCCGCCGCGCCCGCAAGGGGCGTGGCGCCGGCCAGGAGGCCGAGCGCGAGCACGAGCCGGGCGCGCCTCAGTACCACAGCAGCAGCTGCCCCGTCACGAGGTCGCTCCGGCGCACGCGGCCGCCGTCGCGCTGGTTGTGCTGCCAGGCGGCCTTCAGCAACACGTGGCGCAGCGGCGAGTAGCCGGCGCCCAGCTCGAAGCGCGTGACGTCCGCGTCCCAGGTCAGGTATCCGAGCGTGCTCGGCAGCTCGCTCATCGAGAGCCGCTCGAGCCGCGAGGCCACGTAGACCCCGGGCCAGAGCTTGTAGCGCGCCTCGACGAAGACTCCCAGCGCGTCGAGCGGCTGCTCGATCCGCGTGGCGTCGACCGCGGGCAGGCGCCAGCGGCTCAGCACCGTCTCGCCGCGCAGGATCAGCGGGCCGGAGGACCACTCGAGGTCGAGCCCGTAGACCTGCTGCGGGAAACTCCCCGACACGGCGGCCGGCAGCGCGGCGCGCGCCGCGTCCGAGACGAACTCGCCGCTCGCGGCCGAGATGCCGGCGACGAAGGCCGGGCCGGGGGAGTATGCGAGGCGCGCCGACACCTGCTTGCCGCCGTTGTCGTCCTTGAACTCAGGATGGCTGAGCGTGCCCTGGGTGACGGCGACCGCGAGCGAGAGCGGGCGCACGCCGAAGCGGGCCTCGATCCCGGTGTCCCAGCGCTCGGCGTTGACGAGCGGACGGCCCGGACCGAAGCTCGTGTCTCCGATCGGGTAGCGCACCAGCCAGCCGCGCCCGCGCTGCGAGACGACGTCCTCGGCGTTCCGCGGCAGCGCGTCCTCGCGCACCGTGGTCAGGTACTGGTAGGCGAGCGGGAGGCTCGGCAGCGGGTTGTCGTAGGCGTAGCGCCGCCGCGGGAACGAGCCGAACACCGGCGGCACCATCCCGAGCTGGAGGTCGAAGTCCTTCGCGGCCCACGGCCGCACGCGCAGGTAGAGCGCATAGACCCGCGGCGAGTCGAAGTTGTCCATGCGCCCGTCGAACAGCAGCGAGATCGCGCGGTGGAGGCGCGCCTCCGCCGTCAGGTCGATGCGGAAGAGCCGCAGCGTGTTCGTCTCGTAGTCGGTGTAGTTGAAGAAGCCCAGGTCCTCTGGCGAGATCGTTCCGCTCAGCTCGCCGCCCAGCCGCAGCCGGCCGCCGAACAGGGACGCGGGGTCGTCCGCGCTCGCCGCAGCGGCGGCGAGCTGTAGCAAGAGAGCGACGCTCGCAACGAGGCCTCGGCCTGGAGTCGAAGCTGACACCTGCTGGCGAGTATAGCCACGACGAACGAACCTGCTGGTCAGTCGAAGCGACCCGCCAGTCAGCCACAGGACCCTCGGGTCCGCCAAGACGAGACGCCGCTCCACCGAGGGACGGCGCGGGGGGCTCCTAGGCCGCACCCCGCCCCCCCGCAGGGCGTCCCCCCGCCGGGCGTCAGCCGACGAGCCTGGCCTCGCGCGAGCCGCGCAGCGACGACAGCAGCCACAGCCGCTGCCCCGGCACGAGGTCGCGGATCCGGACGACGCCCTCGCGCGCGCGGCCTTCGGCGAGCGCCACCGCGCGCTCGACCCCCGCCAGCAGGCCGCACGCCACCGGAGGCGTCAGGCGCTGGCCTCCGATCTCGACCACCACGTTCGCGATCGTGGACTCGGTGAGCTCGCCGTGGTCGTTCCACAGCAGCACGTCGTCGCAGTCGGGGCGCGAGGCCGCGGCCTCCTCGTAGAGGGCGCGCCGCGTCGTCTTGTGGTAGAGCCACGGGCTGCGCGTGTCGACGGGGCGCGCTGCGAGCCCGACCGAGAGCATGCGCGTAGGCGCGGGCGGCAGGGCCGTCGCCTCCACCTCGACGCGCCCGTCGGCGTGGAGCGCGAGCCGGATGCGCGCGCCGGCGCGGAGCGTGCCCGCGGTGCGGCGCAGCGCCTCCTCGACGCGCCGCATCTCGAGCGGGACGCCGAAGTAGCGGGCCGAGCCGGCGAGGCGCGCGAGGTGGCCGTCGAGCCGCCGGAAACCCTCGCCCGGCAGATGAGCGAACGTCTCGACGAGCGCGAACGGCGGCTCGTCGAGGATGCGCGCCTTGAGCAGGCACTCCTGGTACTCGCTCGCGGGCCGCGAGTCGGCCACCACTCCGCTGCCCGTGCCGAAGCTGGACGCGCCGCGGTCGCGGTCGCAGACGACCGTGCGGATCGCGACGCTCCACTGGCAGCGGCCTTCGGGCCCCGCCCAGCCGATCGCGCCCGTGTACACGCCGCGCGGCCCGAGCTCGCTCGCGGCCACGATCTCCATCGTGCGCTTCTTCGGCGCACCGGTCACGGACGCGCAGGGGAAGAGCGCCTCGAACAGGGCCGAGAGCGGCGCCTGGCTGCGAGCAGTCACGCTCGAGGTCATCTGCAGGAGCGTCGGGTAGCGCTCGACGTCGAAGAGCGAGGCCGTCTCGACGCTGCCGAGCTCGGCGACCCGCCCCAGGTCGTTCCGCAGCATGTCGACGATCATCAGGTTCTCGGCCCGCTCCTTCTCCGAGCCGCTGAGCGCCGCGGCCGCCGCCTCGTCCCGATCCGGAGTCGCGCCGCGCTCCGCGGTTCCCTTCATCGGCCGGGCCCGCAGCACGCCGGCCGAGCGCTCGAAGAAGAGCTCCGGCGAGGCGGAGACGATCGCGAAGCGGCCGAGGTCCAGGTAGGCAGCGTGGCGCGGCCGCTGCGCGGCGACGAGCCGGGCGAAGAGCGCCGCGGGCTCCTCGACGAGCGGCGCCCGCAGCGCGAACGTGAAGTTCACCTGATACGTCTCGCCCGCGGCGATGCGCTCGTGGATGTGCGCGAGCCGCGCCGCGTGCGTCGCCGCGTCGAGCTCGGGCAGCCAGGCCACGTCGGGCGGCGGGCCGCTCGCGGCGATCGGCCAGCCCGCCTCGCGGGGCGCGTCGAAGACGCCGAGCCACAGCAGCGGCGGGCCGTGCGGGTCGGGCGGGCGCGTGGCGAGCCCGAACGCGGCGGCGGCCTCGTAGCCGAGGAAGCCGGCGACGTGGCGGCCGTCCGCGAGCGCCGAGTCGGCCTCGCGCAGCATGGACAGCACCGACCCCGCGTCGCGTGCCTCCAGGACGCCGATCGGGTTCTCGAACACCAGCAGCCGGTCGCCGTCCTGCACGACGGCGCACGGCGCTTCGGGCAGGGCCGAGGCCACGCCGGAGGATAACGCGTCAGCGACCTGGTCAGTTCCCCGTCGTGACCACGGCTCGGAAGCGGGCCTCGCCGCTCATCATCCGGTCGTAGGCGACGCCCGTCTGCTCGAGCGGGAACAGCTCGTTCATCGACCGCACGCCGTTCCTGGCGCTGAAGGCGAGCGTGTCCTCGGAATCCGCCGAAGTCCCCGAGGGCCACCCCGCGACGCGGCGCCGGCCGGAGATGAGCGGGAGCATCGGGACCTCGAGGGGCTCGTGGGAGGCGCCGAGAACGACGAACGTCCCGTCGACGCCGAGCCCGCCGAGCGTTGCAGTCATGGCCTTGCCGCTCGTCGCGGTGGCGAGCACGACGCGCGCGCCCCCGAGCGCCGTGAGCTCCTTTGCCGGATCCTGGGCCTGGCTGTCGATGTAGTGATGCGCTCCGAGCTTGCGCGCGAGCGCCTCCTTGTCCTTCCCTCGCGCGATCGCGACCGTCTCGTAGCCCATCTTGGCCGCGAACTGCACGCCCAGGTGGCCGAGGCCGCCGATGCCCAGCACCGCGACCAGGTCCCCCGAGAGCGCGCCCGCGTGGCGCAGGGAGTTGAACGTGGTGACTCCGGCGCACATGAGCGGCCCCGCCTCGGCCGCCGTGAGTCCATCGGGGATGCGGGCGAGCGCGACGGCGGGCGCCACCACGTAGTCGGCGTGGCCGCCGTCGTAGGTGATGCCGGGGATCGCGGGCGAGACCCGGCACATCAGGAAGTCCCCGCGCCGGCACGACGCGCAGTAGCCGCAGTGCCCGCCGTGCCAGCCGAGGCCGACCCGCGTCCCCACGGCGAGACCCACGACTCCGAGGCCGAGCGCGTCGACGACTCCGGCGACTTCGTGGCCCGGCACGCGCGGGTAGGCGATGCCCGGCCAGATCCCTTCCTTCGTCAGCGAGTCGCTGTGGCAGACCCCCGACGCCTGCACCTTCACGCGGACCGTCCCGGGGGCGGGGTCCGGGACCTCGCGCTCGACGATCTCGAACGGCGCCTTGCCGGACGGCACCTGCGCGGCGCGCATCTTCCTGGCCATGTCTACCTCTTGCCCTTGTCCTGGGCCGCCAGCCACTCCATGACCGTGACGGGCCGGCCCGCGACCGTCACCGGCTTCCCGTCGAAATCCAGCCGGCACTGGTTCGCGTGCAGGTAGATCCAGGACCAGTGCCCGTTGTAGCGGTAGCCGCTGCCTCCGACGAGCCCCGTGATGTCGACGACGTGGTCGTAGTAGGAGAGGTGGACGTCGGCAGCGCCCGCGGCTTTCAGGCGCCGGTAGACGGGCAGCACCGTCTCCTCCGGCAGCGTGGTCTTGTCGTCGGCCGAGTGCACGAACCAGATCGGCAGGCGCGCGACGCTCTGGATCTGCGCGTCGGTCAGGTATTGCGACTGGTAGGCGAGCGAGCTGATGAACCCGGCCGCGAAATAGTCGGGGTGCAGCAGCATGAGCTTGAGCGACATGTAGCCGCCGTTCGAGCAGCCGCCGACGTAGACGCGGTTCTCGTCGATGGCGGGGTGGGTCTTCACGAAGTCCCGGATCAGCGCAAACAGCGCGACGTTGTAGACGTCGTCCTCCTTGCCGGCGCTCATGACACCCGCGCGGTTGTTCATCCAGGCGCCCGGGGTCTGGGGCACGAGCACCCAGGCGCCGTCGAACACGGCCTGGATGTCGTCGGAGGCGTAGTTCGCCGCGCGGTTGGCGAGAAGCGGGATCGTGGGATCGCTGCCGCCCTCGCCGCCGCCGTGGAGCCAGATGAGGAGCGGGGCCTTTCCGGCCCTCGCCTTCGGGGCGAACCACGCGTACGTCAGCGTCACGCCCGAGTCGTGGACGAACTTCCCCGACGCGTCGAAGCGGTCGACGAGCGGGCTGATCCGGCCCGCTCGCTCGTTCCAGACGCGGCCCGTCTTCTTGTCCGTCACGGTCAGGTCGTAGTCCACCCACTGGTTGCCGCGGCATTTTTCGTTCCGCACGTACGTGAGCGGCGAGCTCACGGGCCACTGCGGCGCGACGCCCAGCACCAGCGTGACGTAGTCGCCCTGCTCGCGCTTCTGTCCGCGCTCGTCCGACACGTAGGCGTCGACGACGAGCCGCTCCCCCGCGGCCTGCTCGGGGGGAAGCTCGCTGCAGTCGGTGTGGCGCTTCGCCGACACGCCGTAGCTCGCGGCCGTCGCCGACGAGACGCTCTCGCCCATCGCGAGGATCGCCTTGCTGACGCCGGCGCCCCAGTCGTAACCCTCGACCACGAGGGTGTACCTGCCTCCGGGAACTGCGGCCCCGGCCTGCGGGCCTGCCGCCAGGAGAGTCGCCTGCGACAAGGCCACGAGGCCTGCGAGGAAGCTCTTCATCGGCGAACGCTCCTTCTGTCCGATCATCTCACCACAGCGCGGGATACGGCGCGGGGGCGAGCACGGTCTCGGCCGGCGGCAGGAAGCCGCTCCGCTTCCAGCGCAGCGCGAGCTCGATCGCCGGCCCCGCGCAGGAGGGCAGCGCAACGGTCGCCGCCAGCCGCCCTTCGTCGACGTCGCGCCGGCCGCCGCCCGGCAAGCCGTCGCAGCCGAAGAACGGCAACCGCGACCACTCGGGCCGCAGCAGCTCCAGCGCGCGGCGCGCGCCGCGCGCCATGTTGTCGCTCTGGCAGACCACCACCTGCGGCAGGAAGCGCGCGGCGGCCTTGAGCCGCAGCCAGCCGGTGACGGCGCGGTCGGCGCCCGCCTCCGTGAACTCGGCGTTCACGATCCGGAGCTCGTAGCCGCGTCCGCGCACCGACTCCTCGAAGCCCTCGAGCCGCTGGCGGGCCGCTGCCGTCTCGGCGGGCCCCTGCAGGTAGAGCACCCGCCGCGCCTCGGGGGCGAGCTTCTCGAGCTGCTGCGCCTGGATCCGCCCGATCTCCGCGTGGTCCGTGGTGATCGCGGCGATCGCGAGCTCGGCGTGCTCGGCGCGCAGCGGCTCGAGATAGGGAGCGGTCCGGTTCAGCAGTATCCAGCCGATCCCGGCGTTGACGGCATTCCTCGCGACCCGGCTGAGGCCGTCGGGCACGCGCGTATGGATCAGGAACGCCGTGGGCCGCTCGGCCTCGCGCGCGTGGATCCCGCGAAAGACCTGCTGGATCTGCTGCACCGCGTTGTCTTCCGCGAACACCACCTCGACGGAGGCGAGCAGGCGCGCCGCGACCGCCCGCGCGTCCTCCCCCATCAGGGCCTGGTACTCTTGCTCGGCGCTCGTGAGGCACACGACGAGCCGCTCGTTCATGCGTCACGAGCTTACACGAGCCCTCGAAACGTCGGAGAATCGGGCGCGTGACTGCTCCCGGACGGCTGCTCGAGGACGCGCCGGGCGATGCGGAGCTCGCCTGGCTGCGTCGCTCGGGCTTCTCCGAGCCCGAGCGCGCCGGGCGCGAGCTGCGCCAGCTCGCCGCCCTGCCGCGCGTCCTGGGCGCGCTCCGCCCGCGGCTCGGCTCGCTGCTGCGGACCTTCGCGCTCATGCCCGACGCCACAGGCGCGCTCGTCCGGCTGGAGCGCTTCGCGCACCAGGACGCAGGCGCGACGCTCGCGGCGCTGCTCGAGCGCGGCACGCAAGCGCAGGAAGCCCTGCTCTGGGCGCTGGGCGGGAGCGCCTTCACCGGCGAGCAGGTGATCGGCCACCCCGAGTGGGCCGAATGGCTCACCCGGCCGCGCGTGCTGTCGCGGTCGACGCGCGTTCGCGCCGTGGCTGCCGAGGCGCGCGAGCTGGTCGCCGGGCGAGGCCGCGAGGAGGCGCGCGACGCGCTCCGACGCCTGCGGCGGCGCGAGCTGCTGCGGATCGCGGTGCGCGACCTGATGCGCCTCGCGACGGTGACCGAGACGCTCACGGCGCTCTCGGCCCTCGCCGACGGCCTGGTCGAGGTCGCGCTCGAGGTGGCCGCGCGCGAGCTCTCCGACCACGGCACGTCGGCGGCCGGCGCGAGCACGGCGGGCTTCGCGGTACTGGCGCTCGGCAAGCTGGGCGGCGGCGAACTCAACTTCAGCTCCGACGTGGACCTCGTCTACGTCCACCGCGGCGGCCCGGGCGCGGGGGCGATCGCGGACGGGCACGCGCAGGCGCTCGGCCGCCACCTCACGGCCGTGCTCGGCGAGACGACGCCGGAAGGGCACGTCTACCGCGTGGACCTGCGGCTGCGCCCGGAGGGACGCGCCGGCTCGATCTCGCATTCGGTCGCGGCGACCAGCGAGTACTACCTCCGGCGCGGGGCGTCCTGGGAGCGCCTCGCGCTCCTTAAGGCGCGGCCGGTGGCGGGCGACCGGGCGCTCGCGCGCGAGGTCCTGCGGCGGGCGTCGGCCTTCGTCTGGCGGCGGCCGTTCGGCGCGGACGCGGTAGAGGACGTGCTGCGGCACAAGCAGGAGAACGACCGGCGGCTGGCGGCGCGCCAGCTCGAGACGCGCCACGTCAAGCTCGGCCGCGGCGGCATCCGCGAGATCGAGCTCGTGGTGCAGGTGCTGCAGATCCGCGCGGGTGGGCGGCTGCGGAATCCCCGCGCGCGCGCCACGCTCGCGGCGCTCGACGGCCTGCGCGCAGCCGGCGCCCTGACCGCGCCCCAGGCGCGCGCGCTCGCGCGCGCCTACGTCTTCCTGCGCGACGTGGAGAACAAGCTGCAGATGGCGCACGACACGCAGACGCACGTGCTTCCCGACGACGCGGGCGGCCTCGAGCTGCTGGCCGCCCGGCTCGGCTACCGTCGCGGCGGCGACGGCGCCAAAGCCGTCCTTCGCCTGCGCGCCGACCTCGACGCGCACCGGAGCGAGGTGCGTAGGCTCTACGAGGCCGTGCTCGGCCGGCTGGTCAGGAGCGGAAGCGCTCCTTGAAGAAGCGCGAGACGGCTTCGCGGTGCCGGGCCACGTCGGCGAGGAACGCCTCGGCCGCGGCCGTCCAGTCGGGACCGGCATAGCCGAGTCGTCGCGCGAGGAAGCGCACCTCCTCGGAGCCGCTCTCGGGCAGCAGCAGGTCGCGGGCGTTGCCGCGGACCATCCGGAGCGCGTCCGCGACCCGGCGCCAGAAGACGTACGCCGCGCGCAGCTCGTCGCGCTCGCGGGCTTCGAGGTGGCCGGCCTCGCAGAGCCGGTCGAGGGCGGTCAGGGTCGACGGCGTGCGCAGGGTCGTGTCGGGCCGCCCGTGCTGGAGCTGGAGGTACTGCGCCGAGTACTCGACCTCGACGAGCGCGCCCGAGCTGTACTTGACGTTGAAGCGGCCGGGCGGCACCAGCTCGCGGATCTGACGGTCGCGAAGGTGGAGCGCGTCCTCGCGATCCCAGGCGACACCGCTCCAGACGAAGCCGTCCCGCAGCCGCTCGACCTCGGCGCCGAGCGCCGGATCCCCGGCGACGGCGCGCAGCTTGATGACGGCCTGCCGCTCGAAAGGCGCCGCTCCGCCCCAGGGCCGGTAGTATTCGGCGAGCTTCCCGAGCGGCGTGGCGAGCGGACCCTTCGCGCCGTGCGGTCGCAGCCGCAGGTCCACGTGGAAGATGCCCTCCTCGCGCGCGGCGATGAAGCCCCCGATCTCGCGCACGACGGCTTCGAAGAAGTGCCCCGCGTCGACGCCCGAGCGCTCGGTGCGCCCGGGCCCCCCGTACACCGCCAGCAGCTCGATGTCGGACGCGTAGCCCATCTCGCGCCCGCCGAACTTGCCGAGGCCCAGGATCGCCACGGGCACGACCTTGCCTTGCTCGTCGCGTGGCGCGCCGTGCTGGCGGGCGACCTCTTCGAGGCAGGCGGCGAGCGCGCTCTCGACGACCGCCTCGGCGAGGTCGGTGATGGCCGCCGAGAAGAGCGCGAGGTCCACCTCCGGATCGAGCAGGTGGCGCATGTCGGCGAGCAGCATCTCCTCGTCCTTGAACGCGTTCAGGACGCGGCGCTTCTCCTCGAACGGTTCGGCGGCCGCCAGCCGCGAAGCGAGCTCGCTCGCGAGCTCCGCGCGGCCCCGGAGCGGGCGCGTGCGCCAGGTGTCGAGCACGGGCATCAGGTCGTCGGCCTGCAGGCGCAGGACGTCCTCCCACAGGAACGGGCTCGCTCCGAAGAGGCGGGCCAGCTCGCGCAGCCCTTCGGGGGAGGCCACGAGCGACAGCGCGTCGCTCGGCCGCACGCTCGCCAGCACGCGGTCCACGAGCTGCGAGAAGGCGCGCAGCGCCGCCGCGGGGTCGGGAGCGAGCGGCAGCAGGTGCGTGAACTGCTTGAGCAGCGCAACGGCGGCGCGCAGCGTGGCGAGCTGGCCCGGATCCTCGAGCTTGCGGCCGTCGCGCGTCGCGATCAGGAAGCGGTCCTCCGCCTCGTCGCCCCTGCTCGCGATCTCGACCTGCTGCACGTAGACCTCGCGCATCGCGAGCGCCGTGGCGAGGGCGTACAGGAAGCCGGGCGTGTCGCGGCCGCGCACTTCCATGCGCGTGAAGCGCGGGTCGGCTTCGTTGTCGAAGGCGATCTCGACCGGCTCGAGCGCCGTGGCGCCCGGCTCGGCGCGCGAGAAGCGCTCCGCCAGCCGGCGGTCGAGCCGATCGCGCGCCTCGCCGGCGCGGCCTTCCGCCACGAGCCGGAGCAGCTCGACCAGCTCCGTCTCGAGCCGCTCTTCGAGCTCGGCCGCCGGCGGCGGCGGCTCGCGCGGCCTCACCCGGAACTCGTCGACGATCAGGCGGCCGGCGGGCGGCGCGTCGGAAGAAGGCGAGGGGCGCGGCGGCCGCTTGCCGCGGCCGAGCTGCGGGCGCGGACCCGCCGCGGCCGGGGCGGACGTGTCGATGTGACCCGACTCGATGTCGAGCGACGCGGCGGCGAGCAGGCCGCAGAGGAGCGCGAACTCGGCGAAGAAGTCGAGCCCGACCACGGTGACCTCGAGGCGGCCAAAGGCGGCGTCCCGGACCTTGACGCGGGCGGGACGCGAGCTGCCGAGCTCCCGCGCGAGGCCGTGGTGGAGTGCGATCTCGTCCGCCGAGTGGCGAGCGGCGTAGTCGGGCCCCATCCGCTCGGCAAAACTCCCGACCCCGCCCTGCTCGACCACGCGCTTCCTCCGCCGCCCGCCTCGCGGGAAAGTGTAAAGCCGCCGGACTAGAATCGCGCCGCACGCCCCGCGTGCGCGAGGAGGCGGCATGAACCGATCCCAGGCCCGTCTTGCCGTGCTCGTGAGCGCCGCGGTCGGCGCGCTCCTGGCCGCCGCACGGCCCGCTCCCGCGCAGGAGCCGCTCCGCATCATCGTCTTCGGCGCGCACCCCGACGACTGCGACATGGAAGCCGGCGGCACGGCCGCGCTCTGGGCCGCGCAGGGCCACGCCGTCAAGTTCGTCGCGCTCACGAACGGCGACGCCGGACACCAGACCGAGGGCGGCGGCGCGCTCGCGAAGCGCCGGCGCGCGGAGGCGCAGGAGGCGGGACGCAGGCTCGGCATCGCCGAGTACGAGGTGCTCGACAACCACGACGGCGAGCTCGAGCCCACGCTCGCCGTGCGCCAGCAGGTGATCCGCCGCATCCGGCAGTGGCAGGCGGACCTGGTGATCGCGCCGCGCCCGAACGACTACCACCCCGACCACCGCTACACCGGTGTCGTCGTGCAGGACAGCGCGTACATGGTGGTCGTGCCCAACGTGACTCCGGACACGCCGCCGCTCCGCAAGAACCCGGTCTTCGTCTACGGCCAGGACGGATTCCAGCGACCGAACCCGTTCCGGCCCGACGTGGCGGTGGCGATCGACCCGGTGATCGACAAGAAGATCCGCGGGCTCGACGCGCACACGTCGCAGATGTACGAGTGGCTGCCGTGGGTCGACGGCGTCCTCGACAGCGTGCCGAAGCAGCCGGCCGCGCGCCTCGCGTGGCTCCGCGAGCAGCGCAGCGGCAAGCCGATCTCGGACGAAGTCAGGGCGGCGTTGCGCAAGCGCTACGGCGCGCGGGCCGACTCCGTGAAGGACGCCGAGTCGTTCGAGGTCTGCGAGTACGGCCGCCGGCCGACGGAGGCCGACCTGCGCCGCCTGTTCCCGTTCTTCGAGTGATGCATCGCCCGGGGATGCGGGGGGTGCGGGGGGCGCGGGTGGCGACTTCGCCGGGCTAGGCCATAATAGAGGTCCGGCACGGCCATCAGGCCCAGACGAGCGAAGCGGCTCTCACCGCATAACTCGAATCCGATCATTCATTTACGAATCGTCGGATCGCCCGATCCAGGGGTTCGGATCGAGGCGGGGGGCTTGACAGGCATGCCATCTTGTCGGTTCACATGGCGCGATCTCTCGTCATCGTCGAGTCGCCGGCCAAGGCGGGGACCCTCGGCAAGTTCCTCGGAAGGGACTTCCAGGTCACCGCTTCCTACGGCCACGTCCGCGATCTGGACCGCAAGGGGCTCGCGGTCGACCGTGCGAAGGACTACAAGCCCGAGTACCGGGTCGTGCCCGGGAAGGAGAAGACGGTCGCCGAGCTGTCGCGGCTCGTGAAGAAGGCCGAGAACGTCTACCTCGCCGCCGACCCCGACCGCGAGGGCGAGGCGATCTGCTGGCACCTGCACGAGCTCTTGAAGAAGGAGGCGCCCAACGCCACCTTCCACCGCGCCGAGTTCAACGAGATCACCAAGACCGCCGTCAGGAAGGCGATCGAGAACCCCGGCAAGATCTCGAAGGACAGGGTGGGCGCGCAGCAGGCGCGCCGCATCATCGACCGGCTGGTCGGCTACGAGGTCTCGGAGCTGCTCTGGAACA
>Ga0335076_10001170_pt1 | contig 25255 bp, 23 predicted proteins | sample Lox_Sample_25_FD_206717 | JGI IMG/M metagenome (GOLD analysis project Ga0335076, IMG submission 206717) | Soil microbial communities from Loxahatchee National Wildlife Refuge, Florida, United States - Lox_Sample_2.5 | ecosystem: Environmental > Terrestrial > Soil > Wetlands | place: USA... | reverse complement strand
GAGTACGAGAGGTCCTTTTCCGAAAAAGCGTCTGACTTCTTTTACAGAGCCATGAAGAAGGTCCGGGGATTTTTGGATCGACGCACCAAGCACATCTACGTAGATCCATCGTTGCATGATTCGCGAAAGACTTTCGTCACCTACCACGAAGTGATCCACCGAGTATTGCCCTGGCAGCACATTCAACGCACAGAAGATGATGATCTGTCCCTGAGCCTAACTTGCGATACGGAGTTCGAGTCCGAAGCGAACTACGGTGCCGCTGAGATCTTGTTCCAGTGCGAACGCTTTGAGAACGAAGCTCGTGACTACGAACTGTCGATCGCAAGTGCGCTGCACTTAGCAGACCGATACGATGCTTCTCGCCACGCGTCTCTCAGGCGTTTTGTAGAAAGAAATCACCGCCCTTGCCTGCTCCTAGTGCTGAAACCAACTTGCCGTAACAATGCTGATGGCGGCACTTCATTTTTTGTTTCGCATTCGATTCCAAGCGGGCGGTTCGTTCTCCAGTTTGGAGACCCGTTTAGGGCAATGTTCATAAATCCAGAGGACGAGGTCGGAAAGATCTTAAACAGCGGCGGTTCTGGCGAGATAGGTCTCTCAGACCATAAAGGCCTCTGCAGGCCTTGTATGGTCGAGAGCTTCTACAACCAGTACAACGTCTTCGTACTGATTTATCCCAAAGATCTGGCCAGGTCTCGCCTCAGAGCTCATCTGCTGTCCTGACGAAGAAAAAGGGCGCGATCGCTCGCGCCCTATGCTCTTTATCGGCTGTAGTGGTGCCGCTGGGAGCCGTCATAGAGGCCGGTTTGCAGGCATCCCTTCTTGAAATCTGCGCCCTGATCCGCATGGGCACAGGTCGTTTCTGCGGAGTTTCTCGCGCAGTTCGCTTCCTTCCTACATGGACGATGCAGTAGCCGCGCTTCACTCTGGCCTTAGATAGGAACGGATGTCGGTGCGCATCTGGAGAACACCTTGTCACGCCGCGGCGCTCGGGAGTGGGTAGGGGTCTTTCGACTGCGTTCGGCTGCCGCCTTCGCTCCGCCTCACTCCGCTCAAGATGACATCCTGTGGAGTGCCTGCAGGGGTGGGGCGGGCTGTGGCTGGCAGCAGATCCCTCGCTCCAAAAGCTGTCGCTCGGGATGACAATCCGTTCATTTCAGACAGGCGGACGAGGGTGCCCTCCCCGGCAGGCTGCGGAAACAACATTTTCGCTGGTCTGAATTGCCCTCAGCGGCTAAAGCCGCGGCCGATCGTGCCGGACTTACGGCGCGGCTCGAAGCCGCGCCCCTTCAAAACGACTCCGCGCGGCGGGCTGGCCCACCCTTTCTTTTACTACTCCCTTCTTGAGGCTGTTCCACCCCTTCGACTCCGCTCAGGGCAGGCTCTTGCGTTCTTGACAAGGGTGGGAATTCAGTGCGACAACTCTCCTCCTAAGTTCCGTTCTGGTTGAGGCCTTCGAAGAATGTTTCGTGGAAGTTCACGCCGCGGCGCTCGGGAGTGGGTAGGGGGCTTTCGACTGCGTTCGGCTGCCGCTTCGCTCCGCCTCACTCCGCTCAAGATGACATCCTGTGGAGTGCCTGCAGGGGTGGGGTGGGCTGTGGCTGGCAGCAGATCCCTCGCTCCAAAAGCTGTCGCTCGGGATGACAATCCGTTCATTTCAGACAGGCGGACGAGGGCGCCCTCCCCGGCAGGCTGCGGAAACAACATTTTCGCTGGTCTGAAATTGTCCTCAGCGGCTAAAGCCGCGGCCGATCGTGCCGGACTTACGGCGCGGCTCGAAGCCGCGCCCCTTCAAAACGACTCCGTGCGGCGGGCTGGCCCACCCTTTGCTCTGACCACTTCTTGCTTGAAGGCTGCCCCAATTCCCACCCTTTCCAAACCCAGGAAAGGGTGGGGCAGCCACTTCAATGGTTGGGTAGCCCGGATGGTGGTCAGAGTAGGAAATGGGGCGCTCCCCTCGCCGCCCTCTGTTCCTCATCGCCTGTAGTGGTGCCGCTGGGAGCCGTCTTAGAGGCCGGTTCGCAGGCAGCACTTCTTGAAATCTGCGCTCTGATCCGCATGGGCACAGATCGTTTCGTCCGAGTTTCTCGCGCAGTTCGCTTCGTTCCTACATGACGTCTCCGTGGACGACGCGGTGGCGGCGCTTCACTCTGGTCTTAGATAGGAACGGATGTCGGTGCGCATCTGGAGAACACCTTGTCACGCCGCGGCGCTCGGGAGTGGGTAGGGGTCTTTCGACTGCGTTCGGCTGCCGCTTCGCTCCGCCTCACTCCGCTCAAGATGACAAGGTCTGGAGATTGGCGGCGGGCTGGCCCACCCTTTGCTCTGCTCTCATTCTTCTTCCTTAAAGGCTGCACCAATTCCCACCCTTTCCAACCCCAGGAAAGGGTGGGGCAGCCAGCACACCGCGATTGGGCAGGGGCCGGAATCAAAGTCTCGCCAACGGAGTCGCATTCAAGATTCCTCCGTTGTAAGACGTTGCGCCTACCAGCCGTGCGCTGAACTCTTTCGCCCCTTACGGGGCTATCCCAAATCCCGAACGCTACCCACGGCTTGCGCCGTGGGCTGCATTCTTGCGCCGCTTTGCGGCTGAGGGCGGGCAGGAATGCCCGCCCCACACAAACCTCGGCGGACGGGCCAGGCGCCCGCCCTCACACGATCTCCACTTTGCTACACTCCCTGCGTGCCGACTGTTACCTATCTTGAAGCCATCCGCCAGGGGATATGGGAGGAGATGGAGCGCGATCCAGCCGTGTTTTGCCTGGGCGAGGACATTGGTGTCTACGGCGGGGCGTTCAAGGTTACGGACGGATTCATCGATCGGTTTGGGGCGGAGCGGGTGATCGACACGCCGATCGCGGAGATGGCCATTGTGGGCGCGGCGTTTGGAGCGGCGCTTACGGGGATGCGTCCGGTGGCGGAGTTTCAGTTTATGGACTTCATCGGGTGCGCGTTCAACCAGATCGTCAACATGGTGGCCAAAGCGCATTACCGGTGGGGAGCGCCGGCACCGCTGGTGATTCGCGGGCCGAGTGGCGGGAACGTTCATGGCGGGCCGTTTCACTCGCAGAATCCGGAGATGTGGTTTGTGCATGCGCCGGGGCTGAAGGTGGTGTGTCCGGCGACGGCTTACGATGCCAAGGGGCTGATCAAGGCGTCGATTCGGGATAACAACCCCGTCATTTTTTTTGAACACAAATATTTGTACCGGCGGATTAAGGACGATATTCCTGCTGAGGATTACGTGGTGCCGCTGGGCAAGGCTCGGGTGGCGCGCGAAGGGCGCGACCTGAGCGTGATCACTTACGCGGCGATGGTGCACACGGCGCTGGAGGCGGCGGAGATTCTCAGCAGAGATGGCGTGGAGATCGAAGTGCTGGATCTGCGGACGGTCGCGCCGCTGGACCGCGCGGCGATTGCGGCTACGGTTCGGAAGACAAACAAAGTGATGATCCTGCACGAGCACTCGCGGACGGGCGGGCTGGCGGGGGAGATTGCGGCCATCATCAATGAAGAAGCGTTCGACGATCTCGATGGGCCGATCGTTCGGCTGGCGGCGCTGGATACGCCGGTGCCGTTCTCTCCGCCGCAGGAAGAATTCTTTTTGCCTCAGGTGAAAGACGTAGTGCGGGAGGCGCGAAAGCTGAAGGCGTATTAGATCGCTTCGTCATCTAACCTCAGCGACGGTGGCAGCGTTCGATATACTGACCTTTCTGCCAGGGGGACTTCATGCGGAACTTCGTGCTGGGCGTGATTGTTACGGTGCTGATCATCATCATTGGCGGCGCCGGCGTGGTGCTGTTGGGTCTGGCGCCGACACAGGCGGACAGCGCGCCTCCGCGGTGGGAAATGCGCATCATGCACACGGCGCTGGATCGCGCGATCGAACGGAACGCGCCGCGGGTGAACAACCCCGTCCCGCCTACGGACGAGAATCTGATCGAGGGCATGAAGATCTATGTCATGTCGTGTGCGGAATGTCACGGCGGGCTGGACCGGAAGCCGTCGGCGATGGCGCACTCGTTCTATCCGTCGGCGCCGAGTTTGATTCTGCGTCCACTGGACGATCCGGAGTGGCAGGTGTACTACACGATGCGCACGGGCATTCGAAATACCGCCATGCCGGCGTGGAGCAAGACGATGTCGGAAACCGACATGTGGAAAGTCACGGCGTTTCTGACGCGGCTGGAAAAGCTGCCGCCCGCGGTGCAGGAGTACTGGCAGAAGTCAACGGGAACGGCGCCTCCGACTGAGGGCACTGAGAAGCACGACCACTCCCATCACGATTAGGTGCGCGGGACTTTTTCTGCTCACATAAAATTCACTTTCTGGAGACGGGTGGGCTTACCCAACGCAGGACACTTCCTCCCCGAAAGTGCAGCGGGCTATTCCCACCGATCCGATTCTTCCCAAGAGAGAATTAGCTGGATGGGTAGGTGAAATTGAGGGTGATGACGGTCTGGGCTTCTACGGGGCGGCCGTTGATGGTGCTGGGACGGAAGCGCCATTGCTTGACGGCGTTGATGGCGGCTTTGGCCAGGACGAAGTATCCGCGAACGAGTTTTACGTCCTGCACGCTGCCGTCGCGTCCGATTACGGTCTGCAGAACGACTGCGCCCTGAAGTTTCTGGGCGCGGGCTTCCTGCGGGTAGGCGGGATCGACGGTGTGGATGGCCAGAGCGCGCGCTGCCTCTTCGGTCAAGCGGATGGAGTCGCCGTTCTGAGACGCGAGCGGTGAAACCGGAGGCGGCGTCGAGACAGGCATCATCTGGCCCGGCGTGACGGTGAGCGAGGGCGGCGGAGTGATGGGCGCGGAGGCGCGGAGGCTGTCGGGAAGCGGCGCGCGCGCTACGCGAGCGGGGAGCGGGTCGAGATGGAGTTCGGGTGTGGGGAGCGGGAAATCGAACGGCGGATGCAGGTGGTAGGTAGCGTCGGGGACTTCGATCCCGGCTGAGACCACGCCAATCGAAGTGGGCTGCGTGCCCTGCCTCACGACGGGCCGGGTGAAATAGGCGTCCTGCTGGGCATCGGTCACGGCAGCGCCTACGGGCTGGGATCCGGAACGATTGGTATAGAAGAGAGCGGCCACGGAATCGCGGAGCACGCGAAATGGTTGTGGCGTGGTAGCGAGATAGTGGATGGTCGGGCGCGCGGCCCAGACGAAATATGCCGCCACCGCCAGTAAGAGGACAACAGTGGCGTTGCGAAAGGCGATTCCGAAACGCGAAGGACCGCGGTGGACATGTTCGGCGGCAGGCGCGCCTTCTTGATCTTCGGCATCGGACAGATCCGCCGGGCGCATGGTTTCGGGCAGATCGGCGGCGACCGCGGTCAGGTTCGGGTCTTCATCGGCGGGCGCCTCGGGCTCCTGCAGTTCGGGATGATCGAGAGAAGCTTCCGCGTCGGTGGCGTAGGCGGCGGAGTGGAGTTGCATCTGCTGGCGCGCCTTGGCGAGGACGGCGCCGGCTTCGTCGGCGGTAATCGGACGGTAGATGAGGAACGCGAGACGATGATCACGCTCTTCTTCCGGAGTGGGATCGCCGTCGACGATGGCAATGGCGACGGCATTGCGGTTGGGGCCGGACTCGCGGGCCCGTTTGAGAAGAAAGCCGGCTTCCGGCTGATCGACCCAATCGACAACGACGCAGGCGAAAGGCTGCTTGGTGCCCTTCTCAATGGCGGAGAAGATGTCGGTGCAGAGTTCGGCCCGGATACCGGCTTCCGCGAGGACGGGCGAAAGCGCGGCACTGGTATCCGGATTTCTCGAAAAGAAAAGGGCGCGGAGAGCCATTGCAGAACAGAGTAGCGGGGTTTGCCGTGTAAGGGCAGGTAACCAGCGGTGCAGTACCTCGGGAGGAGATTTGGAAGTTGATGGAGGAGAAGGGGCTTGTACCGTTAGGCGATGACTTTGGTCACCGGGGAGCGTGCCGTCCCCACGGGACTTGCGGATTGATCATCGGCGAACCCAGCGCTTGCGCGCTGGGTTAACGAATGACTGCTGCGACGCGGCTTGAGCCCCTCTTGGCGCGGGTTAGATTTCGAGCCACTCACCGGAGAGTTCGTGGCGGAGTTTTTCAGTCTTTTGCTGGATCGTACGCTGCGAGTCCTGCAGTTTGCGTTGCGAGTCCTGAAGCTTCTCCTGAACCTTTTTCCAGCAGTCGCTGCTTCTTTGCTGGACCTTGTCAAGAGCGGGGCTCAAGCGCGCGAGTTCCTGGTTGACGCGGGTGAGCTGCATGGCCGCTTGTTGGCTCAACTCGGGAAATTCGAAACTCTCTTCCATCAAGAGGCCGGAATCTTTCCGGTTGGGCAGGGTGAGATTCAGGTTCTGCTCTTTCTTGTCGCGCACCACGGTGACGGTGGCGGTGGCGCCCGATGTTTCGCGTAAGGCGCGGGTGAAGTCGGAGGTGTCGTGAACGGTCTGCTTATTGACGCGGACGATGATGTCTCCGGCACGGAAGCCGGCTTTCTCGGAGCGGCTGCCTTTTTCCACGGAACGGATCAAGACGCCCTTACCGTCCTTGACTCCGAAGAACTCGCCCAGCTGAGGAGTGATGTTTTCGACCATGAGTCCGCTGCGCGGCGAGGCATGGGCGATGACAACGGAGACGGGGATATCGAGGTCGGCGATCACCGGCATGGCCGGCATTTCGAACTTGAAGTCCTGCGGCATGTTGTGCGATGCAAATGCCTTACTGCGATTGGCGAGCTGGACCTTGATGGTCTGCGGCTGGCCGTCGCGGCTGACGCCGAGGGCGACGACGCGTCCGGCAGGAGTCTCGCGGATCATGCGGCGGAGTTGTGCAGCGCTTTCGACCGAGGCGCCATTGAGGGTGAGGATGACGTCGTGCTCCTTGAGGCCGGCCTTGCCCGCGGGCGCGTCCTGGTCAACCATGGTCACTTCGGCACCGTGCTCTTCCTTCAACTTAAGGGCGCTGAGGCGTTCGGAGGTGACATCGGCGATGTCGACGCCCAGGTAGGAGGAACCACCTCCTCCCTCTTCCACGCCATACCCCCAACTCCAACTCTCGCCGGGGCGGTCGTAGGGGAGTTCGGCAGCGTAGGCGGTGACGGCTAGCGTCAACAGTGCCAGGCAAAACAACATGCGATGGGTCATAGGCCCTCCTTGACAGCAGTTCTCAGTTCCCGGTTTTCAGTTCCCGGTTTTCAGTTGCCGCTTGTCTGCAGCCTTCCTTGCAACCTCTGTTCGAGAATCACCTGTACCGACACGCTAATGGCTGACGCGGCGGAAGGTGATGTTGCCGGAGTTGGTCCGGACTTTCAGGACCGGTCCGCCGCCGTTCAGCTGACCTTCAGCGGTCACGGTCTTCGGTCCCCACTCTCCACCTTCGCTGGCGATGTGGATGTCGGGAAAATCAGTGGCGCGGATACTGTGGCCGTTGGCCAGTTCGATCGCCGCCCGAACGGAGACGGAAAGGTCACTGGCGATGTAGACGGTGACATCGCCGGCGCTGGTCTCCAGCACGGAGTCGGTACGCTCTCCCGAAGAAAGGAACCTGGCGACAATTCCGCCGGCCGCGGTTTCGGCGCGGGCGGAGGGGACGCCATTCAATTCAATACAGCCGCCGCCGGTATCGACTCTGACCAGGCCCTTGGCGGAGCCGAGGCGGATGCTGCCGGCGCCGCTTTCGATCACTGCGCTGCCACCGAGATCGCCGAGATCGACGCTGCCGCCGCCGGTGGTAACACGCACCGGTCCCTGACAGCGTTCCACCTGGATGTTGCCGGCGCCGGTTTCGATGGTGGCGCCCTGCAGGCAGGAAAGCACGGTGACGGTGCCGCCGCCGCTCTCCGCTTCCAACTTGCCTTTGGCCGAGGCAACCTTGATATTGCCGCCGCCGGTACGGACGTTCACGCTGCCGCCGGCGTTGCCGACGTCGATGGTGCCGCCGCCGGTTTCGGCGGCGATGGCACCAGCGATGTCATCGAGGCGAAGATTGCCCCCGCCGCTCTGGGCTTCGACACGGCCGGCGATTCCGGTGGCACGGACGCCGCCGTCCTCAGTCTCGATTTTGGCGAGTTCGAGATTGTTGGGAACGGTGATGACAAAATCTCCGGAAAACTTGCGGCTGTGGCCGCCCTGCCAGTCGCCGACAATCCAGGCAGAATCACCCTTGGCGTAGGTGCTGATTTTGTAGGACTCAAATTCACGGCGGGCCTGCTGCTCCGAGGAGGTATAAGCGCGACTATGAATGACGTAGGTGATCCCCGGCTGCGAGCTGCCCTCGACGCGGACCGATCCCACGTCGACTTTGACATGCAGAGATTTGGCGGCGCCCAGAGTTCCAGTAATCTCCTGGACCCAGTTGCCACCTTCGCGATAAACGCGGGTGTCCTGGCCGAGGGCCAGGGACGCCAGCGCCGCGAGAAACGCGATCGTGCTGGCGAGTTGTGAAATGCGTTTCAAATCGTTTCTCCTCACTAGTTACTTGATGTGCGTTGCTAGCGAATCCATTTTCGTCGTTCGCCGTTCGCTATCCGCTGTTCGCAAGACCTATGAAAAGCGAACGACGATCGGCGAACAGCGGTCTAATCCATTTCCGGTACTTGCGCCAGCATGGCCCGGGCTTGCGAGCGGATGGAGGCGTTCTGATCAGACTGTGATAGCTTCGTTAACACCGAGCGAACGCCGCTGTCCGCTTTCAAAGGCTCAACCAGGTGCAAGGCCTGGTTACGCACGCCGAGATTGCCATCATTGACCAGTGCCTGCAAGACCGCATCGCGCACACGCACATCCTGGCGGACGAAGCCGCTCAGGCCGTCGAGGGCCTTGAGACGGACACCGGGGTTGGTGTCGTTCTGCAGCGAGTACATCAGCACTTCGCGGACATTGGTTTCACTGGGTGCGTGCGTGAGCTGGTCTACGGCGTCCATGCGAACGCCGGGATTGAAGTTGTTGCGGGCAGCGAACAGCAGAAGCTGCTGGATGTTCTGATCGTTGAGCGAACCGTGGGCTTCCTGAGTGGAAAGAGTGTTGAACTTGATGTCGACCTGATCCGAACCCGGTTGCTGGGTGATGGATTGAATGCCGGTGATGGTCGAAGCGGCGGCGATGGGAGCGGGACCAGGGCCCGGGACGGGAGCGTCCGGATTCCTCTGGATCTGATGCATGGTTACGATACCGCCGCCGAATCCGACGATGAAAATCGCGGCCACCAGCGCGGGTGCCATGCGGACCTGGCGGAGCCAGGCGCCGGGATCGAAGATCAGGCGATGCCAGAAGCCGCCCTGGGTGGTGGTTTCGAGCGCTTCCTGCAGGCGCATGCGAGACGCCGCGACCAGATTCGGGCTGGGCTCAATGACCGGAGCCTGAGAAAGCGTGGCGTGGAACCTGCGCGTGGCCTTGAGTTCAGCCGTGCATTCCGGGCAGCGCGCCAGGTGCTGCTCGACTTCGTAACGGGCGTCGTCTTCAAGCTCGTTATAAACGTAGAAAATCAGGTTGTCTTGTACCCAGTCACATTTCATAATTGCTGCCTTCCATCTCGTCGTTCGCTGTTCGCATTCCGCTGTTCGCACAACCAATCTTTGCGATCAGCGAACGACGAGCAGCGAATAGCGCTTTCATCTCATCTCGGACAGCGCGCTGCGCAGTTTTTGCGTGGCGCGGAATAACGTGTTCTTGGCTGTTTCTTCCGTGGTATTCAGCATTTCGCCCACGGTGCGTAATTTCAGGCCGTGATAGTGCTTCAACTCAAACACCATGCGCTCGCGCGGCGTCAGCTTCGACAGGGCTGCGCTGATCTTGCTGCCGAGTTCGCGGCGCATCAGGTCGCGCTCGGGATTCGCCCCGGCACGGCCGTCGGCAACCTGGTCGAGCAGGCTGTATTCTTCGCCGGAGCCGTCCACTGCGACGGGCGCGTCTTCTTTTCGGACGTTGCGCTTGCGCAGGTGATCGAGGCACAGGTTGGTAACGATCCGGTAAATCCAGGTGTAGAAGGAACACTCGAAGCGGAAGCTGGCGAGATTCTTGTATGCCTTCAGGAAGGCATCCTGATGGATGTCCTGAGCGTCGGCTTCCGATCCGGTAAGGTGGAGGGCGAGACGCAGGACCGACTGATCGTAATGGCGGACGAGAACCTCGAAGGCGGCGCGGTTTCCGCGTTGCGCCTCACGGATCAACGTCGTGTCGTCGATGCGGCTGCCCTGTGCTGCCACGGAGCCCCTCAAGCTGGGGTTCTGGGTACCGCTCTGCCCCGCAACACCAAGTTCGGGAGTTGCGGAAGCCCTGCTGCCCTGTGTCCCCCGGGCCCCGATGAGGCGCCCCGGACGGGAGATATCGCCAACCGGAATTGCCGCTGAGTACGAATCGGCCGGCATTTTGCGTCTAGTTCCTCTACAAGTGGACCAACCTTGCCTTGCGTGGAGATAGACGGGATAGCAGCCAGAACGTTAGCGATTATAGTCAGTTGGCCCTTTGTTTGCTTTGCATTAAAACAGGTGCAGGCTGTCGAGTCTGGGCGTGATCAGGTAAGGCGGAGACGCATCTCGTTGGTAGGAACGAAGCCCAGAGACTCGTAGAGGTGCCGGCCTTCGTCGCTGGCGTGGAGGTAGACGGCGCGCAACCCCTGTTCCTTTAACCATCTGATAATCAATAACATAAGCTGCCGTGCGATTCCGTGGTGGCGGAATTCGGGCTCGGTGAAAACGTTCTGGATCAGGGCGTGGCGGGTGTTGGGATCGCCGGGGCGGGCGGGCCAGGGGGATATGAGAACGCCGCCGCCGGCGATCACTTTTCCGTCGGCGGTATGGGCCAGCCAGGCGCGGTAAGAACCGTCGGCCAGGGCGCGGCCCATCCAAGGCGCAGTGGCTTGGACCATAGCGTCGAGCTCGGCGTCGGTGCCGTTGCCCATGTCGCGGAACATGCCGCGGCGATGGTGCAGGATGGTGTCGCGGTCAGACGGGGTGGCGGGGCGGTAGTGGATTTCGGATATGGCCATGAAGGAAGAGTCTCCGGCTGTATGGCGAGGGTACAATAACGTAGGCGCTGATCGCTATTCGTCGTTCGCTGTTCGCAATCCCCGTTGCGGGCGGCAGAACTCACGGCGACGAAGACCAAAAGCGATCTGCGAATCGCGAACGACGAAAAGCGGACAAGGAATTCATGTACGAAGTTACCGTCGAAGACACATTTGCGGCAGGACACTACCTGCGCAATTACAAAGGCAAGTGCGAGAATCCGCATGGACACAATTACAAGGTGCGGGTGACGCTGGCGGGGGAAGAGCTCGACAAGGCCGGGCTGCTGCTGGATTTCAAGGATCTGAAAGACGTGATGAAGCACGTGATTGACCGGCTGGATCATCAGATGATCAACGACCTGGAGCCGTTCACGGTACTGAATCCGTCGGCGGAAAATCTGGCCAAGTATTTCTACGACGAGACGAATACCCGGCTGCGCAGTGTGACCAATGGACGGGTGCTGGTGAGAGACGTCACGATTTTCGAGACGGACACGACGACTGCGCGCTACTCGGAATAGCAGTTGCCAGCCGCCGGCAAACCGCTGGCCTCTGAGGATTCTTAACTGATAACCGGCAACTGGCCACGGGCAACTGCTTTTCATGCAGATCACGGAAATTTACAAGTCGCTGCAGGGCGAATCTACTCATGCTGGGCTTGCTTGCGTTTTTGTGCGCCTGACGGGGTGCAATCTGCGGTGCTGGTGGTGCGACAGCGAGTTCAGCTTTTATGGCGGGCGGAAGATGTCGCTCGAAGACGTGATGGGCGAGGTGAAGAAACTGAGTCCGAGGGGCGGGCTCGTCGAGATCACGGGCGGCGAACCCATGCTGCAAGAGAGGGAAGTGGTTCCGTTGATGCAGCGCCTGATCACGGATGGCTACAAAGTTCTGCTGGAGACGAGCGGCGAGCGACAGCTTACGACGGTTCCGAAGCCAGTGATCAAGATCGTGGATGTGAAGTGTCCGCACTCGGGAGAACCCGATACCTTCGCGATGGAAAATCTGCATGCGCTCGAACCGCATGATGAGGTCAAGTTCGTGCTGAGCGATCGAACGGACTATGAATTTGCCCGCGATTTCGTGCGGGAGCATGGGCTGGGGGAACGCGTGCATGCGGTACTCTTCTCTCCTGCATTTCACAAGGACGCATCGGGCGAGCGCGATACGTCCCATTGCCTGCTCAATCCTCAGGAGCTCGCCGATTGGATGTTGGCCGACGATGTGCCGGCGCGGCTGAGCCTGCAGATTCACAAACTAATCTGGGATCCGGCGGCCAAGGGCGTGTAAGAGATGGGGTGATCGGATCATCGGGTCATTCGACCCTCGGATCATTGACAGACAATCATCTGGATGGACCGGGCTTCGGTTGCAAGAAGTCCTGGTACTCCGACTTAAATCCAGTAGCTTTGATCGCAGCTTCGAGCGCGGCGCGCGCTTCGTCTGACTTCCCTTGTGCGGCCAGGTCGTGGACAAGATTGTACTGAGCATCCGCCAATTGGGGATCGTACTGCACCGCCTTGCGCAGAAGCGGTTCGGCTTCGCGCAGCATTCCTTTCTTCGCCAGAGAGACTCCGGTGTCATTCATCAGGGGAGCGAGAGTGGCCGGATCGGAGCCGAGTTGCACAGCGTGGTCGAAATTCTGCATGGCGGCCGGATAGTCTCCGATGCCAAGCAAGACGAGAGCCAGCGTTTCCGCGACGGATTGATTCTGCGGAACCAGACTCGACGCGATCTTTGCTTCCGCCAGGGCCTGCTGTGGGCGGCCCATGCGTCCGTAGAGAATGGCAAGGTTGTTGTGATGCGGGTAGGCGTCGGGGGCGAGATGGATGGCGGCCAGGAGATGAGATTCGGCTTCGCCGAGGCGCCCGCGTTGGATCAGGTTGGTGGCGAGGTTGTCGCGGATGTAGTCGCTATCTTCCACGGTGATGGCTCGAAGGAAGAGAGTCTCACTGTCCTTCCAGTAACTGATTTGGCGGATGGTGAGCAGCGCGAGCACGATGAGCATGGCGCAAGTTACCAGCGCAGCGGCACGACGACGCCAGGTTGAAGCTCCCGCCCATTCAGAGACGGCCCAGACCATGATGATTACGATTCCGACCATAGGCAGCTCGGTGAATCGGTCCGCCATCGCTTGTCTGCCGGCCTGCACGATCCCGGAATTCGGCAGCAACGTGATCAGAAACCAGCTCCAGCCCACGAGGAGCCACGGCCGTCTGCGGCGCTGCTGAAGTGCGAATGTGGTGACGGCGAGGAGCAGGACGGCCGAAGGAATACCCCAGCGGATGGCGACCTCGGGATGGAATGGGTAGAAACAGCCGAGGTCGAGAGGCCAAGCCATCTTGCCCAGATAGCGGACGCAGGAAAGGGCGGCGTTCGCCAGGCGAATCGGGAGTGAGGCCACGGGCGCGAGCGACATCGCCTGGGACTGTCCCTTCACGGCGAGGAATGTTACCGCTGCCGCGCTTGCGGCGAGCGGAATCTTCTCAAGGGCTAAGCGAACGAGCGAGGCCTGACGCCGCTGGGGCCAGAAATCGAACAGGAACAGGACGATGGTGAGACTGACGGCCGTGGGTTTGGACATCAGTGCCAGTAGTCCGCAGCACGTCCAGGCAGCATAGAGTTTTCTTGACGGCTGGTTTGCGTATTGCAGATAGAAGGCAACAGCGGCGAAGAAGAAGACGGCGCAAAGCACATCTTTGCGCTCTGCGATCCAGGCGAACGACTCCACACGCAGAGGATGGAGCGCCCAAAGCAGGCTTCCCAGGACCGCCGGGACCATGCCTGCGCCAAGACGAGTCAAGACAAGATAAAGCACAGCGGCAGCGAAGGCGTGCAGAAGCGCACTCGTGAAGTGGTGCCCGCCCGGCGCAGATCCAAATAGATCCGTGTCCAACTCATGGCTGAGCCAGGCGACAGGATGCCAGTACATCGGCCGCACCGAAGTGAAGGCGAAGAGGACCGCCTGCCGCGTCAGACCGTCGGAGGCGGGCTTTTCGGATATGTAGGGTGCGTCGTCGAGATCGACGAAGGCATTGCGGATGGTGGGCAGTCCGGCCCCGAGGACGACAGCGGCGATGATGAATGGCAGAAGCCGGGAGAGCCAAGCCGGCTGGGGGCGCGTTGATGGCGACAATTCCGATTCCCTTGGAGTGGGAACTCGCGCCGTCTCACTCCGCCTTCGGTTCGAGCGCACGCTTCCTTGCCGTGACCGCGTCATCGCGCTCCCTGAGAGGGAACCTCCTGGACGCAGATAGATTAGCCTAAGGGCAAAATCGGAGATGTTGGCAGCGGGGACGATCCTCCTGCAACTGGCATAGAATCAATGGAAGACAGCGGTTGTCCCTGGTTGCATTCCATGCCATCAAACTCTCCAGGCGAGCGAAGCCGTGCCGTGGTGCTTTTGAGCGGCGGCATGGATTCGTGTGTTTGCGCGGCGTTGGCGGCGCGGGATCATGATGCTGCGGCGGTGCACGTCAGCTATGGACAGCGCACGGAGGTCCGGGAGCGAAGGGCGTTTGAGGGTATCTGTGACCGGCTGGGAATTCAGGCTCGGCTGGTGGTGCGGAACGACGCGCTGCGGGCGATCGGGGGATCGGCGTTGACCGACCCGATGATCGCGGTGCCGGAGTCGCACGCGATCGGCGCGGACGTTCCAGTTACCTATGTGCCGTTCCGGAACGCGCATTTTCTCTCGGTCGCCGTGAGCTGGGCCGAGGTGCTGGGAGCGGAGAAGGTCTATATCGGGGCGGTGGAGCAGGACAGCTCCGGGTATCCGGATTGCCGTCCGGCATACTATCGGGCGTTTAATCAGGTGGTGAAAGCGGGGACGAAGGACGGGACGATCGAGGTGGTTACGCCGCTGATCGCGATGAAGAAAGGCGAGATTGTGACGCTGGGCCTTGAATTGGGCGCGCCCTTCGATTTAACGTGGTCATGCTATCAACGAGAAGACCGCGCGTGTGGTGTCTGCGACAGCTGTGTCCTGAGGTTGCGGGCCTTTCAGGCGGCAGGCGCGGAAGATCCGCTTCCGTATACGGAAACGGTGGCGCGGCCCTAGATGATGTTGTTTCCATTTTCCCGTTGCCGAGGTTGCCGGGCGGGGCGTCCTTGGCGGTCGAAAAGTGGAAATCGCAGTCTGAGGTTCAGTTCAATCAGGGATTAGCGCCAGGAGGCAAGCTATGAAAAAGCAATTCATTATTCCGTTACTGCTCGTGCTGGTTGTGGGATTGTGTGCTCCGCCGGTGTTTGCGCAGGCCATGGGTACGGTGAAGGGAGTCTGCAAGGACGCGAACGGCCAGCCCATCGTCGGAGCGATCGTGGAATGGTCCGGTACGGAAACCGGGCGCAAGTACTCTTTGAAAACCAACAACAAGGGCGAGTACTTTTCTCTCGGCATCAGCCCGGGCAAATACAACGTCAAACTGATTAAAGATGGACAACAGCTTTTCTTCTTGAACGGCATTCCGGTCGGAGTCGATGAAGTTACAGAAGACATCGATCTCAAGAAAGAGGCCGAGAAACCGCCGTCGGGCATGACCGCCGAACAAGCCAAGCAGGCGCAGGAAGCGCAGGCCAAGGTAACCAAGGAAAACACCACCATCAAGGCACTGAACGAGAAACTGACCGCCGCCAAGACGGCCATCGACGCCAATGACTTCGACACCGCGATCGCGGCTCTGACCGAAGCCAATCAGATGGACAGCACGCGCTCCCTGATCTGGTACCGGCTGGGCGATGCCTATCGCCTCTCCGCCCTCAAGCAGACGGACCCGGCGGAAAAACAGAAGCGGCTGGAATCCGCAGTCACCGACTACCAGAAGGCGATCGAATTGCGGAAAGGCTCGGAGTCGGAAACAAAGGAAGCCAACAACGCCAGCCTGCTGGCTGCGTACTACAACAACCTTGCCGAGGCGTATTCCAAATCGAACAAGATCGATGATGCCGTGGCGGCCTACGGCAAAGCGGCAGAAGAGGATCCGACGCATGCCTCGCAATACATGTTCAACACGGGTGCGGTGCTGACGAATGCTGGCAAAGTCGACGAAGCCATTGTCGCGTTCGACAAAGTCATTGCGGCCGACCCGAATAAGGCTGAGGCGTATTACTGGAAGGGCGTGAATCTCATCGCGAAGGAAACGATGGACAAAGACAACAAGGTCATCGCCCCGCCGGGAACCGCAGAGGCGTTCCAGAAATACCTGGAACTGCAGCCGACGGGTACGTTCGCGGAGCCTGCCAAGCAGATGCTGGCGAGTATTGGAGCGAGCATAGAGACCACTTTCGGAACGAAGAAGAAGCCGGTGAAGAAGTAGGGAACGAGGTTCAGGCGGTTCAGAATCGCGGCTCTGTGGAGCCGCTTTTTTCTTTTCTCTTCAGTTACTTAGGTCGCGTGGCCTAAGTGTCCTTCGCGGCCTGCGGCAAACGCGATACTCTGAAATCAATCCGTTCGGCGGCTGTGTGCCGCTCTCCCACCTGTGGCGTTGATCCGAGACTACTGGAGACTTCGAAATGGCTGCTCCGGGGAATTCCCCGATTGCGATTGCCTTTGAGGGCGCGAGCGGGTCGGAACTGGTGCCGACGCCGGTATTGCTGGCGGGCATGCTGCGCGCCTCCGAGAAAGTAAGCGACCTTGTCTTTTCGCCCGGCCGGCCGCCGCAGGTGGAGATCCATGGCCAGTTGACGGCGGTGGAAATTTCCGGCGCCAGTGTGCTGACTGCCGACGACACCCGGCGGATTGCCGCCGACCTGATCGGCACCAACAAGCAGGCCATCAACACGCTGCGCGAGCAGGGCTCGTGCGACGTGTCCTATGGACTGCCGGGCATGGCGCGGTTCCGCGTGAACGTGTTCATTCAACGCGGAAGTTGTGCCATCGTGATGCGCGTGATTCCGACGGTGATTCCGAGTTTCGCATCCTTGAAGCTGCCGTCGCAGTTGGAAGAGGCAGCGCAGGTGCGGAACGGGATCGTGCTGGTGACGGGTGGCAGCGGGTCGGGGAAATCGTCGACCCTGGCGGCGTTGCTCGACCGCATCAACAGCCAGCACAGTTACCACATTCTGACGGTCGAAGATCCGATCGAATTTCTGCACAACCACAAGAGGTCGACGGTCCACCAGCGGGAATTGCACAGCGACGCGCCGAATTTTGCGCTGGCGCTGCGGGCAGCGTTGCGGCAGGCGCCGCGGGTGATCATGGTGGGCGAGATTCGCGACCGCGAGACATTGGAGATTCTGCTCGAGGCGGCGGAGAACGGGCACCTCGTGCTCTCGAGCATGAATACCGTGGACACTTCCAAGACGGTGGAGCGGATTTTGGCGACGTTCCCCGCCGCCGAGCAGCAATCGGTGCGCGACCGGCTCGCCAAGACATTTCGTTACATCATTGCGCAGAGGCTGATTCCGCGGACCGATGGCGGTGGGCGGACGGCAGTGGTCGAAATTCTGAAATCGAACTCGCGCACGCGGGATTGCGTGGAGCAGGGCGAGCGTCCGGGGCGCACGTTGCTCGACGCCATCAAGGCCAGCGAGAGCGAAGGCATGCAGCACTTCGACGGCGAGATTGCCAAGCTGGTGCGGTCGGGCGTGGTGGACCTGGAAACCGGCCTGTGCTTCGCCAGCAACGCCACCGTGCTGGGGCAGGAACTGGCGCGGAACTAGCTTCCCTGCTTACGGCAGTTCCAGGTCGAGAGCGTAGATTTCGTCAGTACTCAAATCGCGTGCGAAAAGACTCGAGCCGTCAGGAGCGATGCCGCTCCACCCAAAGGCGGGAGGGCTCAGATATCGATGCAAACCCTTCAAGTCCACGACCAACTCCGAGTGCGTCTGCCCGACCTTGACCCTGCGGAAAGTGGAATGTTCACTGTACTGAGTGTCGTAATAGAGATATCTCCCATCTTGCGACCAGTTGGGATAACCGATCGCTCCGGGCTCATTGATCCACTCTGACCACTTCTGGGTTTTGAAGCTGAAAAGCATCAGCTTTGTGGAGTCCTGGGTGAGCGCAGCCAGATACTGACCGTCGGGCGACCAGCGAGGACTGAACATCTGCTCCGAACCAGGAATCGTGGAAACCTGGCGAGTAGGGAGATCCGCGAGATGGAGCCCTGCGGAAGGCGTAACCGGGTATTCCCCGAAGGCGAGTGTCTTGCCGTCCGGGGACCAGGCGGGGTCTAACTCACCTTGGTCTGACGTAAGCACTTCCTGAGGTGTTCCACCCTGGGCCGGAACCAAGAAAACTTTCCAAGGCCGGCCCGCTCGAGTACTCACGTACGCGATCTGTGTGCCATCGGGCGACCAACGAGGCAGGCCCACGACAACCGGCGGGTAGGTAAGCTGAAGGCGGTCGCTGCCGTCGGTTCGGCTGCGCCAAAGCGTGGCGTCCGGATAGGAAACATATGTAATCCACTTGCCGTCGCGCGAGAAATCCAGTTCCCCCGCCGACATGCCGGAAAGAAAAGGTACAAATTGCTGCGACTTGAGATCGTAGCGAACGAGCTCTGCACGACCCTGAGAAGCGCCGACAAATAATTTGTTGCCGTTCGGGCTGAGTGTCAGAGCGTTAAAGGACAACGGCCCGGTGGTCAACTGAACGGGCGTGGAGGAGCGCCAGCGAAAGAGTCTGGTCGGTTCGCGCATAGCCCACACATCGCTTCCAGAAACACTCTGGCTCAGAAAGAAGAAATAGCGGCCATCCGATGTCCACTCGCCACAGCACGGTTCCGATGGCTCGTGCCACTGCGGAAGCACGGCATGAAGATCGCTGCCATCAGATCTGATTTCCCACAAAGAACTGACTTCGGACTTCACAATCCCAAAACGAATGCGGGTGCCATCTGGTGAGAAACGGAGTCCGGAGGGAGTGCCCGGAACGGTGATTAACTTGTGCGGGCCGGTGCCGTCGGCGTTGGCCTGGTAGATGTCAGAGTCTTTGATAAACACCAGCCATTGTCCGTCTGGAGACCATGTGCCCCCGTTCCCAAAAACGTCAGCGAGACGTCGAGGAGTTCCCGAGGGAAGAGGCAAACTCCAAAGCGCCATCTCAGGTTCAGTCCCCACCATGCTGCCCACCAGTAGATGTGTGTGATCGGGCGAGATCCCGTGGAGGAATGCGCGGGCAAACGGAGTGGGAATCAGTGTGGTGTCGCCGCCGTTGGCCGACACCTGAACGATCTGCTCTGTGCTGCTCCTTTCTGCTATGTAGACGCGCGAGCCATCGGAAACAACGCTGTACTTGGTGACACCGTCGCGAGTGATTTGTGTCGTGGTCAGCACCCTGGGAGGACGCGGGGGAAGGCCGAGCCAGGCAACTATCCCCGCTCCCGCAAGCATCGCGAGCAGGATTGTGACCGTCCAGCGTTTGCCAAGTGCAGGTGCACGTAGCGGACTGGGCGCGGCCGTTGTCTTGCCTGAGCTCGCATCCCGCGAGAGCCGCTTCAGGTCGCTGCGAATGTCGGCGGCGCTCTGGTAACGCAGATCGGCGTCCTTCTCCAGAGCTTTGAGGATGATCTCCTCCAACTTGGCCGGCAGCACCGGGTTCAGCTGGCTTGGGGCAAGCGGCGTCTGGTCCAAGATCGCCTTGAACACCACCGCCGAGGTCTTTCCAGGGAAGGCCAATTTCCCGGTCGCCATTTCGTAAAGCACCGCTCCCAACGAGAAGATATCGGTGCGCAAATCTACCGGCTCCCCACGCGCTTGCTCAGGTGACATGTAAGCGACGGTTCCAACCGCTGTCCCCGGGCTGGTGAGCACCTCGGGACTCGCGAGTGTCGCGGCTTCCGGCGTGGCGTCGAGTTCGCCCAGTTTTGCCAGACCGAAGTCCAGCACCTTGCATTCACCGTGCGCCGTGACAAAGATGTTTCCCGGTTTCAGATCGCGGTGGACAATTCCGCGACGGTGCGCCGCATCCAGGGCACTGGCGACGTCGATACCGTAGCGCAGGATCTGCTCTAAGGGCAGTGTCATCCTGCGCAGACGGTTGGCCAGGGTTTCACCTTCTAAGTACTCCAGCACGAGATAGCTGGTTCCGTCCTGCGCGCCGACGTCGTAAAGTTGGCAGATGTTGGGATGGTTCAACGAGGAAATGGCCCGTGCTTCACGGTCGAAGCGTTCTCTGGCCTCCGGTTTCTCCGAGAGATGTTGCGGCAGTATCTTGATCGCGACGACGCGGTTGAGACGGGTATCGCTGGCCCGATAAACCTCGCCCATCCCGCCGGCACCCAGCGGGGCGACAATCTCGTAGGGGCCAAGCTTACTGCCGGAGGTTAGAGCCATGGGTGGCGGTGATTATAGCCCGATGGTTACAGAGAGTGCCTGACACCAGGCCGGATAGCCGGTCGCCGGAAATTAACTCGGCGCTTTTCTGTATCATCGCTCCATGAGTAGCCCCTCGCCAACTGCAAGGGTGGTGAGCTTCGAGGAAGCCCGGCACATAGTGGAGAAGCAGGCTGCTCAAGTAACGCCTTCCGGGTCCGAAAGAGCAAATCTGCTGGTGTCTGTGGGCCAAGTGCTCGCCGAAGGCCTGGTGGCGGACAGAGATTTTCCTCCTTTTGCGCGGGCGGCGCGGGATGGGTATGCGGTGCGGGCGGAGGACGTGGCTGAGGTTCCGGCGCGGCTGGAGGTGATTGGAGAGATCAAGGCAGGCGACGCTGATGAGTCGCTCAACGTGCAGGCGGGGCAGGCGGCGGCGATCATGACTGGCGCTCCGATGCCGGCGGGGGCAGATGCAGTCGTCATGGTGGAAAGCACGGCGCTATCCGGAAGCACGGTTGAGGTTCAGCGCGGCGTGAAGGCTGGTGAGAATTTCGTCCCGCGGGGCTCTGAGGCGCGGATGGGGCAGTTGCTGCTGGAACGGGGGACGCGGCTGGATCATGCGGGCATCGCGCTGGCCGCTTCGGTTGGAAAAACGGAGCTGCAGGTGTTCCGCAAGCCGCGGGTCGCGGTGTTGGCTACTGGGGATGAGATTGTAGAGATTGATCGAAGTCCAGGTCCGGCGCAGATTCGAAATTCGAACACGTATTCGCTGGCGGCGCAGGTGCACCGGGCGGGTGGCGAGCCGGTCTTGTTGCCGATCGCTCCGGATGAGAAGGGACGGCTGCGGAACCTCATTGAAGAAGGACTGAATTCCGACCTGCTGCTCCTGGCGGGCGGCGTTTCGATGGGCAAGTACGATCTGGTAGAGCAGGTGCTGGGCGAACTGGAGTCGGAGTTCTATTTCACGGGGGCACAGATTCAGCCGGGGAAACCCATTGTTTTCGGGTCAGGCAAACATGGGCGGGCAGGAATGCCCGCCTCACACAAGAAGTACTTCTTTGGGTTGCCGGGGAATCCGGTATCGACGATGGTGACATTTGAACTGTTTGTTCGGCCGATGATTGCGGCGCTGGCTGGGGCTCGACCTGAGGCGCTCATCTTTTTGAAGGCGCGGCTGAAGTCCGATGTGCGCACCAAGACCGGGCTGAAGCGGTTTCTGCCGGCCATGCTTTCGGGGGAGTTTGAAAATGCTGAGGTGGAGTTGGCGCGGTGGCAGGGGTCGGGGGACATCGCGGCGCTGGCGGCGGCGAATTGTTATCTGGTGGTGCCGCCGGATCGGGAGATGATTGCGGCGGGGGAGTGGGTTTCAGTGATGATGCGGTAGGATTGCTGGATGAATTGGGGACTGAAGGGCAAACCCACGAATTGCACCAATGGCTGCATCGTGAGAACTCCCTGACGCGAGGTCAGCAAACGAGAAGGAGTAGGGGTCCTTCGACTTCGCAGGAACTCGGCTGCGCTTCGTTCCTGCTTCGCTCAGGATGACATTGCCAGAAAGTCACGGATTTGGAGCATGAAATTTGCGGCATGAGGTCCTGATGCTGCCTGCGGTGGCAAGTTGCCGCAGCGACCGCCGGCGAGACGCCTGCGCAACAGTCGATGCCTAAGAAACTCTCTCACTACGATGCTGACGGCCGGGCGCGGATGGTCGACGTTTCCGGCAAGACCAAGACTTCGCGTGAGGCGGAGGCGAGCGCGTTTGTGCGGATGAAGGCGTCGGTGCTGCGGGCGCTGCCTTCGAATCCGAAGGGCGATCCGCTGGAAGTGGCGAGGACGGCGGGCATCATGGGCGCGAAGCGGACTGCCGATCTGATTCCTATGTGCCATCCGCTGCCGCTGTCGCACATTGCTGTGACTTTGCGCGTGTGCGAAAATGGCGTGGCTATTACCTCAAAAGTAAAGACTACGGCGGAGACGGGCGTCGAGATGGAAGCGCTGGTCGCTGCCGGAATCGCGGCCCTCACCGTCTACGACATGTGCAAGGCGCTGGACAAGGGAATTGAGATCCGCGAACTGAGATTGGAACGAAAGTCGGGAGGCAAGAGCGGCGACTATCGCCGCCAGCACGAGTAGATCTCTATGCCGAGCAACGTCAAGGTTCTGCTGGTGGATGACAACCCGATGGTGCTGGGCATGCTGAAGCAGACGCTGGCATCGATGGCGGAGGTTGCTACGGCGGGTGATGCGGCTGACGCACTGCTCAAAGCTGTGGACGACACACCGGACCTGCTCATTTGCGACTTTCGCATGCCCGGGATGGATGGGCGTCAGCTGCTGGAGAAGCTGAAGAGCCGTCCGGCGACTTCGGGGATTGCGGTCATCCTCATGGCGAGCAAGTCGGACGTGAGCGAACACCTGTCGCACCAGGAGTCGGTCGAGGATTACATCGAGAAGCCCTTTTTCCTGAAAGACGCAACCCAACGCATCAAGCGCGTGGTTGACCGGATTGCCCTCGAAAAACTGGCCAAGGCGGCGCCGTCGGACGGCATTTTGCGCGGCAGTCTCTCGCAGATGAACGTGGTCGACCTGGTGCAGTCGTTGGAGATGGGCCGCAAGAGTTGCTCGCTGACCATGACGAACAGCGACGACAAGTGCGAGATGTTCTTTGTCCAGGGGCAGGTGAAGCACGCCGCGTACGGGTCGATTACAGGCGATGAAGCGGTTTTCAAGGTGCTGCGCTGGACCGACGGCAATTTTGAAGTCAACTTCGACGGCAAGACCACGAAAGAATCCACCTCTCTGAATACCCAGGGCCTGCTCATGGAAGGGTTGCGCCAGCTGGACGAAGCCCATCGGGATGCGGCCGAGGGAGAAGATGTCCTCCTCGACACGTGAGCGGATCCCTGCCGCCGTGCTCACCGTCAGCGACTCCTGCTCGCGTGGCGAAAAGACCGATCTTTCCGGACCTGCAGTGGCCGAAGCGCTGGAGCGCCGTCATTTTCGCGTGGCGGTGCGAAGCGTCGTGGCGGATGAGAAGGAAGCGATCCAGGACAAGCTGATTGAACTGTGCCGCTCGGCGCGGCTGGTAGTGACCACAGGCGGGACGGGCGTCGCGTTGCGCGATGTTACTCCAGAGGCGTCGCGCGCCGTATGCGACCGGCTGGTGGAAGGAATTGCCGAGCAGATGCGCGCCGAGGGAGTAAAAAAGACGAAGTTCGCGGCCCTGAGCCGGGGAATTTGCGGCACGCGTGGGACTTGCCTGATCTTGAATCTGCCAGGCAGTCCGGCAGGGGCGGTGGATGCCTTGGCGTCGGTGATTGATCTGCTGCCGCATGCGCTGGATTTGCTGGCGGGGAAGACGGAGCACTAGAGGCACGCCATTCGCTCTTCGTCCTTCGCTGTTCGCAAGATTCGGGCGAGCGACCCTTGCGAATAGCGATCCGCGAACGACGAACAGCACTTCACTCACGTAGACTGCTCCTTTACATCTCTTGAAAACGATCAAACACATCATCAGCGCGTATGGGAAGTGGATCTGGGGATTGCTGGCTCCGCTGGGGATCTGGGGGGTGTTTGCCATAGCCGCGGTAGACGCGGCGTTCATGGGGCTGCCCATGGATGCGATCGTGGCCGGGTACATCTACCAAGACCCGGGCCGGTTCTGGTTGTACGTGCTGCTGGCGTCGGCGGGATCGGCGGCCGGAAGCATCATTCTTTATGTGATCGGCTACACCGGCGGCGAAGTGCTGCTGAGAAAGCGGCTGTCGCCGGAACGCTTCGAGAAGATTCAGGCGTCGTTCAACAAACACGAATTTCTGGCGCTGATGCTTCCGGCGATGCTGCCGCCGCCGACTCCGTTCAAAGCGGTCGTACTCTCGGCGGCTGCGTTTGAAATGAACGTTGGGCGTTTCCTGCTGGCGATTTTTGCCGGGCGATTTTTTCGGTTCCTGATTCTTGGCTTCCTGACCATCCGGTTCGGGCCGAAGGTTGTGCAGTGGGGCGGAGAAATCATTGCCCACCGTTTCCGCTGGGTGCTGCTGGCGCTGGCCGTGGGGCTGGTGGTTTGGCTGTGGTATCGGCGGAAGTCGAATAAGAAAACCGCAAAGGGAAGCCCGACAGCGAGTTCCCCGGCAGACACGGGGAAGTGAGACGCATTCAAATCTGCTCCTGCCCGGGCGACGGATCAGGCGGCTGCTGGTCCTCCGTGGGGCTTGCTGATCCAACGTGAGATGGCAGCGGCTGCGACTGGGAGTCCGAACAGCACGGAGGTAAAGAGCAAATCGCCCGCCAACCCGCGGCGGAAGAATGGCAAACCGGCGGCGTAGCAGGTCACTAGACCGGCCCAAGTTTTCGGATAGGTGGCGTACGCGGCCCAGACTCCGAAGTTACTGATCAGGAAGAACGAGACGGAGCCGGTGAGAGCAGCGCCGACGATCCGCCAGACTTTCGAGTCCTTGCGCAGAGCGGTGCCGAGCCACAGCATCGCCGCGTACCATGCCCACGTAAGCAGCAAGTCCCATGAAAGCGGGTACGCGTAGAAGAACTTGTCGAGGATCACGTCGGCGGCGATCAGCAGGCCCAGGGGCAGCCACATCATGCGGCGCGAACCGCGCGCGCCGAAGTAAAGCAATGCGGCGGTGACGGGAGTGAATCCCCAGGGATGGGGGACGGACGGAATGCGCATGAAAAGCGCGAAGAGGATGTAGACGAATGCCAGCATGATCACCTCGATGTGAGAAGTACGATTGTGGCGCGGAGACAGGGGGACGGTCAAGGGAGGGCAGAAGCTAAGCGAATTAGCTTTAGTTCACGGCCTCCCCGAATGGCGCTCCGCAGTATGGAGTTGGAACCAGGAAGTTGTGCCTCCAAACGGACTATGGCTGGCGAAGTCCGGAACGGGGGGCAAATAGCCACTCTGAATTTCCGTAGTCACCTGCATCCACTGTGGATTGTATTGAACTCGCTGTCCCACTTCAGACCAGCGGCATGTAAGTTGTCCTGTCTCGGTTTGCCTTGCTCTCATTGGG
>Ga0335076_10001169_pt1 | contig 25272 bp, 26 predicted proteins | sample Lox_Sample_25_FD_206717 | JGI IMG/M metagenome (GOLD analysis project Ga0335076, IMG submission 206717) | Soil microbial communities from Loxahatchee National Wildlife Refuge, Florida, United States - Lox_Sample_2.5 | ecosystem: Environmental > Terrestrial > Soil > Wetlands | place: USA... | reverse complement strand
CGCCTGCACCGCCGGCGGTGCGGTCGTCAGCTCGTCGAGGAACAGGAGCCCCTCGCCGGCCTGGTTCAAGCGCGTCGCCCACGCCGGCGGCGACAGCATCACCGACCCGTCGACGACGATCGGCAGACCGGCGAAATCGCTCGGCTCCCGGATCGACCCGATGACCGTCTCGACCGGCCACCCGAGCGACTCGCCGAGCGCAAGCACGGCCGAGGTCTTCCCGGTCCCGGGGCTTCCCCATAGCAGCACCGGCACCCTCGCGGATACCGCCACCGCGAGAGCCTCGAGCGCCACCAAGCTATTCATGAGATTCCAGAGTACCGGCCGTCTCCAGGCCGGCAACGTCGTTTGGAAGGACTCGCCGCCAAGCAGCGTCTTACCCGGACGAGCGAAAGGCCAACGTGTATTCGACCGGGCTCGGAGGCGAGCCGCCTCGGCAAACTTCAGCAGCGCCAGCGGCGAACGGTCGCGTCCTGAGCCGGCGCGCGGCGGGATCTCGCGATGCGTTGGCGCTCCAGCGCGCGGCGGGCAACCGCGCCACCCGCGCGCTCCTGCAGCGGGCGGTCGTCACGAGCGAGAAGTTTCCGATGGTCCGATTCACGATTGGCGTGGAGATCGACTCCTCGCTCGCCACGCTGGCCTGGAGCCGCACGACGAATGGACCGCTCGACGAAGCGGCGCTCGCCGACCTGAGGCAGACCGCGTTGCAGACCGACGAGTCGATCGATGACGACGAGGGCATATTCATCGCTGCGCTCCTTGATCCGAGGAACGCCGAGCGCCTGCACGCCATGTTGCCGGACGGTTTCGCGCAAGAGGGCCAGGAGATCTCGTTCCCGGTCCAGTTCATCTCCGCGGAGAACCGTCACAAGGTCAGGGACTTCGGGCGTTCCGTGGCTCCGCCGGCCGAGGGTCGACGCGCACGCCCGAGCGCTCGTCTTCGCGCCGCGGATCAGGCGATGATCACGCGCGCGGGGGCATTTGCCTCGACCGTCCGCAAAGCGCTTGCGCTCGCCGACGCCGCGAGGATCTCGCACGCTGACGTCGACGCGGCGATGATCGCGGCCGCGAGCGACTCGACGGCCGGCGACCGCGCGTTTGCGGCGGCGGTGTTCGTAATCGCAAGGCGCGCCGGCCTTGCCGTTGCGGACGATGTGCGCGACGGACGAATCAAGATCGACGAAGTCCCCGCGGCCTACGTCGGAACCGGTATCGCCGCCAAGTATCAGACCGGTGGCAGCGGGAGAAAGGGCGACACGGTTTATCTCCCGTCGACGTTCGACGTCGACGACCTCGCTCAGCAGGGGACCGTCGTCCACGAACTTACCCACGCGGCCGATGACAAGGCCGTTAGCACCGTCACGACCACTGAAGCGGATCGGATGGAGATGAACGCATTCCGGGCGCAGGCTCGCTACTACCTGCGGTCGATCGGAGAGCTGAGCGGGACGGCGCGCGACCGGGCGATCGACGCCGTCGCCGCGACGGCGGGCGAGGTACGTGTCTACACGATGATCCTCGAGGCGAACGTGGCGCCGATCGACGACTACGACGCGCTCGTCTCGATCATCGAGCAGATCAACATGAGGTCTGGCGCGCTCGGCGCCCGTGCATGGCATCGCGCCGTCAACGCGACGACGGCGGAGATCGAACCGACGGTCCTCGAGGCGATCAGGAGACTCGAGCGACTGCGGCGCGGCGGACGCGGGCAGATCGACGGGTTGTCGGGCGAGAGCGTCCTGGACTGGCGCTTCCGATGACATTCGCTCGCACCCATAGTCGACCCGTCGCGGCCGACCTCGAACGCGCAGACCCTCGCGTCGTCGACTGCCTCAGGCACAGGCGCTATCAGATCCTCCGTCAGGGACGCGACGTTGGGCGGGTCCGGAACGCGCTCCGTCGGCTCGCCCCGGAGAGCCGCTGGCTTGCGCAACGCGCGGCGTGAGCCGCCGCGCGCCGTGCGTGAGGAGCGACCGGACGACCCGCTGGTGGCGGGGCGTGATCGCGGCCCACAGTGCGCGGGCGCCCGGGTTGGTCTGTTGCACGAACGTCGCGAACAGCAGGCCGTCGGGCTCGCTTCGGAACAGCAACTGGCCACGGAGCCCGAGCCACGAGCCGGCGGCGAGGAGCAGGAAATCCGGGTCCGCGTCCTGGATCTTCCAGCCGAGGACGCGGTTCGAGGACCACGGCGGCCCGAGCCTCAGGCCGAGCGCGGTCCACCCGAGGTACAGCTGCAGGCGGACCCTCGGCGGGGCGTCCGACACCACGGCACGCACCCATTGCGCGGGGGTGTGCTCGATGTCCGAGGTGACGGCGAAGGCGTCCGTGTAGTCGAGCCGGGATAGGGTGCTGAGCTGCCGTGCGTCTTCGGGCAGCGGGATCTGGGTGACGACGGGTGTCGCCGAGCGGGGGTGTCGGGTTGCGGTCATCACATCCCTCCATATATACAGGACTGTATATATGGAGGTTAGGCATTATCGAGAGCCATGTCAAGCCGGTGGGGCACGCGATAGCGGTGATGGCGCCGCCGACCAGGACTCCGCGCACCGCCTGGATCGAAGCCGGCCTGCGCGCACTGGCGGAAGGCGGCGGACCCGACGCCGTGCGCGTCGAGACGCTGGCCAAGTCGCTCGGTGTCACGCGGGGCGGGTTCTACGGCCAGTTCAAGGACCGTGGCGCGCTGCTCGACGCGATGCTCGACACCTGGGAGCGAGCCGCCACCGACGAGGTCCTGGAGCAGGTCGAGCGTCGAGGCGGCGATGCCCGGACGAAGGTGCGCCGGGCGGGTGCGCTCACATTCAGCGGTGAGCTTCTGCCGGTCGATCTCGCGATCCGCGACTGGGCGCGGCACGACGATGCGGTGGCCGAGCGCCTGCGACGCGTCGACAACCGGCGCATGGAATACCTGCGGCAGCTGTTTGGGTCGTTCTGTGCCGACGAGGAAGACGTCGAAGCTCGCGCGGTGCTCGCGTTCTCGCTGGCGATCGGCTACCACTTCATCGCCGCCGACCATGGCGCCCGCAAGCGGGCGGACGCGCTCGAGCTCGCGGTCCGGCGGCTTCTCGCCTGAGATCCCGTGTGATGCCGTCGGGTACGTCGTATCCGGGACGATCCGCTTCCACCGGCTTATCGTCATCTTCTTAGCCATCGAAAATCCGTTGGCCAAGCGGGGTTAGTCTTAGCCCCTTGGCTATAACGGTGACGCAGCTGACGGCGTTCCTCGCGGTCGTTCGGGGCGGGTCGGTCACGGCCGCCGCGGACGAGTTGGTGGTCACCCAGCCATCGGTCTCGTCCGCGATTGCGGCGCTCTCTCGCGAGCTCGGCTGCGAGCTGTTTGAGCGGGCCGGCCGCGGCATCCGCCTGACCGAGGCCGGCCGCGCGTTCAGGCCGTACGCCGAGGACGTCGTCGGCCTGCTCGGGGAGGGGCGACACGCCGCGCGAGAAGCAGCCGACATGGCCGCTCGGCGGATGCGAATCGCCGCGGTCACGACCGCCGCCGAATCGTTCGTGCCGCCGCTGATGCGGGCTTTTGCCGCGAGCCACCCGGACGTCGAGCTGACGCTCGACGTGGGCAATCGGGAGTACGTGTTCGATCGTGTTCTGAGTCACCTCGCGGACGTCGCCATCTCCGGCAAGCCTCCGGCCGACGAGCGTCTCGTCGCCGAGCCGCTCACGCAGAACGAGATCGCGTGCATCACGAGCCCGGACGATCCGCTTGCGAAGGCGCGGTCCGTCCGGGCCGAGGAGCTGGCGCACCGGGCATGGCTGCTGCGAGAGCCGGGATCGGGCACGCGTGCGCTAGGCGAGGAGTTCCTGGCCGAGCGGGGCCTGAGCCCGAAGACCCTCACGCTCGGCTCGAACGGCGCGATCAAGCAAGCCGCTCGAGCCGGTCTCGGCGTGTCGCTGTTGTCGCGCGACGCGGTTGAGCCCGAGCTCGCGGCGGGATGGCTGGGTGAGATTCCGCTCGGCGACGGCCCCGAGCCGAGGCAGTGGTTCGTGCTCCGCTCTGCGGTCGGCCCGCTGCGCCCGGCCGCGGCGGCGTTCATCGAGTTTGTCCGCAGCGAGCAGCACTCATAGCCAAGCATCTATGACAGTACGAGAAATTAGAACTTGATCTCTATGGTCTGCGGGCCTAGTCTGCCTCGCCTCAACGGAGGGAAACGATGGCAGTCAGCACCGCAGCAGCACGAAACGGCAAGAAGGATCGCTGGGCGTCCGGGGTCACGCCGTACGCCGAGATGGGTTACTTCAACCCGGATTACGTACCGAAGGACACCGACATCCTCGCCGCGTTCCGGATCACGCCGCAGCCGGGCGTCGATGCCGTGGAGGCCGCGGCCGCGGTCGCGGGCGAGTCCTCGACCGCCACGTGGACGGTGGTGTGGACCGACCGGCTGACCGCGCACGAGCATTACCAGGCGAAGGCATATGACGTCGCGCCGGTCCCGGGGCGCGAAGGCGAGTACATCGCGAAGATCGCCTACGACCTCGACCTGTTCGAGGAGGGGTCGATCGCGAACATGACGAGCTCGATCATCGGCAACGTGTTCGGGTTCAAGGCGCTGAAGGCGCTGCGACTCGAGGATCTCCGGATCCCGACCCAGTACGTGAAGACGTTCCAGGGCCCGCCGCACGGGATCGTGATGGAGCGCGAATACCTCGACAAGTTCGGGCGGCCGCTGCTCGGCGCCACGGTCAAGCCGAAGCTCGGCCTGTCCGCGAAGAACTACGGACGCGTCGTGTTCGAAGCGCTCAGTGGCGGGCTCGACTTCACCAAGGACGACGAGAACATCAACTCTCAGCCGTTCATGCGGTGGCGCGACCGGTACCTGTACGCGATCGAGGGCGTCAGCCGCGCGAGCGCCGCGACGGGCGAGATCAAGGGTCACTACATGAACGTGACCGCCGCGACCATGGAGGACATGTACGAGCGTGCCGAGTTCGCCAAGGAGCTCGGCAGCGTGATCATCATGATGGACCTGACCGTCGGCTACACGGCGATGCAGTCGATGTCGAAGTGGGCGCGCCGGAACGGGATGATCCTCCACCTGCACCGCGCCGGCCACGGCACGTACACCCGCCAGAAGACCCACGGCGTGTCGTTCCGTGTGATCGCAAAGTGGTGCCGGCTGCTCGGGGTTGACCATCTGCATGCCGGCACGGTCGTCGGCAAGCTCGAGGGCGACCCGTCGATGATCGCGGGCTACTACGACACTCTCCGCCTCGACCACGTGCCGGAGAACCTTCAGAACGGCATCTTCTTCGACCAGGACTGGGCGTCGCTCCCAGCCGTGATGCCGGTTGCCTCCGGCGGAATCCACGCGGGCCAGATGCACCAGCTGCTCCGCTATCTCGGCGAGGACGTGATCCTGCAGTTCGGCGGCGGCACGATCGGCCATCCGATGGGGATCGCCGCCGGAGCGACCGCGAACCGCGTCGCGGTCGAGGCGATGATCCAAGCGCGTAACGAAGGGCGCGACTACTTCCAGGAGGGGCCGGACATCCTCGAGAAGGCCGCTAAGGGCTGCCCCGAGCTCGACGCGGCGCTCCAGGTGTGGAAGGACGTCACGTTCGACTTCACGTCCACCGACACCCCGGACTACGTCCTCACGCCGACGCTGTCATGAGCAGGAGAGGAGACGCGATGCGGATCACGCAGGGCACGTTCTCGTTCCTTCCGGACCTGACCGACGACCAGATCGGCGACCAGGTCCGGTACGCGCTCGAGCGCGAGTGGGCGATCTCGGTCGAGTTCACCGACGACCCGCATCCGCGCAACTCGTATTGGGAGATGTGGGGACTGCCGATGTTCGACCTTACGCATGAGGACGTCGGGCTGGTCCTGCGCGAGGTGCGCGCGTGCCGTCATGCCCATCCGCACCACTACATCAAGATCATCGCCTACGACGCGTCGTACGGGCGGCAGACGACGGCACTCAGCTTCATCGTCAACCGGCCCGCCCACGAGCCGGGGTTCCGCCTCGACCGCACGGACGCTCACGATCGGGTCATGCGCTACCGGCTGCACCCATATGCGGCCGACATGCCGGTCGGGAGCCGGTACCTGAACGGGAACGAAGCCGCATGAGCGTCGTCGATGCCGAGCGCCCGGATGTTGGGGCTCTCGTGCGTGAGGCGAACATCGAGGCGGTCCTCGAGGAGCTCGACCGCGATCTGGTGGCGCTGCGCCCGGTGAAGACCCGGATCCGCGAGATCTCGGCGCTGCTGGTGATCGACCAGCTGCGTCGCCAGGCCGGCCTGGCCGCGGGGCGGCCGAGCCTCCACATGTGCTTCACCGGCAACCCGGGCACCGGCAAGACGACGGTGGCGATGCGCATGGCCGACATCCTGCACCGGCTCGGGTACATCGACCGCAACCACGTCGTGGCGGTGACGCGCGACGATCTCGTCGGCCAGTACGTGGGCCACACCGCGCCCAAGACCAAGGAGGTGCTCAAGCGAGCCTTCGGCGGGGTGCTGTTCATCGACGAGGCGTATTACCTCTACCGTCCAGAGAACGAGCGCGACTACGGGGTTGAAGCGATCGAGATACTGCTACAGGTGATGGAGAACGAACGCGACCGGGTGGTGGTGATCCTGGCGGGCTACAAGGACCGGATGGACGAGTTCTTCCGGCTGAACCCGGGCATGTCATCGCGCGTGGCCCATCACATCGACTTCCCCGACTACACGGCGGCGGAGCTGCTGCGGATCGGGCAGCTGATGCTGTCGGCGGAGAACTATGTGCTCTCCGGCGACGCCGAGGAGGCGTTCCGCGAGTACATCGTGCGGCGCATGGGCCGCCCCCGGTTTGCGCACGCTCGGAGCGTCCGCAACGGGATCGAGCGTGCGCGGCTGCGCCACGCCAACCGGGTCTACGCGGCGGTGCGGTCTGGGGCGGAGCCGTCGGTCGAGATGCTCCGGCAGATCGAAGCGCAGGACATCCGCAAGAGCAGCGTGTTCGACGAGGACGAGCAGCCGGCGCCGGAGCGGCAAGCGGCGTGACCTCGCCGGCGAGCGAACGGCGGACGGCTCGGCCCGTGATCCTCGGGGTCGTCGGCGACTCCGCGGCGGGGAAGACGACGATCACGCGCGGTCTCGTGCGGGTGCTCGGCGAGGAGCACGTCGCGCACATCTGCACCGACGACTACCACCGCTACGACCGTCGCCGGCGGGCGGAGCTCGGGATCACGCCACTGCACCCCGACTGCAACTACGTCGACATCATCGCCCAGCACCTCGGGCATCTGCGCCGCGGCGAGGCGATCCTCAAGCCGGTCTACCGGCACAAGGACGGCACGTTCGGGTCGCCGGTGTACGTCGCGCCCGAGCGGTTCACGGTGATCGAGGGGCTGCTCGGCTATCACCTCCCGGAGATGCGCGACGTGTACGACGTACGCGTGTTCCTCAATCCGCCTGAGGAGCTACGGCGCCGGTGGAAGGTCCAACGCGATTGCTCGCGCCGGGGGTACACGACCGACGAGGTGCTCGCCGAGCTCGACCGGCGCGAGGCCGACTCGGAGGCGTTCATCCGCCCCCAGCGGCGCTACGCGGACATGCTCGTGTCGTTCCGGCCGTCCGACGGCGAGGCGTCATCGGATCAGACGCATCTACAGGCGGAACTGACGCTCTGCGACGGGCTGCCGCACCCGGATCTGTCGCCGTTCATCAACGGCAAGCGGGACGGGTTGACGCTGGTCGAGCGCGGCGAGGAGCGCGTGTTGTGGATTCCGGGGCGGATGGACCCGGACCACGCGGCGGCGATCGAAGAGGCGTTGTGGGAGCGGATGCATTTCGCGTCGCACCTGCGCGCCCGCCGCCTCGGCGAGTTCACGATCGGCACCGACCTGCATCGGTCGGAGTCGCTGGCGCTGGTGCAGCTGCTGATCCTCTACCACCTCGTCACGACCAGGGCGGCGGTGGCGCTCGGTGGCGATGGCACGCGGACCCTGTCCGCGGTGGCGGCGTCGGCGTAACCGCCCGCCGAGACTCCGGATCACGCGTAAAACGCGGCAACGCGGGAGTGTGGGCTTGCCTGTGTCGCGTTACGCGCGATTATCGTGCGCGACTCGGCAAGGCGTGGCCCAGTCGAGGCGATTGTCGCGCCATGCATGTCATCGCATGCTTCTGCTGTTCGACATCGACGGAACGCTGCTCGCAGGCACCGAGCCGGCCGTCGGCGAGGCGATGAGCGCCGCGCTGAAGGAGGTGCACGGGGTCGACACCACTCTGATCCGCACCCATATCCCGACGTCCGGCCGCACCGACGGCGAGATCGCGCGCGCGATCCTGCTCGATGCGGGCGTCTCCGCCGAGCGGATCGGCGCCCTCGCCGATCGGGTGCGCGAGCGGTGCTGCGACCACGCCGCTCGCCTGCTCCCGCAAGACCTCTCCGGCGCGGTGCTCCCGGGTGTGCGGCCGTTGCTGGACTGGCTGGTCGAGCAGCCGGATGTAACGCTCGGCCTGCTGACCGGCAACTACGAGGCGATCGCGCGGATGAAGCTCGAGCGGGCGGGGATCGGTGGCGCGTTCGCCGGCGCCCCCGGTGCGTTCGGCTCGGACGCCGACGATCGGGCGGCGTTGCCGGCGATCGCCCGGCGCCGCGCGGGGACGCCTGGAGCGCCGCACCCGCGCGATGACACGATCGTGATCGGCGACACCCCGCAGGACATCGCGTGCGCACGCGTGGACCGGGTCCGGTGTGTCGCGGTGGCGAGCGGGGCAGCCGGTCCCAACCTCCTGGCCGACGCCGACGCGGTCGCACGCGACGCCGAGGAGTTGCAATGCGTATTGACCGGGCTGGGGATCTAGCGTCAGTCGCCGCCCGGGAGGCTGATTCCCATCACCAGGAAGACGCCCATCGCGACGAACGCGATTCCGGTCAACAGGTCGGTGCGAATGCGGGGCACGAAGTGGGCCGCCGTGCGCCCGATCTGGTGCCCGGCGACCGACATCCAAAACGTGGTGACTCCGAACACGATCGGGGCGAGCCAGGGTGAGTATCCGAGGAGGCCGAGACTCGCTCCGGCGGCAACGTTGTCGACGCTCAACGGCAGCGGCAGCCCGCGCGTCGCGAACCGCAGGTCCGGATCCGCGTGCTCGTCTGACACCAGCGCCCGCACGACGATGAACAGACCGTATCCAGCGAGGCCGATCGCCGCGATCGTGTCGGCGGTGCTGTCGACCCTCTTGCTCAGATAGCTGCCGATCACTATCCCGACCGCCGGTGCGATGCCGTCCCAGAGGCCGAAGATGAACGAAGTCTTGACCGACCGAAGCAGGGTCGGCTTTAGCCCACCGAGCACGATCGAGGTGCGGAAATTGTCGAGGCTCAGCGTGAACCCGAGCGACAGCAGCGCGAACATTGCCTCTCTCGAAAGGTCGTCATCGAGGCCTGCGATCTGTCACGGCGGGCCGTGACAGATCGCATAAGGCTTCGTTTGCTTGCTCTACTCCGGCAGTGCGAACGCGAAGATCGCGGATCCACCCGCTTGGGCCAGCGCCCCCGGGTAGAACCCCTCGGTCCATGCGCCGTACCCGACCGGCACGGCGATGTACTGCCGCCCGTCGACCGTGTAGCTGCTGGGGCTCGAGTGGTGTCCGCTTCCGCACTGGAACTCCCACAGGAGCTCTCCGGTGCTGTCGTTGAACGCCCAGTACTTGCCCGCCGGGCCGCCGGCGAATACGAGGCCGCCGGCCGTGGTCAACACGGACGCGGTCATCGGGTGCTCCTGACGGAAGCGCCACTTCTCCTGGCCCGTGGCCGGATCAATCGCGGAGATGTATCCGGCAACGTCCTCCGTGTCGACCGCGACGCCCGCGCCCCAGTACGGGATGCTCTCCTTGAACTCCCGGCGCCGCCGCGTGGCGGTCGCGCCGACGTCCTGCACCGGGCAGTAGAACAGCCCGGTCTTCGGGCTGTAGGCCGCGTGCGTCCACTCCTTGGCGCCGGCCGGGCCGGGCCAGAAGTGAACGGGGTCCCCCTCCTTGTCGGGGAATACTCGCGGCGTCACCTTGCCGTCGGCCGAGATCTCACCCCAGGTGATCCGGTCGACGAAGGGCACGACCCGGATCAGGCTGCAGTCCGTGCGATCCAGGACGAAGAAGTACCCGTTCTTGTCGAAGTGGCCCGAGCACTTCCGCCCGTCCATCTCGAACAGGATGTTCTCCATCGTCGAGTCGTAGTCCCATACGTCGTGCGGTGTGTACTGGTAATGCGCCTTGATCTGGCCGTTGTCAGGATCGACCGCCACGACGCAGTTCGTGTACAGGTTGTCGCCCTCGCGTACTCCACCGTCGAAGTCGGGACACGGATTGCCCGTGTTGAAGTACAGGAGGTTGAGGTCCGGGTCGAACGTCGGCGTGGTCCAGCAGTTGGCGCCTCCGCGCGCCCACGCCTCGCCGTCGGACGGCCACGTCTCGGACCCCGGCTCGCCGGGTGCGGGAATCATGTAGCAGCGCCACACACGCTCGCCGGTCTCCAGCTTGAACGCGTCAGCGTGCCCGCGCACTCCGAACTCGCCGCCGGAGCTACCGACGATCACCATGTCCTTGACGATCAGCGGAGCCACCGTCGCACTCTCGCCGGCCCGCACGTCGCCGTACGTCTGGTCCCAGACAAGCTGGCCGTTGGTCGCGTCGAGCGCGATCACGTGGGCGTTCAGGGTCGTCATGAAGACCTTGCCGTTGGCCACAGCGCACCCGCGGTTGACGTTGCCGCAGCACAGCCGGACGTCGTACGGAGAGGCGCGGTGATAGCGCCACAGCTCCTGCCCGGTCTTGGCATCCAGCGCCCACAGCCAGCCGTCGAAGCCGGTTACGAACATGATGCCGTCGACGACCAGCGGGGAGGCCTCCAACGAGTACGTCGACGCGCCGGAGTGCATGCCTACCGAGCCGCACTGGAACACCCAGGCGGGTTTGAGGTCCTTGACGTTGCCCTGGTTGATCTGATCGAGCGGACTGTGACGCTGGCCGTCGTAGGCGCCGTAGTAGGTGATCCAGTTCTGCGGCTCCGCGTCACGGGCCTTGAGGATCCGGTCGTAGCCCAAGCCCTTGGTCACCGGGGGCGCCTTGCCGGACAAGCCGGGGCTCAGAATCCGGAAGTCGACCGCTGCGCCTGCGTCAACGTACTCAGTCTCAGTTGCCATCAGCTGCTCCTTTCTACGGTCGCGGTTGCGGTGGACGGTCGAGCTTGGCTTCGTCTGGGACCTCGCCTCCTACGACGATCGTCCCGGTGAGGCCGCCGCCCTCGTCATTTCCGGTCCGCGATCCGTACCAGTAGTAGCCCGGGCCGTCGAGGTTGAGGCTGGCCGTTCCCTTCGAGAAGTTCACGAGCCAGATGAACTTCGCGTCGCCGTTATTGGGCAGGACCGCGCAGTGCGAGTTGTTGTCATCGTTGATGATCTCGAGCTCGAGGTCGCCACCGTGCGGCATCACCAGCACCCTGGGCTCGAACACCAACTCATCGAGGGGGATGCGGACGGTGGCGTGCATCTTGCCGTCCGAACCCTCCTCGGCGACCCCTACGGAGCCGCGGCCCAACACCGCCCCGATGCTTGTCCCATTCTGCTTTATCAACCCCTCGATGACAGTCTTATCGGCAGTGGCAGCCACGCGACTCTCTCCTTCCATCCGGAAAATGGGCCAAAAAAACCTAACAGCGAACCGCCGACTACACAACCTGACCGTCAGTCACAAGTCTTTCTGTCTTAGCGGACAGGGTTACTCACTGACCGATCGGATAGGTAGTCACGCTAACCGGGTAGTCAAGTGTCAAGTGACCGACCAGGCGATTCACTGGTCGATCACACGATGGTTACGCCTCTGACCCGGTTAGCCGAGCGAGATCTCCTTGGCGCCGGCAACGCGGAGATGGTCGAGCACGGTCCCGCTCGACTCGCGCAGCCTCAGCAACTCCGCGAGCTGCGCGTGACGGCCGCCGGCCAGCCCGTCCGCGAGCAGCGCGCCACCGCGCGCCGCGGCGCTCGCCCGGCCCGGCACCAGCGCGACCACAGGGGCAAGCGCTGCGAGTGACGAGGCGAGGGCCCCGATCAGCTCCGGCATGCGAGCCAGGCGGCCAGAGACCACGATCTCACGCGGGCTCGGCACGCTGGCGACCAGGGCGCGTACCGCCTTGACGGCTGCCTCGAGCAGCGCGGTCCAGCCCTCCGTGTGGGCGGGCGAGGCCCACAACGCCGCGAGGTCGCTCATGTCCAGGGCGCCGGCCGGATCGAGCGCGCCGCCGCTGTACAGCGTGTTCTTGCGCAGCGCCGGCCCGAGCAAGTAGGCGAGCTCGCCGTCAAGAGCTCCCGGTGCCCGCACGCCCAGCGGTCCCGAGGATCCGCCCATCCCGTCGACGATCTGCCCGCGGTCGATCCCAAGCGCCGCGCTGAACGCACCTCCCAGCTCCAGCATGATCATCGCCGTCTCGTCGAGCGCGGTCGCGTGGCGGCGGGACTGATCGACGATCGCGCACGCCGCCGCGCAGACCTTGTCCGCCGTGCCGAGATCGATCCGGTTGTACTTGCGATGCCGGGGAACCGAGGGGAGGTGCACCACACCGGGGCCGAACACAACCGGCAATCCGCTGCCCGCGAGCGCCCGGAGCAGCGACCGCAGCCCCACGACGCCCGCCTCGACGCGAGCCTCGTCGGGCCTCACCAGCACCATCTCGGACAACTCGCGCTCGCCCACGTCGGCGGCGGCCACGAGCGGAAGGCCGTACCCGCTCGGCCCATAGACGAGGTCGTACGGTCCGTGGCGGTCGAGCGCCTCGAACAGTGGGGCGTTGTCTTTGCTCAGCGAGCCGGTTTCGAACACCGCCTCGATGACAGGCTCGCCGTTCTCGAGCACGCATAGGTCAAACGAAACGGTGCCTGGATCGACGCCGGCTACCCGGGGCATATCATGGGACCCATGAGCTCAACGAAGGACAAACCACGCACCTACAGCGAGGACGAGATCCCCGCCAAGTTCTCCGAGTACGGCCTCGACGGGTGGTACTACGAGGACAAGTGGATCCGGCGCAAGTACAACACCGACGGCTGGCCGACGACGCTGATGGCGGTAAATGCCGTGGGATACCTGTGCGAGGCCGCCGGCCATCACGCCGACCTCAACGTCACCTGGGGCAAGCTCTGGGTCAAGCTCGCCACGCATTCGGCGGGCGGTATCACCGACAAGGACTTCACCCTGGCGCGCAAGATCGAGGACACGATCCTGTGGCGGCCCGAGGCCGACGGTCCGCTCGACGGGCCGATGGGCAAGTTCGTTTTTTCCAAATAGGGGTCAAAGCGCTTCGAGCGCGACGTCGTACACGCCCTCGAGGTCGAGCACCGTCCCCTTGGTCTCGAACATCTTGCGGATGCAGGCCTTTTGCAGCTTCATCTTAGGGCCGCCGACGCCGAGCGCGCCAAGCTTGAGCACGCCGTCTTCCTCCTCGAGGCCGTCGCCCCGGTCGACGCCCTCGACGCCGACGGGGTCGGCCGCCGAGTAGTCGACGACCACGCGCATACCCTCCTGCGCCCAGCCGCTCCGGCGCAGGATCTGCGTACCCGCCGGGCCGGCCGCAAACACGGCGACTTTGCCGGCGAGCGCCGCGTCGAGCTCGTCGCTCGACTCCGGCTCGACGACGTCGAAGCCGGCCTCCTGCGCGACCGGGATGCCCGACGCGCGGCGATGGCCGCCCTTCATCGCATCCGGCGGGAAGGTGAACATCGTGACCTCGGCGCCCTCGCGCCGGAGTAGCTCCGCGGTGCGCAGTCCAACCGGCCCGACCCCGATCACGGCCGCGCGGGTGCCCTTCAACGACATCGCGCCTCGTACGCGGGCGACCGCCGCGGCCGCCGTCGTGTTCGAGCCGTCCGAGTCGAGCATGATCGACGGGTTGAACGGCTTGAAGAACAGCTTTCTCGCCGCGTCGAACACGGCCTCGCCGTCACGCACCTTCGACCCGCCGACCCAGAACGCGGTGTTCGCGAGGCCGTCGGGACCGCGCGGGAAGATCGCGCCCTGGACCACGTCCGTGAGGTTGTCGGGAGTGATGTCGCCGTACCCGGCGACGACGTCCACGTCGGCGTCGTAAGCGGCGATCGCGTCGAACGCGCTCGGGTGCTGATCGGTATCGAGCTGGATCAGGATCTTCTTCATTGGACGTCCTCGCGTCGGGGTTCGGGAAAGCTCAGGATGCCCCAGTCCAGAGGGCCCTCCTGGCGATAGCTCTTGCGCAGGCCGCGCGCGATCGTGGCCTTCATCAGCTCCTTGCCGAGGTAGAAAGCATGCGACGCGTCGGTGACACCGAGCTGATCGAACACGGCATACATGTTGGTCTCGCGGATGAACCGCTCGGCGTTGAACGCGTAGAGCCAGTCGGCGTCGGCGAACAGTCGGTAGTTGGCATCCGAGATCTGGGCCTGCATCGTGCGCAGCTCTTCCTCGGTCGGCGCGCGCATCGACTCGTCCTTGCTCGTGACCAGGCCGCCGTCGATGTGCTTGGGGGGTCTGGCCTGGCGCCCCGCCAGGTGCATGATCTGGGCCGCCAGTACCGTCTCGCGCACCGCTCCGCGCGCCCATCCGATCACTTCGGTGGTCAGCACCGACCCGATGCGGACCTCCTGACAGAACCCGATCAGGAGCGCGGCGACGCCCGTCGTATCAGCCTCGGTGAGCTCGGTGAGGTTGCCAATCCCCATCAGGATGTCGGCCTTGGGCCGGCGGCGCCGGACCTCGACGTATCGCGCCAGCGACGCGGCAAAGCCCGAGTTGACCGGGGCCAGGATCGAGTCGAGCAGGTACGGCCGGCCCAGCTCGTCCATGCGCGAGGCCATCCGGTCGAGGCCGTCGAGATCATCCGGATCGTCGGTGATCAGCACCGGCGTTGCGCGGAGCCTCTCGGCCAAATCGATCGTGTTCGGCGTGAGGCTGAGCACGAAGTCGACCCCGGCGGCGTCCGCCATCCGAATGTGCTCGGGGTCGAGCGTGTCGATGCTGACCGACAGCCCGCGCTCGCGCAGCGCCGCGATCGTCGGCGGCCCCTCGGTGAGCCACGAGCGATCGAGCGACAGGCCGAGGTCGATCACATCGGCGCCCTCCGCGCGGTAGGCCTCCGCGCGGTCGATCACCTGCTCGGGCGCGAGCGATTGCACGTCGTTGATCTCGGCGAACACGCGGACGTCACGGGGTCCGAGCTGCGCCCTGATCGCTTCCCGGCCGTACCACTCCGGAAGCGCTCTGATGTCGGCCGGGCCCTTCCGAACCGGCAGGCCGGTCGCCTGTTGCAGCGTGTCCGTGTCGCCCTCGCACAGTCCCGGAATCAAGATGTTGTCGACCCCCGGCGGCACCTCGAGCCGCCGCGCGATCCAGCGGGTCGTCATCAGCGCCGCGACGCTGATGTTCATCACCGCGATCTGATGGTCGATTTCGAGCTCGAAGGCGATGTTGCGAACCGCCGGCTCGGCCAGACGGCCCGTCACGAACAGCGTGTCAGCCAACGGTGCCGCCGTTGACGTTGACCGCCTGCCCGGTGACGAACGCGGCGGCCGGCGACGCCAGCCACACGGCGGCATCCGCAATGTCCTCGGGTCGGCCCCAGCGACGAAGCGGCGTGCCCACCGCGACCTTGTCGTAGAAGGCGCGGTCGACGCCCGCGCCGTAGGCGGTCTCGACCCATCCGGGGCACACCACGTTCACACGGACGTCGGGCGCCACCGAGCGCGCGAACGACTTGGAGAAGCCGAGCACCCCCGCCTTGACCGCGGCGAACAGCTCGGGATTGTCACCTGCCATCCCGTCGATCGTGGCATGGTCCCAGCCGATGTTGACGATGCTCCCCCCCGCACGCATCCGGGGGGCGACCAGCCGCGAGCACCGAATCGTCGCCTTGAGGTCGACGTCTATCAGGACCTCGAGCTTGCGCTCGTCCGACCAGGATCTGGCCTCGCCGGTGAGCACGTCTGCGCCGGCATTGTTGACCCAGACATCGACGTGCTCGAGCGCGCCAAATGCGTCACGGACGATTCTGCTGCAGCCGTCGAGCGTGCTCAGGTCCGCTTGCAGCAGCGGATGACCGGGGCCGAGCTCAACAGCCAGCGCCTCAGCGGCCTCGGACGAGCGGCAGAAGCCGATGCCGACGCGTGCTCCGGCGGCGGCGAACGCGACCGCGATCGCCCTTCCGATCCCCGAGCTTGCTCCCGTGACGACCGTGCGCAGACCGGCGAGCGGCAGCTCTCCGGTCTGCGCGGTCAATGCCTGCTAACCCTCAGTGCCGCCGGCGAACGGGTGACGCGCGGCCGGCGTCTCGGCGAGCACCTTGTCGACGCTCGGCTCGCCGCCCAGCGCGCGGGCGATCGACATCTTCACCGCGTCGTAGTTGTAGGTGTAGATCTTCTGGTCGTCCTCAGCCTCCCAGTGGATGAACACGCCGACGACGATGACCAGATCGTCGACTTGGTCCCTGGGGATGACCCCCTCGGCGACCGAGTCCACGACCGCACGGGAGACCGCGGCCTGTGCAGGACCGAACAGCTGCACGGCCTGCTTGGCGCCCTTGATCGTCACCTTGTTGGTGATCACCGTGTCCGGCTTCGCCGGCAGGTTGGGGGTGACCACCGCCAGCAGGTTTGTGTGACCTTCGGACTCGTTGACGAAGGCATGAGCGAACGCCTCGCCGACCGGTCCGCTCTTTGACCCGAGCAGAAGGTCGATGTGGGCGACCTCGTTACCTTCGCCTACCAGAGCCTCGCCGGTTGCCAGGGTGATGGCCATGAAGTGAGTCTCCTCTCTCCTATCGTATGGTGACGCTAGTGGACGCAACCCTAGCTCACTCACGACTGAGCCGGGACCTACTTGCACAACACGTCCAACTCGCGTGCCTGCTGGAGGTGTCAGCAGCCAAGCCCGGCAACATCACGCCGACCCACGACTTCTCGGACACGACCTACGCCGACATGGTGCGCTCGGCGCTCGCGCTCGGCCCGGTGTTCGGGCGCCGCCGGGCCCGCCGGAGAGGAGTGGGCGAGCTGATTTCGGACGGGGTGAGCGCGACCGGGCGCGTCACTCGCGCCAACACGAATCTCGGGATCGTTCTCCTGTTCGCGCCGCTGGTCCGCGCCGAGGCGACACGGGAGTCGGACGAGTCGCTGCGGTCGGCGACCGAACGGATTCTGGGCCAGCTCGACATCGGCGACGCCGCCGCCGCGTTCGGGGCGATCGTCCGAGCTCGTCCCGGCGGCCTCGGCGAGGCATCCGAGCACGACGTCGGATCTCCGGCGCGAATCTCGCTCCGCGACGCGATGGCCGCCGCCGCGCACCGCGACAGCATCGCATCGGAGTACGCCAGCGGTTACGCGATCGTGTTCGACGCCGGCCTGCCGTCGCTCGCGCAGGCGCTCGACGACGGCGTCCCGACGCTCGACGCGATCGTGTCACTGCACGTCGCGCTGCTCGCGTCGCACCCGGACACGCTGATCGAGCGCAAGGCCGGCGCCTCGGCGGCGCGCGCCGTCAGCGCGGCGGCGCGCGAGGTCCGCGCCGGGACACGCACGCTCGACGAGTTCGACGCCTCGCTCCGCGGGGCCGACCACCGTCTGAATCCCGGCACGACCGCCGACCTGGTTGCGGGCACTCTGCTCGCCGCGCTGCTGACCGGGGTGACGCTGCCATGAGGGTGCTCGTGGTCGCGGTGAGTGCGCGGATGCTCGCTCAGCTGGCGGCCGCCGACGGGCACGAGGTGACGGCGCTCGATCGATTCGGCGACGTCGACCTGCGCACCGTCGCTTCTGGCGCGACGGCGGACAGCAACGACGCGCTGGTGCAACTTGCCACCGGGCTCGGGACGGACGCCGTCGTGTACGGCGCCGGGTTCGAGAACCGGCCTGATCTGGTGGCGCGGCTGGCGCAGGGCCGCGAGCTGTTGGGAACGCCGCCCGAGCTTCTGCCGGCTGTGCGCGATCCATGGGCGGTCGGCGCGGTGTCGCGGGCGGCGGGCGCGCGCGCACCCGAGAGCCGGTCGGTCGGCGCGGCGCCCGGGGGCGGTCCGTGGCTGCGTAAGCCACGCCAGGGAGGCGGTGGTCGGGGCGTGCGCCGGTGGGCGGGCGGACGGCTCCGGCCCTCAGAGGTTCTGCAGCGCTTCATCGACGGCGTGTCGTGCTCGGCGGTCGCGATCGGCGACGGACAGCGTGCCGCCGTGCTCGGACTCACCGAACAGCTGCACCGCCGGCCGGGTTTCGGGTGGATGGGCAACGTGACGCCGCCGCGGCTGCCCGACGCGGAGCTCGCCGTGCTCGACAGTCAGCTGCGCGCGGTATGCGACGAGGTCGTCGCGCGGTTCGGCGTGCGCGGGGCGTTCGGCGTCGACGCCGTGTGGGACGGGCGCCATGCGTGGGTGCTCGAGGTTAACCCGCGACCGCCTGCCTCGCTCGAGCTGTTCGGATCCGGGTGCTTCGAGGCGCACGTCAGCGGGGCGCGAGGCGTCATCCTTCCTGCCGGCCGCGCACCGTCGGCGACGACGTGTGCCAAGGTGAAGCTCGTGCTGTTCGCGAGCCGAGATCTGTGCGCCCCCGACCCCGGCTGGTGGCCGGCCGGGCTCGTGCGCGACATCCCGCGGGCCGGCGAGACGATCAAGCGGGGCGCGCCCGTGTGCACGCTCGTATCGAGCGCCGCCGATCCTGCCGAGCTCGCCGCGCGCGGGGCTCGGCTACTCGACGCGCTGCCCGAAGCGGTCCCTGCCCATGCCTGAGCTCGGGCCGGTCACGTGCGCCGGCTGCGGGCTGCTGTGCGATGACGTCACCGTCGAGACGGCAAACGACGGCGTACGGCTGTGGCCGGAGTGCCCGCGCGGCGCGCGGTGGTTCTCCGAGCGCATGCGCCGGCGGGACGAAGCCGCGGCCACGATCGACGACGAACCGGCCGATGTCGAGTCGGCGCTTGCCCGCGCCACCGAGCTGCTGCGCGGCGCGCGGCGCCCGCTCGTGCACGGGTTCGAGGGCGCCACGGTGGAGGACGCGCGGGCGGCGGTCGCGCTGGCCGACCGCCTCGGGGCGCTCGTGAGCACCGGGTCGCTCGCGGGCGCGTGGCCGGGCGCGCCGGCGGTGCCGCTGCGGGGCGCGTCGACCGCGACGTTGGGGGAGATCCGCGATCGCTCGCGGCTCGTAGTGATCTGGCGCGAGGATCCCGAGACCACGCACCCGCGCCTGCTCGAGCGGCTGGGGTTCGGTGGCGAGCCGTCGGAGCGCACGCTGTTTGTCGTCGATGACCGAGACACCGCCACCGCGCGACGCGCGGACGTGCGGCTGACCTGGCCACCCGAGCGCGACCTCCAGGCGCTGACGAGCCTGCACGTTTTGCAGCGAGGGCTGCCGGTCGCCGACCTCACGGCCGAGTTGAGCGGCCTGGTCGAGCGCATGCGCCAGGCTCCCCATGCGGCGTTCGTGTACGGGCCGGGCCTGACCGACGGCGCCGGCGGCCAGCGACGAGCACTCGCGCTCCACGAGCTGGTCCGGGCGCTGTGCCACGAGCGCCACGTGGTGACGCTCGATCTGCCGCGCGCTCCTGGGACGAGGAGCGCCGATGACGTGCTGGCCTGGCAGTCCGGGTACGCCGGGGCCGTGGACTTCGCCAGTGGTCATCCGGAGTTGTTCACGGCCATACAGCCGTTCGACGATGCTGACGTCACGGTGGCCGTTGAGTCTGGGCCGGGTGGCTGCGAGGTGGCCGGAGGCGGTGTCGAGGTGTCTATACGGACGGCGGCGCCCGGCGTCGAGGCGAGCGGCACCGTCCACCGCCTCGACGGGGTACCGCTTGCCCTCCAGGCGCCGCAGCCCGAGGATGCCCCCACCGCGGCCGCGCTGCTCGCGAGGCTGCTCGCGGAGATCGAGCCGTGACCGAGATCCGGATCAGCGGCGGCGCCGTCCACGACCCCGCCAACGACGTCGACGGCGAGGTGCGCGACGTGTGTCTGAAGGACGGCAAGGTCGTAGAGGACGTCGACCCCGGCGCGCGTCGGATCGACGCACGCGGGATGGTGGTGATGGCCGGCGGCGTCGACATCCACGCCCACATCGCGGGTCCGAAGGTGAACGCGGCTCGCAAGCTGTCGCCTGAGGACCGCCGCGATGACCCGATCGAGCGAACCGGGGTGCTGCGCTCGGGCAGCGGCGGTCTGGTGCCGTCCACGTTCGCCACCGGCTACCGGTACTCGCTGCTGGGCTACACCACCGTCGTCGAGGCGGCCGCCCCGCCGCTGGCCGCGCGTCACGTCCTCTCGGAGCTGCGCGACACGCCGATGATCGACAAGGCCTTCCTGATCCTCATGGGCAACAACCAGGTGTTGTTCGAGCTGATCCGCGAGTCCGGCGGCGCGGTCTCGGCGCAGCTGCGAGACGCGGTGGCGTGGTGGCTCGAGGCCACTGGCGCCTACGGCGTGAAGCTCGTCAACCCCGGCGGGGTGGAGCTGTGGAAACGGGACAACGGCAACGTCCACTCGCTCGACGATGAGGTGGCGGGCTTGGGGGTGACTCCGCGCCAGGTGCTCTCGGCGATCGGCGGCGCCGTCGATGAGCTCGGGTTGCCCCATCCGGTCCATGTCCATGCCAACAACCTGGGCGTGCCGGGAAACGCCGACACCACGCTCGACACGATGCGTACGCTGGCGGGACGCCGGGCGCACCTCGCCCACCTCCAGTTCCACTGCTACGGCGGCAAGCCCGACGGATTGCCTCGCTCGCGAGCGCCAGAGCTGATCGAGTACCTGTCCGGCCATCCCGAGCTCACGGCCGATGTCGGCCAGGTGATGTTCGGGCCCGCGGTGACGATGACCGCCGATGCATCGGTTTCGGCCGTCCTCCGCGACCTCGATGGCGGCAAGTGGATCAATCACGACACCGAGGTCGAGACCGGGTGCGGGATCGTTCCGTATCGCTATCGGGCGAGCAACTACGTCCACGCGCTCCAGTGGGGGATAGGCCTCGAGCTGTTCCTCTTGGGCCGCGATCCGTGGCAGGTCATGCTGTCCACCGACCACCCCAACGGCGGCTCGTTCCTCTCGTATCCGAAGCTCATCCGTCTGCTGATGGATCGCGCGTTTCGCGAGGATCAGATGGGACGCGCGAACCAGCGAGCGATCCGCCGCACCGCCCTGCTCGACGGGCTCGACCGCGAGTACACCCTGAACGAGATCGCGATCATCACTCGCGCCGGTCCCGCTCGCCGGCTCGGACTGCGCGACAAGGGTCACCTCGGGATCGGGGCGGACGCCGATGTGACGATCTACCACGACCGCGCCGACCGCGAGGAGATGTTCGCCACGCCCCGCTACGTGATCAAGGGAGGGGAGGTGGCCGTTGAGGAAGGGGACCTCCGCCGGTCCGACGACGGCGTTCTCTACTCGAGCCGAGCCGCATTCGACCCCGAGGTGGGCGGCGTGCTGGAGCCGCTGTTCGGGGAGCGCTACACGGTGGTGTTCGAGCACTATCCGGTCCGTGATCCGGCGCTCCGCGAGCCGGCCCGCATCGTCGAGGCGGCGGCGCGATGAGCGGCTACGTGGTCGGGGACACTCAGGTCGACGACACGTTTGCCGAGGCGTTTCCGATGCGGTACGCGCGCGTCGTGATCACGGCCGCCACCGACTCCTGGGCGCTCGAGGCGGCTCGCTCGATGACCGGCTTCGCGACCTCGGTCATCGGCTGCAAGTGCGAGGCGGCGATCGAACGCTCCCTGACCGCGGCGGAGACCCCGGATGGCCGGCCGGGGATCGCCGTGTTGCTGTTCGCGATGGACCGCGAGGGTGTCGGCAAGCGCGTGCTCGAGCGCGTCGGGCAGTGCGTGATGACGTGTCCGACCACCGCGTGCTTCGACGGCGAACCTAGCGCGGAGAAGACGGTGCCGCTCGGCGCGAGCCTGCGCTACTTCGGCGACGGCTTTCAGGCGAGCAAGGTGATCGCGGGCAAGCGGTTCTGGCGCATCCCGGTGATGGAGGGCGAGTTCCTGGTCTGCGAATCGGTCGGCGTCGGTACCGGAGTGGCGGGAGGTAACCTGGTGATCGGAGCCGGCGAGGAGGACGCCGCACTCGCGGCCGCGACGGCGGCGGCCGCGGCGATGCGCGGCGAGGGCATCGCGCTGCCCTTCCCGGGCGGCATCGTCCGCAGCGGCAGCAAGGTCGGCGCGCTCACCTCGAAATCGCTGCCGGCCTCGACCAACCACCAGATGGCGCCCACGCTCCGCGTGCAGGTCGACGACACGCTTGTCCCCGACGGCGTCGGCGCGCTGTTCGAGATCGTGATCGACGGCGCGTCCGAGGACGCCGTGCGCGAGGCAATGCGCCGCGGGCTACACGCCGCCGCGGGCGCCGGCGCTACGCACGTCACCGCTGCAAACTTCGGGGGCAAGCTCGGCCAGTTTCATTTCCCGCTCTCAGAGCTGCGCGATCCGCCGTGACGCTGACGCTCACCCTCCGGGCGCAGCCGCCCGCGCACGTGGATCTGACGCAGCTGATCCCGGAGCGGCTGCGTGGGCGCGGCGCGGGAGACGTCGCCGGCCTGCGGCTGCGTTGCGGTCGCGAGCAGCTCGGGGTGGGTGACCTGTTCGACGTGTCCGGTACCGGCGGGGAGGAGCTGATCCTCGCCGGTGACCTTCGCCGCTTCAACGGGATCGGTGCTCGTATGTCGGGCGGCGCGATCGACGTGCGTGGCGACGTGGGTGCCTGGGCGGGCGGGGAGATGGACGGCGGGGTATTGCGGATTTTCGGAGATGCCGGCGCGCGGCTCGGGGCTGCCTATCCCGGTGCCCGGGCGGGGATGACCGGCGGTGAGATCGTCGTAACCGGCGACGCCGGCGAGGAGGCCGGCGCCGGCATGCGCCGCGGCCTGGTCGCGGTCGGCGGCCGGACGGGGAACGGTGCCGGCCTGCGGATGCTGGCGGGAACCGTGATCGCGCTCGGCGGCATCGGCGCGGAGGCGGGGCTCGGCAACAAGCGCGGCAGCCTGGTCTCCGGCAAGGCAGTCGAGCCGCTGCCGAGCTACGCGTTCGCGACCTGCTTTCATCCACCGGCTCTACGGTTGCAGTTGCTCCGCGTTCGAGAACTCGGGTTGACGGTCCCGGAGTCGCTGCTCAGCGGGAGTTGGGCACGATGGTCGGGCGACCGGACTGAGCTGACGCGGGGCGAGATCCTGATCTTCGACGACAAGGAGGAGGCCGGCCGGTGACCCTGTCGATGAACGAACGCGCCGCCGCGCTGGTGGACGCGATGGCCGCAGATGCCGCGGCGCTGGGGATCGAGGTCCGCACGCTCGACTCGGGGGCGCGGCTGGTCGATTGCGGTGTCACGGCCCGCGGCGGCCTCCAGGCCGGGCTCGGTTTCGCGGCGGTGTGCATGGGTGGGTTGGGCAAGCTCGACGCCGTGCCGGTGACGGTCGGCGAACAAACCTGGCCCGGGGTCGGGGTGGCCACCGACGATCCCGCCGCGGCGTGCCTCGCCTCGCAGTACGCCGGCTGGAAGCTCGAGCACGACGACTTCTTCGCGATGGCCAGTGGCCCGGGGCGCGCGCTCGCGCGGGCAGAGGACCTGTTCGAGGAGCTGGCCTGGCGTGAGCAGGCCGACCGGGCGGTGCTGTGCCTCGAGACGAGGCAGGATCCGCCGGCCGAGATCGTCGCCAGGGTGGCCGAGCGTTGCGGCGTCGAGGCATCCGCAGTCACGTTTCTGATCGCGCCGACCGCGTCGGTATGCGGCTCGGTCCAGGTCAGCGCCCGCGTGGTCGAGACCGCGCTGCACAAACTGCACGAGCTCGGAGTCGACCCTGCTCGCGTGCGCCATGGGTGGGGCTGTTGCCCGATCGCGCCGGTGGCGAAGAAGGATCCGGACGCGATCGGGCGGACCAACGACGCGGTGCTGTACGGCGGCACCGTCCACCTCTGGATCGAGGGCGGCGACGACGAGGTCGCCGACCTCGCGGGAAAGCTGCCCTCATCCGCGTCCGATGCGTTCGGCACTCCGTTCGGGGAGCTGCTCGCCGACGCCGACTGGAACTTCTACGACATCGACCCGATGCTGTTCAGCCCGGCCGCGGCCACGCTCACCAGCACCGAGTCCGGACGAGCGCATCACGGCGGCGTGCACGCGCCCGAGGTGCTCGAGCGCTCGTTCACGTCGTGAACCGATCGCTCCGAGTCGCGGTCCTCGGCGCCTCCGGCTCCTGGCACTCGCGCCGTCTCCTCACGGAGCTCGAGGCGCGAGGACATCATGCGTTCGCGATCCCGGCGACCGGGCTGCGGTCCGAGGCCGAGGGAGGAGAGGTTCACGTGGTCGGCCCGGACGGTGCGCGGCTCGATGCGCTCGACCTCCTGATCGTGCGTGGACTCCCGCGCGGGTCGCTAGAGCAGGTGATCTTCCGCATGGACGCGCTGCACACGCTCGCCGAGCAGGGCGTGCGGTGCGTCAACGGCCCTCGCGCGATCGAACGGACCGTCGACAAGTCGTGGGCGGGGGCGACGCTCGCCATGTCCGGTGTGCCGACGCCGCCGACGATCGTGTGCGAGCGCTACGACGATGCGATGGTCGCGTTCGAGCGGCTGGGCGGCGACGTCGTCGTCAAGCCGCTGTTCGGCGCCATGGGCAACGGGATCGTGCGCGTCGAGGATCGCGACGTGGCGCACCGCGTGTTCCGCGCGCTCGAGCTCGAGCGGGGCGTGTACTACGTCCAGCGCACGGTGGCGCCCGCCGGCCGGCGCGATCTGCGCGTGCTCGTGGTGGGAGGCGAGATCGCAGGCGCGATGGAGCGCGCGACCGACTCGTGGCGGGCCAACATCGCGCGCGGAGCGCGTCCACGGGCGGTGGCGCTCGGCGAGGACGAGCGGGCGCTGGCGCTCGCCGCGGCCGGTGCGGTCGAGGCGGATGTCGCCGGCGTCGACCTGCTGGTCGGACCGGACGGCGAGGCGGTCGTTGTCGAGGTCAACGGGATCCCGGGATGGCAGGCGCTTCAGTCGGTTTGCGACGAGGACCTGACCGCGCGAGTCGTGGGAGCGTGCGAGGCGCTCGTCACGGTGTGAGCCGGCCCTCGTGTAGCGCGGTCGCGACCAGCGCGCCGGCCGCTCCGGCTGATTCGAGCGCCCGCAGGTCGTCGCCGTCGCGGACGCCGCCGCCGGCGTATATGGCAACGCCGGGAAGGGCGGCTGCCAGATCGGCTACCGCGTCGGTCGGCGGGCCGGAGCCGCTGCCGACGCGGGCGAGGTCGATCACGAGGAGTTCGCGTACGTTCAGCGTTCGTGCGAGCGCGGCCGCCA
>Ga0335076_10001168_pt1 | contig 25287 bp, 18 predicted proteins | sample Lox_Sample_25_FD_206717 | JGI IMG/M metagenome (GOLD analysis project Ga0335076, IMG submission 206717) | Soil microbial communities from Loxahatchee National Wildlife Refuge, Florida, United States - Lox_Sample_2.5 | ecosystem: Environmental > Terrestrial > Soil > Wetlands | place: USA... | reverse complement strand
GGCGGCGGCGAGGAGGACGAGCGCGGCCCGGGCGGCCGAGACCGCCGTGAGCGCGCCGGCGGCCGGGAGCGCCGGATCGGCGTTCAGGAGGTCGATTCGGACCACCTGCCCGGCGAGCCAGAGGACGGCCTGGGCGTGGGTGAGGAGGTTCGCAGGCGGCGTCCGGAGCGCGAAGGCCAGCTCCAGCATGCGGCGGTACGGGGGCGCGAGGAGCAGCGCCGCCGCGGCCGCGGCGAGGACCGCGAAGTGCAGGGAGGTCGCGCGCAGGGCGTCCCGCCACCTGAAGGGCCTCGGGCCGAAGGAGGCCAGGACGAGGAGGAGTCCGAACGGGAGGACGATGGCGCTCTCCTTCACGAGGAGCGACCCGAGGAAGAGGGCGGGCGAGAGGGCGCGGGAGAGGACGGGCTTCCCGCGCTCCCGGCCCTCGAGCCAGAGGAGGACGCTCGAGAGGGCGAAGGTGGCGGAGAGCGACGAGGAGCGCCCGGAGACGTAGGTGACGGCCTCGGTCTGGACGGGGTGGAGGGCGAAGAGGAGGGCGCCGAGGAGTGCCGCACCCGGGACGCGGGGGCCGAGCCGCGACAGGACGCCGTAGGCGAGGAGCGCGTTGACGATGTGGATGCCGACGTTCGCGAGGTGGAAGCCGAGGAGCCCGAGGCCCGAGGCCTGGTTGAGGGCGAAGGAGAGCTTCAGGGCCGGGCGGATCCCGGGCAGGGACGCCCACCAGGCCGGAAGCGAGGCGACGCGCGGCTCGCGCACGATCACGTTCAGGTCGTCGAACTGGAAGTCGCCGAGGAAGGCGGTGGCGTAGCAGGCGGCCACGGCGAGGGCGAGCCCGAGGAGGGCGAGGGGAGGTGCGCCGCGGGCGGGGTCGCCCCCCGGGAGGGCGGAGGCTTCCTCACCCACCGCGGGCGGCCTCCTCGAAGGCGGCCTCGAGCATCCTCGCCGCCGTCCACCAGCGGTCGGGCGCCCCGAGGAGCACGATCACCACCTCCTTGCCCTCCCGCTCGGCGCGGGCGACGAGGCACTTGCCGGCGGCGGGGGTGAAGCCGCTCTTCACCCCGGTGGCGCCGCGGGCGCGGCCGAGGAGCGCGTTGCCGGTGACGACGCTCAGGACCCTCCCCCGCCGCGTCCTCACCTGCGCGCGCTCGAGCGCCACCACGCGGCGGAACTCGGGGTAGGCGAGCGCCTTCTGGGTGAGCCGCCACAGGTCGCGGGCGGCGGAGCGGTGGCCGGGCGCGTCGTGGCCGCAGGGGTTCTCGAAGTGGGTGGCGGTGAGCTCGAGCTCGGCGGCGCGCCGGTTCATCATGGCGACGAAGGCCTGGGCGCTCCCGGCGAGGTGCTCGGCGAGCACCTGACAGGCGTCGTTCGCCGAGGAGACGAGCATCGCGGTGAGCGCGTCGCCCTCCTGGATCTCGTCGCCGGCGCGGAGGCCGAGCCAGGTGCCGGTGGCCTTCGCCGCGGCGGGGCTCACCTTGAGCCACTCGTCGGGGCGCCCCCCGTGCTCGAGCACCAGGAGCGCGGTCATGATCTTCGTGAGGGAGGCCGGCGGGAGCGGCTTCTCCGGCGAGCGGGCCCAGAGGACGCGCCCGTCGACCGCCACGAGGTAGGCCACCGCGGCGTCGGGGAAGCGGTCCTCGAGGGCCCGGGCCGGGGAGAGGAAGGCGAGCGCCAGGAGCGCCGCCGCCAGTGGGCGCGCCACCTAGAACCCGAAGAGGCTCTTCGCCTTCTTCGCCGCCGCGTCGGCGGCGCTCTTCTGGGCGGCCTCCTGGGGGGTGGCCGGAGCCGCGGCCGGGCTCGGGGCGGGCGCCTTCGCCTGCGAGTTCTTCGCGTAGGCCACGCAGAAGTCCCGCAAGGTCGGCTCCCCTCCGGTGTAGGCGACCCCGGCGCAGTCGCGCTGCGCGAGGGTGCGGGCCTCGTTCGGGCAGGTCGTGCTCACGAAGGCGACGTCGCCCTTGCGCGACGGGTCCTTCACCGAGCCGGGCGCGGCGAACGAGCTCGCCGCATCGCCGCAGAGCTTCGCCCGCACGGAGTCGACGTTCGCGCCGCACATCTTGCTCGTCTCGGCCTGCTCCGTCGGGCTGCTCCTCGCCACGAGCGCGAGGCCCTCGCGCGTCTGGAGGCGCGCGCAGAAGTCGGCCTTCCGCGGGGCGCAGGAGCTCGTCATGCTGAACACGAACACCGACATCTTCTGCACGGCGTCGTCGCAGGCCTTGGCCTGGCCGGCGGCGGCGGCCGCCTGCGCCTCCTGGGCCTGCTTCTGGTAGGCCTCGGCGGTGCGCTTCGTCTCGCCGGCGTCGCACGCGTCGCCGAGCACGTGCCCCTTCATCTTCATCACCATGTCGCCTCGGGAGGAGTGCATGGTCACGCGGCCGGTGTAGCCGTCCCCCTGGCGCACGATCTCCCCGTCGCCGTTCATGGGCTCCTTGCCCTGGCAGGCCATCTTCCAGGTCATGCGCGGGCCGTCGTGCTTCACGTCGCTCACCTGGCACTTGTCGTTGTCGCGCCCCGACCTGGGCGGCTCCTTCCAGTTCTTCTTCGGGGCGCAGAACTGGGAGGTGGTGGGAGGCATCGAGAAGCCCTGCATCTGCATCTCGACGGTCTGCTCCCACTTCACTCCCGGCTCGGTTCCTCCCGCCTGGCCGAGGCCGGGGGCCGGGAGGCCGACGAGGGTCGAGACGAGAACAGCCACGGTCACCTGCGCGCGCTTCGACATCGGCCCTCCTCCGGGTTTCGAGGCCGCCGCCGCGGGGCGGCGACCTCGCGAAATGATACGTCCGCCCGCCGATCCGGGTCCTAACGCCGGACGGGTGCACGGGCGAGCGGGAGGGCGGAGGGGAGCCGAGGCCCCGATGGGGGCTGTCACTCCGCGTCGCTCGCCGCTCGCGGCCATGGCGCGATCGCCTTCGCGCGGCGACCCGAGTCCCGCTCCATGGGTTCGCTCGGACCCGGAAAGGGAGGGGTCGCGCTCGGCGGTGCCGCGGGGAGAGGGCCGGGGGCGCCCCGGTGCTCCTTCAGGGGTTCGGGCTCGCCCGCACGCCGATGACGTTCGGGATGGGCGCCTGGCGGGCGTTCCGGTCGTAGGGCGAGAACCCGCTCTCGAAGCTGCCGGCGAGGTCGAGGGACAGGTCCCCCGCCCGGATGGAGAGGCTCGCGAGCGGGCCGCCCTCGACGTGCATGGCTCGGGCGACGTGGAGGGGCAGGGCGAGCACCCGCTCGATCCAGTCGGACATGGAGAGCGGTGTCCGCGCGAAGAGGAACAGGATGTGTCCCCGGTCGTCCTCGGCGATGGCCGCCTCGCTCCAGCGCTTCGCTCCGGGTGACCAGACCCCGCTCGCGGTCCCCTTGATGAGGCGGAGGTTCTGGATGACGGTGTCGTAGTCGCGGTCGAGGGCGGCCTGGGCGGCGGCCGACCTTCCCGAGTCGGGCGGGTCGAGGTCCACGAGCACCGCCGCAGGAATGCCGCCCCGGCGGGGCCCGAAGGCGAAGGCGGAGCGGTAGGCGTTCCAGCGGGCGTTGTTCTGGTGGGCGCCCGAGCGGAAGTACCCCACGTTCGACCGGCCGTCGCTCTGGTACATGCCGGCGTTGATGGCGACCGCGAGCCCGCCCTCCTTCAGCCACCCCTGGGCGGTCCGGCTCTTGCCGTCGCCCGCGGAGGCGACGAGGGCGCGGAGCTCGGCCCGCGACGGGTCGATGCGCACCACGTGGAGGAGGCCGTCGCCGCTCTCGGGCTCGGTGGCGAGGGTGAAGGTGGCGTACTCCACGCCGTCGGCGAGGGTGCGCCAGGCGGAGACCTCCTCCTTCCCGTCGGCGCGCGCCGCCGGGGCGGCGAGGAGCGCAGCGAGGGCGAGCGCGAGCCGCCCCGGGGTCGCGAGCCCGGGCGGTTTCGGGTTCGGTCGGGGCGCGGGGCGAATGGCCGATCCCACCCCGCCATCCATAGCACCGAAGAGCCCCGGGAGGAGACACCCCGGGACCTCTCCGAGCGCGGCAAGCCGCGCCGCGGAGGCCCACCCCTCTAGCTCGTGCTCCCGCAGGCGGCGAGCTTGCGGGCGAGCACCGCCTCCTCCGCCGGGTTGCGGACGAGGAGCAGGGCGGCGCGCAGCTGCTCGCGCGCCCGCTCGGGCCGGCCGGCGCGGAGCTCGAACTCGGCGACGGCGGCCGGGAGGAAGGGGTAGCGGGCGAGCCGCTGCCGGTCCTCGATGGCCGCGAGCGCGCGCAGGCCGGCCTCGGGCCCGTCGGCCATCCCCACCGCGATGGCGCGGTTGAGGGCGACGACCGGCGTCGGGCGGAGCCGCCACAACAGGTCGTAGAGCCTGCGGATCGAGGGCCAGTCGGTTTCCCGGAAGCCCTTCGCCGCCGCGTGGCGGGCGGCGATGGCCGCCTCGAGGTGCCACCCGGTGAGCGCCTCGCCCTCGGCCGAGAGGTCGAGGCGGCGCAGCCCCTCCTCGATGAGCTCGCGGTCCCAGCGGCGGCGGTCCTGCTCCTCGAGGAGGAGGAGGTTCCCGTCGTCCCCCACCCGCGACGAGAGCCGCGCGGCGAGGAGGCAGAAGAGGGCGAGGAGGGCCTGGGTCTCGGGGCCGGCGGCGGCGGGCAGCTGCGCGAGGAGCGCGCCCAGGCGGATCGCCTCGTGGCACAGGTCCTCCCGCACCGCCTCCTGGGGGTGGGCCCCGTGGTAGCCCTCGTTGAATAGGAGGTAGATGGCGCTCTGCACCGAGGGGAGGCGCGCCCTCACCTGGGCGGGGTCGCGCACCTCGTAGAGCGCGGCGCGCTCCTCGAGCGCCCGGCGCGATCGGAAGAGCTGCTTCTCCATGGCCGATTCCGAGGAGAGGAACGCCTGGGCGATCTCGCGCACCGAGAAGCCGCACAGGTACTTCAGGATCACCGCCACCTGGGCGGGAGGCGAGAGCTTGGGATCGCAGCAGGAGAACATGAGCCGCAGCTCGTCGTCGGGGATGGCGTGCTCCTCGGCGGCTCCCTCGACGTCCGAGGCCGCCGACTCGAGCGCCCGGGAGATGGCGGGGGAGAGCCGGTCGAAGGCGCCCGCCCGCCGCAGGAGGTCGATGGCCCGGTTGTGGGCGGACCGGAGGAGCCAGGCGGCGGGGTTCTCGGGGGTGCCGGCGAACTTCCAGGTCTCGAGCGCCCGGACGAGGGCGTCCTGCACCGCGTCCTCGGCGAGCGCGAGCTGGCGCACGCCGAGGACCCGGACGAGCGACGAGACCATCCGGCCCGCCTCGCGGCGGAAGAGGTGATCCGCGAGGCGGGACGTCTCGGCCGTCACATCGCCCGGACCGGTCGGACCTCGACCGCGCCGTCCTTCTCGTAGGTGGGGCAGCCGCGCGCGATCTCGACCGCCGCGTCGAGGTCCTTCGCCTCGACGATGGCGTACCCGCCGACGAGGTCCTTCGTCTCGGCGAAGGGACCGTCGGACACCGCCTTGCGGGAGCCGCGGATGACCTTGCCTCCCGTCTCGAGCGGCGCCCCCTGGCCCTTGTAGACGCCGGACTTCGTCAGCCCCTCGAACCAGGTGAACCACTTCTGCATGTGTTGCTGCATCTGCTCGGGCGAGTCGCCCGAGGAGTTTCCGCCGCGGAAGATGAGCATGAAGTTCGCCATTCTTCTGGACCTCGTTTGCGTGAGCCGGTGGATTCCGGCCTCTCGCCAAGGGAGACGAACCGGCGCGCCCGATCCGGACAAGGAGCGGTTCGCCCGCCCTTCCCACGGCGCGCCGGCCGACCGCGGAGGACCCATATTCGAGCCCTACCGGGCCGCAACGCCCACGGATCCGGCCGGACAACGAGGTCCCCTTCCCGGGCCATCCGCTGCGATCGCGGCGCCCGGAGCGCGCCGAGGGACACCCGACGGGGTGTGCGAACCGTAAGCGAGGCGGGATGCGAGGCGGGCGGACTTGCGGACTCAAGGCGAACGGGGAGTTCCGGAGCAAGGTTTGCGCCCGGAGCCGACGAGCAGGTCCCTCTCGCCCCCCTTCACCCTGGGCGCTCTCGATCTCCCCGTGACGCGCCGCCCCACGGGCGAGACCCCCAAGAAAGTCCCCCGGAAGCGGTGAAAACTGTGGCGGTCCAGGAAGCCAGTCGCTAGCTGTCACGACTAACCGTGTGGTCCACCGAGTCGGCCTCCACCCCGTCCGTTCGGGGCCATTCCGGAGGCGAGCGAATGTGTCCAAGATGAGTTTTTTGGGGGAGCTCGGAATCGCCGTCCTCGGTCCGGCCAGCGGTCACGACCCGTCGCAGCTCAACTGAATAGCTGAACAGAAGGGGATCGACTCATGCGAACCACAGAACTTCCGTTGTCCATCGGCCGCCGGGCGCTCCTCGCCGGGCTGCAAGTCGCGGCAGCGCTGGTGGGCCTCGCCTTCAGCCCGGTCGCGAGCGCGCGGACGATCGCGAACAACACTCCCAAATCGATCTCGAGCGCCCAGGACCTCGGGCCCGCCAGCGCGACGGAGGCCATCACCGTGACGGTGTGGCTGCAGGCCCAGGCGAGCGAGCAGGCCGACGCGATGGTGGCCCGGCTCTACGATCGCCACTCGCCCCAGTTCCACCGCTGGCTGGCGGAGGGGCAGGCGAACGCCCTCGCGCCCAGCGCCGCCCAGGCCGAGGCGGTGCAGAGGTATCTCGCCGAGCACAACCTGCGGGTGCTCTCGGTCGACGAGGCCAACTTCTTCGTGCGGGCGCAGGGCACCATCGCCGACGTCCAGAAGGCCTTTCACGTGAACATCCACCGGTTCACGAGCGCCGGGCGCACGTTCCGCGCCAACACCAGCGACCCGACGGTCGACGACCCGGTGGGAGCCTACGTGGCCGCGGTGGCCGGCCTCTCCGAGCACCGGGTCCAGCCCCACGTCGCCCGCGCCCTGAACCCCGACACCGGCCAGCCCTTCACGCCGGTGCCCGCGACCCAGGCCCCGAACGGCGCCTTCTTCTCCGCGGCCTGCTTCCGCTCGCCGCAGCGGGTGTCCCTCAACACCAGCGGCGCCCTGCCGGCGGCGTCCTACTTCGGCAACCGCTACGGCGCCGACATCACCAACACCGCGCTCGGCACGCTCGCCCCCTGCGGCTACCAGCCGAGCGAGCTCCAGACCGCCTACAACCTGAACCCGCTCTACGCCGCCGGACTCGACGGCACCGGCGAGACCGTCGTCATCGTCGACGCCATCGGCTCCCCCTCCATCACCTCCGACGCCGAGGTCTTCTCGCAGGTCTACGGGCTGCCCGACCTCACCAGCGCCAACTTCAACGTCTACTTCCCGGGAGGCGCGCCGCCCGCCCCGGACACCGGCTGGGCGTCCGAGACCACGCTCGACGTCGAGTGGTCGCACTCCATCGCGCCCAAGGCGAGCATCGCGCTCGTCATCGCGCCGACGTCCAACGACTCCGACCTGCAGGCGGCCATCCTCTTCGCCATCCACAACCACCTCGGCCACGTGATCTCCAACAGCTACGGGGAGGCGGAGTCGGACGAGCCGGCGGCGCTCATCGACACCTGGAACCAGATCATCCGCTTCGCGGCCTCCCGCGGGATCTCGGTCAACTTCTCCTCCGGTGACGGCGGCGACTCGAACCCGAGCGGCATCACCGCCGGGCTCGTCCTCCCCGGCGTCAGCCTGCCGGCCTCCTCGCCCTGGGCGACGGCGGTGGGCGGCACGAGCCTCGCCCTCGACTCGCACGACAACCTGCTCTTCCAGGCCGGCTGGGGCACGAACCTGACCCGCCTCTCCAGCACCGAGGCGGCCGGGCTCACGCCCATCGTCCCCCCGCTCTCGCTCGGCTTCATCTACGGCGCCGGCGGCGGGGTGAGCGGGTTCTTCCCGAAGCCCTTCTTCCAGTACGGCCTGCACGGGAGCGGCCGCCTGGTGCCCGACGTCGCCTTCCTCGCCGACCCCTACACCGGAGTCGAGATCATCTGCGACGGCACGAGCTGCAACGGCCTGCCCGCCGGGACCGGCCCCATCGTCGAGGTCATCGGCGGCACGAGCCTCGCCTGCCCGATGTTCTCGGGCCTGTGGTCGATCGCCAACCAGGCGACCGGCGGCTACGGGCTCGGCCAGGCGGCGCGGATCCTCTACAGCCTGCCGCCCGACGCCTTCTATGACGTGCGGCCGGTGGGGTCCCGCTTCAACGTGGAGGGCGCGACGCTCACCTCGACCGGGTTCACCTTCGAGTCGGCCGACACGCTCGCGCAGCCGCTCTACGACACGCACACGTACATGAGCGCGCTCTACCAGAGCCCGTCCTCGACCCGCTGGTACGCGATCACCTTCGGCACCGACAGCTCGCTCAAGACCGACTACGGCTGGGACAACGTGACCGGTCTCGGCACGCCGAACGGCAAGGAGTTCGTGGAGGGAGTCGTCTGGCTGACGAGGCAGTCGAAGTCCTGGTGAGCCGGTACCCGCTCGCCTGGAACGCCGGCCGGGGTCTCTCCGGCCGGCGTTTCTTCATTACCGCGCTCGCCGCGCCGAGCCCGGCCCGGCGAGCGCGGGTCGCCCAAAATCGCCCGTCCTGACCGACAGTTATCGGACGAGCCCCGGTGCTTCGCGGTGTCTCGGGATCGCGGCACTGGCGCGAGGGGCAGGGGCGCTGCCAACATCCCACACGAACTGGCTCGCTCGGGCCCCCGCGTGAGGTGGGCCTCGTGCGCCGTGCGAAGGAGGGACGCCGTGGCAACCGTCGTCACGAAGGAAGAGCGGCGCGACTTCTCGCGGATCTCCCTGCATCGCCCCGCGACCATCGAGGTGGGCGGGGTGAAGACCCCCTGCGCGCTGCTCGACATCTCCCTCCGCGGTGCGCTCGTCCGCATCCCCCCGGTGCTCGCCGCGTCGGAGGGCCAGCCCTGCACGCTCGTCATCCGGCTCGACCACGGCATCGAGACCATCCGCATGCGCGGGGTCGTCGCCCACCGCAGGGAGGACACCGTGGGGGTCCGCTCGCACGAGGTCGACCTCGACGGCATCGCCCACCTGCGGAGGCTGCTGGAGGTGAACCTGGGCGAGGAGGCGCTCCTCCACCGGGAGCTCGCCGCCCTGGTCCACCACAAGTAGGCCGGGGCACCTCGCCTCCCGGGTGCGGTAGTCTCCCGCGAGAGGCACTCCCCTGGCATCCGATCCCCAGGACCCCGTGAAGGAGCTCCTGAAGCGCGCGGCGCTCAAGGACGCGGCCGGCGACCTCGCGGGCGCCATCGCCGCCTGCGACGGCGCCCTGCGCATCCGGGCCGGCGATGCGGGGGCTCACTACATGCGCGGGACCTTCCTCCTCCGGGACGGGAGAGGCGAGGAGGCCTCGGCGTCCCTCGCCCGCGCCGTGGAGCTCGCGCCCGGGAACGCCAGGGCGCACGTGAACCTGGGGATCGCGCTCTTCCAGAGCGGGCGGGCGCGCGAGGCCCAGGCCGCCTTTCGCGAGGCGGTGAGGGTCGACCCGTCGCTTCCGAACGCCCATCTCGCCCTCGGGAACGCCCTCTTCGCCCTGGGCGATCCCCCGGGCGCGGCGGCGGCCTACGAGGAGGCGGCGCGCCTCGAGCCCGGGTACGCGAAGGCGCACGAGTACGCGGGCGACGCCTACCTGGCGATGGGCGACCGAGAACTCGCCTCCCGCATGGTCGAGCGGCTCCGCTCGATCGACCCCGAGGTGGCCCAGGCGCTCGCGAAGAAGATCGCGGAGCGGTTCCGCTGAACCGGGAGCGCCCCAAAGCCGACCGGATCGCTCGATTTCGCGCCAACGAGGGGCTGGCGTCCCGAACGGGTATTCGCTATGGTCCGCCGGCATGCGACTCGGCTTCGGTGAAATCCTCGTTGTTCTCGTGATCGCCCTCCTCGTGTTCGGGCCGACCAAGCTCCCGCAGCTCGGCGACGCGCTCGGCAAGGGCATTCGCAACTTCAAGAAGGCCCAGGCCGGCATGGACGAGGACGAGCAGAAGGAACAGGCTCGCCTGACCGCCGCCCGCCAGGCGGCGGCGGCTCCGTCGGCGACCGTCGAGGTCGAGGCGAAGAAGGCCTGAGCCCCCCGGGGGGCTCAAACCCCTAGCGCAGGAAGTCGAGGAGGGCCGCGTGGAAGCGGTCCGGGGCCTCGAGGTGCGGGATGTGCCCGACGCCCTCGAGCTCGACGAGCTTCGCGCCCGGGATGCTCTTCGCGGCGCGCTTCCCGAGCTCGGGATACTGGCCGAGCGTCGCGAGCACCTCCTTCGAGAGCGCCCCGCGCCCGAGCGTGGTCCGGTCCGCCTGGCCGATGACGAGCAAGGTCGGGACCCGCAGGCGCGGCAGGTCCTGCACGACCGGCTGGCTGTAGATCATGTCGTAGGTGAGCGCGGAGGCCTTCGCCGCCCGGGGCCACTCGCCGCCGAGCGTCTGGCGCCAGGCGAGCTCGGCGAAGGCGCCGTAGTCGTCCCGCCACTCGGCGAAGTAGGAGCGGTAGAAGCGCGCGAGCCCGTCCTTCGTCGGGTTGAGCAGGGTGCGGTAGGTGGCGTCGAGGCTCGCGTAGGGGACCTTCTCCCGGTAGTCCTCGAGGCCGATGGGGTTCTCGAGCACCAGGGCGGCGGTCGCGTCCGGGTACATGAGGGCGAATCGCACCGCCAGCATGCCCCCCATGGAGTGCCCGACGACCGCCACCCTGGTGACGGCGAGCGCGTCGAGGAGCCGCTTCGTGTTCGCGGCCAGGAACTCGAAGCTGTAGTGGACGTCGGCCTTGGTGCTCTTCCCGAAGCCGATCTGGTCGGGCACGACCACCCGGAAGCCGGCGGCGGCGAGCGCCTTCGCGGTCGCGCCCCAGTAGGCGCCGAAGAAGTTCTTCCCGTGCAGGAGGAGGACCGTCTTCCCGTTGCCGGGTCCCTCCGGCGGGACGTCCATGAACGCGAACCGGAGGTCCTGGCCCTCGACGGTCACCGGCAGGAACCTCACCGGGTACGGGTAGGGATAGCTCTCGAGGGCGATCCCGAGCGGCTCCTCCGCGGGCGAGGCGGCGGGAGCGGGAGGGGCGGCGAGGAAGGCGGCGAGGAGGATGGCAGCGACCATGAGCGGAGAGCCTAGCGGAGAACGCGGCGCCGCGCGCCGCCCTGTCCGGGCGGCCTGCGCCCGAGCCGCTCCTCGGCCCGGAGTGCCTCGAGGGCCGAGGGCCCGTCCGGGACCACGCGCGCCGATTCCGCGAGGAGCATCCGCTCGAGCGCGAGCTCCTCGACGAGCCTCGCCGCGTCCACCTCGTCGATCCGCTCCCGCTCGAGGAAGCGCCGTCGCCCGCCCCTCGAGACTCCCCTGCCGGCGAGCCAGAGGGACTCGGCCTGCGCGAGGGCCGGAGCGGAGGGAGCGAGGCCGAGCGACCGGGCGAGGCCGGCGAGGAGGGCGCGCCGGAGCCCCCCCTCGGCGAGCCCCGGGGCGAGTGAAGCCGGCCCCGAGTTCCCAGCGGCCACGCCCTCGATCTTCCGCCGGCGCGCGAGCGACGAGGCGCGCCGGAGGCCCGGGGCGGGCCCTCCGGAGGCGGCGCTCCGGGCGAACTCCGCCGCGGCGGCGACCGTCCGGAGCGCGTCCTCTGCCTTGAGATCGGGAAGGCCGCCCTGGGCGAAGCGGTCCCAGCGGGAGCGGGCCGCTCGCCCGACGCGGTGCCCGGCCCTCGCGAGGACCGCCTTCCACGTCCGGTCCATGTAGAAGATCCTCCGGGCGGCGTCGAGGAGGGCCAGGGCCTCGCCCCGCGCGAGGACGCCGCCCTCGAGCGCGCGCGCGGCGGCGTGGCGCACGTTCACGAGCGGGACGGTGAAGGGACGGTAGGCGTGCTCCGGCCCGGCGTGGAGGAGCGCCACCTCCCCGTCGTCCTGGAGGGCCCCGCTCCGGTAGGCCCGGTAGATCTCCCCCACCCCGACCATCCCGAAGCGCCACAGCTCCGCGGCGCGGAGCGCCCCCATGCTCGCTCCCCCGAAGACGGCGACGCCGGAGGAGAGCGCGTCGAGGATCTCGCGGTGCCAGACCGACGGCTCGCTCTCGAAGAGCCCGTCCACGAGCGCGATGGCCCGCGGGCGCCCTTCCAGGGCCCGCCACACGTCGCCCTGGCGCGCGGGGGGCAGGATCGTGCAGGGCGCGAGCCGGCGGGCGGCCGCGGCCGGGAGCGAGGGCCCGAGGAAGGCGACGAGGTCCTTCGCCTTCACAGGAGCTCCGATCGCCTGAGCCCCGGCGCGACGACCTTCACGACGTGGATCCCCGGCGAGGGGCAGGGGAGGTCGACGACCGCGATCTCCCTCCCGCCCCGGCCGAGGATCCGGACGAGCGAGCCCAGGGCCCGCGCCGGGCGCGCGAGCCGGGGCATGGCCGAGGCGTCTCGCGACGGGCGCGCGCCCCGGCACAGGCGGAGGAGCTCCTCCGCCTCCAGGCGCTCCGGGGGGCGCACGTCCTCCCGGGCGCCGTGAATGTCGGTGAGGCGCGACTGGGCCGCCTCGAGGACGGCGGAGCGCAGGGCCCGGTCGGGGTCGAGCCCGGCGGCGTAACCGGCGGTGAGCGGAACCGGGCCCTCGCGCCCGTCCCCGAGGAGCGCCGCCGCGACCGGGATCTCGCCTCGAGCCGAGAGGTCGAAGAGGAAGACCTCGAAGCCGCGGGCGGAGAGCCCGCGCGCGAGGCGCGCCGTCCGGGGAGCGACCCTCGCCACGGTGGCGGGGCGGAGGAGCGTCCGCGCGATCCTGCCGGAGGTGAACCCCTCCGGGAGCGCCCTCGCCAGGCGGTCGCGCTCGGCCGCCTCGAGGAGCGCGTGCAGGAGCGCCGGCGCGCGGGAGAAGTAGGCCCCCATCCCGTTCGAGGTCCAGGGGACGGCCGCGGGGCCGAGGAACGGGCCGTCGGCGGGAGGGCAGAAGACGGCGGAGGCCGGTACCCACCTCTCCCTCCCGGCGGGGAGGTCCCTCCCCGGCACCCAGGCCATGCGGGCGAGGGAGAGAGGTCCCTCGGCGCCGAGATCCCCGGGCGAGAACAGGCGCGCGCCGGACTCCGCGAGCTCGGCGGCGGACCCCCACCGGAGGAAGGCTCTTCCGGGAGCCTCGGCGGCCGCGAGCTCCGCCGCCTCGAGAAGGGCGCCGCGCGCCGCCTCCGCGAAGGTCGAGCCCTTCCCGTTCGAGACCTGGAGGACGTGGCCGAGGGGGCGGACGGCGCAGGCCACCTCGACCCCCGCGCGGTCGAGGCCGGTCACCCGGGCGAGGCGAGTCACCCCCAGGGATTCCAGGGCGCCGCGGAGCCTGGGGGCGAGGGCGCTCCGGCGGGTTCGCGGTGCGACGCCGAGCATTCGGGGCTCAGGCCCCGACCCCCGGCTCCCAGAGCCCGCCGGCGACCGGGGAGTCACGGGCCGATGCGCTCGAGCCTGCGGAGCTCCGGGGCGCGCCAGGCGACGAGGGCGACGGTGACGAGCGTCATCGTGCCGCCGAAGACGACCGAGGGGACGGTCCCGAGGAGCCGCGCGGCGACGCCGCTCTCGAAGGCTCCGAGCTCGTTCGAGGAGCCGATGAAGAAGCTGTTCACGGCGGCGACGCGCCCCATCTTCTCCTGCGGGGTGAAGGTCTGGACGAGCGTGCTCCGGAGCACCACCGAGACGTTGTCGAGCGCGCCGCCGAGCGCCAGCAGCGCGAGCGAGAGCGCGTAGGAGCGGGAGAGCGCGAAGGCGATCCAGCTGAGCCCGAAGAAGGCGACGCACCACAAGAGCGCCCGCCCGGCCCGGCGGAAGTGGCCGAAGCGGGCGAGTGCCACCCCCATCGCGAGAGAGCCCACCGCCGGCGCGGCGCGGAGGAAGCCGAAGCCGACCTCCCCCACTCCGAGGACGCTCTTCGCGAACACCGGCAGGAGCGCGGTCGCGCCCCCGAAGAGGACGGCGAAGAGGTCGAGGCTCAAGGCGGCGAGGACGAGCGGCTGGCCGAAGACGAAGCGGACGCCGTCGGCGAGCTCGGAGAGGATGTGCCCGGGCGCGTAGGCGGGGCGCGGGCGCGGGGAGACCGCGGCGAGGGCCAGGAGGCCGGCGCCGATGAGGCCGAGCCCCACGCCGTAGGCGAGGCGCGGTCCCCCGAGGGCGATGAGGCCGCCGCCGGCGGCGGGGCCGAGCACCGTGGCGCTGTGGAACACCGAGGAGCGCCAGGAGGCGGCGTTGTGGTAGTGCTGGCGCGGCACGAGCTCGCTGCCGAGCGCCACCGACGCCGGCCGGAAGAAGGCCCGCCCGAGCCCGGCGAGCGCCTGGGCGCAGTAGAGCGGAAGGGCCGAGCGCGGCGTCCCCAGGCTCAGGAGCAGGAGCCAGGCGAGGCTCGCCCCCACCGCTGCCAGGCTCAGGAGGGAGAGGGTGCGGCGGTCGAAGCGGTCGGCGGCCCACCCGCCCACGAGCGTGAGCGACAGGAAGGGGAGGGCCTCGGCGAGCCCCACCAGCCCGAGGGAGAGCGGGTCGCCGGTGATGGCGTAGACCTGCCAGCCGAGGACGGTGCTCTGGATCTGGGTGGCGGCGAAGACGACCGCCATCGAGGAGAGGAAGATCCGGTACTCCCGGAACCGCAGCGAGGAGTAGGGGTCATGGGCCACGGGCGGCGGGCATGCTGCGGTGCCCTGCGCCTCCAAGTCAAGGGGACGGCCGCGGACGACGGCGGCGGAGCGGCTACTTCCGGATGAAGGTCCCGGCCCGCAGCTCCCGGAGCGTCTCCCGGATCTCCGCCTCGGTGTTCATGACGAAGGGGCCGTAGCGGGCGACGGGCTCGCCGAGCGGACGACCGGAGAGGAGGAGGAACCGGGCCGGGCTCGCGAGGGTCCGCGCGGAGACCTGGTCGCCATCCCCGAACACCACGAGCCGCGTGGCCCGCAGCGGGGCGGCGCCCTCGTCGGCGCCCATCACCGCCTCGCCCTGGAAGAGGTAGGCGAAGGCGGTGTGGCCGCGCGGAACCGGCTGCTCGAAGGTCCGGCCGGGAGGCATGGAGACATCGAGGTACTCCGGCTCGGCGTAGATCTCCTTCACCGCGCCCTTCACGCCCTCCACCTCGCCCGCGATCACCCGGACCTGCACCCCGTCTGCCCGCTCGACCCCGGGGATCCGGGTCGAGGCGACGTCCTGGTAGCGGGGCCTCGTCATCTTGAGCTTCGCCGGCAGGTTCACCCACACCTGGAAGCCGTCGAGGCGGCGCGGCCCGGCCTTCGGCATCTCCTCGTGGAGGATCCCGCTCCCGGCCGTCATCCACTGGACGTCGCCCGCTCCGATGGTCCCGGCGTTCCCGAGGCTGTCCTTGTGGGCCACCTCCCCGTCGAGCATGTAGGTCACGGTCTCGATGCCGCGGTGCGGGTGGAGCGGGAAGCCGGCCAGGTAGTCCCGCGGGTCCTCCGACCCGAAGTGGTCGAAGAGGAGGAAGGGATCGAGGTAGTCGATCCGCCCGCCGGCGATGCTGCGCCGCAGCCGGACGCCGGCTCCCTCGGTGACCGGCAGGGGATCGACGACCTGGGCGACGTCTCTTCGCTTGCTCATCCGGGAGCCCCTAACCCGCGGGGCCCGGTGCCGCAACCGGCCCTGGCCGGGCCGGTTCCGCCTCCGCCGCGCCGGTCACGGCGCGTCCCTTCCGCGGGGGACCGCTTTCGGCTAGGTTCCGCCGCCGTGTCCTCGCTCGTCCAGATCGGAGCGCCGGCGCCGGCCAGGTGGAAGAACCCCTGGCGCAAGCTCCCGGCGCTCCGCTGGGGCGTCCAGGTCGCCTACCTCGCCTTCCTCGTCCTCACCGGCGTCGAGTTCTGGCTCTTCTACGAGCAGGCGGTGGCGGGGAGCCCCGTCCTCGTCGCCCGGCCGCCGGCGGTGGAGGCCTTCCTGCCCATCAGCGCCCTGGTGGGCCTGAAGCGCCTCGCCCTGACGGGCAGCTGGGACGCCATCCACCCGGCCGGCCTCGCCATCCTCCTCGCGGCCATCGCGAGCGCCTTCGTCGCGCGCAAGGCCTTCTGCGGGTGGGTGTGCCCGGTGGGGACCGTCTCCCGCGGGCTCGAGTGGCTCGGGAAGCGCCTCCTCTGGAGGCGGGGCTGGCCGCGCATCCCCCGCGCCCTCGACTACGCGCTCCTGTCGCTCAAGTACCTCGTCCTCGGGTTCTTCCTCTGGGCGGTGGTGTGGTCGATGCCGCGCGAGGCGATCGACGCCTTCCTCGAGTCCCCCTACAACCTCGCCGCCGACGCGAAGATGCTGCTCTTCTTCCGCGACCTCTCCATGACGGCGCTCCTCGTCCTCCTCTCGCTCGCGGCGCTCTCCCTCGTCGTCCGGAACGCCTGGTGCCGCTACCTCTGTCCCTACGGAGCGCTCCTCGGGATCGCGAGCTGGCTCTCGCCGGTCCGGATCGTCCGGGACGCGCCCAACTGCAACGACTGCCAGGCGTGCTCGCGGGTGTGCCCGGTCGAGATCCCCGTCGCCTCGCGGGCCGCGATCGCGAACCCCGAGTGCACCGGATGCCTGTCGTGCGTCGCCGCCTGCACCGCCCCGGGCGTCCTCACCATCAGCCGGCGCAGGAAGGGGCTCTCTCCCTGGGCCGTGCCCGCGCTCGGCGTGGGGACGATGCTCGCCTTCTGGGTCGTCGCCCGGGCGACCGGCCACTGGACGAGCCTCGTCCCGCCCGAGGTCTTCGCGCGCGCGTACCAGATCGCTCCCCTGCTGAGCCACTGAGAGCCCTCCCCCGGTGCAATTTCGCCGGGGTTCGTCGTCCGCCCGGTCCGGCACGGCGGCGCCGAGGCGGCAATCGTGCGCCACCGGTCGCTATCCAGGCCCCTGACGCTAGCCGACGGGGTGAGCGGCGGCGGCCCGCGTCGCGGCGAGGCCGGAGGGAGCCTGTCGGGAGATCGCCCCTCGCCGGCTTCGCGATTCCTGGCTGGGCCAAAGCGGCGGGGCTACCATGGAGCGGCGTGACATCCGAGATCGGGAGCGGAGGGCCCGACCGATGGCGAGCCGACGCCGCCCGCCTCGGGGGGCGCGGTCGACCGGGGCGAGAACGGCGCCGATAGGCTCGCGATGCCGACACCGGTGCGCACGGACCTCCTGCGTCCCCAGCTCCTCGGGAGCGCCTGGCGACGCCACGGCGCGGCGCCGCTCTTCGTGCTCGTCGCCCTCGTCCTCCGGGAGCTCCTGTCGCTGAGATTCGGCGACCTGCCGCCGTTTCTGACCCTCTACCCGGCGGTCGTGTTCGCGACCCTCCTCTGCGGGCTCTGGCCGGGGGTGGTCGCGGTCGCGCTCTCCGTCATCGCATCGGTGTGGATCCTGCCGCCCCACGGCCACTGGCGGGTCGAGGGGGCGAACAACATCCTCGCCCTCGTCTGGTTCGGCGCCCTCGCCCTGGCGATGACGGCGATCGTCGGCCTCTACCTGCGAGCGCGCGAGGAGGCGGCCGAGCGGGCCTCGCGAGACCTGCGCGAGAGCGAGAACACGCTCCGGGGGATCCTGGATGCGGCAACCGAGTCCATCTGGCTCCTCACCGTCGAAGGGGTTGCCCTGGCCGCGAACGACACCGCGCTCTCCCGCATCGGGCTCCCGAGGCAGCAGGTCATCGGAAGGGCCCTGCACGAGGTAATGTCGGAGGACCTGGCGCGCTCGCGGGCGCAGCGGCTGCGGGAGGTGGCCCGCACCCGGGCGCGGGTGGAGTTCGAGGACAGCCGCGCGGGGATGCGCTTGGAGCACACGTTCTACCCCGTGTTCGGCGCCGACGGGCGGGTCGACCGCGTCGTCGCCTACAGCCGCGACGTCACGCTGCGAAAGCAGGCCGAGGAGCGCCTCCTCCAGTCCCGCCTGGACCTGAAGGCCCTGGCGGCTCGCGCCCTGGAGGCGCGCGAGGACGAGCAGGCGCGCATCGCGCGCGACCTCCACGACGACCTCGGCCAGATCCTGACCGCCCTCAAGCTCGAGCTCGGCAGGCTGGAGAGCGGGCTCGAAGGTGCCGGTCCCGGAGGCCGCTGGATCGAGGAGCCGGTGGTGGCCGGCGCGGCCCTGGTGGATCAGGCGCAAGCCTCCGTGAACCGGCTCGCGTCCGGCCTGCGCCCGCAGGCGCTCGACACCCTCGGCCTCGGCCCCGCGCTGGAGGAGGAGGGGCGCCGGTTCACGGGCCGGTGCGGGGTCCGCTGCGACGTGTCGATCGGCGAGCTGCCCTCGATCCCCTGGGGAGCGGCTACCGCCCTCTACCGCATCGCCCAGGAGGCGCTCACGAACGTCGCCCGCCATGCCGCCGCCTCGCGGGTCGGGATCCGGGTGGCCTGCGACGGGGACGCCGTGACCTTGTCGGTGGAGGACGACGGGCGCGGGCTCTCGGGGCGATTCGACGGCCACACCTCGGGCTCGCGCCTCGGGCTGCTGGGCATGCGAGAGCGTGCGGCTCGCTTCGGCGGGGAGGTGAGGCTCGAGCCCGGCGGCGCAGGCGGAGCGGCGCTGGTCGCCCGCCTCCCGCTGCGGGGCGCACCTCCCTCGGAGGCGGGGACGGGCGCCGACGGCTCGACGGAAAGGGCCCGCGAGATGCAGTTGCGCTCGGCCGAGCGGCTCCTCCGGGACGTCATCGACGGGACCAACGCCAGCATCTTCCTGAAGGACGTCGAGGGCCGGTACATCACCATCAACAAGCGGCTGGAGGGGCTGCTCGGCCTCCGGCGCGACCAGGTGAAGGGCAAGACCGACCTGGAGCTCTACCCGAGGGAGGTGGCGGAGTCCTACCGACGGAACGATCGAGAGGTGCTCGAGTCCGGTCGGCCCATCCAGGTGGAGGAGGCCGTGGTCCTCGCCGACGGAAGGCTCGGGACCATGCTCATGAGCAAGTTCCCCCTGCGCGACGAGGCCGGGCTCATCTACGGGACCTGCGGGATATCCCAGGACATCACCGGCCTGAAGGAGAGCGAGCAGAGGTACCGGCTGCTCGCCGACAACGCGCAGGACGTCATCTGGACCTTCGACCTCCGGGCGCGGCGCTTCACCTACGTGAGCCCGGCGATCCGCAGGCTGCGGGGCCTCTCGGTGGAGGAGGCGGTGGCGGAGCCGCTCGAAGCCACCCTCACCCAGGAATCCCTGGCGCGCGTCGCGGACCTCCTGGCTCGCATCGGCACGCCTGACGAGACGGACGGCAACACCGGCGTCTTCGACCAGCCCTGTCGCGACGGGTCGGTGAAGCACGTCGAGATCACGACGACGCTCCTCCGGGACGAAGCCGGGCGCGGCGTAGGGATCGTCGGCGTCTCGCGCGACGCCACCGAGCGGGTGCGAGCCGAGCGAAGGCTCCGCGACAGGGAGAGCCACCTGCGAGCCATCCTGCAGACCACCCTCGACGGGTTCTACACCGTCGACCTGCAGGGCAGGCTCCTGGAGGCGAACGACGCCTACTGCGCCATGACCGGATACGGGCGCGACGAGCTGCTGGCCATGCACGTGGCGGACATCGAGGTCGGCGAGACGCCCGCCGAGACCGCCGCGCACATGGAGCGGATCGTGCGGGAGGGGTCGGATCGCTTCGAGACCCGTCACCAGTGCAAGGACGGTCGCGTCATCGACATCGACGCGAGCGTGACCTTCATCGCCGACGCGCGGAAGTTCGTCTGCTTCTGCCGGGACGTCACCGAGCGCAAGCGCATCGACGCGGCCATCCGGCGCAGCGAGGAGCGGTTCCGGGCGCTCATCGAGAAGTCGACGGACGTGCTCTCGATCCTCGACGAGCAGGGTCGCTTCCAGTACCTGAGCCAGACCGTCGCGGAGAGGCTCGGGTGGACCCCCGAGGAACTGGTCGGCGCCCCGGCCCTGGAGCACGTCCACCCCGAGGACGCCTCGCGCGTCGAGGCCGTCCTGAAGCGCCTGCTCTCGGCGCCCGGGACCACCACGCGCGAGCACCTGCGCTACGCGCACAAGAACGGCAGCTGGCGCGAGCTCGAGGCGACGGGAAGGAACCTGATCGGCGACCCGGCGGTGAAGGGGCTGGTCCTGAACATCCGCGACGTGACGGAGCAGCGACTCCTCGAGGACCAGCTGTGGCAGGCGCAGAAGCTCGAGAGCGTGGGGCGCCTGGCCGGGGGAGTGGCGCACGACTTCAACAACCTGCTCACGGTCATCCTCTCGAACGCCCACGAGCTGGGCGCGGGTGCCGATCCCTCGTCGAGCCCGGAGCTGGTCCAGGAGATCGCCGCCGCCGCCGAGCACGCGCGCGATCTCACCCGCCAGCTCCTGGCCTTCGCCCGCAAGGACGTGATCACCCCGGTGATCCTCGACCTCGACGAGGTCGTCGTCAGCACGGAGAAGCTCCTTCGACGCCTCCTCGGCGAGGACATCCATCTGGTGAGCCGCCGCCAGGGCGGCCTGTGGCACGTTCGATGCGATCGAGCGCAGGCCGAGCAGGTGCTGCTCAACCTGGCGGTGAACTCCCGCGACGCCATGCCCGGCGGTGGCACGCTGTCCCTCGCCACCTCGAACGTGGAGATCGACGCGGAGGCGGCAGCTCCTCGACCGGGCTTGAGGCCGGGAGCGTACGTGCGCCTGACGGTGAAGGACACCGGCACGGGCATGACGCCGGAGGTGAAGGCGCGCATCTTCGAGCCGTTCTTCACCACCAAGGGGGTCGGGAAGGGGACCGGGCTCGGCCTGGCGACGGTGTACGGCATCGTAAAGCAGAACGACGGGTTCATCGCGGTGGCGAGCGAGCCGGGGAGGGGCACCTCCGTCGAGATCCTCCTCCCCCGGGCCTCGGACGCCGTGACCCGCGCCGAGGCGCAGCCCCGGTCGCCCGCCCTGGAGGGGAGCGAGACGGTGCTGGTCGTCGAGGACGACCCCCGGGTGCGAGGGGTCACCGTGCGCGCCCTCGAGCTCGGGGGCTACCGGGTCCTGGTCGCGCGCAACGGGCGCGAGGCGGTCCACCTGGTCCAGGATGACCCCGCGCCCATTCACCTCCTCGTCACCGACGTGGTGATGCCGGGAAGCAACGGGCGCGAGGTGGCGGAGGAGCTACGCCGCCTGCGGGCAGGGCTGCAGGTGCTGTACGTGTCCGGCTACGCGCAGGACGCCCTCGCCGAGCGCGGCGCCCTCGACCCCCGCATCCGCCTCCTCCAGAAGCCGTTCACGCGCGCCACCCTGCTCGCGAGGGTGCGGGCCATCCTCGACGGCCAGGACGCGGTGGCTTAACCGCCCCCGGGGCGGCGCGGACCTTGGCTCGCTCCCCCCGCTTCCCGGCGCGCCGATGCCTCTCGGGCGGCGGGGGCCAGAGTTTCCGCAAGCGGGCGGATCAGGGCGTCGCGGTCGGGTTCACGGTGGGGCAGGCCCAGGTGAAACCGTGCGGGCAGGGCTGCGCCAGCCGGTGGTACCAGGACTCGCCGCAGGCGGTCTGCGGGAGGTGCGTCCGCTTCCACTCCTGGCACAGCGCGCAGGTGCAGTCCGGACTCTCGTGCGGCTTCGCATGGGGGTTCGACATACCGGCGCTCCTCCGCTCGCGACTCGGAAGGGACGAAGTCTAGCGAGCGGGGCCCTCGGTCCGGTTGACCTCCGTCAGCTCGCCCGGGCGGACCCGGGTGGACGCGCCGCGGCATCCGGGCGGACACCTCACGGGGTGGTGCGGATCACCTGGATCTGGGACACGTAGGGGTCGGGGACGTCGCCGGTGTTGGGACAGGTCGGGCTGCTCTGGTCGAAGTAGCCGGTGTCGCTCCGCTCCACCACCACGAGCCCCCCGCGCCAGTAGAGCGACGAGCCGAACCCGCTCGTGTCCTCGCAGCTCACCTTCCTCACGCTGTCCCAGGCGCCCCCGTTCCAGTGGCCCGAGTAGGTGTCGGTGTAGGCGCCCGCGGGGGTCGACCCGAGCCAGGTGGCCCACGCCTCGGTCTGCCCGGTCTTCACGGCGATGGAGACGTAGCCCGCCACCGAGCCGTACTGGTCAGGGTTGGGCAGGACCTGGGACTGGTAGGTCCCGTCCGGCAGGACCCGGTCGAACTGCGGGCCGGTGGGGCTGTAGTAGGCGACCCAGATGCTGTCCTCGGTCGGGAAGGTGCCCCCCCAGTGGGCCACCTGGCTCGAGGTCCCGGCGCTCACCACCTGGCCGGCGGCGGTGTTCGAGAGGGCGAAGTTCGGGCTGGCGGAGACGGGGGAGTAGGTCCAGAGCACGATGGACTGCTGGTTCGCCGTCCCCAGGCAGCTCGCCGGGTCCCCCGCCGGTCCGCGGAAGAGGTAGAGCGAGTGCGTGACCGGGTGCTGGGCGAGCCCGATGAGGAGGTCGTGGATGTTCCAGTAGCCGCAGGTGGCATCGTTCGGGGTGCTCGCCACCGCCGTCGGGCTCGAGCCGCCGTCGAGTCCGACGAAGTCGCTCGTCTGGGCGGGAGTGACGCCGTTGGTCCTCCACATGGCGAGGGCGGACGAGTACGAGGGCGGGCTGGGATCGTAGAGGTAGGCGAGGACGAGTTCGTGGTTCCCGAGCCCGTTCACCGCGTCCACGATCTGGAACCTTACGTCGGTGGCGTCGGCGTCGGACGCGGCGGGCCCGATGAGCACCTGGTTCGCGTCCCAGGTGAAGGCGGTCACGTGCCCGTTCGAGTCCCGGACGAGCTTGATTCGCGAATAGTAGAGGTTCGAGGAGTCGTTGAGGACCAGGTGGAGGTCGTAGTTCACGCTGTCCTGGCAGATGCCGCCGGTGTGCGTGAGCGTGCCCGGCGTGGGGGCCTTGATGTAGGACCAGGTCTGCCCCCCGTCCTGGGAGGCGTAGAGGTACCAGTAGCCGTCGTTCCCCACGACGGGAGCGAGGAGGTCCCCGGCGCCCGGCGCCTGGTCCCAGACGACGGAGGGAGCGCCGGACACGATGCCCACCTGGGCCACCGTCGCGGCTCCCGGCAAGGGGACGTTGATGACGCTCGTGAAGGTGGTGACGGAGGCCTTCTCGACGAAGTTCACCGAGCCCGCGCTCGACGAGGGGAGGCTCAGGGCGATGCTCGCCGGCGTGAAGGCGTACCCGGAGGCGGACGGGGTGACGGTGTAGGCCCCGGCGTAGAGCCCGGCGAACGAGTAGTCGCCGCTCCCGTTGGTGACGGTGGACGCGCTCGCCGCTCCGGCGAGCGCCACGGTCACTCCCTGCACGATCCCTCCCGTCACCGTGCCCCCGATGGTGTAGGTGGGCAGGGCCGTCGCGGTGAAGTTCACGTTCGTCACGTCCGCGCTCGTCACGGTGACCGAGGCGGAAGGGGGAGAGAAGGTGTAGCCGGACTCCGACGGCGTCACCGTGTAGGTCCCGCTCGTGAGCCCCGGGAAGGAGTAGTTCCCGGACGAGTCGGTGAGCGTGCTCGCGCCGGCCGAGCCGGACAGGGTCACCTTGAAGCCGGAGGCGCCGGGCACGGCGCCGGAGATGGTGTAGGTCGGGGCCGTGCTGGGCGAGGCCGAGAAGTCGTTCCCGGCGGAGTTCCCGCTCACGACGATGGTCAAGCTCACGGGCGAGAAGACGTATCCCGAGAGGGAGGGCACGAGGCCGTAGGTGCCGTTCGGGAGACCCTGGATGAAGTAGCTGCCCGTCGAGTCGGTGGTGACCGCGGTCGTGCCGTTGAGGGTGACGGTGACGCCCGGGAGCCCCACGCCGGCAACCGCGACCTTCCCGGAGACGGTGTTCGCGCCCAGGTCGGTGAAGTTCTGGTTCGGGACGCTCGCGCCGCTCACGGTGACGGACAGCGTCGAGGGCGTGAAGACGTACCCTCCCGAGAGGGACGGGGTCACCGTGTAGGCCCCGTTCGCGAGGCCGGAGAAGGAGTAGTTCCCCGACGGGCCGGTGAGGGTGCTCGCGCTCTTCGCCCCGCCCAGGGTGACGGTGACTCCCTGGCGAGCCGCCCCGGACACCGAGCCGGAGATGCCGTAGGTGAGGAGCGTGGCCGCGAAGTTGTCCCCGGTGGAACTCGCGCCGGAGACGGTGGCGGTCAGGCTGGAGGGGGAGAAGACGTAGCCCGCGAGCGCGGGCACGACCTCATAGGTCCCGTTCGACAACCCCGGGAACGAGTAGGCGCCCGTCGAGTCGGTGGAGACCGTGGCGGTCCCGTTCAGGGTGACGGCGACGCCCGGGAGCCCGACCCCGGAGAGAGTGACCTTCCCGGAGACGAGATAGGCGCCGCCCTGGGCGGCGAAGTTCACGCCGCTCACGTCGGTGCCGTTCACGGTGACCGCCGCCGAGGGAGGAGTGAAAGTGCTGCCGGCGAGCGAGGGCGTCACGGTGTAGCTCCCGTTCACCAGTCCCGGGAAGGAGAAGTTCCCCGAGGAGTCGGTGGCGGTGGTCGCCGCCGCCGCCCCGGAGAGGGTCAAGGTCACCGTCTGGCCTGCCGCTCCGGAGACCGCGCCCGAGATGCTGTGGGTCGGCGCCGCGTTCGGAGAGGCGAGGAAGTCGTTCCCCACGGAGTTGGCGCCCGCCACCGTGGCGGTCAGGCTCGTCGGCGAGAAGACGTATCCCTCGAGGCCGGGGACGAGGACGTACGTGCCGTTCGGGAGGCTCGAGAACGCGTAGCTCCCCATGGCGTCGGTGGTGGTGGCGGCCTTGCCGTCCATGGTCACCGTGACCCCGGGGAGCCCGGCGCTCGCGGTCGCGACCCGGCCCGAGACGAAGTGGGCGACCGCCGAGGTGAAGTTCTCGCCGGTGAGGCTCGCTCCCGCCACCACCACGGCCCGGGCGAGCGGGCTGAAGGTGTAGCCTTGCGCCGTCGGCGTCACCGTGTAGTTCCCGGAGGCGAGGCCGGTGAAGGTGTAGTTGCCGGCGGAGTCGGTCGCGGTGGTCGAGGTCGCGTCCCCGCCGAGCGAGACCGCGATCCCCGCGACCACCGGCCCGGAGATGGTGCCGCTGATCGCGTTCGTCGGCGCCGCGCCGCCTCCCCCGCCTCCGCCGCAGCCGGCCGCCGCGAGGACGAGAACGACAAGTAGGGCACGCGGCGACCGGGACATGCACTCACCCTCCAAAAGAGGCATTAAACCGACCCCGGGCGCGGAGTCGCAGTCCCACCTACCCAGGACACCGCCGCGGGTAACGTTCTATAGCAATTACAGTATGTTACATGGAGGCCAGGGGCCTCCCCTCGCCGTCACGGAGCCGAGAGGGAGGAGAGCCGGATGGCGTTCGTGCTCCCGTCGATCCAGCCCCAGACGAGCCCGTTCGCCCAGCCGGCGCTGCCGAAGCTTCCCCAGGCGTCGCCCAGGTTCGGCGTGACGGGTTTCCGGGTCCAACCGCTCCCGTTCCAGTAGGCGAGCGTGTTCGTGTAGGCGCCTGTCAGGAGGTTGTAGCCGACGAAGACCTCTTTCTCGTCGGGTGAGACCGCCAGGTTGGCGGTCGCCCAGGCGTTCGCGGTGGTGTCGGGATGGGGGACGACGTTCCCGG
>Ga0335076_10001166_pt1 | contig 25300 bp, 20 predicted proteins | sample Lox_Sample_25_FD_206717 | JGI IMG/M metagenome (GOLD analysis project Ga0335076, IMG submission 206717) | Soil microbial communities from Loxahatchee National Wildlife Refuge, Florida, United States - Lox_Sample_2.5 | ecosystem: Environmental > Terrestrial > Soil > Wetlands | place: USA... | reverse complement strand
GTCAAGTCGCCGAGCGGGAACCGCATCCGAGCCAGCGACGCCGGCGACAGCGCAGCCAGCATGTAGGTCTGATCCTTCGCGGCGTCGACCGCGACCCGCAGGAGCGGGCCTTCACTGTTGCCTGCTTCCGCGACCCGCGCGTAATGACCGGTGGCCAGGTACGCGCAGCCCAGACGGTCGGCGACATCGAGCATCGCGTCGAGGCGCACGTGTCCGTTGCACCCAACGCACGGGTTCGGGGTCTCACCGGCGGCGAACGAGGCGATGAACGGCTCGACGACGCCGGCGCGGAACTCATCGCGAAGATCGATCGTGAAGTGGGCAAACCCCATCGAGTGCGCGAGCGACCGCGCCTGGGCGACGGCGGAGGCCGAGCAGCAGCTGCGCTCGGCGTCGTTCTCGCGGTCGGACCAAAGCTCGAGCGTGACCGCGACCGTCTCGGCGCTACGGGACGTCAGGAGCGCCGCCACGGTGCTGTCGACGCCACCGCTCATGGCGACGAGCGTGCGGGCCGCCGGCGCGTCAGGCGGCACGACCTGCGCGCGGTCTCGGACGGCCGCGCCGAGCGCCCGCGCGAGCGCGTCCGCCGCGACCCCGGCGGCGTGCCGCTTGCCGGGACTGAGACCACCGAGCTCGTCCGCGATCTCGGCCGCGCCGATCCGCGCCGCGTCGAGTACCGAGCGGTCGCGAACCAGCGTGACCGCAGCGCTCCCGGCGGCGGTTGCGGCGCCGCAGCCGATCGCCTCGAACCCGGCGTCGGTGACACGGTCACCCTCGACGCTGAGCGAGATCGCGACACGATCGCCGCAGGCGCCGCCGTCGACGGTCGCGGTGAACGCTCCGGCGGGGATCCGGTGGTGCCCCTGTGGGGAGGTCAGGTGGTGCTCGAAGGCGATGTCATCCATCGCCCGCGAGGATAGAAGCCCGAGGGTCCGCGACCGAAGTCGCGGAGCTCTTACTTGGCCGCGAGTGCGTCGTCGACCCGCTGGCTGATCTCGAGCGGGTCGGCGAAGCCGGTGATCGTCGTCGCCTGCCGGGCGGCGTCGATCATGACGAGAGTCGGGGCGGTGACCACCGGGACCTGCTGGGTGATGACCCCGAAGCTCGTGAGCTCGCTCACCGGCACCGCCAGCTTGACGACCTTGCCGCCGTGGGTCGGCACTGTGGCCAGCTCATGGTGCATGGCCTGGTCATCCGCAGCGGCGGCGTTGTAGAACAACACCGCGACGACCTTATGGGATCGGATCGCGTTCTCCACCAGGCGTACCTGCTGAGCGGTCGTCTGGGTCTTGGCTCCCGGCTTGGCCGTCTTCGCGGCCGGCTTGGCGGTCCTCGCGTCCGCGGCGGACTTGGCCGGAGCAGCGGTCTTGGCCGCCGGGGTGGTCGTGGCCTTGGCTACGGTCGTCCTGGTTCCGGTGGTCGCGTTCGTAGTCGTCGGCGAGTTGGGCGCGGGTCCAGTCGAGGTCGGCGCGCCGATCTTCGCGTTGGCGGCGCCCGAGATCTTCACGGCCTGATGGGCCTTGTTGATCGCAGACTGGTAGGAGCCGACGCCCTGCGAACTGCCACCCGAGGACGACGAGCTCGGCTTGAGCTCGACGTACCACAGGCCGAACGCGGCGAGGGTCGCGACCAGCAACCCGATCAGAGGTCTCGGAAGGCTTGCCATCTCATGCCCTTGTTCGGCACATGGGCATGGGTTTTTGAGCCCTTCTGGACCGAAACGGACAAAATAGCCCCGGCTAGGCGAGCCGGAGACCCAGCTCGCGCAGCTGCGCCGGGGTGACGGAGGCGGGCGCGCCGGTCAGCGGGTCGGCGCCGCTGGCCGCCTTCGGGAATGCGATCACGTCGCGGATCGACTCGACGCCACCGAGCGCGGTGACGATCCGGTCGATGCCCATCGCGATCCCGCCGTGCGGCGGTGCGCCGTAGCGGAGCGCGTCGAGGAAGAAGCCGAACCGCGAGGTCGCCTCGGCCGGGCCGATCCCGAGCAACTCGAATACCTTTTCCTGGATGTCGAGGCGGTTGATGCGGATCGATCCGCCCCCGATCTCGGAGCCGTCGAGCACCAGGTCGTACGCGCGCGAGCTCAGGTGCGCGGGGTCGTTGAGGTCGCCGGACGGGGACGTGAACGGGTGGTGCGCGGCGTCCCAGCGCTGGCCCTCCTCATCCCAGAAGAACGCGGGGAATTCGACCACCCAGAGGATGTCGTGGCGGCCCTCGGGGATCAGGTCGAACCGGCGGGCGAGCTCCATCCGCAGCGCGCTGAGCGCCTGACCCGCGGTCGTGACCTCGTCGGCGACGATCAGCAGCAGGTCGCCGGGTGTTGCGTCCAGGCGCCGGCTTACCGCCTCGATCTCGGGTTCGGAGAGGAACTTCGCGATCGGCGAGCGCCACCCATCCTCCTGGACGAATGCCCACACGAGGCCCTTGGCGCCGTGCTGCTTGGCCAGCTCGGTGAGCGATTCGAGGTCCGAGCGAGCGAGGTCGCGCTTTCCGGCGTTGATCCCCCTCACGACGCCACCCGAGCTCAGCGCGCCGGCGAACACCTTGAATTCAGTGCCGCGGAGCGCGTCCGCGAGGTCGTGCAACTCGAGCCCGAAGCGCGTGTCGGGGCGGTCGATCCCGTAGCGCGAGACCGCCTCGGCGAACGTCATCCGCGGCCACGGCGGGCGCGAGACGCCGAACCCCTCGCGCTCGAACACGGCGCCCATGACCGCCTCCATCATCTCGATCACGTCGTCCTCGTCGACGAACGCCATCTCGACGTCGAGCTGCGTGAACTCCGGTTGGCGGTCCGCGCGCGTGTCCTCGTCGCGGAAGCAGCGCGCGATCTGGTAGTAGCGCTCGAAGCCGCCGATCATCAACAGCTGCTTGAACAGCTGCGGCGACTGGGGCAAGGCGTAGAACGAGCCCGGTTGGATCCGCGCGGGGACGAGGTAGTCGCGCGCGCCCTCCGGGGTCGAGCGGGTCAGGTAGGGCGTCTCGATCTCGAGGAAGTCGCGCTCGTTGAGGACTTCTCGCATCGTCGCGACCACGCGGTGGCGCAGCGCGATCGTGCGTTGAAGCGGCGTGCGGCGAAGGTCCAGCGCGCGGTGGCGGAGCCGGATGATCTCGTCGGTGTCGCCGCCGTTGTCGACCGGGAACGGCGGCGTCTCGGCGTCCGCGAGGATCTTGAGCTCGGACACCGCGAGCTCGATCTCGCCGGTGGCGAGGTTCGGGTTGACGTTCTGGGGATCGCGCCTCGTGACAGTCCCGGCGGCGCTGATCACGTCCTCGGAGCGGAGCGCGTGCGCTCGATCGTGCGCCTGGGGCGCGTTCTCGGGGTGGAAGACGAGCTGCACGATCCCGGAGCGGTCGCGCACGTCGATGAAGATCAGCCCGCCGTGGTCGCGGCGGCGGTGCACCCAGCCCGCGACACGCGCCTGGGTGTCGGCGCGATCGGCGGTGAGCTGGCCGCACCACGCGTCGCGATAGTCGTTTGGGCGAGGCGCGTGCTTCACGGCCCTCGCTCCGCGCGGAGAATCTCGGCGATCACGTCGCCTGCTCCGGTGTCGTGCTGCTCGCCCGACTGCATGTCGCGCAGCGTCACAACGCCGTTGTCGCCGACGATCGCGACGTACCGGGCGCCGATCCGATCGGCGTGCTTGAGCTGCGTCTTAAGCGAGCGGCCGGCCAGCTCCAGTTGGGCCTGGAGTCCGGCGCGGCGCGCGTCGAGCGCCAGATCGAACGCCGTCCGTGCGCCCTCGTCCGTGGCGAGTGCGACGAACAGGTCGACGAGCTCGGGCGCGGTCGGGAGATCGCGCGCGGCCAGCAGCATCCGCTCGACGCCGGCAGCCCACCCCGACGCGGGGGTCGGAGGCCCGTCGAGCAACTCGATCAGGCCGTCGTACCGGCCGCCGCCGCCGACGCCCGATTGGGCCCCGAGCTCGTCGCTCGCGAACTCGAACACCGTGCGCGTGTAGTAGTCCATGCCGCGGACGAGGGTCGGATCGAGCTCGTATTGCAGGCCGGCATCGTCGAGGAGCGCGCGAACCTGCGCGAAGTGCTCGGCGTCGTCGGGGGCGAGGCGGTCCAGCAGCTTGGGCGCGTCACGCAAAACCGCCTGGGTATCCCGATCCCCGGAGTCGAACGCCCGCATCGGGTTGAGGTCGATCCGGTTGCGAACCTCCTCGGCGAGCTCGGCCTCGTGGGCGCGCAGGAACGCCTGCAGTTCGTCGCGGTAGTCAGCGCGGGTCGCCGGGGTGCCGAGGCTCGACAGGCGAAGCCGCGTGCCCTTGACGCCGAGCGCGGCGAGCAGGTCGGCCAGGAGCACGATCAGCTCGGCGTCGGTCTCGGGCGCATCGGACCCGATCGCCTCGGCCCCGACCTGCCAGAACTCACGGAAGCGGCCTCGCTGCGGCGCCTCGGCGCGGAAGAACGGCCCGAGGTACCAGAGCCTCACCGGCTGCGCCAGCTTGCGCATCCCGTGCTCGAGGTAGGCCCGGCACACCGGCGCCGTTCCCTCGGGGCGCAGCGTCAACGAACGGCCGCCACCGTCGTCGAACGTATACATCTCCTTCTGGACGATGTCGGTGGCCTCCCCCACCCCGCGCGCGAACAGCTCGGTCGCCTCGAATATCGGCGTCTCGATCCGCCGGTAGCCGGCGGCGCCAAGGATCCGCTCAGCCTCGCTCTCGACCAGCTTCCGCTGCTGGGCTGACTGCGGAAGGATGTCGAAGGTGCCGCGAGGGGCCTGAATCACCAATCACCGCTCCGCGAGCTCGCGCAGGAACGGGTTGGTGGCACGCTCTCGCCCGAGCGTCGTGATCCCCATGTGGCCGGGATACACGGTCGTCTCAGGCGAGTAGGTGCTCGTGAGCTTCTCGATCGAGGCCAGCAGCGTCGGCCAGTCGCCGCCCGGCAGGTCGACCCGCCCGACCGAGCCCTGGAACAGCACGTCGCCCGAGAACACCGCGGCTTCGTCGGCGATCGCGTACGTGACGTGCCCGGGACTATGACCCGGAGTGAAGATCACATCGAGCGTGAGGCCCGCGAGTTCAAGCGTCTCGCCACCGCCGACTGTGTGGTCGGCGTCGTAGCTCTCGAATGGGCCGAAGCCCGGCCACGGCACGTAGTCCATGATGTTGGCGAGGACCTCTTTTTCGAGCTCCGGCACATACACGGGGGCGTTCGTCGCCTCGGCCACGGGCGCGACCGCGCCGACGTGATCGAAGTGCGTGTGGGTGATGAGGATCGCCTCAACGGTCTCGATGCCGAGGTCGTCGAGCGCCGCGAGCAGCTTCGGCGCCTCATCGCCCGGGTCCACGATCACCGCGGCGGTGGCGTGCTTGCGGCGCACGATGAAGCTGTTCTCCTGCACCGGCCCGACCGTGAACATGCGAACGTCGATCACTTGCGCGCCGCCTGCTGCTTCTTCTGCATCCGGCGCCGGTACATGAACATCTCAACCCAATAGCCGCCCGGGATGTAGATGAGGAGGGCGAACAGCGCGAAGATCGCGGCACTCTCGATCCGATGGCTCTTCGGCCCTACCAGGGCCAGGAAGATGAACATCAGACCCGACGCGATCGAGGCGCGCGTGATTGAGGCCTTCCAGGTCGGCGGTGAGTTGAGCCGGCGCTCGCGCGCCTCCAATCGGGACGTCTTCTTCTTTTCCTCGGCTGACAACGGGCGACCCGTCCGACCCCTCGTCTGGATCGTTCCGGCGGCCGTCCCGCGGTGCTTGGTGCGGCGCTTGCGTCTGGTCTGGGCCATGGTGAATGGAGCTTAGTATCCGGAGGTGTGGTTGCGCTACTCCTCGAGCGCTTCCTCGACGGTACGACGGTTCGCCACCGTGAGGTCGGCGGGGAAGCCGTCGAACGCCGCCCGCGGCGCGAGACCGACCAGCTCGGCCTGGCTCGGGGTGGCGTGGCGCGCGATCGCCTCTACGACGTCGGCGAGCGGGGTGGCGCGGTGGTCCTCGACATTGGTCGAGACCTGAGCGACGTCGCGTGCGGCCAGCCACAGGCCGATCGCCCTCACCGAGTCCAGTCCTTCAGGGCCACCCTCGCGAATCGCCGCGGCGATTTCCCTGGCGTCCTCGAGCGTCGCGTGAGGCGCGAGCTCGACGTTGAAAGCGACGAGCGGCGGTCGAGCCGCGACGAGCACCGCGCCGGCGGTCGGATGGAGCCGTTGCGGCCCGAAGTCCGGGCGCAGCTCTTTGGAGTTGATCCGCTTCGCGAGTGTCTCGGGGCCGCCCCGGCGAAGCTCGGCCCGCGTCCGTCCTTGCGCGAGCTCGCCATACAGGAACACGGGCAGCTCAAGCTCCTCGCCGAGGAGATCGCCGAGGACCATTGCCTCGGCGGCCGCGGCGCCCCGGTCGCTCGGATCGAGGTAGACGATCGGAGCGACGTCGATCGCACCCACGCGAGGGTGGATGCCCTCGTGGGCACCCAGGTCGACCTGGTCGACGGCTTCTGCCGCGCCGTTCAGGACCGCTCGCGCCAGGCTTCCCGGATCGCCGGCGAGCGTGAACACGCTTCTGTGGTGGTCGGCGTCGGAGTGGACGTCGAGCAGTCGTGCGTCGAACGCTCTCGCGATTGCCTCGATCGAGGACTCGTTCCGGCCCTCCGAGACGTTCGGGATCGCGAGGAGCGTCACTTGCCGGGCGGCGGGCTAGTCGAGGACGTAGCGCCCGTTGTCGAGCACCGCTTGACCGTCAACCTCGAGGCTTGCGTCGACGACCACGACATCGAGATGGATCGGGACCGACACCTTCCCCCCGATCCCGGCGCTCGCGCCGAACGCGACGTGGACCGTCCCGAGGATCTTTTCGTCCTCGAGCACGTTGCCGGTCAGCCGCGCGCGGTCGTTCGTCCCGACCCCGAGCTCGGCGAGGTTCGTCCCGAGCTCGCCGTGGGCGAGAAGCAACTCGATGAACGCCGGGCCGAGTCCGCCGTCGGCGGCGACGATCTTTCCCTCGGCGACCGTGAGCCTCGCCGGCTCGGTGCTGATCCCGAGCGGGGCCACGCTCGACGCGACCACCGTGCCCTCGCCGTACGCCGGCGCGATGAACCCCTCGCCGCACGGCAGGTTCCCGAATGCGCCGGGGGCGCTCAGTTCGCCGTCGTCGGCGACCCCGGCCCGGCCGTCGAGCGCGAGCTCGAGGTCGGTGCCGCGCGGGCAGGTCACCCGCGCCCGCGTGCCGGCGTCGAGCACCGCCGCGACGGCCTTCGACCGCGCCGCCATCGTCTCGAAGTCGACCGCCATCACGCGCGCCAGCATGTCTTCGGTCACGCCCGGCATCGTCGCGCCGCGGGCGCCCTGATCGGTGGCGCGCTTACGCGCGCTCGTGTGACTGAGCGACCTGCTGGTCGGGGCGATGAACACGGTGGACGCAGCCAGCGCCGCCGCAACCGCCGGCGGAGGCTCGGTGCCGTCAGCGGCACGCTCGTCCATCACGATCAGGACCGCGTCCGCACCCGCCGCCGCCGACTCCGCTCGCAACGCGTCGCCGATCGTCCTCGTCGCCCGATCGACAACCACCACGACGTCCTCTCCTGGCTGCACGGCCAGGCACCTGCGCACAACCGTCTCGACTGCGGGGCCAAGGTCGCTCATCGACGCTGGATCATATGGGCGCCGCCTCGCGGACCACCGGCGGCCCCGGCGGGGCTACACTCCCGGGCGCGCCGGAGTAGCTCAGTCGGTTAGAGCAGCGGAATCATAATCCGCGTGTCGGGGGTTCGAGTCCCTCCTCCGGCATCGCCGGTGTGACGGGGATTTGCCTGCACAAGCTAGTTTTTCGGGGTGTTTCGTGCGAGGGGTTGCGGTGCCGTACGAACCCCTACAAACCGCAGCCTGCATGACAAGTGTGTCCACATTTGTGTCCACATTTTCGGCTAGCCAGGTTGCAGGTCCCTGAGCCGCAACGGTCCCGCGTATGGCCAGCGGCATGGAGCCGGAGCCCTCCCGGGCGCGCCTAATTGATCGCTCCAATCCGGTCGCAACGATCCTGTAGGCGCCACTTCCCCTTCGTCGCTCAAAGCGCAAGCAGGCGCGAAGGACTCTCGAGGGCGAAACAGATGGTTAGCGAGTTGCGCGGTTTCCGCGCGCGAAGCAGGTCAGCGCGCTGCTGCTGCCGCAGATGCCCCCGAGCGCGGAAGCAGGTGCCGGCCGCGCCTCGCCGGCACCGTCCTGTACGGATAGGGAACGTGTAGCGCGCCGGCGATGAGCCGGCGCGCTGGATGCGGCAGTCGGTGGCTATCAGTGCGCGGTCAGTGGCCAGACAGGCAACACGACTCGCTGGTAGGAGATCTCGCAGAGCTCCGCCAGGGCCAGGTAGAAGATGCAGGCCGATGCGGCGAGTCCGAGATAGCCGCCCCAGTGGATCAGGGTGGTGTGGGCTCCGTAGTTGCCCGCGCCGAGCAGGAAGACCGCAATCCCGATGAGCGCCAGCGTCACGACCACGACGAGATTTGTGCGGAATGACGCGGCGAACATGACGGCGAGGAAGATGCCGAAAGCGTAGAGGAACAGACCCAATGCGTGGCCCACCTGGGCGGGCGGCACGGACTTCAAGAACCACTGTGCGATCGCGAACAGCGACAGCCAGAACGCGCCGAAGCCGCAGAACAGCACACCCGAGAAGGTGTTCCCGGTGCGGAGTTGAATAATGCCGGCGATCAGTGCCGTGAGGCCGCCGCACATCAGCGCGACGCCGAACACGACGGGCTCCACACCCTTGGAGATCGCGGCGGCGTTGATCATGCTGAGCATGAACGTCGGGACGGCGAAGGCCAATAGCGCGAGCGGCGCCGAGTTGCCCCAGTTGAGCGTTGTGTCGCTGGGCGGCGCGGCGGGTTCGGCCCGAGCAGCGCCGTTATGCGCCGCCTCAGCTCCTGCCGAACGTGCAGCGATGGGTGGAGGTGTATCGACGATTGCCATGATGCAATCCCTCCTTCGGTGCGTGCAGGACGTCAGCGCACCGTTCTTGTGACGAGCATCGCTGGAGCGCTCCCGACCTACCCAAACGGTGCCATCGAGCAACGCGCTCGGAATGATGCTAGGCACTCAATTGTTGGTGTCCGGTTATCCGGAGAATCGAGGATCTTCCGCTCGAGTGGCGGTGACATCAGGGTGAACGCTGTTTCGGTGTGTGGAACTCCCGCCGCCACGTTCGGTAGTAACCCGCTCGGGTCCGCGGCGATACCCGGATGCCGTGGCGTCGGGCGTGCGCGCACGATGAGGTGGCCACGCGGGAGCGGCTGGGTTTGCTTGGGCGTGGCGGAGATGTTCGAGTCTGCAGGCTGTGAATGATCGTACGAAGAGAGGAGCGATCTCATGCCAACCAACCTCGCACAGCTTCTGACTGAGACGGCATTCAGGCACGGGGATCGGCCCGCGCTGAAGCTCGACGACAGCATCCTCACATACGACATGCTCAACGAAGGGGCGACCCGGGTGGCCGGCCTCTTGAAGGAGCGGGGTCTGGGGCCAGGGGACCGCGTGGGGGTCATGCTCCCAAACGTGCCGTACTTCGGTGCCGTCTACTACGGCGTGTTGCGGGCGGGCGGCGTCGTCGTCCCGATGAACGTTCTGCTGAAGGGGCGGGAGGTCAGCTTCTACCTATCGGATTCGGGCGCGCGGCTGATGTTCGCGTGGCACGGCTTCGCTGAGTCGGCCGAGGAAGGCGCCGAGAAATCCGGAACCGAGGTGATCGTCGTCAAGCCGGGCGAGTTCGAGGCCCTGCTCGCGGGCGCGTCGCGCCACTCCGATGACCTCGATCGTGACCCGTCTGACACCGCCGTGATCCTCTACACCTCCGGCACCACCGGGACGCCCAAGGGGGCTGAGCTAACGCACGCGAACATGCTCGACAACTGCTTCTACGGCGGGACCGAGCTCGTGAACATCTCCGAGCAGGACGTGGGCCTGGGTGCGCTGCCGTTGTTCCACTCCTTCGGGCAGACCTGCTGCCTGAACACGTCGGTCAGGGCGGGCGCCTGCCTAACGCTCATACCGCGGTTCGAGCCAGACAAGGCGCTGGAGATCATCCAGCGCGACAGGGTGACGTTGTTCGACGGTGTGCCGACGATGTACCACGCCATGCTCAACTACCCCGACCGCGACCGATATGACGTCTCCTCATTGCGCCTCTGCCTCTCAGGCGGCTCGGCGATGCCGGTCGAGGTCATGCGGGGCTTTGAGCAGGCGTTCGGCTGCATGATCCTCGAGGGCTACGGCCTGTCTGAGACCTCCCCGGTCGCCTCCTTCAACCAACGCGACCGTGAACGTAAACCGGGCTCGATTGGAACTCCCATCCGGGGCGTCGAGATGAAGGTCGTCGACGACGCCGGCAACGAGCTACCGCAAGGAGACGTTGGCGAGATCGCGATCCGCGGACACAACGTGATGAAGAGCTACTGGAACCGTCCCGACGCGACCGCCGAGGTGCTCAAGGATGGGTGGCTGCTGACCGGAGATATGGCACGGATGGACGAGGACGGCTACTTCTTCATCGTCGACCGCAAGAAGGACATGATCATCCGAGGCGGTTTCAACGTCTATCCACGGGAGATCGAGGAGGTGCTCTACGAGCATCCCGCGGTGCTCGAGGCCGCCGTGATCGGCGTCCCCGACGAGGCGCTGGGCGAGGACGTCGCCGCGGCGGTCGTGCTCAGGTCCGGCCACGACGCGAGTGCGGACGACATCCAGGGATTCGTCAAGGAGCGGTTGGCGGCCTACAAGTACCCCCGGCACGTCTGGTTCACCGGCGAATTGCCGAAGGGGCCGACCGGAAAGATCCTCAAACGCGAGATCCCCACGTCCGACGTCCCCGGCCGCGAGATGGCTCGGCATTAGCCACCCCTAGGCGCGGGAGGCGCCCATTCCGGAGCGGAGACCTCGGCGAGCCGGCGACGGGCCGAGTGGGACAACCTCGGTCCCGCCCGCCGGCCGGCGCCACGCCGCCGGAAGGCAGCGTCGGCGAGAAGATCGGCATGCGGGCTGCAACGGCTCATGGCTCGCTGGATGCGCAAGAAGAACCAGGGGTAAGCGACCGAAACACGCCGGCAAGAACGCGGCGAGGTTCAACGACGCGTGAGATTCACCAGAAGGTACCGCCAGCAGGGCGACTGCGAGCGTCCCAGCGTCCGGCCTCCACGATCGATCACGATGTCGTGGACGCCGGCGCGGGGTCCAACAGATGTTCGTGAATTCGGCCACCATCGACCGCATCCGGATCCGACTGAGCCATTTCACAGCGATCGACAGGGGTCCTTGGAGCCCTCGTAGGCGCTGCCGCTTCACACGAGGTAGCGACCGCCTCACCCGGGCCGTGCGAGGCGCTCATGTTGAGCATGAGGTCGCAAGGCGAGAGCCTGAGGCCAACGGACGGGTGTGGCGGCCTGCGTCGCGCCTACTCATGGGCGGCGCACTGCGTCGGCTGGACCTCCCGACACTTCTCCTTCAACATCGCGTACCTGGCGGCTCGCCCTTCGCTCTCTCGCTCGGGACGAGCAGCGCAACTGCGGCCAGTGGACCGACCGCGAGCTTTTCCTCCATACGGCAGCGGAAGTCGTACTCGGCGGTGGGTGACGTCCGCCGATGCTGGCCGATCGCCACGTTTGTGCGCACGAGAGACCGCGGGGTCGTCGGCGTCGACGATGACCTGGGTCAGGAGCGTTGCGACGGGCCGCGCGTCGAGCGCGTTGATGAGTTGCTGCTCGAGGAGGTAGCCGATCATGCCTTCGCTCTCAGCGCCGAGCACATCGAGGGAATACGCTGTGACGTGGTCCGGCGCGTCGCTTTGAAGCGCGAGAAGACCGACCTGCGGGCCGTTGCCATGCGTGACGACAACTTGATGGTTGCCCGTCAGCTCGGCGATCGCAGCGATGGCGCTCGCGACGTTCGCGCACTGGTGCTCGGCATCGGCCGGCTGGCTGCGGCGCAGCAGCGCGTTCCCACTCAACGCGACGACCACGCAGACTACGTAAGTTCTATCAGGAGGGCATGTGCGAAGGGTGATGATCATGGGCGCCGGCGGGCGCGACTTTCACGACTTCAATGTCGCGTACCGCGAGGACCCCTCCGTCGAGCTGGTGGCGTTCACGGCTACCCAGATTCCCGGGATCGCGGACCGCGTATATCCAGCGTTGCTCGCTGGGCCGCGCTACCCGGACGGGATCCCGGTGCTCCCAGAAGAGGACCTCGACGAGTTGATCGGCCGGTTGGCGGTCGATGAGGTGGTGTTCGCCTACTCGGACGTCTCCCACGAACATGTGATGCACGTTGCGTCGCGCGTGCTGGCGGCTGGCGCTGACTTCAGGCTGCTCGGCCCGGCCGCGACGACGCTCGCGAGCAGCCGGCCGGTGGTGGCGGTGTGCGCGGTGCGCACCGGCGCGGGCAAGAGCCAGACGAGTCGGCGGGTCGGCCAGGTACTGCGTGAGGCCGGCCTGAACGTGGTGTTGATCCGACATCCGATGCCCTATCACGATCTCGAAGCGATCCGGGTACAGCGGTTCGCGACGATCGCCGATATCGACCGCTCGAACCCGACAATCGAGGAGCGCGAGGAGTACGAGCGGGTGGTGGCGGCGGGGCTCGTGATGTACGCGGGGGTCGACTACGCGGCGATCCTCAAAGCCGCCGAGGCCGAGGCCGACGCGATCGTCTGGGACGGCGGCAACAACGACTTCTCGTTCATCCGCCCCGATGTCCTGATCGTGGTCGTCGACCCGCTGCGCGCCGGTCAAGAGCTCGCCTACCACCCGGGCGAGACAAACCTGCGGATGGCCGACGTGGTGCTGGTCAACAAGGTCGACAGCGCCTCCGCCGAGCAATTGCGCACGGTCATGGCCGACATAGAAGCGGTCAACCCGGACGCGGTCATCATCCGCGCTGCCTCGCCGGTGTCGCTGGGCCAAGGTCCGTCGCTGGCCGGCAAGGCCGTGCTGGTGGTAGAGGACGGGCCGACGATCACCCACGGTGGAATGCCCTTCGGGGCCGGGACGGTCGCCGCCCAGCAAGGCGGTATGCGCGTACAAATCGACCCCCGCGAGTGGGCGGTCGGATCGATCGCACACACCTTCGATCGCTATCGGCACATCGGGCCGGTGCTCCCGGCGATGGGCTACTCCGCCGAGCAGTTGCAGGAGCTCGAGGCGACGATCAACGCGGCCGACTGCGACGTCGTGATCACCGGTACACCTGTAGACCTCTCCCGTCTGATCCACTGCCGGCACCCCATTCGCCAGGCCGCATACGAGTTGCAGGAACTCGGCGAGCCGACGATCGAGCAGGTGCTCGCGCCCATCATCGCCCGAGCCCGGTCCAGCTGACCCGCAGCCGGCACGGCCCCGTTTCCCATCCACGGCGACGACCACGGTGGAGCTCCATGCCCGCGCGAGCGCGATTGCGTCCTCGTTTGTCCCTACCGTCCGGGGCAATGCAGCCAATCGCGCGGGCATGGATCGGACCACCGCGAAGCACTGTTCTGGGCCTAGCTCGACTCGTGGCTCGCCGATGTGGGCGGCGAGGAGGCTGACGGCCGCGGCTTTGCCGCAAGGCTTGTACAGGTTCGGCCGGATGCGCGGCCGCGACGAGCGTCCCAGATCAGGTCCCCAGCGTTTCCGGTGAGCGCTCGGGTCGCCACTTGAGGTTCGCCGGGCAACCGACGAGGCCGCCCGGCGCTCGCTCGTGGGGTATTGGGCCGTGGGTCTCACCGGGGTGGGGAGTTGTGATGTGCTCGCTGCTGGCCGTCATTGTCGACGGAGCGTGCGGGCTGGGTGAACGGCACCTGACACCCCCGCGGCCGTGGGGTGCGACGGTGGTCAATGGCGCCGGCTCCATGCCGCTAGCCGCGATCGCGTTGGCCCGTCGCGTCGCTTCGGAGGCGAAATCGCGTAGGTGATCCCGGGGCGCACCATCGAAGATCGCGCCCCGATCTGGAACCACCGTGCTCGCTCGCTCGAGAGCGCAGGGGGAGTGAGTTCGGCGTCGGCGGCCCCGTTGGTTGATTGCTTACCCCTCGGCCCCGTTGGTTGATTGCTTGCCCCTCCTGTCGTCTTGATCGCGCCTCGGGGGGCCAGATAAAACAACCGGTGCGATGACCTGTGCCCAGTGGCTCACCACGTCTTGACGCGTTCGATCGGGCCTCGGCGTTCGATCCGCACTCGGGTGTCGAGCACGACGCAACCGGTCGTCGTGCAGCGGGTCGGATTGAGATCGGCTTCGATCACCTCTGGAACGCGTCGGACCAGGAGGGCTAATCGGAGGATGAGCTCGCGCAGGGCTTGGCGATCGAGCGGTTTGCTGCCGCGATATCCATCCAGCTCGGCGGCCACGCCCCGGGAGGCATCGATCAGTTCTTCAGCGTCGGCGTCCGTCAGTGGCAGCAGCCGGAACGCGGTGCTGCGGCCGAGGCCTGCCTGGCGTCCGCCGAGGCCTACCGCCAGTACCGGCCCCAGATCGGGATCGGCTACGGCGCCTACCAGCACGCTGACTCCTTGGTCGTAGAGCGGTTGAACGAACGCGCCGATCCATGGGTACCCGGCGACTCGCATCCGCGCTTGCAGCTCCCGCCAGCCCGCGCGGATTGCCGCGTCACCGAGCAGTCCACGTAGCACCGCGTCGATGTCGCCCGCGGGACCGGGCGCCTCGAAGTCCGCCTTCAGGGCGATCGGTTTTCCGATCTCCGCCGCTGCCGCGACCGCGTGCTCGAGATCCCGACAGGGATACGAGGCGACGATCGGAATCCCGTGTGTGGCCAGCAGGGTCTCGGCTTCGCCAAGCGAGATCCACCCGCCCGCGGGGTTGCGCTCGAGGAATGCGTCGACCACCGCCCGCGCCGCCGGTCCGTCAAGATCGGGATAGTTTGGGACCTCGCCCAGCGGCCGCGACAGCCATTCGCGACGCTCGACCGCGCTGGCGAGCACGTTCGCGCAGGATTCGGGGAACAAGAAGTTGGGTACGCCGGCGCGGGTGCGCGGTCGCCGGCGTCCGTCGGAGCGCACCACACACGCCACAGCCGGCTTGGGCTGCCCGGCACAGGCCGTCGAGATCGTTTGCAGCACCGCGTCTGGGTCTCCCTCGTGAACGTCGACGTAGAACACCATCAACGCGTCGATGGAGGCCTCGTCGAGCAGCCTGGTGACTCCGGTTCGATAATCGTCCGGTCCCGCGCCGGTCGGCATGGTGAGCGGGTTTGGCGCGGCTCCCGCTTCGCTCACCTCGAGCCCGCGCGCAGCGGCCGCGTCGGCGGCGATCGTCGCCACACCGACGGAGTTGCTCACGATTCCGATGCGTCGACCGGCGGGGAGCGGTTGGCGTTCGAAGAACTCGGCTGCGTTGAACAGCTCATCGCCGCTGCGGAACCGGAGCAGCCCCGCCTGATGCAGCAGGGCATCGACGACCTCATCGCCGCGCAGCGCCGCCGCGGTGTGCGAGCGGGCCTCGGCGAGGACCCGCGCGGCACTTCGTCGGCCCTTGATGGCAAGTATGGGCTTGGTCCGTGAGACCCGCCGCGCGATTCGAGTGAAATGCTCGGGATTGCCGAACGTGTCGACATATAAGATCACGGCCGCCGTCCGCTGATCCTGTCCGCACCACTCGAGCAAATCGTTGGTCGACACGTCGGCCCGGTTACCGAGCGAGGCGAACAGCGAGACACCGAGGCCGAGGGCGGCCGCATGAGAAAGAAGTCCGATCCCCACCGCGCCTGAAGGTGAGCAGATCGCCAGCCCCCCCGAGCTCACGGAGGCGCCCGTGAACGTCGCGTTCAGGCGAACCTCGGGCGCGGTGTTGATCAGCCCCAGCGAGTTGGGGCCGACCAGCCGCAGCCCAGCATCACGGACGATGTCCAGCAGTCTGGGCTCAAGCCAGGAGGATGCCTCGATGTGCTGCGCGGGGCCAGCCGGGACAACTAGCAACGCTTTCGCGCCCCTGGCGGCAGCCGCGGCTGCGAAATCCGGAACGGCAGCGCCCTCGACCGCGAGGATGACGAGATCCGGAGCGACCTCAAGCTCGTCGAGGCTCCGCAAATACCGCCCGGCGGACAGGACGGCACCCCCCGCGTCAACCCATGCGACCACACCCCCGAAGCCGCCGTTGCGGATGTTCTCAACCAACGCACGCCCGACATTTCCCGGCGTGTCCGCCCCGATGACCGCTACCGATGAAGGGGCGAGGATCGGCCGCAGCGAAGCAACCGCAGCGAAATGATCACGCTCATCGATCCGCTGCACCACCGCGTCGGCCGGCGTGATTTCAACCGACACGTTGAGCTCCTCGAGGACCGCACGGTGGATCGCGAAACCGGCGTCCCGAAACACGCTGAGCATCGGACGGTTCGCCGACAGCACCGCGGCATCGAGGCGGCGCACCCCGCGCTCCGCCCCGATCGCCGCCAGCTGCTCGAGCATCCGCGTTCCGATCCCGCGCCCCTGCTCGTCATCCGCCACCGCCAACGCGATCTCGGCCACACCCGGCTCGCGCAGCCCCTCGTAGCTACACGCCGCGATCACCCGCCCGGCATGACGGGCGATCAGGGAGACGCGGTCGGCGCCGCTCGACTCTACGGCGGCTCGCGCGACAATGTCCGCGCGTCCGATCCCGTGGAATCGGAAGTACCTGCTCTGCGGAGAGAGCTGCTCATAGAACGCCCTTATGTCCTCATAATCCGCCGGGCCTGGGGCCTGTAGCCGCAGCGTCGAGCCATCGCGAAGCAAAACGTCGCGAACGAGCCGGACGGGTTCGCTGGGCGAATCACGCTCACCCGTGCCACGGACACCGCCCGCGACCGACTCGGGCGCGGCCGCACGACCTGACGATTCACCTCGAGCTTCGGACAGCTCTGCTTCTCCTCATTGATGCCGACCGTCGGCTCCGCCTGGGAGTCAAGGAGTTTCGCACGCCGGACCACCGCGACCGGGCACGGCCAGCTGCTGGCGTGGCGGCGCGAGCTCGATTCAGAGCGGGTCTGGGCGATCGAGGACTGCGGGCACGTCTCGGGCGGCTGGAGCGGTTCCTGCTGGGCCGGGGCGAGCGGGTCCTGCGAGGCCCCGTCGAAGCCGGTCGCCGGGATGCGCAAGACCGGCCGCGAGCCAGGCAATCCGATCCGACCGACCCACTGGCGGTCGCCTGGGCCACGCTCAGAGACGGACTCGAGCAACTGCCCGTCGCTCAACTCAACGAGCACGCGCTCGAGATCCGCCAGCCGCTCGACCATCGCGAGCGGCTCGTGTCCCAGCGGACCGCGCTGAGCAACGACCTACGTTGGCATCTGCACGACCCCGACCCGGCTTCCAGGTGCCGCGGCGCCGGCTCGTCACCCCCAGCTTGGCAGCGACCGACCGCCCGCACGCTCGGCCGCCTCGGCGGCGGGGTCCGAGTCCGGATCGCCCGCGATGAGCTCAAACCCATCCGCGAGCTCACCACCGCGATCGACCGGCTCTACCACGAACTTGCCACCTGGTCGCTGCCTAGCGGCCAGCGCTCTAATGGCTGCTCGCGCGAGCCGGGCTCGAGCGCGATGATCGCTTCGCGGTCTGAGCAGTCGATCTCTGTGAAGTACGCGAGCGTGGCAGAAGAGAGCTCGCCCAAGCTCGCGGAAGAGGCCGGTAGTGAGACTTCGTGCTTGGCACCCCGAAGACCGCGAGCGTCAGCGGCTTGTTACGGGCGGCGATTTCCTCGCCGTAGCGCGCGTCCGGAACCCCGACGACCCGTACATCCTTGATCTGCGGATGGCTGTAGAGGAACTCCTCGCTTTCCCTCGGATAGATGTTCTCCCCGCCACGGATGATCATGTCCTTGGAACGGCCGACAATGTTGACGTACCCATCCAGACCGATGGTCGCGAGGTCGCCGGTGTGCATCCATCCCGCCTGATCGATCGCTTCGGCCGTCTGCTCGGCGTCGTTCCAGTAGCCGAGCATAACGCTATAGCCTCGGGTGCATAGCTCGCCGCGTGTGTTGCACGCAACGCACTCGCCGGTGACCGGGTCGATGATCTTTATTTCGACGTGGGGTGCACTCGTCCGACCGTGGAGGTGCGGTGATCGATGTCGTCATCGGCAGTCGTTTGGGTCGACACGGGCGAGGTCTCGGTCATGCCGTGGCAGATCGTCACCTCGCGCATGTGCATGCGATCGATCACCTTGCGCATCACCTCGATCGGGCACGGGGAGCCGGCCATAATCCCGGTTCGCAACGAGGTGAGATCGAACTCGCCGAACTCAGGCCGCCGTCGCGGCCGTCGATTCCGATGAGGATGTTCGTGAACATCTCGCCTCCGGTCTTGTCCAGGCGGCCGGGCCGCTGACATGGCGAATCGCCGCGTTTATCTGCGCGGGCGCGTTCGTGCCGGCGTTCCGCGGCACGTGAACTCGTCATGGCTAGCGCCGACGGCCTGCCACCTCCATTTCGAACCCCGGCCGCGCGTAACCCTCGGATCACCCGCGTCTCGAGCCCTCCGACGCAGTGCCGTGATGTCGGCCGTCGCGGTCGCGGCGTTACGAGAGGGCGGCAAGGACCGCTTGTCCGAGACCGCGCAGGAACAGCACGTCTCGCTGGCGCAGTTGCGGCCGCTGCTCGTGCGCCAGACAGCAGAGCACGTAGACGCGGGCGTCGAGCCCGGTCAAGGGGACCCCGATGTACGCGCCGACGCGAGCAGCGCGAGTGATCTCGAGATTCCTCACCTGCTCGTTGGCCAGCGCATCTGGCACCACATTCGAGAGTCTCCCCGTGAGCAGGCGGTGACAATAGGTGTCTTCGATCGGCATCGACGCGCCAGGACTCAGTCCGAACGAGTCGCCGTCGCCTGCCAGGTAGCGCACGACTTCGCGTCCGTCACATACCTCGCCGAGCACGGCGACGTCCATCTGAGTTTCAGTGTGCGCTAGCTTGAGCGCACTGGTTATGGGGTCCTGTCCTGGGCCGCCATGACGGATACGGGTGTCGGTCGCGCGGGCCTCTGGCTTGCGGCCGGATGAAGCTGAGTTTGGCGTGTGGCGCGGCTGATCGCCCCGGAGCAGCCGCCACGACGCGGCCGCTTGGTCCTCACTGAAACCGGGAACGCCGCGGAGCTCCGAATCCTTGCGCGGAGGCGGATCGCTGCGCCGGAGCTGATCGATGACCCGGTCGACCGCGCGGCGACGCCAATATTGGTGCTGGCTCATCGTTGGACTACCGATAGGTGATAGGACTCCCGCCGGCACGGCCGAGGGTCGATCTGAAGCTCGCGCATACCGGTCCGACGACGCAGCGTCCCCCGGCTGACGGGGTCAACAGCGGGTCGATCCTAACAGCGGGCGAGCTGCAGATGCGGAAGCTGACGCCGCCGTGGAGGCGATTGCTCCGATTTGAATCCGATGTGAACGCTCACTTCGCGGTCCCCTGCGACTCCAACCGCGAATCCGTCCCGCGGTCGTAACGACCGGCTCATCAATGAGCCGCTACGGCCGACTGCTGACGCGACGCTCCGGTCGCGGCCGATAAGCGGGGTGTCTCGACTTCTGCTTGGGGCACTCGCGGGACCGAAGCGGAGGCCTCAGAGCCGGGCCGGCCGCACCCCTCAGACAGCTTGAGCTTCGTGAGATCCGCAGTCGCGTTTGTCCGGCGCGGTGCCCGTCTTGGCCGTCGTAGGCCTTCATCTGGGACGGCTTCTGTTGGGACGAAACGGCGCGACTCATGGCGGACGCATGTGTGTGTTCGCTTGCGTCGACGGAGTGCACATGCACACCGTGGGCATCTCCCGGCCGCCGAAAGCCGCTCCTGGTCGTCCATCTCAGGCACGAGATCGCTGGCGACGTTGGCTGTGGCTCGCCGAGGTGAAGCGGGGCCGCGGCCACGCCGCCGACCGACCCTCCGAGAGCCGTCTATGCCGCGAGAGCGGGCGGACGGTTTCACACGCGCTGGATCAGCGTCCCGGTCCCGAGCCCGCCGCCGCAGCACATCGTCACGAGCCCGATCTCGGTGTCGGAGCGCTCCAGCTCGTGTAATAGCGTCGTGATCAGCCGGGCGCCGGTTGAGCCGAGCGGGTGACCGAGCGCCATCGCGCCGCCGTTGACGTTGACACGGTCCATGTCGGGCTCGAGCTCGCGCCGCCAGGCCGCGATCACCGGCGCGAACGCCTCGTTGATCTCGACCAGATCGATGTCGTCCATCTTCATCCCGTTGCGCTCGAGCAGCTTCCGGGTGGCCGGGATCGGGCCGGTCAACATGATCACCGGGTCGACGCCCACCGTCGTCTGGTCCATGATCCGCGCCCGCGGCTTTAGCCCCAGCGCGTCGGCCTTCTCGCGTGCCATCAGCAGCACCGCAGCGGCCGCGTCGGAGATCTGGGAGCTGTTGCCGGCGGTGACCTTGCCGTCTGGCTTGAACGCCGGCTTGAGCCGCGAAAGCGCCTCGATCGAGGTGTCGGGGCGGATCCCTTGATCTGAGATATAGATCGAGCCGTTGACCTTGAACGGGATGACCTCCCGCTCGAACCGGCCCTCCTCGGTGGCACGGTGGGCGAGCTGGTGTGAGCGCAGCGCGAGCTCGTCGAGCTCCGAGCGCGGGATCTCCCACTGGTCGGCGATCATCTCCGCCGACAGGCCCTGAGGGATCAGGTTGTAGCGCTCCATCAGCGCCGGCGGATACGGCGTGCCGACCTCGCCGACCCACTTCAAGCCGATCCCCATCGGCACGTGCCCCATGTGCTCGACGCCCGAGCCGATGGCAACGTCGTGTACGCCGGCGGCGATCAGCGCCGCCGCGAAGTTGACCGCCTGCTGGGCCGAGCCGCATTGGCGGTCGACCGTGGTGGCCGGCGTCTCGATCGGTAGGCCGGCCTGGAGCCAGGCGTTGCGGCCGACGTTCCACGATTGCTCGCCGTACTGCTGGACGCAGCCAGCGACCACGTCCTCCACTTCGCCGGCGGGGATTCCGGCGCGCTCGATCACCTCGGTGTAGCAGCGACCGAGCAGCTCGTTCGCGTGGGTGTCCTTGTAGTAGCCCTTCTCCTTGTGCCCGCGGCCGATCGGCGTGCGGACGGCTTCGACGATCACTACTTCACGGCCGTGTAATGCCGTCATACCTGGCTCCTGTGACTTTCGGGCGGTTGACGTACTTTGTGAAACGGGCCACTTAGCTGTTGTCTTGTCAGGGGCGCAGCGCGCCGCGCAGTTCGGAGCGCCGGATCTTGCCGCTGATGGTCTTGGGCAGTTCGTCGACGAAGTAGATTTCCCGGGGGTATTTGTAGGGAGCGGTGGCGCGCTTCACGAAATCCTGCAGCTCTGTGGCGAGCTCGGGTGACCCTGTCCACCCCGGGGCCAAAATGCAGAAGGCAGTGACGATCTGCGTTCGCTCTGGGTCGTCCCGGCCTACGACGGCAGCCTCCACGACGGCTGGATGCTGGACGAGAACGCTTTCGACTTCGAACGGTCCGATGCGGTACGCGCTGGAGGTGATGACGTCGTCGTCACGACCCTCGAACCAGAAGTAGCCATCCTCGTCGACCGCGGCCTTGTCGCCGGTGAAGTAGAACGGTCCGCGGAACGCCTCGGCGGTAGCGTCGGGGTTGTTGTGGTAGCCCGGGAACAGCCCGATCGGGCGCTCCGGTTGGCAGCGCACGACGATGTTTCCCACCTCACCCGGCTCGGCCGGCTCGCCATCATCATCGACGATCGTCACGTCGTAGCCGGGAACCGGGCGGCCCATCGATCCAGGCCGAACCTCCATCGTTCGGTAGTTGGCCACGAGGCAGGTCGTCTCCGTCTGGCCATACCCGTCATAGATGGTCAGGCCGCCCGTACGCCGACGCCACTCGCGGATGACCTCGGGATTGAGCGGCTCGCCGGCGCTGGTGCAATGCCGCAGCGCGTGGAGATCGAATTTCGAGGCGTCCTGGAGGATCAGACGCCGGTAGAGAGTGGGCGGCGCGCAGAACGACGTGACGCGATGCCGGGCAAGTATGCCGAAGATCGTGTCGGGATCAGGGCGACCGAGCGCCACGTTCAGGATCGCCGCGCGCTCGTGCATCTGCCCGAACAGCCCACCCCACGCCGCCTTGGCCCAACCAGTATCAGTGATCGTCCAATGCAGGTCGCCAGGGCGCAGGTCCTGCCAGAAGCGCGCGGTTCCGATATGGCCAAGCGCATAGGACTGCGAGTGCTCGACCATCTTCGGGTAGGAGACCGTGCCGCTCGTGAAGTACAACAGGAGCGGATCGCCGCGATCGGTCGGGTCGACCGGCGTGTCCCCGTCGCCAAGTTCACGGCAGCGCTCCTCGAGCGACAACCAGCCGTCGGGCGCGCGCCCGACACATAGGCGAGTCGCGAGCCCCGGGACGGCTGCGTCGACCTTACCCGCGCCGTCCGCGTCGGTGATCGCCGCGGTCGCTCCAGTCTGAGCGAACCGGTAGGCGATGTCCTTCGCCGTCAGCAGGTTCGGCCCGGGCATCGGGATCGCCCCGATCCGAATCGCGCCGAGCAGCGCCGCGTACCACTCCGGCACCCGCGGCAGCATCACGAATACATGATCACCCTTGCCCACACCCAAATCCAACAGCACGCGCGCTGCCTCGCGCGAGGCGCGCGCCAGATCAGCCGCTGACTGCTCGGCGACAACCTCCCCGACCGCATCGACGGACAGTACCGCGAGCGCGTCTGGGTCCTCAGACGCCCAAGCATCGACGATGTCGAGCACAGCGTTGAAGCGCTCGGGCACCTCGACGTAATACCTGTCGCGTTCGACGTCGACATCCTGTAAGCGGGGAGCGCAATCGCGACGAGGACGGATAAGAGAAACGGTCGACATTGGTCCGAGCCAGCGATAGTTCTAGACTCAGCGACCAGCCTCGCCATCCGCATAAACACGCAACTCTCCTGCGTGCGACTACGGTCGCGAAACCATGTTGAGTGTCCGGTCATGTTGACCGGACCATGCTCGGGTAGCGTTTCACCTGCTCAGGACGAAATCCGTGCCCGAGTCCCTCAACATAATCGACGCGGCCACAGAAGGACCGAGTTGCGCTCGCTAGCTGGCAGTCAAGTCGGATCTTGTGGTGTAACGGGTAGAGCTCGTCACACCACAACATCCGACTTGACTTCCCGGAGCCCGCGCCGGCAGTTCCCCAATGCGCGGGATGGGGGCCACTCGGGCAGGATTGGCCGCGCTCAGGATGGTGTCGCCTGCTGCGAGATCACGGGGGTCACTAGACGCCGGGCGGCCCATGAGCGGGAGCAGCGCTAACGCTCCTTCTGCTTGCTCGAGCTGCCTGCCCGCATGAAAGCCATCTAGCCGCGATTATGCTTGTCGGGCGTGGTTGAGCAGGGCTCGCAGCCCTCAGAAGGTCAGGACCCCGGCCCGCAGGCGTGGTGCGTCTGCGGCGAGAAGGTCACGATCGCCGCCGCGCGGGAGGTGACCCTGCCCAACGGTCGTCCCGGCTGGGAGGGCTATTGCCCTGAGTGCGACGGCCCTCTATTCGCTGCCCGCCGCAAACCGGCGGGCGGCCGATCCCGGAGCTGAGGCCGCGTCCTCATTTGGCCGGCGCAGCGCTACGCTCCGACCTCGACGCCTCCACGCCCGGTCGGCAGGGGATGACTTGCGAGGTTGAAGCCATGGAAGGCTTGGGTGTCCTGCGCGCCGATGGCTTCGCTCGGTGCCAGCCCTGCTTTCGTCTTCCCGCGCGACTCGGGACCGATCAGATCGCAGAAGTGCCGTGCGCGGGGTCCTGTACTGCTGGAGCTCGCTGCTGCCGAATCGTCGGTCCGATCCTCCGCAAGCTCCTAGGCGCTATTAGGGGACCAGGACGACCTTGCCGACGTTCCGCCGCTCGGCGATGAAGCGGTGCGCGTCGGGCGCTTGGTCGAATGCGAACGCCGCGGCAACGACTGGCTTCAGCTCCCCCTCTTTGAGCCCCAATATCAGCGGCTCAATCACCCGGTCGAGGCTTCCCTCGGCGTCCCACCAGGAGAGCATGTTGAGGCCGAAGACGCCCTTGTTCTCGTTCATCACGCCTAGCCCCTTCCACCATGGCATCGACGAGAACGGGCTCTTGGCAAGCGTTCTGAGCGCGGCCGGTACGCTGCGCCTCTCCCCGGTCTGCACCTCCGAGGCGCCGTACATGATCAGCCGCCCCCCTTGGCGGAGCAGCTGGTAGTCCTTGCGGAAGCTCGACGGGCCAAGGGCGTCGAAGGCGACGTCGATCCCTTCGCCGTGCGTGAGCCGGCGTACCTCCTCGGCGAAGTCGTGGCTGCGGTAGTCGATCGCGTGGTCGACTCCCTGCTCTCGGATCGCGTCGTGTTTTGAGGCCGACGCGGTGCCGAACACCTCAGCGCCGATGCGCTTGGCGATCTGCGTTGCCGAGATCCCGACCCCGCCAGCCGCAGCGTGGATCAGGACGCGCTCGCCCTCTTTAAGCCCTCCCATCACGACAAGCCCCGCCTGGGCGGTCGCGTAGTTGACGGGGAAAGCCGCACCCTCCTCGAAGGAAAGCTGCACGGGCAACATGTAGACCATGTTCTCCCGCACCGTGACCAGCTCTGCCTGGCCGTTGAAGCGCGTACCTGCGAGCACCCGATCACCCGGCTTGACCGACTCGACCGCGTCGCCCACCGACTCCACCTCACCCGCCACCTCGTACCCGACCACGCAGGGCACCTTCGGCGAGTCCGGGTACAGCCCGGTTCGGGCAAGCGTGTCGGCAAAGTTGATCCCCGCCGCCTTCACCGCGATCCGAACCTCACCGGGTCCCACGGGCGGGTCGGGCCGCTCCTGGACCTGGAGGACCTCGGGGCCCCCGTGCTTGGTGATCACGACGGCCCGCATCGCACGAGGACTCTATGCGAACCCAAAGCGCCACGAGCCCCCCGGTCCCTCCGGGTGCCTACTCAGGAGACCCCCCTCTTGTGCCTGGCACGGGCATCTCCACGCCGTCGGCGCCATCCCCGCTCCGCGCGGAAGGCGCGTTCGACGCCAGCGAGCGCTCCACGGCCGAACTCGGGGGGCCCGGTGATACCCAGGAGTCTGGAGGTTGCAAGCATCAGAGCAGCAGCCATCCCGCCGGCGGTCGCGCTGCCGGTATCGGGACACGACCGATCATCGCGGACTCGCCGCGGACGACCTCGACCGAGCGATCGAGTTAGCCTGTTCCTCGACCGCCTAAACGAACTGCCGGATCGTGTTATCGAGATCCGCGCTGGCACGTTCGATCGCGTCGTCCGCCTCGCGGATCTGCTGCCTCCGCGACGCGTGTCAATGCACGTTGGCCGTGGCCCAGTACACCCGGACCGCGTCCAGCACCATCCCCTCGACCCCAGTCAGCCTTGACCGCCGCCCG